>Ga0172364_10001968_pt1 | contig 16152 bp, 10 predicted proteins | sample LakKivSesite10cm_FD_114545 | JGI IMG/M metagenome (GOLD analysis project Ga0172364, IMG submission 114545) | Sediment microbial communities from Lake Kivu, Rwanda - Sediment site 10cm | ecosystem: Environmental > Aquatic > Freshwater > Lake > Sediment | place: Rwanda: Western Province, Lake... | reverse complement strand
TGACGCTGTCAGGCAGTGCTTCCTCAGATTCCTTATCCATCAGCCTGGAAAGTCTCACCATTTCACGGTTGGATAAATCCTCCTTTTTAAGTATTTCCTCGATTTTTTGCTGATTTTTTGTTACCGGTTTTTCCTGCACAGTAGTCTGAGCTGGTTTTGAGAATTGATCGGCGGTTATCGATTCGGGTTTCCTCAGTGACAGATTAGGCCTTACTTCGAGGTATTTCACCGAGCCTCCGTAACCTGCATCCGCCCTTATTCCGATTATCTCCAGGTTAACATTAAACTTATGGCTTACAGGCATCCATATATCGTTTTGCACCGGGATGTAGAGCTGCTGAACCGTAATTGTACCTGCAATATTCTCATTTTTCAGGTCAACACTGTAAAGACACCAGAGGCCCTCTATTATATATATGGTGCCTTCAAAGAGTTGCTGGCTTTTAATTTTCGGAATTACCTGGATCTTGTTGATTATGTTGTTGCCCTGAGGTGTCGCACCCAGGTATTTGAATTTATAATGGGAGAATGCCTGTGGTGAGAGGGGTGAGATAGCCATATCCGCTATCAGCGGCTGGTAAAAGCTGGCATTGATAAAATCCATTGGCGATATATCATCACCTTCATCCGGGAAAGTGCTGTTTATCGAGATTACTTTCTGAACATATTTATCGGGAGCAGTGAATTCAACCTCGTTAAATGATTCCATCATATAAACATCACCTTCCTTTATTGTAGTGCTGGTTGAAGAACCATCCTGATTTGCTGCATCCATTTTAATCGCCTTCTGCATGAGCTTGGGTATCTTATTGAATATCAGGTTGCCCTTGAGGTAGACATCGGCTTTGTAATAGCTGATATTATTAAGATAATAGGGCGCCATTCCGATAGCTTTTCTCATGATTCCGTAAGCAGGATCCTCACCTGTTGCAGTGATCCTCACTTCCGGGATCTCATAGTACTGCAGCGGGAGTATAACGTTCCGTGTAATTGTCTGGTTTGAAATTGTGATATTGTAGAAGACAGGTGAATATCCCAGGCTCTGATATGTTACCAGGTATTTTCCGGTGGGAAGCCTGATCTCGTAATCGCCTTTTGTGTTTGCCGTGGTACCCTGTTTCAGCTCCTGTATATATACTGTCGCATACTGGATTGCCTCTCCCGACTCGTCTGTGATCTTTCCTTTAAGTATTTGGGCGTAAGAAGGGTTAGAAGAATTGTAAATAAAAACGAAAAGAAGGATAAAATATCTAATGGAGGCTACCCCTTCCCCAGCCCTCCCCCAGGGGGGCGGGAGTCGAAGCTTCCCGCTATGCGGGACGGGAAAGGGGGTGTTTTCAACCGTGAACAAAAAAGCTAACCTTTAGATTTTCTTAAACTTTATCTTTGTTACCCGCAACAACTATCACTATTTCACCTTTCGGAGTGTTTTTTCTGTAGTGATCTGCCAGGGATGACAACGTGCCTCTTAGATTCTCCTCATGTATTTTGCTGAGTTCTCTTGAAACGCAGGCATCCCGGTCGCTCCCGAAATGCTCTGCCATCTCTTCAAGGGCTTTAACCAGCCTGTATGGTGATTCGTAAAAAACCATTGTCCTGTTTTCATTTTCAAGTCCCGAAAGCCTTTTGTTTCTTCCTTTCTTCTGTGGAAGGAAGCCTTCAAAGCAGAACCTCTCACACGGCAGCCCTGAATTTACAAGTGCCGGAATCAGTGCAGTCGGACCCGGGAGAGTCTCAACCGGTATGCCTCTCGCAATACATGATCTTACCAGAAGAAATCCGGGATCGGAGATTCCTGGTGTACCGGCATCGGTAATCAGGGCTACAGTCATTCCTGACAGTATCTTTTCACATATTGACTCTGTACTCCTGTGCTCATTTGCCAGGTGGTGTGACTGGAGAGGTGATTTAATATTGTAGTGGTTCAGGAGCTTCAATGCATGCCTTGTATCTTCAGCCAGTATAAGATCAACGCTCTGCAGTATTTCGACAGCCCGGAAAGTTATGTCACTGAGATTACCTATGGGAGTTGGTACCAGGAAAAGCTTACTCATAAGCAGGAAATTTTCTCTTGACAAGGTCCATTAGCTGCTTTACAACCCCGGTTTCTTTTGCGCTGCCTGTATAGCTTCTCAATACCTCCTGAGCATCAGAATAGCTGGCTGCGTTATCCAGTTTGGTAATTGCCTGTTCAAATGATTCAGGATTCCCTTTGAATATTTCCCTGATGAACAGGAATTTATCATTAACTCCTATCGCATCAGCAAGGTTAATTATTGGCTTAGTCTTTAAAATATCAGAGACATTATCATCATCCCTCATGCTTCCCATCTGCTCATTTAATCTGTCAGTAAGTCCGAATGTATCTCCGATTCTTATTGATTCCTCAGGCTTTCTTTCAGGTGTGACGACCCTCTGCTTTACAGGAGCAGGCGTATGAGTCTTTAATTCAGGAGCTTCTATTACCTCTTCACGTTTAAAGGTTTTAAGAAGGGCAATTACCTCGCCTGCACTCTTGCATTTCGATTTTGCCAGCTCTACCTGGATTACCGGAACGCCGGGATAGTTTTTAAGATCATCAATTATATCCCGGGCTTCATTGAGGTCTTTGAGAATTAAATCAACTGTTGTGTTGAAATCCATATCATTTAATATTAATAAACCGAACCAAATTCCTTATTTTGCAAAAGTAACTATTATTCCCCAAGTCAAAACGGGATATTATTACAAATTGGTACACACAAGTGAGATTAATTAAGTATGGATTTTCTCGAAAATTCGGCGGGTGAAGTTAGCCGAAGAGGCTCTATAGAGGTAATTACCGGTTCAATGTTCTCAGGCAAGACTGAAGAACTGATACGCCGTCTCAGAAGAGCCCAGTATGCAGGATTGAAAGTTGAGATCTTCAAACCGTCACTCGACAAGCGCTACTCTGAATCAAGAGTAGTTTCGCACGATGAGAAGTCAATTCTGTCAACGGCTGTCGATAACGCCTCCTCAATTCTGCTTCTTGCTGCTGATGTCAGGGTGGTGGGGATTGATGAAGCCCAGTTTTTTGATAATGCGATCATAGATGTTTGTAATAATCTGGCTGACAACGGCATACGAATAGTTATAGCAGGGCTGGATATGGATTTTATGGGAAATCCGTTCGGGCCGATGCCCGGACTTCTGGCAATTGCCGAGTATGTCACAAAAGTTCATGCCATTTGCATGAGGTGCGGGAACCTGGCACAATATTCCTTCAGGAAGTCAGATGAGGAACAGGTTGTCCTGCTTGGTGAAAAGGATAAATATGAACCTCTCTGCAGATCGTGCTTTATTAAGGAAACAGGTAAGCTGAAATGAGATATACTGCTTCAGAAATTGCCCAGATCATAAACGGGGTCATCGACGTGAATCCGGGCTTGATCGTAACTGATATCCTGACTGACAGCCGCAGGCTTGGTTTTACAGAAGGCCAGGCATTTGTTGCACTGCGCGGGAAGAATCATGACGGCCATCAGTTCATTAATTCCCTATACATGAAGGGAATCAGGGTGTTTATCGTGGAACGCCTCCCTGCTGATATGAGCAATTATCTTGACGCAGCTTTCATCCAGACAGGTAATACTCTCGATGCACTTCAGCATCTGGCAGCACATCACCGCAGAGCTTTCAGCTCACAGGTTATTGCAGTCACAGGCTCGGCAGGTAAAACAATAGTCAAGGAGTGGCTTGCTGATATATTAGGTCAGACCTTTTCTGTGATCAGAAGCCCGAAGAGCTATAACTCACAGATAGGAGTACCATTGTCAGTGCTCACTCTGGATAGCAAGTATTCACTTGGTATTTTTGAGGCAGGGATATCAATGCCGGGTGAAATGGATAAGCTCAGGAAAGTGATAAATCCTCAGATAGGGGTAATAACAAATATAGGTGATGCCCACAGTGAACACTTCACTGATATTAATTTAAAAGCAGCAGAGAAGCTGAAACTTTTCATAGACGCCTCAACAATAATATATTGCAGTGATCATAAACCAATACAGAAGATACTTGTCAGCGACAAATCGTTCAGGGGGAAAAAGATCATCGACTGGTCGAACGATAATAAAAGTGCAGCGATCAATGTAACGAAGAGCCCTGTTCCGGGAGGCACCGTGATCGAATTGAGCTTCCGGGGAAGTACGTACAATTTCGTTGTTCCTTTCACCGACCGGGCTTCTGTTGATAACGCAATCACGGTAGCGTCGGTCTGCCTGGCTATAGATACAGGTGCTGAGACCATCAGGAAAGGATTGGAACGACTTGTCCCGGTCGCTATGAGAATGGAAATAAGAACAGGAATTAATAATTCAGTTCTCATAGAAGATTATTATAACTCTGATCCCGGCTCACTCGGGATCGCACTGGAATATCTGCGGGGACAGAACAACAGGACAGCAACACTGATACTGTCTGATTTCATTCAGAGCGGGAGGGATGAGAAGGAGCTATACGGAAGCGTGGCTGAGCTTGTTAAGAAAAACGGGATCCATAAATTCATCGGTATAGGTCCCGCGCTTGCAAGAAACAAAGAGAATTTCAGGCTTGAATCGGAATTCTATTATTCAACGGATGAGTTTATCCAGAGGTTTAACCCTGCGAAATACCGTAACGAGGCTATATTGCTCAAGGGAGCCCGATTTTTTGAATTTGAGAAAATTGGCAAGCTGCTTGAACAGAAGATACATCAGACGGTTCTTGAGGTCAACCTTGATGCTATTGCTCATAATCTCAACGAATTCAGAAGGTTACTTGACCCCGACACCAGGATAATGGCTATGGTAAAGGCATTTGCCTATGGCGCCGGTCCTGCCGAGATAGCAGGCATGCTCGAATTTCAACGTGTTAGTTATCTGGGTGTTGCATACGCCGATGAGGGAATTGAACTCCGGAATGCAGGCGTAACTTTACCGGTGATGGTAATGAATCCGGACACCTCATCAGCTGATCAGATGATACGATATGACCTTGAACCTGTCATCTACAGTTTTGCTTCCTATGACCAGTTTGTAAGTACTGCAACGCGTCACGGACTTATAGGATACCCTGTACATGTCAAGATTGACAGCGGAATGCACAGGCTCGGCTTCATGCCTGATGAGATCGATACCCTTGCGGAACGACTGAAAAAGACAGAGGTGCTAAAAATAGTATCTGTATTCTCTCATTTTGCTGCCAGTGAAAATCCGGAGTTTGACACTTTTACTCATCAGCAGGCTGAGGCCTTTATGAAAGCAGCAGAGAAAATAGTAACCGCAACAGGTTATCCGGTGCTCAGGCATATCTGTAACTCTTCAGGGATTGTCCGCTTCCCTGAATACCAGTTTGACATGGTTCGTCCGGGGATAGGTATATACGGGGTTGGCAGTTTTAATGGGCTGGATCTCAGACCTGCAGGACGTTTCAGGACAAGCATTTCGCAAGTAAAGAAGATACCGGCCGGAGAACCGATAGGATACGGTTGTGCTGATGTTTCAGAAAAGGAGAGATCAATTGCTATTCTCCCTGTAGGTTATGCTGACGGACTAAACAGGAAAATGGGTAATGGCACCGGAATGCTGTTTATCAGAAATACCCTCGTTCCTGTCATAGGAAATATATGCATGGACATGTGCATGGCTGATATTACCGGCACTGGTGCGAAAGAGGGTGATGAAGCGGAAATCTTCGGAATGAATATTCGGATTGAAGAGATGGCTGAGAAGTGCGGCACCATTCCCTACGAGATTCTGACATCAATACCCGGAAGGGTAAAAAGAGTGTTCCTGCGTGAATGATCTTTCAGGTTCAGTACCTGGCAACAAGCGGCATTATCCATCCTGCTCCGAATGATTTTGATGAGATCCTCAGTATTGGAGGAGCCTGGTACCTCTTATACTCACTGCTGTGTATCATCCGTATAACCCGTTCAACTGTTTCGCTGTCTATACCCTCACCGGTGATCCTTCCTGCAGGCTTCTGAAGATCAATATACTGGTACAATATTGAATCGAGAATCTTATATTCCGGCAGTGAGGCGGTGTCGAACTGCCCGGGCCGCAGTTCCGCAGAGGGACGCTTCGTTATCGTGTTAACCGGGATGATCTCATCATTCCTGTTTATGTAATTCGCGAGCCTGTAAATATCTGTTTTGTAAACATCTCCGAGGACAGCCAGTCCGCCTGCCATATCGCCGTATAAAGTCCCATAACCTACTGCTGCTTCGCTTTTGTTTGACGTATTCAGCAGAATGCAGCCTGATTTGTTTGATACAGCCATCAGCAGGATAGCTCTTATCCTTGCCTGGATATTTTCTTCGGTCACATCCGGCTGCCTATCCCTGAACAGAGGTGAAAGATCTTCCTCAAATGCACTGAAAGGTTTATCGATGTGTATGATATCATATCGCACGCTGAGTTTCTCTGCAAGCTTTACAGCATCCTTAACGGAATGGTCGGAGGAGTATCGGGAAGGCATTAGCAGGGCCCTTACATTTTTATTTCCCAGAGCATCCGCTGCAAGGCAAAGACATAAAGCTGAATCAATTCCTCCCGAAAGGCCTAGAATTGCTGATTTGAAATTCGTTTTAAAGAAATAGTCATGTATGCCGGTCACCAGGGCATCATACATAAGTTCAACAGGACTCTGCGGTACCGGAGGATGAGGCCGGGATCGCAATATTTCGTCAGTAGAGACTGTTTCCACAGATTCCTTGAAGAAGGGCAGCCTTCTGTATACTTCACCCCTGGCGTTCACGACGAGTGAACCGCCTTCAAAAATCAGTTCTGTATTGGCTCCAACCTGGTTAACGGAGATTACCGGGATATGATGCTTAACTGCCTTTGAGATAAATATCCCGGTTTTGGAATCTATCTTATTATAAGAGAATGGTGATGCAGAGATATTGATTATGATATCAGGATTGGCTTTAGCAAGCTCATCCATCGGTGAAACCCTGTAAAGGCGGTTCTTCTCAAACTCATTGTCGAACGATTGTTCGTCCCACAGGTCCTCGCAAATGGTTATTGCCAGTCTCCGGTTTTTATATTTGAACACAGAGAACTCTGACCCGGGTTCAAAATAGCGGTACTCATCAAAAATATCATAGGTTGGCAGAAGTGCCTTGACCGCTGAGAAGATTACTTCTCCTTCTGACAGGACAAGTGCTGTATTGAACAGTTTTTTACCGGCAGGATTTTCATTTATAACCGGCGATCCCACTATCGCTGCTATGCCTTTACATTCCTTTGCAACAGCCGACACAGTCTGTCTGCATTTCTGAATAAAATCTATCCGGTCAAGAAGATCAAGGGGAGGATATCCCGGTACAGACAGTTCAGAAAAAACTATAAGGTCTGAACCCTCCTTCCTGGCATTTCGGATGGCATTAATAATTTTCTCACTGTTGGCTGTAAAGTTGCCGACATGATAATTGAGCTGTGCCAGTGTTATCTTCATGCAGATTCTCAGAAAGTGACTCCAAGCCGTACAGATACCATCCTTTGCGTCACTTTGTCAACAGGCTGGGTACCGTTGTCTTTTGTAACATCAAGGAAGTTATTCTCAAATCCGATTCCCAGTATTGCAGCAGTATTACCGCCAAGCCCGTATTCGATCCCAGCCATGATATGGTACGAAAGGTTGAACATCCGGAGTTCGTCATTTGCTTTTTCACCCTTGATTGCAAGCGAAGGAATATCGGCTTTTCCGCCTATCATTACTTTAGGATCGAGGCCGACATCTGAGAAAAAGGTAAGATATCCTATCTGGTTCGTCTTCAGATTAAGTCCGAGGGGAAGAGCAACATACTGTATTTTATAAACCACAGCTTCATTTGCTGCAACGGTCTCACTATTAACCAGTTCAAGCACTGTCTCATTTTCACAAACCAGCCGTCCTGCAGCATTGATCAGGTTCAGTCCTGTTGAAAAAGAATAGTTCTGGCTGAACGGGACAATGAATGAAAGGCCCGCATTGATGCCGGGTCTTGCTCCGTCGTTATCCACTGCATCGATATCAGTTCCAAACCAGCTGATAAGAGGATCGAAATGAACCCCAATCCTTACGCTCTCCTGGGCTTGCAGAATTATAGGGATAAACAGGATCAAAAAAATCATGATTCCTGATTTTCTGTGTATGTGTGATTTCATGTAGTTTTTAGTTATTGAATAGATCATACAACCAAACAGTAAAATTAACAAATTATTATTGATGTATAGAGCAATTGGTTTTAAGCGGAAAAAGTGATTATTTTTGATCACTGTTAAAAAGTTATTATGCGGATCAGGATCACAATAATTGCACTGGCGTTATTTTCTGTTTCGGCAATATTGTCATGTAAAAGAAATCCCTACGAAGTGGATGTATCTTCAATAGAGGCAGATATCAGTATAAACAGGCTTGAGAAGGATCTTTTTGAAATGGATCCGTTGCTTATTCCTGATGCTGTCCCCGAATTAAAGGAAAAATACGGCGGTTTTCTCCAGCTTTTCAGCTATGTGATAAACGCAGGCAATGTGAACGATACTTCATTTCACGGATTGCTTACACAATTCTGCACTGACAAGCTGAATAACGAGGTTTTTGAATCTGTAATGCAGCTATATCCCGATGTTCAAGGAACCGGAAAGGATCTGGAAGAAGCTTTCCGTCATTACCGGTATTATTTTCCGGAAGCCGCTATTCCTGATGTATTCACCTGTATCACAGGATTTAACAACAGCATCATAATAGGTGATTCAGTTATAGGGATAGGTCTCGACAGGTACCTTGGAAGTGAAAGTAATTATTACAAAAGGCTTCAGATTTACAGGTATCTTGCTATAAGAATGAATCCGCTGAATATAGTTCCCGACTGCATTTATGCATGGGGTACCTCGGAATGGGAAAGGGGATCATTGGGCTATATCAAGGATGATGTAATAACCGACATGATTCATGAGGGCAAGCTGAAATATTTTCAGCGCTGCATGATGCCCCGGATAAACGATACAATTCTATTCGGTTTCACAGCCGGGCAAATGAAATTCTGCAGGAATAATGAGATGCAGATGTGGAATTATCTTGTTGAACACGATCTTCTTTTCAGCACCGATCAGTTCACTGTCAGAAAGCTGACCGGAGAAGCTCCTTTCACAACTTTTTTTACGAATAAATCACCAGGAAGGGCAGCAGTCTGGCTGGGTTTCAGGATAGTTGAATCGTATATGAGGAATAATCGGGGAACAAGTCTCGCCGAACTGATGAAAAACACTGATGTACAAGGCATCCTTGAGAGTGCCAGGTATAAACCGGAATGAAAAAAGGCTGCATCGATGCAGCCTCATTCTTTTCACTCATCGCACTCTTATGCAGGATGTATTGCCTCAACAGGACAAACGTCTGCACAGGCACCGCATTCAGTGCAGATATCTGCATTGATCTTATAGATGTCGCCCTCAGATATTGCCTCTACAGGACATTCATCAATACAGGTTCCGCATGCAGTGCAATCTTCATTGATTTTGTAAGCCATGATACTTATTTTTAGTTAAATAAATTACGGTAATCGTGCAAAACTACCCAAATTTTATAAATTAAAAAAATACAAAGGTCATATTGCAATAACCGTGCCTTTAATAAGGCATATCAGAAATCGAGGCTGAACGACAAGTAGAATATCCTCGGCAGTATATAGTTATTCTCAATTCCCCAGGCCCAGTCGGCCCTGACAAAATATCCAAGGATCTGTGCCCGGGCACCTGCACCGAATCCGGCAACTATCGGTTCCCTGTTGGAATCCAGTGTGACTGTCACAGGTCCGTTCCTTATCACTTCAGTATCCCAGGAGTTTTCATTTGACCAGGGCGATCTGCCGGTCCAGGCCGTACCAATGTCGCCGAATGCAACTATCTGCAAGCTGTTCAGCAGATTAGATCGAAGAGGATGACCTGCCAGGTACCTGATGACAGGCCATCGTATCTCACTGTTTATCAATGCGAAGTTATTGCCATTTCTTATGTTCTGGCTGAAACCTCTGAGGTTTGTGGCAAGAGCCTGGAACCCGTAATTCATCCTCGGGCTTACCGGTATAGACTTGTCGAACATGTCGCTTCTCCCGAACAGATAACCCATCCAGTTGTCAACCCCGCCCAGGTAATAGACCAGTTTGGTCGGGCCGTATGACGTACTGGCTGCAAATCTGTTAGCCCAGATTAATTCCCGGTGTATTTTGATATATTTTCTGAAATCGGCACCAATAACAATCATATCCGACTTGTCGTATGTGATCTCCTTATAATATTCACCAAACAGTTTGAACCTGGTGCCATAATAGATGTTTATGCTTCTCTTGCGGGTATTGTCATATATAAGTTCACCTTTCATGCTTACCCAGTGCTTTGATATGTTTTCATTATTCAGGTTTGCCAGGTCAGTGGAAAGAAAGGTATGCCTGTCGTACCTGTACGACAAAGTACCCTTAAGGGCCAGGACAGGAGTAAATGGCTTTGAATATGTAAGATATAGGTTATGGGTATGTGTTTTAATAAGAGTATCTCCGAGGTCGCTAAGATAAGCCTGCCTGTGGAAGATCAGCTGCTTATCGAACTTCCCCTTAAGGTTCTCGACGCTCAGGAGATATTCATTACTGTCGAAATTGCCTGAGAACCTGAAACCTCCTGTTACCCTGTAGTTTTCAAAAAGATCAATGACCCCAATCCTGTTGAGTACATTTAACCCGGGATTGTAATAGGCTCCCCCGCTGTAGACCTGGTATGAATTATTGAGGAATGTAAAATCAATCTGGTTGGCAATATAGTTATTGTAAAATGATGTTTCATAGATCCTTAACTGGGGCAGGGCAAGGGCTCCCGTATCAAGGTCTATGTCCATGTAATCCTTACGCCACTGCTGCTCATAATAATTTTGCTTCTCCTTTTCAAAAATGTAATGGGTGATGTCAATAGGTTCATCTTTCGAGTAGTATTCCCAGATCGGTTTTGTAAGTGTATCCCTTCTTTTCTTGTCTTCGGCAAGAAGCCAGATCCTGAGCTGGTCGATACTGTCAGCTTTATGCAGCATTCTTTCTTTTCCCCTGCGGAACAATGTTTTTTTCATTTCTTCGGGGCGGATGGCTGGTAAGTTCCCGGTGCTGCCTTTCCTGACCTGGTACCTGTTATTGCTGTAAATAACTTCTCCGTAAGAATCCGCAGCGTTCACTACCGACTGATCCAGGATATTCCTGTCGTAATTCGTTACAGGTAAGGAGTTGATGAAATACCTGTAATGTGTTGTGGTGTCAATATAGCTGATTGAGCTGTCGAATGAGGCTGTATACCTGTTCAGAATGCCATTCTGATCTCCTAAATAAGTGAATTTTCTGCCGGCAGTGACGGCTGGTGAATACCTGTTGGTATATTTCCCTTCCGAAAGCCTCGTTAAGATATTATTTCCTCCTGTAAGATTGTATGTGAACAGATTAAAAGTCAGGGCTGTTTTTTCAAAAGGGTCCGCAGTATTGGTCAGTGTATCTGAAAGCCGGTTTGAAGAAAATACAATCTCGTTCGGTTTGTCAGGAATGAATGAAGGATTAAGATCATCAGCCACGTCCCTGGTAATCTGTTCGTTTGTTCCTGAAGCAATTGTATGGAGGTAAAGGTCCGTGACCCCGTCCTTAACTGCAGACAAGATCAGCCTCGAACCATCAGGAGAATATGAGAAATCCAGGACTTTGTCGAAATAGAGCAGACTTCTTTTTTCAGGTGTTTTCCCGGGTATGCGGTAGAAATATAACATCAGCGATGCCTGCTCATCGTTTATTACTGTCAGTATCCTGCTGCTGGGATGCCAGGCTATAACAGGATAAGTCTTGTCAATTACCTGTTCGTATCTGGGTTCAGCCCTGAAGATTATCTTTATTTCCCGTGTATTCTGGTCGTATAGCCATACTCTTTTTCTCCCCCAGTCATTTGTTACATAAGCTATATAGTTGCCATCAGGGCTCACCCTGACTGTCTGATATATCTGTTCTCTCTTTGATTTCCTTAAAGTGTTATTATCGTATCCCGGCAGGTTCCTGTCTTCCTCATATACATTCAGGTAATATTCCCTCCATTCCTTAAGAAGGTCTTTCAGGTCTTTCCCTATAACATAGAGAAATCCATCATCAGTATGCTTATAAACCTTTGTAAGGTATATGATATTGGGGATGAGCGCGTCGCCATATTCCTGTCCTATGAATCTCCAGAAAGAAACCCCTGCGTAAACTGCATCTTCATTTTCAAGGTTATTGATATTTTTGTATTTCTTTGACATGAATCCATCTTTAACCCTGTTTTCAGTTTCATAATCCCATCCGAATGAGACATAGTTAATAAGTCCCTTCAGGAACCAGTCAGGCATTGTTATCACTGAAGAGCTTGATATTCTGTCCTTTACATCAGCATTGTACAGCATCTCATTTATGATTGATTCTGTTATTGCTGCTGCTATCTGTTTTTTGTAAGCTACATGATCTCCTTCATAGTAGAGCATCACCTTGTTTTCAATTATTCTGCTGTAGCCTCCTGTATTATAACTGTCTTCATCAGAAGTGAGCAGGCCGATATTAGTCTGCTTATATTCTGCATTCTTATTGTAAATAATGAAAATCAGTCTTTTCTCGAGTGAATAATCAAAGAAATCCTCTATCTCCTCGAGACGTTCCAGGGCATAATCAGCAGTGAACTGGGCAAGCTCCCTTCCGAATTCGTTAAAATAACAGTCAAAATCATCGAACCTGTAGTACATCCAGTAATAATCATAGTACTGAACCCTGTTTTTGCCGAATGTCATCTGATGGCCGTTATAGAACTGCCCGGATGCATCTGAAAAGATGACACAGGTTATTAAGATTACAATGACTCTGCGGATATATTTCATCGCTGTTTTCCTGATCCGGCGACCCGGATTCTGACGCCTCAAAATTTATTCCAAACTATCATGACCGGGCAACAAAACTAATCATATTATGGTTCATTTAATTCAAAAAAGTTAAAGTTTGTTATTTTTGTAGTGTAAAAACCTGTATTTGATTTTTACGGTCCGGTTTTTGCAATATATGATGCAACCAATTGAGTGTCGTATTTGTTTATGTAAAACCGGATATTTACAGGATTTAGTATACTTTAACTGCAAAATATATACAAAATGAAAAAGTTGTTTTTATTTTCAGCACTGGTTGTCTTCTCAGTTTCTGCATTTTCGCAACCCATGATGAAGCTCTCAAAGACCGAACATGACTTTGGTAAATTCAAGGAAGAAGCAGGCAGCCAGTCTTTTGATATTGATGTGACCAATTCAGGAAATGCTCCGCTCGTAATTCAGAATATTGTTGCTTCATGCGGATGTACCCAGCCTGACTGGACAAAGCAACCGATACCTCCCGGAGGTACCGGAAAAATAACTGCAAAATATGACCCGGCTAACCGCCCTGGACAGTTTAACAAGACACTGTCTGTTTATACAAACTCAAAACCTGGAGTTGTAGTTGTTACGCTCAGGGGAGAGGTTATTCCCCGTGAAAAGACTATTGAGGAACTATTTACATTTCCTGTCGGTGCCGTAAGGTTTGAAAGCAATCACCTTGCCTTTACAAACGTAAAGAAAACAGAGAAGAAGATAAGGGTGATGCAGCTTGTTAATACTTCTTCCGAGCCCGTAAAGATCGGATTCGACAACCTGCCCGCTCACCTGACGCTAAAAGCCAATCCCGAGACACTGAAACCGGGACAGAAAGGAATAGTGGAAGGCACTTATGACGCCACGAAGAACTCCGGCTGGGGTACGGTAAGTGATATGGTAAAGATAAAACTGAATGACGTAACCCAGGAGAATGTTTATTATTATGTATCTGCAAACCTGGTCGAGGATTTCTCATCAATGACAAAAGAAGATATGGAGAAAGCTCCGGTATTCAAAGTTGCTAACACTACCGTGGATCTTGGAACTATGGCAGGTTCAACTTCAAAGGAGGTGGAATTCACATTTACAAACGAAGGGAAATCAGACCTGATGATCAGGCACGTGAGGTCGACCTGCGGTTGTACTGCTGTACAGCAGGGACAGGCAGGTGTAGGCATTAAGCCGGGAGAGACCAGTTCAATCAAGGCTACTTTCAATTCCGGAGGATATAACGGCAAGGTCACAAAGGCTATCTATGTCTATACAAATGATCCGAAGAATTCAGAAGCTATACTTATGCTGACAGCAAATGTACAGCAGCCTGCAGCAGCAAAATAGTTCAAAACATTGATTTAAAAATAGTTAATAGGAGGGTGCCTTTAAGTTTTATGGCACCCTTTTATTATTTTTACACGCTATACAAGGATCATGCCCGGATCAGAAAAATATAACAGCGCCCTGAAGATACAGCAGGGAATAGAACAACCTCCCAGCATCAATCCTGAAATTCTCCTTACAAAGAAGGGAACCAGGAAATACTCTGTTGATGAATATGTGTCAGGTATACTGTCAGGAAACAGGACTATCCTGAGCCGGGCAATTACACTTACCGAGAGCAGGCTTCCAAAGCACTGCGAAAAGATCCAGGCGGTAATAGAAAAGTGCCTCCCTTACAGCGGCAGATCGGTAAGGATAGGAATTACAGGAGTTCCTGGTGCAGGAAAGAGCACTTTTATTGAATCGTTCGGATTATACCTTGCAGGGAACGGGCATAAGATCGCTGTACTGGCTATTGATCCGAGCAGCCAGCGGACCAAAGGCAGCATTCTTGGTGATAAAACAAGGATGGAAAAACTAAGTTCCCACCCTAATGCATTTATCAGGCCTTCACCTGCAGCAGGTACCCTTGGCGGAGTTGCAAGAAAAACAAGGGAGACTATCATTTTATGTGAGGCTGCGGGATATGATACTATCCTGGTTGAAACAGTCGGTGTAGGCCAGTCAGAGATATCGGTGCAGTCAATGGTCGACTTTTTTCTCCTGCTGATGCTTGCAGGAGCAGGAGATGAGCTGCAGGGCATAAAACGCGGGATTATTGAAATGGCTGATCTTATCGCAATTACAAAGGCAGATGGCACCAACCGGCTTGCTGCTGAGGGAGCAAGGATCTCATTTGAGAATGCCCTCCGCATGTACCCTGCTCCTCCTTCAGGATGGAAACCTCAGGTTATGGTTTGTTCTGCACTGGAAAACATTGGAATCGCTGAACTGTGGGAGAAAATAAAAGAATATTCCGAATTCACCAGAGAGAACGGATACTGGGATAATCACAGGAAACAACAGGCTCTGTTGCGGATGAACGAAACAATTAATGAGTATCTGACAAATTCTTTCCAGGTAGATGACAACGTAAAGAAACTCCGTCCGCGGCTCGAACGAATGCTGGAAAAAGGCAGGATCACATCCTACAGGGCAGCTCTTTATTTAATTGATAAATATCTTAAAGGATGAACTTTATATTCAATATTTGATATCTTTGCCCCGCATGAATTAAATATAACCGATCAGTTAATTATTTAAAGAACAATATATTATGAAAAGATTATCTTACTTCTTACTGGCTGCACTTATTACCGGTTGCAGTACCGGACCGAAATTTGAGATTACCGCTGACATTCTCAACTCTGACAGCGTGAATTTCCTTCTTCAGAAACGTGAAGCAGGTAAATTCATAACACTTGATTCAGCGTTGTCACGGAAGGGAACCTTTAAAATGGGGGGAACTGTTGAATACCCGCAGATGGTTTACCTTACTGCTCCTGACGAACAGCAAAGAGTTTCCTTCTTTCTCGAGAACTCTGAAATTTTAGTATCAGGCTTGATTGATTCTCTGAGCTTCGCAAAAATAACAGGATCAAAAACTCAGGATGAATACCAGGGTTTCATTGATTCCAATAAACCGCTGAGCGAGAAATATAATAACCTCTATATTGAATACCAGACTGCACGCCAGACGAATGATTCTGAGAAAATGGCACAGCTTGAAAAGGATGCTGAAAATATCCAGAATGAAATTACCCAGCTTCAGAAAGATTTTGTCAAAAACAATCCTTCGTCCTTTGTTACACCTTCAATTCTCAACAGTCTTAGCTATGACATGGATGGTAATGAAATTGAGAATGCAGTAAATGCCCTGGATACCAGTGTGGCAAAAGTTCCTCTGGT
>Ga0172364_10001967_pt1 | contig 16156 bp, 15 predicted proteins | sample LakKivSesite10cm_FD_114545 | JGI IMG/M metagenome (GOLD analysis project Ga0172364, IMG submission 114545) | Sediment microbial communities from Lake Kivu, Rwanda - Sediment site 10cm | ecosystem: Environmental > Aquatic > Freshwater > Lake > Sediment | place: Rwanda: Western Province, Lake... | reverse complement strand
TCGTTATCCGAGATTATTATTGGTTTCAGCTTAATGGCCTTTTGATAACTGTCAACGTTTTAATAATTGTCAAAAGGTGGGGGAAAAACAAAGAGTGAAAAAAAAGCGGTTAACTATTTTTAAAATCAAGGAACAAAAACAATTGCCGCCAAAACGGTTGTCCAGAGACCATCTTTATTGCCCCTGGCTGATTGGGAAATATTGATGGTTTTAATAATCTTTCCGCTCATTTTATAAATTTTTTCTCTTTCGTCCCAGGCCGTGTTCGGGTCAAACTCAATTCCCAGAGTAGTGGCCAGCATTGAAGCAGCCAGATCTTCAGTATATTCTCCGGCATATTCTTCGGTCTGACCAAAAGCATGATGTTCTGAAATATAACCATAATGAGAGGGGTCAGAGGGAATAGCACAACCAATAGCAGCAGCAACCAAACGATTGGGTTCGTTGGTTTCATTTTTACTCATTACGCAATAAACAACCTCGCCCGGTTTTAGTTCCTGCAAAGCTTCTTCTTTGGCAATTCTTCTACAGTTTGGCGGCAAAATACTTGAAACATGAACCAAATTAAATTTTTCAATTCCCGCCGCCCTTAAAGCCATTTCAAAAGAAGCCAGTTGTTCTTTATGGATGCCCACACCCTTGGTTAAGAAAAATTTAGTAGGAATCATTTGAACTATTTTTTACTATAAAAAATTTTTCAAATTTTTTCTGCCGAGGATTTCTAACGGGGTTCATTAAAAATAAACCCCCACGCTTTAAATATTAATACTTTGGCAAATTTTTTCAAGTTATTATTTAAAGTAAACCCCGCACTTTTCGTAAGTAGTTAATGTTCATTGAACTAAAAAAATTGTTTTAATTTGATTAAAGACGAAAGGTACGGGGTAAAGTGGGGGGAGAGGAGATTTTATCTCTTCTTCTTTTTTTTTGCCTTTTTCTTTGCCATGAGACTATAAATTTTATAAAAATTACGGCAAATAGTCGACCGCTATTTGCATTTCATTACTTTATTTTTTCACTTCAAGAAAGTCTGTCAAGTGTGGAAAACCTAAAAACTGAATTTCCTCTTCCAAAATTATTCCGAACTTCTTTTTTATTTTTTGTTTTGCTAATTTTATCAATTTTTTAACATCTTTGGCTTTGGCCTTTCTTAAATTGACAATAAAATTTGGGTGTTTTTCGGAGATTTGGGCGCCATCAATTTTTTTGCCGGTTAAACCGCATTGGGAAATTAAAAAAGCGGCTGGAATATCTCCTCTTTTTTTGAACTCCCCAAATTCGGGAAACTTTTTGGTCAATAATTGAAAATTGAAGGTCGGCAATTGAAAATTCTTAAATATACTGCCGGCCGAAGGCAATTGAGGATGATGCTGTCTTCGGTAATCCAAATACTCTTTTATTTTTTTTTGATTGCTCTTCCTTGATTTTATTTTTACCGAAAGAATTATTAAATTTTTTTTCCTTTTGAAAATACTGCCGCGATAATCAAATTGGCAATCTTTATTTTTAAAAACCTCAATCTTTCCTGTTTTGGCATTAAAAACCTCAACGCTCTTTACCGCGTCTTCCATTGATTTTCCGAAAGCGCCGGCATTGCCGCAGACCGCCCCCTGGACAGTCCCGGGAATACCGGCTGCCCACTCCAAGCCCTTTGAAACATAATCAGAAAGCGGTTGGCCGAATTTTATGACCAAACCATTAAAGTCTTTATCTGAAACTAAAATGTTACTTCCACCGCCCAAAATAAAAAACGGCAATTTTAATCTTTTCGCCGCCTTAATTGCTTTAATTAAATCTTCTTTTCCCTTAGTTATAAAAAAATATTTGGCCCTCCCGCCAATCCTAAAAGTGGTGTAATTCTTCAACAAAACATTCTTTTTCACTCCTGGTAATAACTTTTTAATCTCCATAATTGTTATCTCTAAAAAAGCACACCTCCTTTTTTAAAAGGCCGGGAGAGTTAACTCCGATTCTAAGTCTTTTGTGAGTGCTCTCCTCCCGACCCAAATATATTTTACCATTTCCAAATTTCCAAACAAGTCTCTCCTTAAAAAAGAAGGTTGGCCAATTAAACCGTTGTCCAATTAAACAAAAAATAAACATCAAACCAATAAACATTAAACCAATAATACAATCAAAACTCATTAATTTGCCATGGCAGAATTATTACGTTTATAATTTGAAAATTTTCTTTAACCATTCGTTGCTTCCAATGCTTTCGGCAACAATTAATCTAATTTCTTTCTCACTCAACCCGAAAAATTCTCTTAAAACTCCTATCTCGTCACCACAATCAAACGGATAAACCCAGACGCTTTTTTGCAAAGGATGAAAACCTAAATCTTTCAATTTTCCCCTAAAAGCTTCCCGATAAAGTTTTTTCAATTGAGAAATATCAAAAATCACCAGTCTCCATTTTTTATCCCATTTTTTTGGCTTTTTTATTCCTAAAGCATCTATCTGCAACCAGCCGGCTTTCTTCTTTCCTTTTTCTGTCAAACTAATATAAATTTGATGATTTTTCTTCACGATATTAATACACCCTTCTTTTTTTAATCTATAGAAAGCATCGTAAACTCTTTTCTTTTTGTGTTTTTTCTCTCTTAACCATTTTTTAATCCCTCTTTCTAAATTTAAAATAAAATAAGGAGATGAAGCGGCAATATAAACTAATCCAGCTACGGCTAAACAAGAAAGAATATCTTTAACAATTTCTGACCTTGGTTTCCGAAAATAATATTTATATTTAGTCATAACTTCTATTTATAATTCTATTATAATTCTATTAGTAATTTTAACTCATTAATTCTGCCATGGCAAATTATTAAGTTTAACAAGAATAATAAAGGATAATAAAGAATGTGGTAAAAGTGGTAAATTAAGATAATAAATCAAGACAATAAATGGAGATAACAAATGAGATAGTAAATGGAAACAATAAAAAAAACAACAACCCTCGCTCGAGGGAGGGCTGCTGTCGACTTAGTGGAGTTCCTTACGGACACACTCACTAATCAAATATTAGCAAATTCAAAAACAAATGTCAAGTGATTTTAAAAGCCCAGGTCTTTTAAAAGTTGCTCAACCTGGGGAGTAAGTTCGGGCCTGAGCTGCCGCAATTTTTCTGCTGCTGTTTTTGCTTTTTCTCTTTGACCGCTATTAATGTAGGCATTAATAAGGTCTTCCCATAAATAAAGGTCCTGAGGGAAAAGCTCTATTCCTTTTTCGTAAAGAGGAATTAAAACTTCAAAACCTTCCCCGCTTCCTTTAAGAATCTCTATTCCTTCTTTCAGGGTTTCTAAGTTCTGCTGCCAATCAAAACCTAAACTTTCCAATTCTTTTAACTCTGAAAGGGCCAATGTATATTTGCCTGTCAATCTGTAACCGCGCAGTAAATACCATCTCGCTCCGAAAAATTGCGGCTCCAAATCTTTCGCTTTTTCCAAAAACCCAAGAGCCTCTTCGTCTCTTCCTTGTACAAATCGGGTTTGGGCAAAAGTAAAATAAACCTGCTGGTTGGTTGGGCTAATTTCAAGGGCTTTTGTCAAAACTCTTTCCGCTTCCAAAATTTTTTTCTGGTCAAGCAAGGAAGCATAAATATTATAAAGTTGGCCGAGTTTCAAATAAGAACGCAGGTCCAGGGCCGATTCTTTAATGCTTTTTTCCAGTTCTTCGGTCACGAAATCAATTTCTTTTTTGAAATTTTCAGCCGAAAATTCTCTGACCTTTTCGCTTTGAGCAAAATCTAAAGTAGTCTGGCCAAAAAATTCTCTTATTTGATATTTACCCAAAGAAGAGGTTTCTAAACTTTTCTGGTAATAATTTAATCGTTCTTGTGAAGCCGGCGGAGCCTTCAGAGCAGCGATAACATAATAGTCGGTTTTCAGGGGTTGAATCACAAACCAGAAAAAAGAAAAAGCAAATAAAATTAAAACCGCTCCTATGCTAAAGGAAAATTTGGCGTCCCTGGGGGCAAAATTAACGAAGTCGGTCCTCGTTATGGTATGGGAACTCGCCACAAATCCCAGAACCAAAAAGAACATCAAATAACTGGAAACCATATCAAAAACGGTCAGATTCTGAATAGAATAAGAAATTAAAAGCGAGCTGAAAATCCCGGCCGCCCAGAAATCAATATTATTTCTAAAATAATTTCTCCAGAGAAGATAAAAAACCGAAAGAAAAATTCCAATATAGCTGAGCATTCCGAGAAGGCCGATGCTAACTAAGGTGTCAAAAATTATATTATGGGCTCGGTCGTACCAGATATCGCCGCCGCATCTGGCAGTGCCAAAACAGGAATTGTAATGCTTAAAAAAAGAGAGGTCAAAATTTTCCGGTCCCCAGCCCAGGAAAGGTTTTTCTAAAAAACCCCTCCAGGCCGTTTCCCAAACCACAAATCTCCCGCCAAAGGTTTCGCCAAGGCCAAGAGTTTTCTCAACTATTTCTTTTCTGACAAAACCTTCCGGTTGAAGGGCAAGAAAGGTAAAAGAAAGAGCGAAAATAAAATAAAGAGCCAAAAGGGCAGCGCCGAGCCATTTCAAATTCCCCTTCTGACAAAAAAACAGCCAGAGAAAAAACAATAAAACCAGACCAAAGAGAAAAGAGAGTTTAGCTGCCTCGGCGCCGCTCAAAAACAAACCCAAAGAAATTATTAAAAAACAAATGACGGCATAGATTCTAATTCCATTTAGGGAAATGAGCCCGGTTAGATGTTTATTATCTAAGGGGCTAAAAATTAAATAGAGAGCCAAAAAAAGAGTAAATATCAAATAGGTCCCCAAAAAAGAATCATTGCCAATAGTGGCCCCGCCTCTCATAATCGGATTATCTGAAAGGAAAGTGATAAAGCTTAAAATTACGCCAACAAAAATTGAAACGGCAAAAATTTTTTGCCAGTCTGATTTTTGAAAAACGGCGGAAATTACTAGAAAAAAACCAAAGAGATGAAACCACATTAAAAGGCCGGTCATTCTTTCTGGTTTTGACCAGAAACTATAAGAAAGATTCTCGCCAAAAAAAGAGCTGAAGATTAAAACCACTAAAAACAGAATTAAGGCAAGGACCAAAAGGTTTTTACGCGGCCGATATTGAGGTGAATTAATTATTAAAATCAGCCAGGCAAAGAAAATAATCTCCACCAGACCCATAAAATAAAGCGATTTGGGCCCGACAAAAGGGAAGAAAAATTTGCCACTCATAATCAAAGGGGCAAGAAGGGCTAAATAAGTTCCTCCTTTGATAATATTCAGGCAAAAAGAAATTAACCCTCCCCGTGCTTCCCATTTTTGAGGTCTGATTTCCTTTTCCATCTCCCTTTCTCGCCTTCTTTCCATTTTTTCTCTAGACTGTTTTCCCATAAGCGGGAACAAGTTCTTTTAAAATCTTTATTATTGTCTTTTTATCTCTATTATAACTAGCTGTTTTTAATTTTTTCAATCCCTGGTTCAATTTATTTCCATCCACTTGAGACAATTTTGCAATGAGAATTTTTTGATTTTGAGTGGCAATGGTTCCCTCTTCAGCCGTTAAAACTTCCTCAAACAACTTTTCTCCTAGCCGGGGCTCGGTAAAAACAATGGGAACGTCTTTGTCCGGCTCCAGGCCCGAAAGTTGAATCATTTCTTTAGCCAGGTCTAAAATTTTGATTGGTTTTCCCATATCCAAAATAAATACTTCGCCGCCCTTGCCCATCGCCCCTGCCTGAAGAACCAGCAAACAGGCTTCTGAGGTAATCATAAAATATCTTTGCATTTCCGGATGGGTAATTTCTATTGGTTCTCTTTTCTTAATTTTTTCTCGGAAAATCGGAATACAGCTTCCCCGGCTGTCCAAAACATTACCAAACCTTACGGAGATAAATTTAGTCCCCAAACCAGCACATTGGCTGGAGACCTGACTAAAGGCCTGACAAATCATCTCGCCCACTCTTTTGGTGACTCCCATCACCGAGGTAGGATTTACTGCTTTGTCGGTGGAGATTAAAATAAAATTTTCTGTTCCGGCTTTTAACGCCGCCTCAGCAACAATTTTTGTGCCAAAAACATTGTTCTTTACCGCCTCGTCGGGATTTTCTTCCATTAAAGGAACATGCTTGTAGGCGGCAGCGTGAAAGACGATATTGGGCCGAAATTCTCTGAAAACATCTTTAATTTTTTCTTCATCTCTAATATCGGCTACTAAAGGAACTTTATTTAATTTTGGAAATTTATCTTCTAACTCTTCGGAAATATTAAAAATGCCGGTTTCATCCTGGTCTAATATTAAAAGCCGAGACGGCCTGAAGCAAGCCGCCTGGCGGCAAAGCTCAGAACCAATGGAACCGGCTGCTCCGGTAACCAAAACTGTTTTCCCAGAAATAAAACTTTCAATTGATTTTTGGTCTAAAGAAACCGGCTCCCGGCCCAACAAGTCTTCTACTTGAACTTCCCGCAGATTTCCCACCGCCACCTGGCCGTTAATAATTTCTCCCAGCGAAGGAAGGATTTTAATTTTTTTTAACTTAGCCGTCCTCCCTTTTTCTACTGCTTCTCTGATTATTCTGGAACCAGCTGAAGGTAAAGCCACAATCAGGCCTTCTATTTTTTTCTCCTTGACCAGCCGGGGAATGTCGCTAATTTTTCCCAAAACTTTTACTCCGTGAATCAAAGCTCCTTGTTTGGCCGGATTATCGTCAATAAAACCAATTGGCAAATAAGGACTGGTTTCAGAGTTTAAAATACTCCTTAAAATTTGTTCCCCAGCATCGCCAGCGCCGACAATTAAGGTTCTTTCCTTTTCCTCTTTCGACTTCCTGGCCGAGCCGGCCAGCCGCCAGCCGAACTGGAGATAAATTCTTTTGGCAAAGCGAATGCCGCCGCAAAAAAAGAAAATAAAAAAGTGGGTAATAAAAAGAGTTGAGCGGGGAAAACCGGTAAAAATCGCCAGGTCCCGTAAAACAAAAAAGGTAGCGGCCAAAAGGAGAAAGCTTAAAAGAGTTCCTTTAAAAAGAGCAATTAAGTCCTCGGTGCTGACATAAGCCCAGCTAAAATGATAAAGTTTCAAAAAATAAAAAACCGGAATGACAATCATTAGGAAGAGCGGTATTATCCCTAAAATACTTAAAGAATAAACAGCAGGAATCTGTCCCTCAAACCTGACCAGAAAAGCCAGCCAAACCGAAAGGGAAATCAAAACAGCATCAGCCAGTATAAAAAACAACAATTTCATCAGCCTCCTTTTCTCAAAAAAAAATTTTCCTGAAAAATTCATCTTTTCTTTATTAATAATTATACACCTGTATATTTATTAATATGTCAGATAAAAATCTTTAACGGATTTTATTACGTAATTTACCTGCTCGTCGGTAAGTTCCGGATACATCGGCAGAGAAATAACTTCTTGAGAAATTTTTTCGGTAACAGGTAATTTAAAGTGGCTCAATTTTAACCCCGGCTGGAAATGATTCGGAATCCTCCATTTCACTAAAGTTTCTATTCCTTTTTTTGTCAAATATTTTTGTAAACCATCACGGTTTTTTACTCTTATTACATAATTCTGATAAATATCGTAATGGGGACTGGTATCGCTTGGCAGAGGAGGCAACTTGATTTCCTTAACAGATTTTAATCCCTCGTCGTAAATATCGGCTATTTCTCTTCTTTTTTTTATCCAAACGGGCAAATATTTAAGTTTAACGTTCAGCACGGCAGCTTGAATGTTATCTAATAAACTATTAAAACCAAAAAAAATAATTTTATCTTTATCTTTTGGTTTACGTAAATAAGAAGGCTTTTCGCCGTGGTCTCGCAAAAGATATAGTTTTTCCGCCAGCTTTTTATCGCTTGTAACAATCATTCCGCCGTCTCCGAAAGAGCCCAATATTTTTGCCGGATAAAAACTAAAACAGCTGGTTATGCCAAAGGACCCGGCCGGTTTTCCTTTAAATTTAGCGCCGATTGCCTGAGCCGCGTCTTCAATAACGAACAAATTATGTTTTTTGGCTATTTCCATTATTCTTTCCATATCACACATTCTGCCATCCAAATGAACGGGGATAATGGCTTTGGTTTTTTTGGTAATGGCTTTTTCTATTAAATTAACGTCCATTTCCATATCTTCTCCAACATCAATCAAAACTGGCCTGGCCCGGCAATGCCAGATAACGTCTATGGTGGCAACGTAAGTATGGGAAACCGTAATCACTTCGTCTCCTTTGCCCACGCCCAGAGCGAATAAAGACAAAAACATGGCGCCGGTGCAGCTGTCGCAGCTGATGCCGTATTTTGCGCCAACGAATTTGGCAAAGTTCTTTTCAAATTCTTCCGTGTCTTTGCGAAAAATTAAATCTCCTCTTTTTAGACAACCGAAAATCGCGCCGTCTATTTCTTTTTTTATTTTTTTGTATTGCAACGGATAATTTACGAACGGAACTCTGTAACCCATATATTTTAGTATAGGTTGATTTTTTTAAAAAATCAAGTTATTGTAAAAATATCATGTTAAAATTCGCTAAGACCTCGTCTCGTCTCATAACTCGTTCGGCTCGGCCGAATTTGTTAGTTGAAGCGATTTATGACCAGGGAACAGCCCAAGATTTAGAAGATGGATTCGTGATTAACCCTCCTTTTTTTGGAGTGATTGACGGAACTTCTGAACCAAAACATTTCATCGGCAAAGGAATCTCTTTTGATGGATTAAGTGGCGGTGAAAAGGTCCGTCAGATAATCCTTGAAACTTTTTATGCCGCAAAAAATAACGAATCTTTAGAAAAAGTTATTTTAAGGACGAATGAAAAATTAAAAAATCTCTGGCGTAAACAAAGAATACCTCTAAACCGTTCTGACCTGATAGCCGGGGCCGTCTTTGCTTTCGCGAAGGTAAATTCCAAAAAAGTAGAAATTATTCAAGGGGGCGACTGCTTTGCTCTCTGGGTAAATAAATCTAATAAAATAGGGGTTACCAAAAATCAGGTTTATTTTGATACGTTTTGGGCTCAAAAAACAATTGCTGAACTTATGAAAAAGCACCGAGGAGACAGAAAAAAGATGTGGTTAGATTTTTATAAACCTCTCTGCCGTCTTAGATTAAGAGACGATAATAAAAAAACAAAAACCGGCTTTGCTATTTTAAATGGCCAGTCCTCTCTTAAAAAATGCTGGCAAAAAATAAAAATCCCGATTAAAGGACTTAAACTTTTATTGCTTTTTAGCGACGGATTTGTACCCTTCAAAAAAGAGAAAGAATTAGCAAAAGAAACGGTGAAATTTTATCAAAAAGGCGGATTAAATTATATCCTTAAAAAGAAAAGGGAGCATGAAAAGAAAACAGAAAAAAAGAGCTACCGAGTTTTTGACGAAGCCACCGCCATCGCAATTAAATTTGACAAAATTAATTAACTGAGTTATTATATATTCACTATGGAATTTATTTTTGAAGTTTAAATAAGTTCGTAGGTTGTTTTTTTGTTAGCTCTTAATATTTCTAATACTGCAACTATAGGAAAGAAAGGGGGTAGAAAGTGAAAGTTCAGATGATCTATGATCAAGGAACTGCTCTTTATCGCGAAGACGGACTATTTGTGGTGGGGTGCCGATTGTTTGGAGTACTTGATGGCACAAGCGCACCCTATGCGCCAAAATACCCGCCCAAAATGTTTAACGGAATGTCGGGCGGAGAAATGGTGTCACGACTCTGCGAACGCCTTTGTTATGTTCAGCCCGACATAAATCTTGAACAGTTAATTCAGTTTTTAAACGAATCTGTCGGTAAGGAACAAGAGATTGCTGGCATTCTTCATAACGATGCTGGTGAGCTCGCTGGCTCTACATTTGCCTTCGCAAGGGTTAATAAAAAGACTATAGAGATTTGTCAGGCCGGAGACTGTTTCGCGCTATGGGTTACTCGTGACGGTAAGACGTACATTACCCAGAACCAAGTACGCGCTCACGACACAGATATGAATGCCGAACTTGATCGACTTCAGATGGAAGTGGCGGCAGAGCGGAATATTAAACTTTCGGTCAAGTTGACCGAGGAAGAACTTAAACCGATTCGTGGCGAGGTTTGGAATCGGTTTTGTCCAACACTCAAGGAAGCGCGGCGGCAGGATGTAAATAATCCAACCAGCCCCCGCGCTTACGGCCGGCTCGACGGTAATCCACGACTCATGAAACTTATGACTTTCTACAAGTTTCCACGGCAGGATCTACAAATACTTATTCTTTTTAGCGATGGTATGCTGCCATGGAGTCGTATGAAGAATATGACCGACGAGCAGGTCGGTAACGAAATGCATAAGATTTACAAAAAGTCTGGCCTACGCGGCATCCTCGCCAAAGCCCGGCATGAAGAAAGAAAACTGCGGGCAAAACGCTACCTCTCCTATGCCGAGGCAACCGCAATTGCTCTGAACTTCAGCGACGAGAAATGAGCACTACGTCGTGCTCATTAAAGCCCCCGGCCGGTCTGCGACCGCCGGGGGCTTCATTATTTTATTTAAACTACAACCTTATATAACAAGGGTTTTTTAGTTTATAGGTTTCTAAAATAACTTTCCTGACTTCCTCGTTGTTTTTTGGCAAATAACATTTCATTCCCGGCAGTTTTTCTAAAAAGTCAATTTCTTCAGTTTCCCATAATAGATTGTGCGAAAAGCCCAAAAATTTATATCCCTCGCTTCCTTTTATTCCTAAAATCTTTACCGGGGCTTTATGCATGCAAATTGCGTTTCTTATCTGTTCATGTACTCTAAAGGTCGCGAAGTTAACCATTGAATAAAACCAAACAGAAAAGCCTTCCAAGGCAAGGGCCGCTGCAATAATTGCCGCGGTCGGTTCTGTGACGCCAAGATTTAAAACTCTGAATTTTAATTTTGGATCGTCCAAATAATTAAAACCGACATCGCAGATGATAACGATAATATTCGGGTCTTTCTTGGCTAACTCATTCAACGTGTCAACAAAAACTCTTCTTGAATCTTGTTTTTTGACAATTTTACCCATAAGTTTACTAAGTACTACTAAGTACCCGACACTAAGTACTGAGTGTTGGGTACTCAGCAGTTAATGTACTCAGTAGTTAATTCTTTTAGGGCTTTAACGTATTCTTGTTTACTCAGGTTCTTGTAATGGTAAACATTATTTCCAGACATGAAAGAAATCGGAAAACCTTTAACAGTTTTGGCAATTATGGCAAAGGGTTTTTGGGGTCTGCCCCGAGCCTGCCGAAGAGCTTTCTCAATTTGCCTGAAATTATGGCCGTTTATTTTTTTTACGTTCCAGCCGAACGCTTTTAATTTTTTATCCAGAGGGTGAATATTCAAAATTTTTTTAGTCGGGCCCATCGCCTGTAAAGAATTATCATCAACTATTAAAACCAAATTATTTAATTTGTGGTGAGCAGCAATTTGAACCGCCTCCCAGGTCTGGCCTACTTGCATTCCTCCATCTGACTCTATCACATAGATTATCCCTTTTTCTTTTTTGAATTTTTTTGCTAAAGCAAAACCTGTACCGGCTGGAAGCCCTCCGCCCATAGAGCCAGTTCCAAATACAAGAGCAGGGTGAACTGGTTCTACAAGGCCAATCCATTTACTCCATACTTTGCCGCTACCATTACATTTTTTGCACAAAGTTTTTCCCATAAGTTTTTTGCCCGTTCCTCTACATCTGTCGCATATTACCCGCTGACAATAACTGTTCAATTCTTCTTCTGTAATTCTCCTTTTTCTCCATAAATGAAAATACAGCATACAGGCCTTCCAGCCAGCTGACAGAACAAACTTATCCCTATCCAAATCTATTTTTTCAAACAAAACTGCCATGATATCTGCACAACTCATCAAACTCCCAATATGCGAGGTTTGGGCTTGGAACACAAGTTCCAAACATTTTATTCGTGATTGTCTCGCAATTTGTTTATATTCGCTAACTGCCATATTATTGAAATATTTTCAATATTGTTTTTAAGATTATCTTTAAGTCTAACAAAAAAGAGCGATTTTTTACATATTCCAGTTGCAGCCGTTTTTTTTCCGGCCAGATTTTTTCTTGATAGGTTTTTTCCGGGTCAGAACTGCCTTTTAATACTTCGCTTTCGTGGAAATTCCAAACTGACGCAAGGTCTGTCATGCCGGGCTTTATAGAAAGAATGGCATTTCTTTCTTCTTCCGTCATCATATCAACATACATTTTCACTTCCGGCCGCGGCCCAACAAAACTCATCTCTCCCTTCAGAACATTTATCAGTTGGGGCAGTTCGTCAAGCTGGTATTTTTTAAGAAAATGTCCGATTTTCAGCAATCGGGGGTCGTCAGCGGCCGTTGAGGAACCGCCCAATTTTTCGGCGTCTGGCACCATTGTTCTGAACTTAAAAATTCTAAAGGGTTTGACATTTTTTCCCATTCTCATACCATGATAAAAAACCGGTCCCTCCGGTGATTCTCTTTTAATTAAAAACCCGATAATCAAAAACAAGGGCCAAACCAAAATCAATCCCAAAAAAGAAAAAACAATGTCAAAAAGGCGTTTTACCATTACATCTTTAATTTACCTTCTTAGTCCAATTTTTTCAAGTTCCAAAATACAAAAAATCGCTTTCAATAAAGCGATTTCCCTTACTTTTTTGGTTGGGAAAAAACGAATACAGCCTTAAAAACATATTTTCTTATTTATAAAATAATTTTTGGTTTTTTCAAATCTTCCATCCTGAAAATATGCTCGGTTGCCGGAGATTTTTTTCCAGTCAATTTATTAATCTTTCTTTTATTTGGTTTTAAAACCCGTGTAGTCTGGGAGATGAATCAGAATTTACAAATTCTGATTCAGCAAACATATTACTTGCCTCTTGGAGAATCTTTAATTGCCATTGCCCTTTCTTCTCGGCTTTTGCGGAAACCGGGCACCGAAAAAAGGACCCGCGCTAAGTTCCGGGATTCGGGATAAATCTCTGTTTCCAAGCGCTTAACAAGCGCCCTTCTTATTTCATTCTTGCCGTATGTTTCTATAATCCACCTCAGATGTTCCAGCTCTCCATGATTTAAAGCAGCCAAGATAATATCTTCTCTGTCTTCCCAGATATCAATAGCTGACCACTTCAAGCCCCACAAAAGTGGCCTGAACATTTCCGGCGGCTGTCGTTTGAGTGTAGGTTTAACCGGTTTCATACACTCATTTTACCACATTTTCCACAAAATAAAAAGAGTTACTGCGCTGGTTTTATTGATAAATCAACTTCAACAAACCAATAATGGAACCTAACCCATAGCCGAAATGCCTGACGGAAAAAGCCAACGGCATCAAAAAAAACAATCTAATGTTTTTTTCTTTAAGAGAAATTTGTAGAGAAAAAAACAAACAAGCCAGAATATAGGGCCAAACGCTCAAAGGCAAAGTCAAAACAAAAAGTAAAGGAAGATAATGCCTTAATTTAAAAGGCATTTTGACGAATTTCAGAGGTAATATTGCCCAGATGCCGTCTTGAAAATTGTGCCAGAAAAAATCTTTTAGATTGGTCTTGGGATAATAATAAGAAACAATATCCGGCACCAGAAGAATTTTACCGCCGGATTTTTTTAATCTTGAATTAAATTCCAAATCCTGAGACCTGATTAAATTTTCATTAAAAAGCCCAATTTTCTCAAAAACTTCTCTTTTATAACAGCCGCCAAAAACCGTATCAACCAATTTTAGTCCTGCTGGTTTTAATCTGAAATCAGAAGCTGCGCCGAAGGGATGCGATAAACAAACGGCAATGGCTTTGGCAATTAAAGTATTTTCAGCCGGCAGAGTTTTTATAATCCCTCCCACATTATCGGCATTGTACTCCTCTAAATACTTCAGGCATTTTGATATATAATCTTTTTCATAACCAGCGTGCGCGTCCATTCTGATTATCACCTCTCCCCTACTATTTTTTATTCCGATATTCAATCCAAAAGGAGTATATTTTTTCGGATTGTCCAGAACGTTAATTTTTAATTTTAAATTTTTAATTTTTAATTCTTCTATAACTTCTTTCGTCCTGTCTTCGCTCGCGCCGTCAACCACTAAAACCTCCATTTTTTCTTTTGGATAATCCTGCTCCGAAATCATCTCCAAGCATTTCCCAATAAATTTTTCCTCGTTGCGGCAGGGAATAATTATTGAAACCGAAGGAGTCATAAAAATTTATTATTTTATTCTTTCTAGCCATTCGGTAAAAGAAGCAACAATCAGTCCGACAAAAAAGCCGAGAACTGCTGCAAAGAAAACGGACAAATAACCCGGCCTTTTTTCCTTAACCTCAGGCTCTTTAAACACTTGGGTCATTGAAATGTCGTTTTTTTCTTTTTCAAGGTCGCGGATCAATTTTTCTATCCTGTAAATTTCCAGTTTAAGCGACGCTGTCTGCTCTCCCCTGGATATTGCATTAAAAATGTCTTTTTTAAAATTTTCTATTGTGGTTTCTAAAAAAGATATTTCTTGGGTTATTACCTCTTTTTTTCTCTCTGCTCTTTGATTATGAATTGACAAAATATCGGTTTTGATTTTTTCTAAAAAGGCAGTTGTTTGAATATACTCTTTTGTAGCAATGTTAATCTCAATAAGATTTGTGCCGGAAGGATTAACTACTTCCAATTTTGGATAATTGTTGTAAATGCCTTTCTTAAATCCCTCTACAATTTCCCCGATATTTTCAGAATTCCCTATTTTAAAAATAATTGTTCCTTGATAACTTGAAGGGGCCAAAAAGTACCAGCTCGTTCCAAAAATCAAACTAAGCAAAAACAAACCAAAAATTATTTTTTTCCTTTTTTTAACAACTCTAATAAAATCCAACAAATCTATCTCTTTAAATTGATTTTCTGATGGGTACTCTAAATGGTTCATAATATTTCATTAATATACCTTATTTTTTATTTAAACTCAAGACAGCCATAGTTATTCCGGCAAAAAACCAATAAACCGAGGAGGGTTTAACAACAATAAAGGGCTCGGTGGCAAAAGAAATGAAAAGCAATGTCAGGGTGACCACCAGAAGCCCGGCTGACAGACCAATTGCAAAAGTGTTACCGTTTTTTGAAAAACCCTGCCAGGATTTCCTGACGATGGCATAAATTAACAAAAAAAATACCAAATTGCCGACAAACCCCATTTCAATAAAATTGCGGAGATACTGATTGTGAGCCTCTCCAACATAACCTTTTCCCATACCCAAAAAAGGAAGGTGCCGGGAAGACTCAAGAGAAGCCCTGAGCAAAGGCATAATAGCGGTGTCTAACCTTGCTCTTTTATAACTTTCCCAAAGAGGCTCTAAGGAAAAATTAGAAATTACGTCTTTTATTCTTGTCACATCGCGAATGTTTTTTACAGCAAAAGAAAACAGTGATATTGTAAAAACTATTACCAGAATAAAAACAGCAATTGCCCTTAAATTGGCTTTTCTCAAAAAGAAAAGCAGGAAAGTTAAAAACAGAGCGAATATCATAGCGGCAAAATTGGTTTTTGAAGCCGAACCCATTACCCCCAGAGCAGGGCTAAGAGTCAAAACTCCCAACGCCGTTTTTTTCAATATTGAAACATTCAAATTCAAAAAATAATAAAGAAAAACATTAAATAAAAAAATAAGAAACATAAGAAAAAAAGCGCCGGTCGGAAAAACTCCCCATTCTCCAATGGCGGCCGTTCCGTATTCTCCGGTCCGCAAACCGGTAACCGCCTGATAAAAAACATACAAAACATTGATAAAAGCAAAAATCAACCAGGTATTTACCAATAGCTTGGCCGTATCTATTTTCTTAATACCCCAAAAAACATAAAAATAAAAAACAAAGAATTGGAACTCTTTTAAAAAATAAAAAAATCCCCGACCCAAAGATAGATTTGAAAACGCCCAGTTGGTCAAAACGCTCAAAAGACCTGCTCCAAGCCAAATCAAAATGGGAAAAAACAAAGGCGGCTTTTCCACTTTTGTTCGGCCGGAAATTAAAAAACCGGATATCAGCAAAAGGCCCAAAAAAAATATCAAAATATCTTCTATTCTGATTTCAATAATTCTTCCGTCAGACAATTTTCCAACCGCAAAACTGGAACAAAAAGCGATGGCTGCGGCCAAAAGAATCAAAGATAAAATTTTAACCGCTTCTTTTAAATCCATTTTTATTGTTTATTGTTTTTCAGGAATAATAAGTTTTATC
>Ga0172364_10001966_pt1 | contig 16158 bp, 15 predicted proteins | sample LakKivSesite10cm_FD_114545 | JGI IMG/M metagenome (GOLD analysis project Ga0172364, IMG submission 114545) | Sediment microbial communities from Lake Kivu, Rwanda - Sediment site 10cm | ecosystem: Environmental > Aquatic > Freshwater > Lake > Sediment | place: Rwanda: Western Province, Lake... | reverse complement strand
TTTTTAATCAATTTACTATCTGGATTGATCGCCTATCAGTTAAAAGAGAAAAAGCCATCTATACGTATCGAAGAAAACACAGAAAAGTCATTGATGGTTATATAAAAACCCAAAACTCAGGTTATTAAATTATATTTTTTAAATAAAAAAAATATAATTTAATAATATTAAAAAAATGACTTTAAAAATTTCACAAATTTACAGAAAAGTCTCGCAGAAGTACAAGGAAAACTCAGCTAGGAGAGGTTTTTTACAACCTCCCCTAGATTAGCTTACCTTGTAGCTACCAAAGAAGCTGCTTTTTTCCTTTTCCGCTCTTCAAAAAAGAGATTATCAAAAGATTTGGTTTCTTTAGCCACAACACCTCCTAGGAGTAAAAGCCCTATAAGGTTTGGAAAAGCCATCAGTCCGTTTAAAATGTTGGCTATTCCCCATACCATATCTAAGCTCAAAAGCGCGCCGGGAACAACAAGAAGTGTATAGATCACACGGTAATATTTGGTAGATCTAGGGCCAAAAAGATATTCTAAACATTTTTCCCCATAGTAAGCCCAGCCAACCGTTGTAGAAAACGCAAAAGGGATCAAAGCAATCGTCACAATGATACCACCACCTGGTAATACAGAATCAAATGCCCTAAGAACAAGAGAGTTTCCATTTAACACTTTGCCAGCTGCATCAACTTGCCCTAATACACCTGTTAATACAATCGCAAGCGCTGTGATTGTACACACAATACCTGTAGTCAGAAACACGCTACACATCGATACAAGCGCCTGACGACTTGGTACATCACTTCTTGCTGCAGCGGCCGCTATCGGAGATGTTCCAAGACCTGCCTCGCTAGAAAAAACACCTCTTGAGACCCCCAGCTGAATCGCTTGCATAATCGTCGCTCCAATAAAACCACCTGTTGCAGCTTGACCACTGAGACCTGCTTTAAAAATAGCTACAAATGCAGCAGGAATAAGATCCATCTTCATACCAATGATCATCAGTCCTCCCCCAATATAAAATAGAGCCATAGCTGGCACTATGTATGAGGAAAACTTTCCAATACTCTTAATCCCTCCAAAAAGCGTACCTGCCACAATCACCATTAAGATGATACCTGTATACAGAGGATTCAGATGAAATAGCTCCTTACAAGCAAGTGCAACGGCATTCGATTGCACCATGTTACCTGTACCAATTGCTGTAAATACTCCAAAAACAGCAAACAAAACACCCAGCCATTTTTTCCCAAGACCTTTTTCAATATAATACATGGGACCACCAGACATAGCGCCCTGGGCATCTACACTACGATATTTTATCGCAAGCACCCCTTCTGCATATTTTGTCGCCATACCAAGACCTGCAGCTATCCACATCCAAAAAATAGAACCCACACCTCCAATAGCAATCGCTGTGGCAACACCTGTGATACTTCCAATACCAATTGTACCAGCAAGCGCTGTCATAAGAGCTTGAAAATGGCTAATGTCTCCTTCCCCTTTTCCATCACATTTGGTAAATGCAAGTTTGTGAGCGTACCAAAAACGACGAAACTGAATACCACGTAACCTAATCGTTAAATACACACCCACAACAGAAAGAAGAAGTAGAAGAGGAAGCCCCCATATCATATCGTTCACAAGATTTAAGTAATGCTGCATAGATAATTCCACATGTTTTTAGCAAAAAAGAAACTGCATTGTATCCAGATAGATTCATTTCTTTCTATCTATTTTATGACTTCATCAACTTAAATTAATTGAAAAAAATAATTTTTCTTTATTACATGGAAATTTAAATAACATTTAGTTTATGAAAATACAGAACTCTGTTTATTTAAGTAAATAAACTACCAAAAACTACACCTTCTTCCTCATTAGCAAAAATTTTCTGGAGTTTTCAAAACCCCTCTACTAGAATGCGGGCAAAATCTCGCTTATGATGCCATGACCTTATTTCGGAAACTTCCTTCACCTCTTTTGCTCAAAAAACAGCTACCTCTTTCCCCGCAAGGAGCTCGCAATGTGCAAGATCTCCGAAGCAAGGCTTGCCTCGCTTTACAAAATCCTAACATCCTTGTTCTCATCCTTGGCCCTTGCTCTATACACCATACGGAAAGTTTTCTTACCTACGCAAAACAGCTCCAAGCCGTGATAGATGTTGTTTCCCCTCATCTATTTATTGTACTGCGTAGCTACATAGAAAAACCACGTACTACGCAAAGCTGGAAGGGACTCTTGTACCAACCAAGTCTTCACCATCCCCCTGATTTAGAAAGAGGGCTCTTTGTAGCAAGAGAGCTTTTTATACAGCTTGCTGAACTAGGCGTTCCTCTTTGCATGGAGTTTGTCGATCCTCTATCTAGCTATTACTTCGATGATCTTGTAACCTGGGGAGCGATCGGAGCTCGAACAAGCGCCTCCCAAATCCACAGACAACTTGCCTCTCTCCTCCCTTTTCCTGTAGGTTTTAAAAATACGTTAGATGGTAATGTTGATATCCCTATGCAAGGAATGCTCTCAGCAGCCTCCCCTCACACTTTTTTAGGGATAAGCCAAGAAGGTCATATAGCTTCTGTATCTTCAGAAGGTAACCCTTGGACCCACCTTATTTTGCGAGGATCTGATACAGAGACAAATTATGACTACATCTCTCTACAGAGAAGCTTTTCTCAACAATCCACTTTGTACTCTACAAAAAGTCGTATCATGGTCGATTGCTCCCATGGTAACAGCAAAAAAAACCTCTCTATACAAAAAAAGGTGTTTCTGACCGTTCTTCACGAATATAAAGAGCATGCTACCCCACTGCTAGGGATGATGCTTGAGAGTTTTATCAAAGAGGGGCATCAAAAACCCTTTTCTGTAGACGCTCTTGATCCAGAGCTCTCTATCACAGACCCCTGTCTCAGTTGGACCTGTACTGTAGAGCTAATTATGAAAGCCCATGAAGTGCTTGCTCTCCCCGCTTACTCTTCAAGTTCTTTATGAATCAAAGAAACCCATAGCCTGTGGTGCCACTGTTTAAGGATTTCTCCTTCCTCCGTCACAATGTCTACTTTGCTTGTCAAAATCCCCTTTTTCACTTCATAGTCGGCGCCAAGTAAAAAATAGCTAAACACCCCTCGGATATCTTCTATAGCGCAGCGTAGCGTCTCTTCAGAATAATCTCTATAGATCATAGTCAGTTCCAAAAACAGTTTCTTGCTACGCGCTGCTACAGGAAGGTTCCACTGCACAACAAGCTCTTCCCCGTAAGGAGGAGAAAGCTGTCTTGGATCAGGAGTCTTAGCAAAAACACTTGCTAGACTCTCTTCCGTGATAGGAGCCTTAGTCACCTGGATATAGTGCTTCTCGCAGCCTACACCTGCCACAAGCAAAAGAACCCATCCAAGAAAAAAAAATTTACGCATACTATAGCCACAAGATTATAGCGCATTATGGGACCTCTGCTATTTCCTAGTTAAGTGTTTTCTTGCTACAATGGAGGTGTCTATAAAGAAGGATATCTATGGCAAATCATCGACAAAGCGTAGCTGGCATTATTTTTACACAAGATAGCTCTAAAGTTCTTTTAATTAAAAGAATGGATGTGCCTGTTTGGGTGCTCCCAGGGGGTGGAGTAGAGCCAGGAGAAAGCCTTTCTCAAGCTGTCATAAGGGAGCTTTTAGAAGAGACGGGGTTCCATGTGGAAATCAAAAGAAAGGTAGGAGAGTTCCACCCCAAAAACAAACTCACTCAACTCACACACCTGTATGAGTGCACGATCATTGGTGGCTCTGCGATGACAGGTGATGAAACTGCTGATATTCAGTACTTTCCAGTCTCTAACCTTCCTAGACTTATGCCCCCACCCTATCAGGAGTGGATTGCAGACTCTTTACTGCATGCGGATAAACCCCTTATTAAGACCACTCATAGTGTCACCTATCTTACCCTCATCCAAAAAACCCTCAAACACCCTCTTTTGGTGTTAAAATATTTCTTTAATAAGTGGAAACGCTCTCTTCTGTCCGATTAAGTTACAAAAACTCAACCATCTCTCTGTAAATTAGTTACGTTTTTATATTTATTTTTTAATTATTATTAATAAAACATTTGTTTGTCTTATTTAATAACATTATTTAAAATAGTTAATAAAATTTATAAAAATAAAGGTGTATTATGCCTCTATCTGATTTATGGCATGGAAATATCTACCAAAGAGTAACTACCATGCAGCAAAATATGCTGCAAAGTAACGTTACTGCGGATGAGATTGTTGCTTTAGGGAATAGGCTTATTTCTGTGAAAGATGGTAAGCCTACTGCAACGGAAGAAGTTGCTACACGTGCCTTTTTACATATGATAAGCAATGCAAAAGCGCTTTCTTCTCAAGGAATAGCTTCTGTAAAATTAATCACCCTGCTTGAACATGCATTCCATCTATCAACAAGCTATGGGCTGTATCAAGAGGCTCTTAGGATCTACGCTCATCTTACAAAACTGTCCCCAGGCTCCATAGCCAATAAACAATCTGTTATAATCTCACTAAGTAAGTGTGGCTATCATGAGAGAGTTTTGCTACTACTGTCTACTCCTGCAGAAAAAGAGGTATTTTATAAAAGACATCCAGAGTTTATCGAGGATGTTATTCACCATCTCTCCAAGGATTCTCATAAAGTCATTCAATTCTTAGCTGACATAAAGGACGCGCAAAAACTTATTGAGCATCTTGCCATTTTCATAGGCGATGGTCAAAAAGACTCTTACATGCTCGATCTATTAAAACAAACTATTACAAACTCTGGACTTGCTCAAAAGGCTCTTACTCATCTAGAAAGCTCTCAATCCTTTAAGGCAGCTTGCTGTCTCAGTCAACTCTTACCCCTTGATCTTTCTACAAAAGAGTTATGCGTTAGCTATGCACAGAAAGCTGTAACAGCGAATAAACTACAAGAAGCTATGGATTTGATGATAAAAGGTTTTAACTCCTCTGTGGATGAAGGCGATCTTACCTTCTGTTTTACACACTTTCCTATCTTTACCCAGGCAGCCACTCAAGCTGGGAAACCAGAAAAAATCTTGTCTAATTTATCCAATTTATTACAGCATTGGCAACATCGTAGTGACCCTCCTGCTACAAAAATAGCTTGCTATACACTTGCTATACAGCAAGGTCTTTTACCACAGCTTGCTACCCTTAATGCAAAGCTATGGCTCATACCACTCTTGCAAGAGTATGGCAAAATACACCGTCCAGATCAGGCGCATGAAGAGCTCCACTGCTATTTAGAACATGTAGCCTCCTGTGCTACAACTCTTCCAGATACCGCTGAGATGGGGCAAGTGATTACAACTGCTCTAAAAATTGTCGATAAAAAAAAGGTGACTACATCGCTACAAACTATCCTTGCTGCTTTACTAAATCCCTTTCCCAAAGAGGAGCGCTTGCAACAATCTATAACACGATTTACTCACTTACTACACTCTATAGATCCTAAGAGCGCTGTAACTCTTCTCTCCAAGCAACTAGATCGCCTCGTAGCGCAAGACATGTTATCTGATAACCAGGCTTTATTCTTTATGGCCCGCCTTCTTAAAACCTACCAACCAAAGCACCCCAGTATCCAACCGTGTTTGGATCTGTTAGGACAAAAACTCGATTTTTTGGACTATTATATCGAAAAATGCACTATAAAGCCTCTATCCTTAGAGTTTATTAATAAAATACTGCTACCCACTCTTTACATCTATGAGGCTCAAAAGAAACTAGAAGGAGTAGCAGATCTATTACGCAAATTTCTTAAACATAAGCATGAAAATATAGAGGTCACCAAAGCACTTCATCAGCTAATCCAGAAATACGATCCTTCTCATGTAATTCCTGCTGCAGAAGCGCCCATAGCCACTGCAGCTCAGGATGCCTCAGACACTGCTCCCATCATAACTATTATGCTTGGCCCGATAGAATCTGAGGAAGAAGATTCTGATGAGGAATTTTATTCCTCAGATTCTTCACCGGCTTCTAGTGTGTTTGCAACATCTAGATCATCGCCCATTCCTGCTCAAGCACCCATCACTGATGACGATGATAGCTATGTCGAAGTAGAGAGCTCTGAAAATAAACTCTTAGAGCAATTGCAAAAGGAATATAGTGAAGTAGGCGAGCTACTATCTGAAGTTGACATGCATGTAGCTACCTTATTAGATTTGCCTTCACGTATTGATGAATACAAACAGCTATCCTCTATCACAGGCCTTGCTATCAATACGCTTAAAAACGCTCTCTATGATCAACAAACTGCGTTGGCTGAGGCAACAGCTCAGCTACAGGAAGCAACCTCAAAGCTCTCTGTAATCACTCAGGCACTTGAATCTCGCCAAGCTGTACCCATACTAAACACCTCATTAGACAATATGCCCGAGCTTGAAAATTATCAGGACCAAATAGAAACCTTTTCTAAGATAACCCTTGAGGCTGAAAAACTCATAAAGGAGCTAGAAGCTCTACTTCCTAAATAGAAGTTTAAGAAGATATAGAAATTTTCTCGAGTGCATCAACATCTAAGCTTGTGATCTCCTGTCATGAGGAATTTCGTCTCAGCAGCAATAGCACAAAATCTACCTATTTGCAGCTTTACTCTAGAGGGATGGTAGTTATAGAGCACATTGTACTCTTCAAAGTTCTCAGGTCCATAGCGACGATCATCAAAGTAGGTATATGCACCTACATGAATATTTGAAGCCTTTACAAAAGGCTTCAAAAAAATCACCTTATCATACCCTGCAATGGGATATGCATTGGCAGGATCAGGACCTAACATACTCATCTCTCTTGCTAGGATAAGCTTTAGGCATTGATCAAGAGTAAAGCAAACACAAAGGCAAATAGAGAAAACGACTCTACAATACCTAGCATCGCAAAACACTTACCAAACACTGAAGGCTGCTTAGCAACAGCTTGAATACCCGTTGCTGCGCACATCCCTTGATAAATAGAAGAAGTCATAATCGTAAGACCAACAGACGCTCCAATACCAATTGCTGAAGCAGCAGATAACGTCTTGGCTACAATAGCCCCTTTCATGATGAGCATGAGAAGAAAAGCATAAATCGCCTGCGTAGAAGGCATCGCAGACATACCAATAAACTTACCATGATTTTCATCCACTCGGCTCATCACACCATGTGATGCCATTCCGCCTATACCACATCCGATAGCGCTTCCAATACATCCTAGTCCTAAAACAATCGCAGGACCCACCATATCTAAGTTCATATTCTCTCCTTACAATACACTTATTTTGTAAATCTTAGAGGATTAAACAGCTTACCTCCTCCATCAAATGAATAATGATACCACTCTAAAAAGTTAAGACGAAGTCCATGGATAAATCCTCCCATAAGACCTATCGTCATATTCAGTAGATGCCCTCCAATGATAATAAAAATGCCTAGCACATACCCAAAATCACGGCTTACATCTCTGCCTAGCTGATTAAACGTCTCTGCCATAATGATCCCTGCTAAAGAAAGAGCATAAAGACGAAGATACGACAGTACATCGGCAAAGATCTGGATAGATTTAAGGGGCTCTTCCAATCCCTTTTTCTTGTGCTGCACAAGAGCGAGTATCCAGGCGACTCCCACACCAATGAACACAAGCTGCATGCCTATCTGGGCTCCCAATTTTTTAGGTACTAGCCCTAGAAAATTAAAAATAGAGGTAGCTCCTCCCATCATAGAGGGAAAGAAGAGATACCCTCCTATGATAAAACAAATCCATCCTATCGCAGAGAGATTCCTCCCTATATAGCGAAACAAAGAGATCATGATATGGATGACACCCACAAGAAGTGCTATTTCCATCAAGATACTATTGTTAAACTCCTCCAAAATCTCATAGGAGGTCGATGAGCCTGTCTCATGCTTGATAGCTAGAACAAAATCCAAGGGAGTTTTCACAGAAGACATATCTGGAATCTTACGCACCCATGATGCATAGACATCGTCTTGCTCTTGCATATGATAAACGGCTTTTTTTAACACAAGCTCTTGCGTAAGAGATACACGTCGCAAGGGACTTTGTGGGGTGAGCTCAATGCCAAAATAAGAACCAATGACAACGCCCCAGACAACGCAACAAGAAGAAATCAACACAAATAACTTAATCATCCTCTTAAGAAGCGCTGATTTATGCGCTAGTTTAGCATAAGCAAACAGCGACAGTAGAAGGTATAAAAACCCATACCCAGCGTCAGCGACAATCATAGAGAAAAACACCGAAAAAGAGGCTATGACAAACCCAGAAGGGTCTTTATCTGCAGAGCTTGGAATATCATAGATTTTTACAAGATCTTCGCCGATTTTACGCGTACCCTCGTTTTTCATACAGGTAGGTATTTTCTCTTTAGCGTCGATAGCTATCTTTTCCATATGGATATGCATCTTGCTCACCAAAGCCTCTACAGCTGGCAAATCCTCCTTAGGGATCCACGCTTCTACAGAAAAAAGCTTATCCTCAAAATAGGTCTCCACTTTTTCTTTGGAAAATTGAAGACTATATTTGTCGGTCTCATGGATAAAATGCTCTGTCAGAAAATCGACATAGTCAACAAGCCTCTGAAGCTCTTCGTGGTACAGCTTAAGCTCCTCTTCGATGAGAGCCAGTCTTTCTTTGAGCTCACTTAAAGACTTTTCAAAACGAAGCTCCACAAAGTTAGCAAAAAAGTGGGGCTTTTCATGTATACCTAAATAATAATCGACATGTAAATCGGAAGCGATATAGATAAGACCTGCGGAAGGAAGAGACTCTTGACGCTTGCTATGGTTTCTAAAGAAAAACTGTACACATTTTTTACTCTCTTTCTCTAACTCTCTGATCTCTTCAAAAGAAAAGTCCCCAAAGTATCTAATCTTTGTAAGATCTTGAGAAAGCACTCTCTGCTCTTCATGGTGCTTCTCTAGGGTGTTTTTCAGAAAGACTACCCTGTCTACAAGCTCTTGGACAGAGTACTCTTTACCATATTTGCTCTCTGGCTTACTTTTTTCTTTTTTAAGAATTTTGATCGCTGTCAAAATATCTTGAGCAAGCTTGGGCAAGACATAAGGCTTTTTAGACGCTGTCTGAATAAACTCTATCACACCTTCGTGCTGTGCTTTTGCAAAAAACAGATCTAAGTCTCCCTGAAGACCCATAAAAAGATATTTGTCTACATCAACAATCACAAATGGTACCCTCTTATCCTACAGCCATGCGCTCTATAATTTTTCGTTTTGCAACTTTTGCCTGACACACAGCAGCTAGCTGCTGATCACTCAAAAACACTTTGATCTTCTTGATATTTGCTTGTATGCGAGGGATCATGATTTTTTCAAAAAGGTTCACACGTATGGATACCTCTCGCAGCTCCTGCTCTAATAGCCTCTGTTTTTCTTGCGCAACAAACACCCTCTCTCTTGCACATAGCAGCTTTCTCAAAAGGGTAATAGCATCGTCAAGCCAAAGAGGTTTATCAAATAGCAAATAAGAAGCTTCCTTAAATACAACCTCTTGGTAATGGGGGATATCTACCCCTGCTATACTCTCATAGGTTTTCTTCACCTCTAGAATATGTAAAGACTCAAAAACATCAGAGGCACTATCCATCGATAGTAAAGACTGAAAAAGAGCAATCCCCTCTTTTTCCGCATGATACTTGGCTGTAAGAGCCTCTACCTCTTGATGGGCGCTATTTACCTCTGTCTGGAGCATCGCTTTCTTGAGCTGCAACGTCGGCAAATAACGACTCAGCTGGCCAAGCTTTAGCTGCTGAGCTCTAAGCTCACTTTTTGTGAACTTAATTTGCGCCATACCTACCTCACGGGCCAATATTTATCAGCCATCTGCTCTTTGATACCAATCTCTTGACGCTCAAAACACTCTGCAAGTGTTCTCCAACCAAGATCTAGCGCTTCTTCAAGAGGGATATTGACTTCTAGATTCATCATCCTCTCTTCAAACAGTTGGGAAAATTTTAGCAGCTTTTGATCCCATCTAGAGGGCTTAAATCCCATACTCTCTCTTTCTTTCGCCTTTTTAGACTCAGCATACAGCCTAATCTGCGCGTTAGCTATATCCCCATGATCTTCTCTTGTTACCTTTCCTATCACCTGCTGCTTTAGACGAGATAAAGATCCAAAGGGATCAATACGCCCTCCATGCAAGTAAAATTGCCCCTCTGTAATATACCCTGTATTATCTGGAACAGGGTGTGTAATATCGCCACCTGGCATTGTCGTTACAGATAGCAACGTGATAGAGCCACTTCCATCGATATCGACAGCCTTTTCATAACGAGACGCTAAATCGGAATATAAAGAACCAGGATAGCCTCGGTTAGAGGGGATCTGGTCCATCGTAATTGTTACCTCTTTAATAGCATCAGCAAAAGCTGTCATATCGGTAAGAAGTACAAGAACATTTTTGTCTTTTACAGCAAACGCCTCTGCGCAAGCCAGCGCCATATCAGGCACGAGCAAACACTCCACCGTTGGCTCTGTGGCTTTATGGATAAACATAATCGTTTTTTCCATAGACCCTGAGGTCTCCGCATTTTCTACAAAAGCTTGATAATCATCATAACGAAGTCCCATACCTCCAATGATCACCACATCTGCATCGGTTTGGTTAGCGATCCTCATAAGAAGGGCGTTATAGGGCTCTCCAGGAATAGAAAAAATAGGAATTTTTTGTGATTTTACCAAAGAGTTAAACACATCAATCATCGGGATATTTGTACGCACGAGCTGATGAGGGATAATCCTTTTCACAGGGTTAAAAGAAGGCTGTCCAATCTCTGTCTTTTCTCCCTGAGCTCTAGGGCCATCATCAATAGGGTCTCCCACACCATTGAATCTTCTACCTAACAAGTGTTTACCCATGCTTACGCTGACATAGTCTTTTAAAAAGATCACTTCATCATCGGTGCTAATCCCTCTTGTATCCTCAAAGGCTTGCAAAGTGACTCTCTCTCCTTCAAACCTCAGCACAGAAGCATACGTCACATGCCCAGACCTGCGCCTAATCTGTGCAAGCTCACCAAGCCCAACCTCTTTGGCAATCACTGTGATGAGTGAACCCCGTATATCCACGATTCTATCATAGACTTTCTTCATGCTGCTTCCTTACTTACCATTTTCTGCTGCGCTTTCTATCAATCCATAAATCTTCTGCACCGTTTGCGTATATTGCTCTGATGCAAACACCATTCCATTGGTATTTTTCAGCAAACTTTGCAGATGTAAAAAGTAAGATCTCGCTTCATCGTGAGACTGAAATACAAAGTCTGTATGAAAAACTTTTCTAATCACTTTGATGAGACTAATCTGCCTTTTCAGTGGACAGTAAGCATCTTCTTTATCAAAAGCGTTCTGTTGCAGATAGACAACTTCATAGAGCTCAGATTTAAGATAGACAAGCAAATCCTCTAAGCTGATCCCCTCTTCACCCACAACCTCCATCCGTTTGCCGATCTCATCACCCATTTTCAAGATCTTGGCAGCGAACTTGATAAACACTCCCCATCCTTCAAACTCCTGCTCTAGCTCTCCACTGACAAGATCTACATATTTAGACCAAGAGATTAAAGGGTCAACAGCTGGATAACGTCTCGCATCTGATCTTTGCTTGGAGAGTCCATGAAAAGCCCCCACAACAGCAAGTGTTGCCTGCGTAACAGGCTCTTCAAAGTTACCCCCTGCTGGAGAGACCGTCCCTCCTATTGTCAAAGATCCCGTTGTACCGCTACGCAGCAAAATGTTTCCTGATCTTTCATAAAAGGCTGCTATCCTGGAAGCTAGATAAGCTGGAAAAGCCTCCTCTCCAGGGATCTCTTCCAAACGTCCTGACATCTCTCTCATAGCCTGAGCCCACCTAGAGGTAGAATCTGCTAAGAGCAAAACATCAAGCCCCATCTGTCTATAATACTCTGCGATGGTAGCTCCCATATAGACAGAAGCTTCTCTTGCCGCCACAGGCATCGATGAGGTGTTACAAATAATCACCGTACGACTCATAAGAGATTCATCGCTGTGAGGATCGATCAAATGAGGAAAAGTACGAAGCATCTCCACAACTTCTCCCGCCCTTTCTCCACAAGCAGCAATCACCACAAGGTCTACAGAAGAGTATTTTGATAAGTGATGTTGCAATACTGTCTTCCCTGCACCAAACGGACCAGGAGCGCAAAATGTACCTCCTTTAACTACAGGAAACTGCGTATCGATGATACGAAGTCCTGTATCCATCATACGTGTAGCTCGAATCTTTTTACCTTGGCAAAGGGGTATTTTGACAGGCCACTTCTGTAGCATGGTGATGACATGCTCTTTCCCTGCTTGATCAACCACCTTAGCGATAGGAGTAATGACATCATAGGCAGCAGCCTCAGCCACCCAAGTTACCTTAACCTCTCCATCTAAAGAGAAGGGAACCATGATATGATGATGAAACCGACTTTCCAAAATCGTGCCAAGAGTATCGCCTCTCATCAGCACATCTCCTACCTTGGCACTGGGATGAAAATCCCAATGTTTATTTCTATCTAGTGGAGGAAGATAAACCCCTCTTTGTAAAAAAAGGCCTGAAGCATCCGCTACCTTTTCAAGGGGGTTTTGTAAACCATCAAAAATGGTACTGATAAGTCCTGGGCCAAGCTCTGCTTCTAACAGATGTGTTGTAAAAGAAACTTCTGTGCCAAGCTGCACGCCTTTAGTGTCTTCAAACACCTGCACTTTGGCTTCACGTCCCTTAATTTCTAGCACCTCTGCCTTAAGAGCAACACCCTGAAGCTCCACAAAAGCGGTCTCTCCCTGGCGAATGTTGTCTTCAAACTCTACAAATAGCAGATTGCCAAAAGCCTTGGTCACTTTGCCTTTCGAAGCTTTCACTGTGCTAACTAACCCTTCATTCATGCTGTATCCTTCAAAATGCCGTTTAATACTTCCAGACCTTGTGTATCATCTAAACTATGTAAATCCTCCAAGAGGACAACCCTCAACAGATAAGAGAGGAGATAATCCAAAGTAAAAGGCTTCCCTTGCACCATCTCTCTGAGTCTTCTAAACCGGAGTTCCGCGAGATAGCGATACTGATGCATCGGATGATCTTCAGCAGCTAAAAACATCTCCTGAAGCTCTTCATATCCCGCAGGAGCTTCAAAGTAAGGGCTTTCTTGTTGGGCAAAGATCGCGCTGACAATATCATCGTGCATATCTTCAAAAGCAAACTCCTTCCTCATATCTCTTTTCAGCTTCTTTGCACGAAAACCTGTTAAGATCAACCTCAGATTTCTCTCAAATGCAAGGTATTCCCTAACAAACCCCGATGCTTTTGAGGCTTCAGTAACAAAATATGTAGATACAAGCTCAGCAAAATGGGACAAAGCATCTTTATGCGCTTCATGCTGCCTAAGAAAGTCATATACATATTCTGGCAAACCATGCTGATCTTCTAAAGCTTGCTTGAGCTCTTGTTTAGCAAAATTCCCTCTAACATCTAGATGGACAGGTCCCGAGCGGAAAGTGTAGAGTTGCCTGATGTTTTGCAAATCAAACCAAAGACGAAGAACCGCTAGCTGCTCTCTTGCCTGCTTATCAAAGTTCATCCCATACTGATCTAGCAATTCCATCGTGGAAAGCTCTGGTAGATCTCCAAACTCCATAGGAGGTAGCGATGCAGCAAGATAATAGTAAGCCATTAGCGTTCCATGGAATAGTTTCACATAGATTTTACATCAAACAAAAGCGCTCTAAAGTCATCTCTGATAAAACGGATGAAAAGCTCTCTCAAGGATTGATCTGATATTTCTAAGACTAGATGACGATCGACAACTTTAACTCTTGTTCCCCCAGTAATACTTGAAAGAGCAAGCCCTTTTTCTCCCAATATCTCCATAGATTGTTTTGCCAGTCTTTTTGCTACCTGCTCTTTAGAGATTGCTTGTGGAAGAAGAGCTTCTACATGAGCATCAAGTCCTTCTTTTTTAAGCAAATCAAGCACAACGTCAATAAACTCCGCAATCACTTCTACTTTTATGGTCTCACTAGTAAAAAGCTTGGAAATATGCTTGCTAAACAGGTTATCTTCTATTTCCTGTCTTAACAACTCCATGGTCTGGACACTGGCTAACGTTAAGGAAGAGTGAAAAGCCTTCTTTTCTTGAGCCATTTTCTTTTTATGATCTTCGTAAATCTCTTTTGCTTCTTCTTTTGCTCTTTTTACAATCCTCTCTGCATCTTTTGTTGCCTGCTCAAGAAGAGCTTTAGCCTCCTGCTTTGCTGGCTCAAGCGTCTGCTTTTTAAGAGTATCACAAATTTTTTTGACTTTGTCCTTACCTGAATCTAATATCTCCATCGACGACTCTAACCCTCTTAAGTTACAAGCAACTATCTGGCCACTTCTGCGAGTCATTTTAACTCGCAGGGGATTAATCACCAACAATAAATTTTCTAGGCAAATTGTGACTAAAACGTATAAGTCACGCTCAAGATGCCTGAAACAAAACTTAAGGAGTTTCTACCCCATACGGTAAACCAGACGCCACCGATAAATCCCAAGTTCTCATTCCAGTTATATTCGATAGCAGGGGCTAAGCTCAGCTGCTCAGAAAAAGGGCCTCCAACAACCGCCGGGGCGCCTGTTGCATCGACACCCTTATCCCCCGAAAAATGAGATGCAGCGCTGTATTTGTACACAACATCAAGCGCGCCAGCCCACCGCTGGGTAAAACTATACTCGTAACCAAAGTCGATACCTAAAGATTGTCCTGGATGCACATGACCATTGGTCCCATACCCCCCACCATAAGCGTTAAATCCCTCCACATGAACCATTGTGGGGAAAGTATAGCCAACAGAGAGACGAAAGTTCATAGGATGTTTTGGAATCCACCACCATACGATTTTACCAAAGTTCAAGGCTATCGTCGTCCCAAATGTACCAGAGCCTGTGGCATCAACTCCACCTTTGTTTGGATTAAGATTTCGATATTTACCTGTGGGAAACGACTCTTGGACACTAAAAAGTAGTGCAGGGATATAAGGTCCTTCTTTGATGATTTGAAATCCTAATCCCGCAGACATGTCAGCAAAATTAAAAGAAGACTCATGACTTTGACTGTTGTAATCAGCCTGTAAAGCAAGTGTGAACTCCATATGCTGCGTCACCCCAACAAGGGCGATAAATTGCGGGTTCACATTAAACAGTGTAGGCATGCTCTCATACTTGCCGCTATTGGTATATCTACCGAAATTCCCTGTGATAAACAAATAAGGTTGAATATTCACTAGACCTGGAGAGATCAAATGAGGCGATGGGGCTAGCAAAGGCCCTGTATACCATGGGTTAAACATGGACTTAGCATCTTGAAAGTCTTTTTCTGCCTGAGTTAGCTCCTTCTGAATCGCTGCACGCGAAGGAGGAGTTTTATCGGCTGCCTGAGCATTTGAGCCCCCGATAACAGAACCCAAGACACACCATAACAAGCACAAACGTCTCATATTTTCCTCTGACAAAGAAAAACCAACAATACTTCTATGCAAGAAATATTTCAATGGTTATTGGAAAAAATACCTGCGCACTTTATATAGAAAAATAGGTCAACTATAACCTTTGATGTATACCATGAGTAACTCTCAAGATCCAGGCTCCATTCCTTCGTACAGAGAAGAGTTTAAACATAGCGTTGATTTATTTGAGAGAAGTCTACAAGCCTATAAGCAATCTAACATGGACAACCAAAAGACCAAATTCCAAGAGGTTATGGGAGAAGCTTCTCATATCATGAGCGAAACCTCTCCGCAATTTATGAACTCAGGGGACTTGCAAGACGTTGCAAAACTACAAACAGACTTTCGAGAGTTTTTAAAAAACCCCTCTTCAGATGTCATGAAAAGGCTTCAACAGGATATCAACAACCTCAAAAACGTATAGATTTTTTCTATGTAGAAGCTTCCAAAGCAAGCTTTTTCTCTTCCATCTGTTTTTCTTTATGTACGACGTACGCTGTTGCGACAGCATCTCCAAGAATATTGGTCACTGTAGCCAGCATTTCACGCAAACGATCTATTGCTGCTACAAGCCCTATCCCTTCTAAAGGAAGCCCTACAGCGTTTAAAACAATAGAGAGCATAACAAGAC
>Ga0172364_10001962_pt1 | contig 16167 bp, 17 predicted proteins | sample LakKivSesite10cm_FD_114545 | JGI IMG/M metagenome (GOLD analysis project Ga0172364, IMG submission 114545) | Sediment microbial communities from Lake Kivu, Rwanda - Sediment site 10cm | ecosystem: Environmental > Aquatic > Freshwater > Lake > Sediment | place: Rwanda: Western Province, Lake... | reverse complement strand
GTCGCATCTCGTACAGGTGCGTGGATTGAAACAGTCCCATGTTTAAGCATCGATAGTCGAATTGGAAGTCGCATCTCGTACAGGTGCGTGGATTGAAACTTATAAGGTTGCCGAAAGAATTGTCTACATGAAAGTCGCATCTCGTACAGGTGCGTGGATTGAAACATTGTCTGTTCATGTTGAGCCCTGTTGAGTAAAGTCGCATCTCGTACAGGTGCGTGGATTGAAACTTTGGCATTGGGGTTTTTGGAATAGCCTGTAGAGGTCGCATCTCGTACAGGTGCGTGGATTGAAACACGAAAAAGGAGCGAAAATCCTTTGAGGTCAAAGTCGCATCTCGTACAGGTGCGTGGATTGAAACAATGAGGAAGATTGCCGAGGGTGCGAATGAACTGTCGCATCTCGTACAGGTGCGTGGATTGAAACGATAAGCGCACCTCGTCCAGTACCGATGTTTGGGTCGCATCTCGTACAGGTGCGTGGATTGAAACTAAGTGTGGGCATCTGAGCCGCAATTGTGTGAGGTCGCATCTCGTACAGGTGCGTGGATTGAAACAATTAACCGCCTCAGATTTTCTTGGTCGTCTGTGTCGCATCTCGTACAGGTGCGTGGATTGAAACTCTCGGGAATGGCGCAGGATGACCTATACGCAAGTCGCATCTCGTACAGGTGCGTGGATTGAAACATTCGTTGGAAGGATTCGGTAAAGAAGGTTGTTGGTCGCATCTTGTACGGGCGTATATTAAAATGTCGTTTGAACGTCTTTATGCCGCAAGCGTTCGTCCCATCATTAATGTTGTGTAGATTAAAACCGGGAACGAGGATCAATAGAGAAGAACCGCAATCTGCATTTATATTCCTACATCAACATGAAAAAAAATATGTCTTGCTTTCTTTTTGAATCCTACTATATTCTTATGTCATGGAAAGTGAATATATAGCGCATTCTAAGGATCTCAAAAGGGGCATAACAGAAGATCAATCTTTTTACGATCATACCGTTAATGTTTACCATAGGGCGGTTGGTTATTTGGAGAAAGTAAAAAACTCCATAAAAGATCCAGATCTTTATGATTTTATGCACAATGTTTTGGAATTGGCATCACTTCTTCATGATATGGGCAAGTTAGACGAAGATTGTCAAAATGTAATGAAGAAGAGGGTTGCCCATACTAGAATGTTAAACCATGTTGACGCAGGGACAGCCTTTCTTCTGTCAAAATATCTTCAGACCGGCAAAAATTGTTACTTCTTTGCGGCATTGATAGTAAATGCCCACCACATAGGACTGGCTAACTTAACCGATATTATCTATAGTCACACAAAACAACTTAAGCCCAATTCTCCTCTGAGAGATCTTGAAATTATTAGTGAAAAATATCCTCAGTTTAAAATAAATTTGACCATTAAAGAATATATAGATAAAAAAATGGAAGAATACATTCGGGTTTTTGAATTGCTTATACCCATCAAAATAGATCAAGAAATTCATTACATGAAACCCCTAACACCACTAACGGTTAGAATGCTTTTATCGTTTCTCGTTGACGCCGATCACTCGGATACAGCTAGCAACTATAAAAATGCGGTTCCGGATAAGGAGTATGATCTCTTGCCAATTGAGAGGGGGAAACAATTAGATTTCTATGTTAAGAATCTTCAAAATGATACAGATCGTTCTTTGATAAGACAAAGGGTTTATGAAGACGCAAAGGGTTCTACGATTAATAATCCCATTGCTTATTGCTGTAGCGAAGTGGGAACGGGGAAAACAACAGCCGTCATAAGACAACAACTTAATATAGCCTCTCTTAACAGATTAAGTAGGCTGTTTTTTGTTGCCCCATTAACAGAAAACGTTTCTCAAACAACAAGGGTTTTTAGAAAATCACTTGTTTTGGATGGAGAAGACGCCGATGAAATAATAGCGGAAAATCATTGCAAAGTAGAATATGAAAACCCAATGGCAAGGATTTATTCTACCACATGGAATTCTCCAATCGTGGTAACGACATCGGTTCAGATGCAAACCACTTTATTTAGTAATCGTCCCTCTTCGTTAAGGAAACTTCATAATCTTATTGGATCAGGCATTACCATAGACGAATTTCATCTTGCCGTTATTCTCAAGAACTGGAAAATTCTTTGGCCAAAATTAGTCGAATTAACCCATCAATGGGGGTGTAAGGTTTTGTTGGTTTCCGGCTCTACCGTTAAAATATGGGAGATTCCAGAGTTGGTTGAAAATGTTGAACCCATATTGTCTATATTAACTGCTGAGACTTCCCAATGCACTTTGGAAAAAGAAAAGGAGAGGGTGGAAACAGAACTTATTCGCAGTTGTTTTTGTCCCGATACTCTTGTAGAGAAAATACATGAATTTATTGGACCAAAGCTATTGGTTTTGAACACCATACATAATGCCGCAGTTGTTGCTCATATGATCGCTAGAAAATATGGAAAAAACATGGTTGAGCATTTGTCTACGGCCTTAATGGTGTCGGACAGGGATAATATTTTGAAAAGAGTTAGGGAAAGATTGGGGAGAGTGGAAAACTTTACTCTTGTGGCAACTTCTTGTGCCGAAACAGGAATAGATTTTACTCCGTCTTTCAAATTCGGGTTTAGAGAGTTATCTTCGTTCTTAAGTCATATACAATTTCCGGGTCGCATAAACAGGGCATATGAATACGAAAATCCAAAGGTTTTTATTTTCTCATTTAATAAAGATTGCTTCACGAAAAACAATTTCAAGGACGGCAAAATTCTAACATACAATGATGATTACAGGGTTTCATCTAGGATTTTTATAGATATGTATAGCTCAAATAAATTTGGTCCAGAGTATTGCACAGAGGCGATCCAAAGAGAACTCAATGAAAAGAATAACATAGCTGATGTAGATAATCTTATTAAAGATGAGCGTATCTTCAACTTTAAGAATATTGGTGAGAATTTCGAGGCGATTGAAGATAATTCCATTCCCATTGTTGCAGATAGACGTATTATTGAAAAAATAATTAAGAATGAGGTTGTAACAAGAAGCGAATTTTCCAGAGGAGTTATTTCTATCGGTTTGTCTAAGGTTGAAAAACTCAAAAAGATGGGGGTTTCAATTCAATCGATAACTAGAGATGGATTGGAAGAAATAAAGATTTGGAACGGAAGATACGATGCTGATTTTTTGGGTTACATGATTGAAATCATAAAGAAGCTTCATATATAATCTAATTTATGTGATTAAAAATATTGAAAAAGATGTTGATTTATATTCTGATGTTTGTATAATGGAAATTAGTTATTCTAAATGAGTAAAGGGTTCAATGATTAATTACGGAAGGAATTTCTATGGGTAGCTATGTTACGAAAAGGTACGATGTAAGTATGGAAATAGCTGGACCTATAGCTTATTTCCCTTCATCTGCAAGTGGCGCTGGATTGACGACCTATTTTTTCCCACCGTTTTCAGCCGTTAAAGGAATGTTCGAAAGCATATGTACTGTAAAGAGCGGTACTGTTGTCCCCTGTAGGGTTGAAATTTGTAATCCTATTAAGACGGCGGAAATAGGTTTCAACTACCATGGGCATTTGAGAAAGCACGATCTTCTTACCAAACAGGCCGCTGCTCAAATTACCATAACTGTTTTGCAAGATGTTTGTTACAAGATGTATGCTACTGTTGTCAATAGCGAAGTTTCAAAATACGATATTCCAGAACAATATCGAAGGTTGAATGGAGCCCACTCGTTTCAAGAACAACTCGCAAGACGCATTCGCAAGGGACAATGTAATCATGTTCCATGTTTAGGAACATCAGAATTTCTTCCAACCTATTGGGGTGAATTGAGAGATACTACCAAGCCCCTTGGAGAAATTAATTTGACAGTTCCATTAATGCTCAAGACGCCCTTTAACAAATTGTGGAATGGAGTTTTTAAGCCTCAATTTATGACTAATGTTGAGGTAAAAAATGGTGTTGTTATGTACCCAGTTGAGGAATACGTAAAATGATACAGGAAATATTGGCTATTGCCCAAGATTTTAAACGATACGGCATTGTGTGTTCGGAATTGTGGCACCCTCATCTTCCAAAATGTCCCAAGGGAAGGGCTTATAAGGTTATCCTGAATAAAAATGGAAGTCTTAGGGTAATTGAGCCCTTTGATGATAAAACATGGAGCGGGCTTAGATATTATTACCCTTGTAATCAACGTCAATTTCCTTCGTTTAAAATAGCCTCTTGTTTGTCACAAGAAACTTACAATAACGCTGTTCGAGACGCTAATAGCATGTCTGATGCGAAAAAGAATATTAAAGAAAATCTAGACTCAGGGAAGGCCTCAGAGTTCGCAAAGGCATTCAAAAAATTCGAAAATTGTCTTTATAAATGTAACCAAGAGTTGATATCGCAACTGGATCAAAATAATTCTGTTTTTAATGCTCTATTTGATTTGTCAGGTGCCATTGAAAAATCTAATGCGAAAGATTTGTATTTTTCTATTGTTGATTATTTGTTACTGAATAAGGAAGAGGCTTCTTTGGTAAAGTCGTTTCATTTGGGGTTTGATATTTATCAAGAGAAATTTGATGGTAACTACGTCCCGGTTCAACATCCTAAAACATTTGAAGAGATAAATAGGTCCCTTTTGAAATCCCAAAGAGATGTTCAGGATGATGGGAATTTGGACTATCTTGGTAATAGTTCTTTTGGATACAAAAAGACCTTTAGAATGACCATTGGCCATATTGGTAATATTGGTTTATTCGATAGAAACGAAAATTCTCCTATGCTTGAAAGATATGGAGTGAACGGCAAGGATTCGTTCATTATTGGAAACAAATCTAGAGAATATTTGATGGCCCCTCTTCAGTTTTTGACACATGAAAGCCGTTATAACAAGACCTATAAAAATCTTGGGAAGAGTCGTGGCAAAACCGTTCTGGCACTTTGTTATTGGGATGGTATTGACCAATTTGATACTATGGCTCCTTTATTTTGTACCGCAGAAGAGGACAAGGATGGGAATTTAATAGCTGATTTCGAGAAGGAATCTGAGGATATTCTAAAAGTATTTTCGGAGGTTGTCCAAAAAATACCCGATGCTAAGTTCAAAGTAATTTGTATAAAAGTGCCGACTACAGGTCCATCTTATGTTAGCTACAGCAAACAATTAATGCTGAGCAGACTTGTGGACGCAACACGTGAATGGATAGATGGGTGTAAGATTTTTTTGAATTTATCAAATAAGTTTAATCGAATTTTTCTTCCTTCTCCGATGGATTTTTGGAAGATAATTAACAAAAAGATTGGGTTAGGGAAGAATGGAGAATATGGAATATCGAATTATGACTATTTCTCTATAAATGAGATTTACGAATTTTTCTTGGGAGATAATAGTTCTGTTAGGAAAATAGCCAGTGTTCTTGCGAATAATCATGCCAAGATGCTTGTATATCAAAAAGAGAAAAAAACCAACTATGAGATAAACATTAAAACAATTCCGTTTATTTTGCCCATGATGGGATTAGTGATTAACAGAATTAATAAAGAAAAGGAGAAACACATGAACGAATTAGGCAGTTTGTTTGGTGAGTATTGCTCTGTTGCAAATGAAATACAGAAATTGTATTTTGAATCTCGACGGCCATCCAAACATGATGGATCAAAATGCAAAGGCAGAATTCCCAGTAGGTTATTGGGTAGTGAACACATTCAGTGGTTTATGATAGATCCGTGCAAGGCTCTAAGCTCACTTGGTCAAAAGCTAATAGTTTATCGTGACTGGGCTCAGGCAAATATGAAGACCGTTCCCTATGCTGGTTATTGTGTTGCAAAATTAAGAGAGATCAATGAAAAGATAATGGGTCATAGTGAGGAGTTGTCAAAATTTAGATTTACAGAAATCGATAAGATTTATCTTTCTGCCTCTTATCATGTCGGACTTACTAAGCTAGATAAAAACATTAATACAAAGGAGGAAATTATAGAAGAAAACCCTGTTGACCAGTAATCTCGTTTCTGTCAAAACAGAAATGTGTAGATAGAAGTATGTGTTGTTAATAATTCAATAAACAAGAGGTATATTATGAGTAAAACAGATAAATTGATTAGTGAGTTGGTTAGTAAGCGTTCTGATGCCATGGCGGAAATAGAGGTTAAGGGGGGAAATGGGAATGGAGATCCCAATGCTGACGGTGCGCCAAGGGAATGCAATGGAATGGGGGTCATAACCGATAAGAGCATCAAAAGGAAGATAAGGGACATTTGTGAGGATCACAATAGTCCTATCTTTCGGGATGTTGCTGCCAAGGCTGGAATTGACGAGAAGGATTTCGGTTACTATGAAGTTCTGGAATCGTTCTCTAGGGGGTTTAACGCTGTTAATCCGGTTGAGGCCAAGAACGAACTTAAGAAGCTTTACTTGAAGGATCCTCAAGAAGCTTGCCGTAAGTATATCGATGTTCGACTTTTCGGATGCACCTTTTTGGACGAGCAGGGACCGAAAGGTGAGAAGTTTCGATTTGTCAGAAGTGGGGTTGTTCAGATGGGATGTGGGTATTCAGTTGCTCCGATTATCACTGAAACGAGAACTATTACTCGAAAAGTCAACACAGAGGATGAAAAGTCTGATGGTGGAGGAATGGCTCCGGGAGGTATGAAATTTGTCGATCATGCTCTCTATGTCCTCAGATTGTCGGTTAATCCTGCATATGCGAGTAGGACATGTACTACCAATCGTGACATTGAGTTGCTGAAGTGTATCCTGCCTTATACGTTTTCTGCGACTGAATCAACTTCTCGTCCGGCTGGATCGATTAATGTTCTTCATATATGGTGGGCGGATCATGATAACGCCATTGGTTCGTTTAACGCCAATACCTTGTTTGGCAAATTGATGCCATACAAGAAGTCCGACCCTGATCGTCCTTCTCGTTCTTTGGATGATTACGAAATACCTGAATATGTGCAAAACGGGATCAAGGTTACTGATCTGATGAAGTTCTAATTGTAAGATAAATACTAATCTCTGGCCAAATTTGACCAGAGATTAGTATTTCCATCGTTTGAGTTATTTCAGGTTTAGATTGAAATTGTAGTACGTCAGGAGTTGGTTTGTTCGCCATTGTCGAACTGTGGTTCGTAGATTGAAACTTTTAGTGTGTGAGGTTCACTTTGGGACCGAACATCGCATATCGTGTAAGTGCGTGGATTGAAATTGATGTTTGTAAAAACACATATCGTAATGAATAACTAACTACAATATCGACTTAATTGGGAGATATTTCTGATGGGATGTGATTGGATTAGATGGGATATGTTAAGATTTAGGTTGGTAGTGTTACCTTAAAACTACCACAGATTTTTCGTCAAGACCATATATGTTTGATGACATTGATAAAATATGAACGAACAACAATAAAGGGAGATTATTATGCTTCAACAAAAATCCGATCCAACTTTATCTACTCAAACAGGATGTCCTCTTTGTGAGAATAAGAAAGTTTATTTAATGCAATGTAGGGAATCCATATGGAAAGTCTGTGATGATTGTCGAACCTTCTTTTTCTGTAGGGACGCCATTGGAACTTTTACAGACTACGATTTTATTAAGTGGGGTAAAGATCCCTTAAATAAAAATCTAACAGAAGAGGATTATGTTAAAGACAAAATGAGTTGGATGGAAAATAAAACCAAGGGATATAAACATCGTAAGCATCCCTGACCTATTAAGGTATAATATACGGTGACGATTCCTGTCCACTGAATGACATATCGTGGTTTTTTATCTTTCTACATATTTTGCATCTCAAGTATGTTTTATTGCCATTACGATGAAAAGAATCAATTGTTTTCCATTCTTTACAAACAGAACATCGCCTAAGTCCCGCACTTGTTTTGGAAATATATTCTTCTAACGGAATTTTTAATCTAGAAGCCGCCCTTATCGATCCATGTAAAGGTCCGTCTGATTGTTTTGGATGAATGTTATAGTATTTTTTTAGGCTTTCACTAAGTTTGTTTCTTGATATTTCGTTCCATGGCTTGCATGTTTTACCTTTATTCGAAAGTGAAATTTTTCTTTTGGTTTCTTCTGATAATTTTTTCCCAAGATTTGCTAGTGATAGTTTTTGTCTAGTATTTTCTGAAATTATTTTCCCTTTATGTTTAACGCCTATTTTAATTCTGGTTTCTGGCGACACTATTCTTCCCTTATTAGCTTCAGATATTTTTCTTTTAGTTTCTTCTGATAGTTTTTTGTCTTTCATGTGCTTGCCGCAACCACATGATATGGCCGTTTGACTCATTCTTTTTTTAATAGGATCTGAATATTGAATATCCTTATTCCACGGTCTTCTGCCCTTAAGAGAGTTTGATCTTTTTAGCCTTGTCTCGATGCTGTCTATACGTCCCGAGACTCCATCTCCACCATCTGTCATATTGGTTAAAGGTCCTTTTTTTAGATCTATTCTTCCTATTGTTTTTATGGCACCTATTTCTTCTTCGAGGGCTTCTTTTTCTGATAGATTTTTTGTGATTTTAATTATTAATGGGCTTAGTCCAAGAGAAATTATTTTTTTGAGCTTGGAATTTTTCCTGCATGTTTGTTTTAAATGAGATGGATAAAAATGAACCTTAATTCTGTATTTACGTCCCTTTCCTACATAGAATGGCTCAAAACTAAATTCATATTTTCCGTACTTATATATTCCGGATTTTCTAGGATCTAGCATACAATACACGTAAAAATCATTCATGTTTTGGCTCGCTTTGATCGTTTTGAATTTTTTCGTGAATATAGGAGATATTTGTTTCAATGGTATCTATAATATTTTCATCGTCTACGGACATAGATAATATTTCGACTGGATTACGATAAAATTTTTCTTTAAGCTCCCTAAGATGATTTCTGATTTTATTATTGATTTTTAATGGAACATAAATGCTATCGCTGATAGAAAGTCCCTCTATATTGAGTTCTAATTCTGTTAATTTGTTTCTGACATATTGAGAAATATTTATTGAATATTTTTCCTGAAGATCGTCCACCATTTTTCTCTCTGAATCTGATAGCCTTATAACTAAATTTGAATCTCTCATAAATTCTCTCCTTTGTAACTATAAGTAGTTACACGTAATTACTTCTGTGTTATTTGATTAACATCCTTCATAAACATAAAAAATAATGTCATGACAAAATACCTTCTTAAAAATGTATAATACAAGAAGGGGAATAATATGGACGAGATAGTAGAGATATATAAACGGGAACAACATCAGAAATGTTTTGAGTCAGTAACCTCTGGACCACTGCTTAAATGGGCTGGCGGGAAAAAAATGGTTCTTCCGTTTATTGTGCCAAGGTTTTTAAATACAAAGATGCTGATGGATGGCAATACATATATAGAACCATTTTTGGGTAGTGGATGCGTAGCGATGTCTCTTAATTTTCCCAGAATGATTTTGAGTGACAAAAATATCAAACTCATGAATTTTCATGAACAGGTAAAACAAAGACCGGACAAGTTATATAGAAAAATAATGAAGTATGTAGATCGTTACGCCCTATGTAAAACCATCGAGGAGCAGGAAAAGTTTTATTATGAAGCAAGAAAGAAGTACAATTCACTTATTTTGACAAAGGGCAATGGAATATTACATGCTTCGTTATTTTGGTTTTTGAATAAAACGGGATTTAACGGCATGTACCGCGAAACAAAGAGTGGCGATTTTAATATACCTTTTGGCAAAAGAGATTGTCCCATTCCTTCTTTGAATCATTTTAAGATTGTATCATCTATTCTGCATAATTCTGACTTATTGCATAAGCCTTTTGATGCTGTTTGCGAGATGTCTAAAAAAGGAGACATTGTATATCTAGATCCGCCATATATTCCTATTTCAAAAACATCGAGCTTTAGTAGCTATCTTAGATATGGATTTGACGAAAACGATCATAAAAAACTTTGTCGAATCATGAACGATTTATCTTCTATGGGAGTTTATGTTGTCATGAGTAACTCTAACTGCTCAGCAACGATGGAAATTTATGGAAAACTTAAGGGATTTGTTTTTACAGAAGTTGAAACACAAAGATTTATTTCCGGAAAATCTTCTGGAAGGAAAAAAATTACAGAATTGGTTATAAGCAATCAATTATGAATATAGAAATATCTACCACCAATAGTATAGAGGAGACGAATTTCCAAGAAGGTCTTCAAAAGAAGGAAAAAAAACATCTCCATCGCTCTATTATCCTATCGTATTTACTGCGTAAATATAATTGCGAAACAAGTGATATTGTCTTTGACGACTGCCACGGAAGAATTATTGATGATGTTTTGAAATACAATAATTCATTGTATAGTTTTGAATATAAAACAGACTATCGAGCTGGAAGTACAAAAAATATTGTTTTTGAATTAGTTCCTTATATTTTGTCGCCCTACTTCCCCAGAGAGATTGTCAAAACTAGATATTCAAAAGATGACACTAATTTTCCATTATTGCTTTCTATTATTGATAAATCTAAAAATATGCCAATAGGTCAGGCTAAAATAAGCAGCCATTTAAACCCGTTCCCATTTCAGTATTTTTTCACATATGCTGTTTCTAAGGCTCCATATGCTAATGAAACAAATGATGCAACAGATATAAATGAATATTTGGTATTCGGGGGAAGTATTGTGTCTGATTTCGTTAAGAAAAACTATAAAAATGGCGATTTAATCGTAACCAAAACAAGACGCGACAATGTTGTTTGGTTTACTATATCTTGGCTCGTAAACAAACATTGGGCAAAAACAATGTGTAAGCCAGTAGATATCCTGAACAAATGAAAACTGTATAATGAGTACTGATGTAAAATATTGAAGACAATTATTTGATGGGCAGAAATGAACTACCCAAACACTAAAGATGTTTGGGTTTCGTGTTTCTAAGACTTGCTTTTACTAGCAACGCCTCCACACGTTTTTGTTTTAATTCCGACTGCATTCCACAACCAGAATATATCTTAATACCTTGCTCCAAAATATTTTCTGAAGCATTTTTGTCTCTATCTAACTTACTACCACAACTAGGACAAATCCATTCTCTGTCTTCTAATGTCAAATCCTGATTAACAAATTTACATTTATTACAGGTTTTACTAGAGGGAAAGAACTTATCTATAGTTATTAGATTTCGTTCATTCCATTCAGATTTATACTTCAATTGTCTTAGAAATTCACTCCAAGAACAATCTGAAATACTCTTCGCTAGTTTGTGGTTTTTCATCATATTCAATACTGATAAGTCCTCAACACAGATCGTTTGGTTTTCACGAACTATTTGAGTAGTTATCTGATGAATATGATTTGTCCTACTGTTTCCTATTTTTTCATGAACTTTAGCAACCTTGATTCTTTGTCTATTTCTACTGTTTGAACCTTTTTGTTTTTTACTGAGTTGCCTTTGCTCATAAGAAAGCTGTTTTGAATACTTTTTGGTATTCTTAATGTTTGGATAGATTTTGCCATCCGAACATATTGCTAAATCTTTAATTCCTAAATCAATACCAACATTATTATTGTTTTTCTTGCAAGGAGTATGTTCCGTCTCACAAGTAATAGAAACATAGTATTTGCCAGAAGGTGATTTAGAAATAGTTGAAAAAAGAATTTCTCCTGATATTGGTCTATCTTCTTTTACTTTAATGGCTTGTTTAAATTTCGGTATCTCTAGTTTCCCATTCTCATATACTGTAGACTGAGGAATACGAAAAGACTGCCTATCTCTTTTTGACTTAAATCTAGGGAATTTACCTTGTTTGGAGAAGAAGCGGGTATAAGCTACTTCCAAGTCTCTTAAGGATGCTTGTACGGATTGAGAGTTTACTTCTTTAATCCAAACGTAGTCATCCTCTTTTTTAAGTTTGGTAAGTGAACCAGCATTGTCGTAATAGTTCAAAGTCTTGTTGTTTTCTAGGTATGCTTTCTTCCGTTGATCAAGAAAATAATTCCATACAAATCGTTTTGCTCCGAAGTGTTTAGCCAATAGAATTTCCTGTTCTTTTGTCGGATAAATTCTATACTTAAATGACTTTTTCACCTTCATATAATATTAGTTCTAAAAATATTTACAAATTCCTTCTTTTTTTGCAGGAATATTTCGCTTTTCTTTTGAACTATATATTATGCTTGAAAATCAAAAGGAATCTTGTATAATATGAGCAAAGAATATCATACTAAAAAGCATTGCAAATATATGATTAAGCTGCATATAATTTTTGTCACTAAATACAGAAAACAAATCTTGACTGGTGAAATAGATGAAGATATGAAACAAATCATCTATGACATCAGCAAAAAAGAAGATAGTTTGTTTTCAATAGATAGTATGGAAACCGATCAAGACCACGTTCATATGTTAGTTGATATTAACCCAAGCGTTTCTGCAACATCAATTGTTAGTAGGATTAAACAAATATCAACGATAGAAATATGGAAAAAACACGGAGAAGAGTTGAAGAAAAGTTATTGGAAAGAGAATACGTTTTGGAGTGATGGATATTTTGTATGTAGTACTGGCGATGCGAATATGGAAACAATCAAAAAATATATTGAGGAGCAAGGATGAAAGTAATTAAAGCAGTAAAACTGACACAAAATCAAATAGAAAAATTAGATAAGATTGCTGCATCGGTCAAAGAACCACTTACAAGAATTAAGTGTAATATTCATAAAGGCGAAGGTATATGTGACTGTTGCGATACCAAGAACCATGAATTTCTTTATAGTGGATTTAAGTCGGCAGCTTTTTACTCTTTTTGTATTTGTCCCTTGTGCCTATATAATTTAATGGATTCAAAATGAAAAAAATAAAAAGTCATACATTTAGAAAAAAAAGATACAAAATTATAATTAGTGAAATTGATAATGAAATCTTAAAGCTAGAGCCAAGATGCAAGGGGTTATGCGATGCTCCAAATACGAGTGGTAAATCCATTACTCTAAGCCCGAAATTATCAGGTCTTAATTTAATAAAGGTGTCTATTGACGAAGGTATCCATGCTTGCTGTTGGGATTTAGATAATACTACTGTTGATGAGATGTCCGAAAGTATAGCTAAATTTTTATACAGATTGGGAGTGAGAGATATAACAAATGAAAATATATGAAGGAGAAAAATAATGAATTATGTGTTGACAGATGCAAACGAAAAAACATTTCTTTATGGATCAATTATTGTTAAAGAAAAAAAGGACAACAAGAAAACTTGTGCGTGTTCGTTTTCTTGGAATAATGAAGCCGAAGCTGAAGAACGTATTCAATCCAAATATGTTGTTATAATGGCTAGTCGTCCGATTAATGAATCAGAGCCGAATATTCTTCAGGCTGCTTGGGTTATTTCGGGGAAAGAATACTACAAAGTAGCATTTGATTTGCCCAAAGATGTTGAAAATTTAGATATTCAATTTAACTGTCGAATTGTAAACTAAACTCAAAGACCAGAGGAAGATATAGAATGAATTTTGATTTTTCTTTTTTATTGCAATTATTTATGGTGGTTTATAAGAAAATGGTCGCTTACATCCCCGACACTAAAGATGTCGGGGTTTTACGCTACATGAATAAATGCTAATCCGATCTGGATATTTTAGGTTTGATGAAAAATCAGTATAGGGACACCAATGTGGAAAAAACGTCCATTTGATGTAAACAAAGAAGCAAAAATAAGAGCCTTGGGACAACCCAACCTTCTTGCTCGCTTATTGTCTCAAAGAGAAATAGAGTTTTCTAAACTAGATTCATTTTTGAGCAATGCCTACAAAAATCTATCTAAGCCACACGATCTGCACGGAATCAAAGAGGCATCAGAGTTGTTTTGCTCCGTGGCTCGTAACAAGGGCAAGGTTGCTGTTATTGGAGATTATGATTGTGATGGCGTCTTGTCTGCCGTTATGATCAAAGAGTTATGCAATGTATTTGGATTGAAATGCACTGTGTTTTTGCCTTCAAGAATTGAGCATGGATATGGACTCAATGAACAAACAATAAAGGCATTTGAACAGAAGATTAAGGCAACCCCGGATTTGCTGATTATCACCGACTGTGGATCTAATAACGAAAAAGAAATACAATCTCTAAAATCTCTAGGCATCAAAAAAGTCATCATTATTGACCATCACATAATTGATTCAGATAAGATTTCCAAGTCTGCCGATGTCTTGATCAACTGGCATCAGACGAATGATCCAGAAACTTGTGCTTGTGGAGAAGTATTTCATTTCATCAGGGGTATTAGATGGCTTACGAAGAAAGTAAATCCTATTGAGTTTCTTTCCTATGCGGCCATGGGGATATTGGCCGATGTAAGCCCTATTATCGGGGACAATCGCATCATTGTAAAACATGGATTGGGAGAATATGCACTGAATCATATAGTCGCTTCAGGATGCAATGCTCTTTTGAGGAAGTCAGGAGTTTACGGGAAGGAAGTTACTCAGTCCGATGTATTGTTTAAGATAGCCCCGAGAATTAATGCTGTTGGAAGACTTTTCAGACCAGATGTGGCATTCAACCTTATGATCGAGCACGATCCCAGTACGGCTGAATTAATGGCGGTAAATCTAAGCGAATATAACGACGACAGAAAAAAGATTCAGAAAACGATTGAGAAAGAGGCAATTAGACATGTTCAGTCCAATCCCGATAAATACAAGCACGGAATAGTTTTATATCATCCCGAATGGCCAGTTGGAATCATAGGAATTGTTGCCTCCAGAGTGTCGGATACATTTTGCAAGCCAACTATTATTATTGGTAAAAGCGGTAATGTCTTAAAGGGAAGTGGGCGATCCATAGAGCATATCAATCTCAAGGATATTTTAGACTCATGTAAAGAGATGTTTAATGGTCACGGTGGTCATGCTATGGCGGCAGGAGTTACTCTTAAGCCAGACTACCTTGATAAGGCTAATGATCTATTCAATGAGGCCTGTAATCAATATTATGAAGTACATGGGAGACCATCTGAGGTTCAGTACTATGATGTTGAAATACGGCCGAAGTTTGTAACGACCAAATTAGCCGAAATACTATTGGAAAAGCTTTATCCTTACTGTCAGCAATTTAACCCAGAACCCATATTTCTGCTGAGGAATGTGAGGATTGTTGATGTTCAAGTTTACGAGAAGGACGAGTCTAAGACTATACTTTTCAATGCAACCAGTGGGGACGATAAGACCCAGTTGAAATTTCGTATGTTTGGGGACGATGTAGGAGGCGAGATAGAGGGGATGACGGCAGATATTTATTTTACCATGCCTCAATCTATTCAGCCTAACCGCTTCAATTCCTTGCCTCAGATTAATGTGATTGAATTCGTCCCCAAAAAATAACTTGTTTTCGGTCGAACTTCTCCTACCATAATACCGTAAGTTAATCGTTAATTCTAAAGGAGAAGACTATGAAAAGTGAAAACAGGTTCATCTCGTATTTCCAGAGTGTCATTACAATCGGCATCATGAGTCGGGCTGAGAATCATAAAGAGGCCGAGAAGAAGTCGCTGGAGACCATGAAGAACTCAGATGGGGTTAATTATTGCATGTTTGAACAGACTCCGTTTGAATTGACAGATACAGAGTCATGGCGTCCGGAATTTGAAGCCGACATGAGTGCCGATGGAATGTCCTTTAGATTCAATCCTGATGACAAAACCAAGAACGTCATCGCAACGAGATTGGGTAAAGATGTGGCCGTACTGACAGACAGAGATTATGAGGATTTTGTGAAGATGTCTATTGAGATGGCACTTCAGTCTAATCATTAATGAGAACAAACCTCTCAAAACCCTTCTAAAATGAGCGTGGCATAAGTCCTGCTACCCTTATAATAGGAGGGTAAAAAATGGAGTCAGTTTTACAAAACCTAATTAGACAACGAGCAGAATCATCTAGGCAAACAAGTCGTAGTAATTATTCTTTGTCTGCAATTTGTAGTGTCATGTTTTTATGTTTATTTGATATTTTCAAGAAAACCCCAACATCTTTAGTGTTGGGGATGAATTGAAATAATTTTTTGAAGGATATTTTCTTCAAAAATATGTATAATATAAACAACTATGGATGTGGGATGCATTCTTAGTATAAATAAAAACGTGAGGAGGCGTTGTCAGACTTGTC
>Ga0172364_10001961_pt1 | contig 16168 bp, 13 predicted proteins | sample LakKivSesite10cm_FD_114545 | JGI IMG/M metagenome (GOLD analysis project Ga0172364, IMG submission 114545) | Sediment microbial communities from Lake Kivu, Rwanda - Sediment site 10cm | ecosystem: Environmental > Aquatic > Freshwater > Lake > Sediment | place: Rwanda: Western Province, Lake... | reverse complement strand
GGTGAGGTCCGTGTTTGTAAGTTGGCATGACGATCAGGCAGAAGGGCGTAAGGGGCAGTGTGTTGAAATCCTGCGCCAGTCGGGACTCCACTGCGTTTCGAGTGCCGTCAAAGGCGACCATACATGGGAATTCTGGAGAGAAGAATGAAAATCGCGGCGATAGGGATCGAGGACAAGACCTCTGCGTCAAGGAGAATACGGTACAAGACGTTCCTCAGTAACCTGCCGGGGGGGTATGTCTGGCACAAGTGGGAGAGAGGAGGAGGGTTCGACCTACTCTACATCCAGAAACTTCTCAGATCGTGGACCATCTCTGCGGCTGCGAAGGCATACGCCCGGGGAATTCCTGTCGTGTTTGACGTTGACGATATCCGCGAGGAATGGAACGACAAGCCGTATGACGAGATGTTCAGGTACGTGGCAGCCATCACGACCGATACCGAAGATAGGGCCGCTGAGTTGCGTAAGCACACACAGTGTCCGGTGTTTGTTGTTCCTGACACGATTGACTACAACGCCGTCACCGCTGATCCACTTGAGATTCGACCGGGGATCAAGAGCATCGTCACATTCGGTCGATGGCAGAACGTAGCCGCGGCTGAGCCGTATTTCAACGCACTGCTTGGGAGGTATGACCTGCGGTATATCTGCGACCGCAAGATTGCCTGTATCGACCCGTACGCGAAGTTCGTCGAATGGAACGCCAAAACGTTTCTGGAGGACCTGCACAAGTCAGACGTTGCCATCATCGCTCACCACCCGCATTGGGCTGTGAACATGAAGAGCAACAATCGCCTGCTGGTGTGCATGGCAACCGGGATGCCGGCGATTATGTCACCGTCGAAAGCGTACGACAATACGCTACGCAACGCCGATATGAACGGACTTCTGTGTGGGCTGTGCGAACAGTTCAACATCAAGTCCCTGCGCGAAACCATGGCAAGGCTTGAGCCGGCCCAAACACGTGAAATGATGGCTTGGCGGTTCATCGAGTACGCCAAAAAGAATTACCACCCATCGCTCGCCGGCCAGCAACTGGCGGAGGTGTTCAGAGCATGTATGAGTATGTCCGAGCATCAATAGACAGACTCCCTGAGTCTCCGACGGTGGTGGAAGCAGGCAGCCACCATGGTTCGTTTGTGCTTGCCGTGCTTGAGGCACGCCCTAATGCACGGATTATCGCCATCGAGGGGTCGCATGAGAACTACCAGAAGCTCGTCCGGCGGGTCCCGAGCGGAGCCAACGTGGAATGCATTCATGCGTGTGTGGGCGCCCACACTGGTATGACGACCATGTACGTCGGCTGCGAAACGAGGGCGCATTCGGTCTTCAGATCTGTGGAGAAGCACAAGACCGACAAGAGGGCCACTGACCAGGTGCGGGTAGTCACCTTGGATGAAGTGTGCCCAAAGTACCAGATCGACCTGCTACGGCTCGACTGCTACGGCGGGGAGTACGAGGCCATGCGGACATTCGTGCCGCTGAAGCGTGTCACGGAACTGCTGGTCACATGGCACTGCAAGCCGGAGCCGTTCAACAGCGCCGAATACGTTGAGTTACGGGCCTATCACGCAGACATGCTTGAGAGAATGCGCTTCGAGTTGGTGGACGGGTCGCTCGAAGAAACAGGTAAACACATGCATCAGACATGGAGGGCATTATGATCCCACTGTTCAAGCCGAAGGTTCATCTGGAGAAGGCGATGGAGTTGTGGAAGGAGGCGTGCGAATCAGGGTGGATCGGACTCGGCCCCCGGGTTGCGGAGTTCGAGGCGGCGCTGGCTGATTACTTCGGCATCGCCAAGAACAGGGTGATCTGTACCGCCAACGGCACCGCGGCACTGCACCTGGCAGTCTGCGGCCTGGGGCTGCCCCGTGGCTGGACAGTGGCAACGACTCCCATCACGTTCGTTTCCACGAACCATGTTCTGCTGTACGAACACCTCAAGCCGCACTTCGTCGATGTGAACCACCAGACAGGGTGCATGGATCATCGCTCGCTGTTGCATGCCATTGCGCACAATCGCATATCGGCGGTGATGTACGTCCACCTTGGCGGAAACACGATTGATTTCAGCGAGATCAACAATCTCTGTGCCGATGCTGAAATTCCGCTGATAGAGGATTGCGCTCATGCCATGGGGCAGTCGTATCATTGGAGACGCAGGGTCGGAAATTCTAAGAACGTATGTTGCTTCTCGTTCCATGCGGTGAAGAACCTGACCTGCGGAGAGGGCGGCTGTCTCGTTCTCCCCGAGTCTGCTGACGATGCGCCGTATCGGCAACTGCGGTGGATGGGGATAGATCAGGACACCATTTCCAGGTCGAAATCTGGGTACAAGTGGGAGTACGATGTTCCGTGGGTCGGCTACAAGTACCACATGAGCGACATGGCAGCATGCATGGGTCTTGCCAACCTGCCTCACCTGAACGCAGAGAATGAGCGCCGAGTGCAGATTGCAAATCAATACGCGGATGCGTTCGACGTTGATTTCGCTGGTGGCTCGTGCCACTTCCTGCCGGCGCTGTTTGAGAACCGCGACGAGGTGGCCGCGCACCTCACGAAAGAGGGTATCGGCTGCGGCATGCACTACAAACGCAATGACCAGTACCCGATGTACAAGGCGTTCTCGCACGAGGACCTTGAGGGCGCCGACTGGTACGAGAAGCGCGAATTGACCCTGCCGCTCCACTGCCACCTTACCGACGAGATGGTGCTGAGGATCATCGCCGCCGCGTCGGGGATCGGGAAGATAGCCAAATGAACTACCTGATGCTTCGAGGTCTGTATCCGAAAGACCGCAAACATCCCGACGAGATATTCCATGACTCGATTCAGCAGGAGAACGACGTCTGGACCGAATTGCTCTACGCGATGATGGGAAGCGCAGACACCGGGACGGTCGCGTACCTGAACGGTCCGGACAGGGAACGGCAGTACGGGGAGCGGTTTCGGGTCGTCTGCGGAAAGTTCGATCACAACACGCCGGTCCACTTCATCATCGCCCGGGGCGGGTTCAAGGAGTACAACCCGGTCCTGGCCGCGCACCCGCACGCAGTCAAGGTCTACTATGGCGCCGGCGTCAGGTACATCCCCGCCAAGACCGACTTCACGTACGACATGATCCTGGTGGACTGCGAGGAACAGCGCAAGGCCGTGCTGAAGGTCTACCCGTTTGCGAACGTCCAGTTGATGGTAAAGCCTGCCAGCCATATTTTCCATCCAGTCGAGATAAGGAAACAATACGACTTCTGCTTTGTCGCCATCCACCCTTCCGATCCGAGGAAGAACGTGCGGTGGGTGTACGAGACCGTTCCGCGGAGTGCCACGGTCCTGCAACTCGGGAACGCTCCGACTTTCAAGGTCCCGCCGAACGTGACCGTGAAACACATTGCACGTGAGAAGATGCCCAAGGCGATGTCGAAATGCCGTGTCGGGATATGCCCGTACACCGCGGACGACTCGTGCCCTCGGGTGGTTCCGGAGTTCATGGCGTGCGGGTTGCCTGTCGTGGCGCTCAAGGATGTGTCCATCAACAAGCAACTGTACCTCATGCACACCGCAAAAAAAGAGGGTTTCTGGGAAGCCGCGGCTGCGGCAATGCATCAGGACCTCTCGCACGTTCTTGCCCACTACGCTCAATTCCTGAGCCTTCCTGCGGCAGCGGAAGCCATGCGGTACTACCTGGAGGGGATGATTCATGAATAGAATTGACACAGCCAAGCGGGTGGTGAGCATAGTTTCGTCCACCATGGACATGCTTTCGGCACCGGACGGAAGCCGACTGAAGTGGTTCTACACCTTCGGGACCATGCTCGAGTACGTCGCCGACAAGGCATTCGGGCTGAATTTTGATATCGACATCGGCGTTTTCGCTGACTCGGTGGGGTGGCAGCAACTCGAATCGGCATGGCGCGACAACGGATGCAAGCCCAAGCGCACGATCGTGGACGACCGGAACGACGTCCCGTTGAACCTGCATCTGGAGCCGAACAACCATAACATCAAGGATTTTCCCACGATAGACATATTCTCTTTCGTGAAACGCAAAGGCGAATACCTCTACACGTACGACATCAACCGCGAGGGGAAACAGAAGCCGAGCAGGTACGTCTTCAAGACCGTGCCGTCGTGGATGCTGGCGCCGGGGCCGGAGGTGATCGCGAAGATCCGTGGGCGCTCGCACCCAGAGGCGAGCCGCCTGCTCGACGAGAACGGGATCTGGCACTATGACATTTTCGAGGACAACGGGCCATTCAAGGTCCAGATCCCGTTTGCCTACGGCAGCTTGTGTGACACGTGGTATCCCGGGTGGCGGTTCCGGAAGTACTACAGTGGCCAGTCTGTGAGCGAGAGCATGGTCGAGGTCAAATCCTGCAAGGAGTTGTCCAAATGAGCTTCGACAGGCAGAAGAAGCAAGACGCCCTGCAGGATCTGGCAATCATCATGGACTGCGCCGACCGCGTCGGCATCAGGAAGCACGTGTATGTGGGGTTCGGCCTGTTGCTGGGCATCGTCCGAGACCGGGATTTCATCGGACACGACGACGATGTTGACATGTGCGTTCAGGCCGACAAGATTACCGCCGCGCAGGAGTTGCGGTATTTCAAGGAACTCGCCTCGGAGGGGATGTTCTTTGCCAGGCGCAAGTTCTCGACCAGACGTTCTGGTGACGGTTGGGGGGGCGACATCGTGTCGTTGGTCCGGGCATACAACCGCGCCAAGGGGCAGGATCACGAGTTCGACGAGGGAGAGGAGGGGGCGGCGAAGAAGCGCTTCACGTGGTTCAGTCTCCGGCGCCGGTCTGACCACAACAAGTTCTGCCACTGGTTCATGATTCCGTGGAACGGGTACTACTGGCACACCAAGAGCGGGAAATGGGTGACGCACCGGAAATTCGACCCGTCGATGATTGCCTATGACCAGTACCACGACGACGCGATCATGAAGGGGGTCCCGCAGGAATATGTCGAAGAACTGATTGAAATTGATTTCAGGGGCGTAAAACTCAATATCCCGAAGAATTATGGGCATTGCCTTGATTTCTGGTATCCAGGGTGGCTCATTCCGATGAAGGGCGGCAGCAGTGCGAAAACCGTGCTGTGCAGAGTCCCGACATGGGAAGACGAAACCAAGTGGAAAGTGAGGGACGGAAGATGAATCGCATACTAGCTGGTGGGGAAGGCGACTATCGGTGGCGCCCGACAGGCCACGCTGCTGCTGAGATTCAGGAGCAGAAACACCTTGATTCACAACGAGTTATGGTGCCGGAGGACGAGAAAGAGGACCCTCGTCAAGAGCCTGCTGACATAGCTGACCCCGATATTGCACAGCCAGAAACTCTATGTCAAACAGATGGCGACATTGGGCAGAACGAGCAAGAATTACCGATTGACGCAAAATCTGACGACGGGTATATTGAGAAGAACTCAGTGTGATGATGGGTGCTGACTTTCTGAATGACGCGGGCACCCGAGTGTGGGTGCCCCTTTCTGTTTGTGCGAGAACCATGAAATCACTGAAGATCACATGCCCTGGAGAAGCACACAGAGACCGAGAGAAGATTCTGGTTGCCGCGAGGATGAGCGGGAATCGTATCGTAGATCTTGCCTGCTACTGCCAAGGATGCAATCGCTGGTATCTGCTCAGGATTTCGCCGAATGGGGCGGCCAGACTGACCCAAATGCCCAAGAAATATCACTTCGATTTCGAGACCCTGCCTACATTGGTGATTGACCATGGGAACTGAAACTGCAGTCGATATTCGTGCAAAGGAAGTTCAGGTAGCCACCAAGACTGGCTACAAGGTCATGCGAAGCTCAGACGCGACCATGATCGACGATATCGACCGCAGGAACAGGGAGTGGCTCACATCGTTGTCAGGACAGCGGGACCGCATGCGCACCAACATGCGCATGTACGTCCCGGTCGATGGATCCTCCTGGGACGACGAGAGCTACAAGGCCGTCACGGGTGACGGCAGGCACGCAGTATCGTTTGACATAGCATCCCGCAAGATCGATACCCTCGCAGGTGCAATTCGGGCAGAGAAGTGGGACTTCGACTTCCAGGCCCTCAACATGGCAGAGTCCCCGGTTCTCAAGAAGATCAAGCACCTCTACATGGCCGACAAGGAGCAGTACAACTACTCCAACTCCGAAGCCAAGTGCCTGCTGCGGGGCCTGCTCCACAGCGGCTACGAGGAGATGGCGATCGATTACGACATCCGCCCGACCGGGGGCATTTCCTTCATCTGTCCGCAGGCCGGCACGGTCCTCAAGGACCCGTACTGGGTGTCGGACGAGCTTCGCGATTGGAAACGGGCAATCAAGCATTCGTGGTTCACTGCCGAAGAGATCATGCAGAAGTGGGAAGTGCGTGACCCGTTCATCGCGCAACAGGCTGAGGCCGACAGGCTCGGCGGCGAGCGTTACGGCTCCCTGTCAAACGTCGACGAATTCGTGGGCGTTCCCCAGCGGTGGGGAAGCAAATACCTGGTCATCGAGTATCGCTGGATCGAGGAGAAGAAGACAACTCGGCTGTACGGCAAGACAGATGATGGCGAGTGGGTGGAATTTCCGCTCGATGTCGAGTCAAGAAGCGAAGTCCAAGAGTTCATGCAATCCCAGGGCATCGTGAGTTGGAACACCATCAGAGAACTGCCCTACACCCACCGAACCCTCAAGCTCTGCGTCTGCTCCCCGAGTCTCACCAAAACCCAGATGTTCTACAACGGCGACCACGATGTGCAGTGCGGGTTCATCGGGTTCTTCCCGTTCTCTGCGTGCCACGAGATGGGTGTGGACAAAGGCATCATGGATGCCGCGATTGACGTTCAGCGCACCCTCAACTATCGCGAGTGCAAGAAGGACGACATCATGGCCAGCCTCGCCGCTGACGTCAATGTCGTCAATCTCGATGCACTCGACAATGGCAGGGAGTCACTGCGGGAAATCAACGAGAACATCACGAAGCCGGGGTACACGATTGGCGTTCACGGCAACCCGTCTCAGCAGTTCTACAAGCCCGGTCACGGTGCGGTTCCTCCGGACATCTGGAGAGACATCGACCAGATGGTGAACATGTTCGACCGAGTCATCCCGGTGACGCCGGCTCTTGAGGGGACCGGGACCAGCGAAGAGTCTGGTGTGCTGTTTGAGATGCGACATGCGGTGTCAAAGCTCGGCACCATGCTTCTGTACGACAACTGGCGCCAGCACCTGCTGAACAAGGCAGAGGCGTGGTACAATCAGGCGCTTATCACCTACAAGGATATTCAGCGAAACGTCATCGACAGCGAAACCAACGAGCAATTCGAGTTCAACAAGCCCGTCTACATGGTTGAGGGTAGCGACGTCAAGCGCGCGTATCTCAATCACATCGGCGACCTCCCAAGGGCCAGAGTATTCATTGGCCTGCGGAAGGATTCTCCGACACAGCGTATGGCGGATCGCGCCATGCTCTACGATGTGACCAAGATCTTGTCCGCGCATCCGGACCTGTTTCGCAACGAGATCCGCATCCTCACGAACCAGATTCTCAAGACAATCGAGCTTGAGCCTGACCAGAAGCGTCAGGTTGAGCATGTGGCGAAACTGCAGGAAATTCGCGATGTCATGGCTATCGCCGCGGAGATGGAGAACATCAAGGCCGGCGACCTGAATGCGAAGGTCATGCAGCAGCAGGCGATGGGAATGTTGAAGCAACTCGCCGCCCAGATGACACAGCAGGGTGGCGGTGCTCCCGGTGGTGCCCCGGGTGGTGGCGGAGGTGGCCCAGCTGGTGGCGGTGGTGGAGAGCCTGGTCCCCAAGATCAGATGTCTCGCCCCGTCCCGATGCCGGCCTCCGAAGACCTGAAGGCTTCACCGGAACAGCAATTTCAGCAAGTGCCAGTCGAGGAGACTGGTGGAATTCCAACACCAACGGCCTGAAGCGGCCCGATAGCAGCCAACTGCAACTCGGGAACCACCCGCAGGGGCAAGGAGAGAAGGGATGAGTCGAACATTCAAGTCAGAAGATGAAAGGATGCAGGCATTTGGCGCCTTGCCCGAGATGCCGAATCAGGGTGAGACGGTCGAGGCTTTTCATGCTCGTATCGACGCCGAAAAAGCAGAGATAATGACTGCTCCGATTGTCGCGGATCAACCGCCCCCGGCCCAGCCAACTGAGCCGCCGGCAGTGCCCCCCCAGGCAGAGGCAGTGGCGCCAACGCCGCCGCCGCAAGCTCCGACTCCTGACGACGATGTCGTATTCACTCTGAGCGATGGAAGCACGGTCAAACGTTCCGAATTGCCGGAACCGTTGCGTCAGTACAAGAACGGCAGAGAGATTCTGAAGTCCGCGGCACACGCAAGGGAGTATGCCAACACTGCAGAGAAACAACTGAAGCAGTTGATTTCCGAAAAGGAATCGTGGCAGAAATCCCGGGGTGCGCCACAGGACCAGGGATATCGTCCAGCACCAGCGGCCCCGACACCAGCCCCTGTGGCGCCTGCAGTTCAGGCACCGCACTTCGCTGTTGATCCGGTGGACTCGAAAGCGATTGACGCGTTGGAGTCTGAGATCGATGGGATCGAAGACCCGACGATGGACGAGGCAACTCTCAAGAAGCTCAAGGCGGTCAACAAGCAGACGCTGGGGCTTCTCAAGAATTCGTACGGCGCGTTGAGCGGTATGCGGGCTGAGTTTACGCGGACGCAATCGAAGAAGGAACAGGAAGTTGCCGAACTGCGTACGAAGCTCGCGAAGTACGAGGAGGAGACGAATCGTACCGCGAAGGAACGTGCTGACCGCGAGGCAAACCAGACGGTCGAACAGCAGATCTCGTCACTGGTGAAGGCGTATCCGGACCTGAAGATGTCGAAGTCGCACGATCAGGTCGAGTCTTCGTTGATCAACTTCGCGAATCGCTACCTGAATCTGAGGGAACGCCGTGCCGCGCAGTCGTGGACGGATGTGAACAAGGTCATCGGGCAGTGGAATCGCCGCGATCCCGAAATGGTCGCGTTCTGTGAAGCAAATGGTGTTCGGCCAGAGGCCGATGGCGTGACGGACTCCGATGTGTTGAACTACGCGACTATCGCCAACGTGCTTCAGGTCACACAGGGCAGGCAGATCAACGAGTTCACAGGGAACTACGAGGACATCTTCTCCCCGTTCCCGGTGAATGGACAGCGGATGCGAGTGGCGTTTCCCAACGCGAGGGCTGCGTATGAATACCTGTTGCAGTCCAATGGAATCAGGGACAAGGAAACAGCCCTGAGACTGGCACAGGCTGAGAGGATGGGAGAAGGCAGAGTCATGAAGGCGGTGGAGCAGGGCGCTACAGCGTCGAAGGCCATCGGGCGGGACGGTTCTTCGTCTCCGGACGGCGGCAGAGACATGAGCGAGGAAACTGCTCTGGAGCTTCTGGGGCATTCACCTGGTCCGCGCACCATTGACATCGTGAAGATGGAACAGGATGCGTTGGCCGGCGACCGAAAGCTCTGGACGCTCTACACACTTGCCCAGAGACGGCTTGGCTTCCCTGTCGAGCAGGCGCCAGACCATTGGCCGAGGGAACTTGTGCGGCAGTAGTTTGCCGCATGTAGCGGTACTCCGACCGCAAACTTGTCAGGACTATCTCAGACGGAGGAGTGAGTTATGGCGATTGCACAAGTAACCAGTCTCAGCACACTTACCGGCGGCGCGGCCGTAATCACGAATTACAGCCGCGAACTGCGCCGGAAAGCCGTGTTGCGCGACATCTACACCAACCTGCGTGCCCCCGAGGTGATTTACGAGGGCCAGCGGATGGCGATTCCCAACGGGATCTACGGGACCATCTCGCCGAAGGACGCGAGTGGCGCGAACAGCATCCGTGTCACGCTGAAGCTCCCGATCAACGCCAACATCCTGCGCGGTTCCACGGTGGCGCTGAACACGGAAGTTGCCCCGATCCTGCGGACGGGCTCGCTGTACCGCAACAACTATCGGTTCGTGGTGCAGGACGAACCGGGGTACGGCATCGACAAGCTCGACGCCGAGCCGTATCGGCTGTACCAGACGCACGTGGACGATCTGTCGCCCCATGCTCAGGCTGAGGAAGGTCTGGAAGTCCGCATGGCGCTGGTCGAGACGTACGGCTGGAACCTCATGGCCGGTGCCACGGCGAACCTGTGCCCCGCACAGTGGAACCGCAACGTCTTCGTGGCGGGTCGCACGGTTGCCCAGCAGCCGGCATTCCACCCCACATGGGCGACGTACACCAACCGCATCGTCAGCGCGATGGACCAGGCGAGCGGTGGCAACGGGCAGTTCGCGCAGACGGCAGCGCAGATGCTGTCGGGTCTCGTCATGGACCAGTTGGCGATCTACGGACTTCGCCGCCGGATGATGCCCCTGAGCATCAACGGACGTTCGGCGCTCGTTCTGACGATCTCCGATGTGCAGGCGGCACGGTTCAGCAACCCGAACTTCACCGACACGCTCGGCAACCGCTGGATCAACGCAGCCGGCCTCTCCGAGAAGGAGCAGAACTGGTACGGGATCCTCGGCGTCTGGCGTTCCGCGGTGGGCGTGGACATCTACGTGGTACACGACGAGCGGCTGCCGACGCTTCTGCCGACGGGTTCGGCGGAGCCGTTTGGTCTCGGTGCGTACTACGTGTGGCCGACGGACAACGACGACCGCCAGCTCGACAACGAGCTGATCCGCGATGCGTCGATTCTCCACGGTCGCGGTGCGGTGTGCAACTTCGAGCCGGAGAAGATGCACTACATCAAGGATGACTACGACTACGACATCCGCAATGGCTACGGCTACGCGGGTGTCCGTGGCATCCAGCAGTTGCAGTTCGACACGACCCCGCAGGACGCCACGGGTGTTGCCCGTGAGTACTACGGGTCGGCCCTGGTCATTCTCGGTCGGTACGACGGGTATTGATCGGTGCGGTAGCGGCAACTTGGGTGGGGGCCTCGGTGGCCCCCACCTTTACTCACAACAATGAGGGAAAGGTGGAGCAATGAACCGGATCGCATCGTCATTTTTCAGGAGTCAGGAAGAGCAGGACGCTTTGGTTCGCATCGAGAACCTGAAGCGCCTTGGCCGCAATTTCATCCACATCAGGTACATCGGCAACTCCCAGAACCCGCGATTCCATGGGCTGGAAGCAGTCGAGGCGTACCAGATGACTGACCCCGAGACCGGGAAGCTCGTTTGGCACACCAGAGATGGAAGTAGGGCACTGGAGTTCACGCTTGACACTTCCGGGGAACACATCGCGGATGTGCTGGACACCGAACACAATCGGTTCTGGCTTTCGCGGCACCTGGGGGACTATATCGAGATCGACGACAAGGATATGCGCAAGCAGGTGTTTGGTTTGCGCGACCTTCCGTACAAGGTTGAGTTGAGCAGGAAGGACGAACTGCTCAAGCGCAGGCGGCAGATTGAGGAAGAGCTTTCCCGCATGGACATAGAGGCCGAGGGCATCGTGGACGCTGCATCCCCCACAGAGAACGTGACGCCGGAGATCGAGCAGATCACGAAGGATGTGGAGAAGGGGTTTGAGGAGAAGCAGACGCCCCCCCCGGCGCCCCAGTCAACTCAGAGATCGTACGCGGGGAAGAAGCGTGGCCGTAAGCCGAAGCGCTTGGCAGCATCCAACCAACTCAATCAGGAGACTACACCTGTGTCCACAGGAAGTACCTGATGGCAACTACCAGTCAGATCCTGACATGGATCGAGCTTGAGTGTCATGGTTGGAAGCGTAACGGCTCCCGTGGCACTCTCGCTTTGTTGAACGAAGCGCATCGCCTGCTGATGACGAAGAAGTCAGCACGGACAATCATCCTCGACAGCACTACCGGCGACTACCCCTATTTCGACACGACCGCGGGGACGTTTGTGTACTCGTGTCCCAGCACGGTCTGGATGGTCGACGGCGTCTTGATTGACGCGGAGGTAGCCCGGGACTACGGTGGCGTGTACAATGCTGGCCAGAACGTCCATATGCGATACGAGAGGGTGTTCGAGCATGGTAAGGTCTACTACCGAATCGTCAACATCTCGAGCACGCTCGGCGGACAGAACACCATCGCACAGATCACGTTCCGCGGGATAGATCCTGGCACCACCTCGAGCTATTATCGTAGGAAGGCATTCAGGCGCCCCACAGACATATCCAGCGACTCGATTCAGCACGACATGCCGGATGGACTCGACACACAGTACCTGATGCCGGCAACAATGAAACTGATCGAGGCAATCAACGACCACGGGAAGATGATCGAAGCAAGGCAGTATATCGAGACCATACTGAAGCCTGCCTGCTGGGGTGAAATGGAGGGTGGGTATCAAGGCGTACCCCTGACGGTGACGAAAAGGAATGCGTAGTGAGTACCGCAAGGGAAGTGGAAAAGAACAAAGCGGCTCCGGTCGAGTGGTCCGGAGCACCGCGTGGTATGATCAAGAATGCCCCGCAGGCGGACTTGCCTTCAGGTGCAGTGGCGAGTGTCACGAATGCGATCTGCTATCCCACCGAATGGCGGCCTCGCAATGGCACACGGATCGTGGCGTGCCCCAAGCCGCCGGCCCTGTCGGGCCGTACGGGATACACGGCGTCTAAGACCGGGAACCTGATTACCGCTTCCACGGACATCTTCACCGCGGCAGACATCAGTAGGTACTGGGTGTGGCCCGGGAACCCTGATCAGCACGACGAAATTCAGGTCTATGTCAACGCCAGACAGGTCCGTGTGGGCACGACCGGGGATAAGTCGACCACGAGCGGCTGCTGGATGCACTCCAGGCTCAACCTGTGGCGGTCACACAGGACGGCCAACCGAATGGTGTTTCAGTGGGGCACCGAGGTCTATCTGGCCGAAATCGACACTACCGCGGCTGGGGTGGTATCGATTGTGCGCAGGACCAAGTGCGTATGCAGGTCGGTTGATTCTCCGTGGGACGTTGAGTCGACCTGGGACGAGCGCGACAAGTACGGCGTGATCTTCAACCCGGGCGGCACGTTCATTCTCGATTTTGACCACGCAGAGATATGGAAATCGAACACTCCTGTCCCGCAAACCCTGCTTGAGTCCAACACCAGGGACAAGGAGCGCGAGCGGCGGTACTGCTACATTTATGGCATGGCCAAGATTGCGGGGGCCGGCTTGCGCAACAGGACCACCCCCGGGGCGGCAATCCTCCAGCAGTCCGGAAGCACCAAACTGCAGGGCGATGTCGGCTTCGAGCGCGACTACTGCGACAAATGGACGGGGCTGCCAATCGGTGACGGCACCAGAACGACCGGGAAGTTGACCGGAGGGGCAATCGACGACGCGTACACGGATCCATCGTACTGGACGGGGCTTGGCGAAGACGGTGGTTCGTTCATGATCACCGTGAACGACGTCCGGTGCGAATTCTCCATCGATTTCTCGGTGTCTGGGTACAACGTCACATCCATCAACCAGGTGGCCGAGGCAATCCAGAAGGAAATTCGGTCTGTTTTCCCGTTCGCCACCTGTGAATACGTGGACGGACGCTTTGTGTTCACTGCAGGCGATGTTGATGGAAGCACGGTCAATTACGGCGAGTCCGGAACGAGCGGCACCGATATCGGTCCTGTGATGAAGATCCGGCAGAGCGACGGCGCCGTGCTGAACAACTCGTATCAGTACGAGCAGGACACTGAGGTCGGAGTATTCTCGGTGCCGTACCGGGAGAACAGTTTGGGCGAGGCCACGACCGTCAGGGAGCGGCACTGGACGCACTACGTTGTGATCCGATCTGAGGATATCGGGCAGTACGGGGTGAACCCGCGAGTGAACGAACTGACCGGGGAACTGCTCAATCCCGTGTTCTTCTCGTGGGCTGCCGATGTGCGCGTCGCCGGGGCCTTCTTTGCTCGGAAGGAAGATGGCATCATCGAAGCGGCGGATGGCGAGTTTGAGCTTGCCGACGAGGGAACGTCGTTTGAGTGGGAAGATGGCGACGTCGATACGCTCGGGACATACATCGACTCGAAGCACATGCGCGTGCGCGGGGGAGACTACTACTACGATGACGACAAGCCTCTGCAGGCCGGCGCCATTGGTGGCGGCAGGGTGATTCGGGCCTACCAGAACGGGCGGTACGTCTACCGTGTCAGCGGCGAGACGTTTGCGAGCCTGACTGAAGGCGACACGATTTTCGCTGCGGATGGGGCTGAGTTGGTCGTATCCGAACTCGTCGACGCCAATACGGTCAAGGTGACGACGTGGGGGAACAAGGACACGATGGGATTCACCTGTTGCCCGACCGAACGGGTCATCAACGACTTCACGCCAGACGAGACGCTTCGTGCTCGGCAGGGTGATCCGATTGTCGGATTCTGGGAGTATCGGTTCTACAAGGCGATGCCAGGATGCGGTATCGGCATTGTGGTGCCGGGATTCGTCATCACTGCCAAAGAGAACGACAACAAGCTCTACTACTGCCAGTTGCGCATGAGCGAGAAGTACATGCTCGGATACCACCTGCCGAACCGTCAGATGAATGACCGGATCGTCGGTGCGATCACCGGCATGCGCAAGACCCCGAACAAGTTCATCGTGTGGTGCCGGGACAGCACATGGGGCGGCCCGACGAACATGAGCGACAGCAATATCAAGCGGCTCGAGGGCCTCGGTCAGAGTTACGCCGTGATCTACGCCGATGTGCTGAATGAGCGGATTGGTGTCGTTGATGTGGGGAGCATTGCTGCGGTGGCAGACGGCATCTTCATGATGCGTTGTCAGGATGGGTCGTTCAGGATGTTCGACGGCACCGCTTACAGCGACGATCTGACGATGGATGCAGAGACGCGGCAGGACAAGATCAGGAAGGACTTCGGGGATACCTGGCCGCAGAGTGCAAGCATCTACAGCTCTCGCGGGAACCTTGGTCACATACTATGGTGCAAGCAGAAAGCCTGACTGTTTTGCAGATATGGCTCGGTGACGAACCAAGCGAGTTGTGTGCGAAGCGAATGAGCTGAATGGCGAGGATGGCGACACATGGAGGAGCAACATATTATGTGCTCTGGGGCAACGGATAAAGGCCTCCGCGGTGTGCTGCAGGTATGGAGCGGGCCGATGCCCATGCCGCACACCTACGACATGCTCGACGTGCAGAAGTGGTCAACAAGGCACGGACTGCAATACACACTGATTGCCGATGCTGACCACACCCATGGCACAGGGCGCTGGATACCGTTGTCCCGCTACATGGCAACATCCGTCCACCTGAGCGACTACTCACCGATTGCGCAGTACCTGCGCGCCGCGTCGGAGCGCGTGGCTCGGATAGTGACATCCGACCTGGTGCGACTACTGTTTCTGACCGACAATCCCAGGACCGCGTACTTCGACTGTGACTGCGTGCCCGTTGGGGATGGTCTTCATTGCATCGGGTACGACGGGTGCTCCTCCTACGGAGCGGCGCTCGACAACCACCTACTGGTCTCAAAGACTGCCGCTGTCTGGCGCCGCTACTTCGACGCGGTGGTGAACCGAATCCTGCGACTGCGTCGGGTGGACGTAGTTGACCAGCACGTTGTGCTCAACAACAGGCCGACTGTTGACGATGTCGCGCGGATACCCAACAGCATGTATCGACACGGGGGAGCCGCATGACGGTCTTCTACAACAACCTCGACCTGGACGAAATCGGTGGGTGGGCGCCAGGGATGGGCACCGCCGCAAACCCCTCTGCGATCCGCGACTGCTTGAGTTGGGCAAGTACCGGTGTTCCGCCGTTCCAGGCGGGAGATACGGTGCGTTGCGCGGCGGGCGCACGGGCGCAGACCAACCCAATCATAGAGCGGGTGCCGCTGGCCCAGAACTACTTCGACGGCTGGGATGGCGCGGCAGATGGCGCGGGATATGCACACTGGGCACTACACAACGCCACCAACGACCCTTGGGACTTCAGCATCGCCAGCAACCGCCCGCGCAGCGGCGACGTGTTCCGCAGAATGGCCATCAAACAGGACTCACTTTCGTTTGGTTACCTGGAAAATGGCACGGTCCTGCGGTTCAGAACATGTCTGTTTCAGTGGGATGGTACACTGGCGACAACTGCCGGAGCGGGCAGCAACTGCACCATACTGTTCGCCGGCTGCACGTTCGACTGCCGCGTGCTGTCCATGGGTTACGGCGGCGGTATC
>Ga0172364_10001958_pt1 | contig 16179 bp, 15 predicted proteins | sample LakKivSesite10cm_FD_114545 | JGI IMG/M metagenome (GOLD analysis project Ga0172364, IMG submission 114545) | Sediment microbial communities from Lake Kivu, Rwanda - Sediment site 10cm | ecosystem: Environmental > Aquatic > Freshwater > Lake > Sediment | place: Rwanda: Western Province, Lake... | reverse complement strand
CGAGGTAGTTTTGTATTTAGTAATATTGAATACATTGGTCGTTTAACAGGAGAATGGTATTCTTGGCTGGAAATTGGCTTCACAGTAGTCTTAATTCCTTTCAGGGTTAGAATCTTGCGGGCGAATTGGCACCAATTGGTTTTACCTTCATTAGTGAGGTGATAAATGCCGAAAGGTCTCTCCTGTTCTAGAATTTGACGGGTGGCACGAGCAAGATCAGAGGCATAGGTGGGTTTTCCCCACTGGTCATTAACGACCCTAAGTGTAGCACTACTTTGTGCTTTCCGCAATATTTTATCTACGAAATTTATCCCTTCCCTGCCAAACATCCAGGAACTGCGGATAAGGTAATATTGCTCTATATAACGGCGCAAAAGGGCCTCTCCTAAAAATTTGGATTTTCCATAAACATTGATGGGATTGGGTTGAGCAGTTTCTTTATATCCTTTATAATTTTTCCCCTCAAAAACATAATCTGTGGAATAATGGACAAGAATAGCATTTATTTTCTTCGCAATTTGGGCAAGATATCCTACAGCTTTACCATTTACTTTCAGAGTTTGCTCTTGATTCTTTTCTGCCTCTTCAACATTAGTGTAGGCGGCAGCATTAATAATAATATCCGGGGCAAGATGAGAGATTTTATTTTGAAGAGTTTTTCTGTGGGTAATATCCAGATTATTTTTATCCCACAAGGTAAGTTTGTAATCTTGAAATTCTTCTGCGAGGGCCTGGCCTAACATACCTTTACTTCCTAAAATTAAAACTTTTCTCTCAAAATTTTCTAATAGTTTATTGCGACTGCGAATAAGATCTGGATGAATTTTCATTCCCTTCTCTAATAGGTTTCTAATGTTTTCGTTATAAGTATAGAAAAGAGCGCAATCTAAAGATTTATGTAAAAGAGGTAAGATTTTTTTGAATTCAATTAGGCATCCTTTAGGTTCTGGCGCAGTTTCATCAGCAAGATAAATAATTTTATCTAAAAGATCCATATTTATCTTGGGCACACAGTGTCTTTCTATGGCTTGAAGAATCATTTTGTCTCGGATATTAAATTTTTGTTGAGCCAATTTTGCACCAATAACGGCATGTAAGAGTAGAATATGTTTCTTTGTGAAAATATCTATCTTAATACGATATTTTTTGGCAAGTAGGATCCAGGTTTCTTGGGGTAAATCGCGTGCCATATCATGGATAAGACCGGTAAAGTAGGCTTTGGCAGGATTAACACCACCTACAATCTTAGCTATTTTTTCTGCTGTTTTTGCTACAGCTAAACTATGAGAGAATCTATCAGAAGATAGATTTTTTTTCAAATAGAGAGTGATTTTTTTTAAATCAGGATTATTTACATTAAATTCTTTTATACGGAATGTGTTATCTTTGGCCATATTGTCTTTTATAATATTGAAGATATTGTCCTGACTTAATTTTTTTCCACCAGTTTTCATTATTTTTATACCATTCTATAGTGAGTTTCATCGCTTCTGGAAATTTATATTGTGGTTTCCAACCTAAGGTGCGAATTTTGGCCGAGTCTAGAGCATAACGTCTATCGTGACCGGGACGATCTTTAACATATTGAATCATTTTTTCATCCCGTCCTAAGGCTTTCAAAATTGATTTAGTGATTTCTAGATTTGTTCTCGGATTATCACCGCCAATATTATAAATCTCACCTATTTTACCTCGATGGAATACAAGATCAATAGCAGCACAATTATCTTCTACATAAATCCAGTCGCGTACATTTTTTCCATCACCATAAAGAGGAACTTTCTTTCCTTCTAGGATATTGGTTATAAAGAGAGGAATTAATTTTTCTGGATACTGGTAAGGGCCAAAATTATTAGAGCTCCGTGTAATTAGAATGGGGAGATTGAATGTACGATAATAGGCGCGAACCATTAAATCCCCGCCGGTTTTAGAAGCAGAGTAAGGATTGTTTGGTGCAAGGGGGAATTCCTCACTCGCTTTACCGCGAGCAAGACTACCATAAACCTCATCCGTAGAGATTTGAAGATATCTTGTAATTTTAAATTCTTTCACTGCTTCTAATAAATTTTTAGTACCCAAGATATCTGTGCGGATGAAATCATCGGCGTTAATAATAGAACGATCCACATGTGTTTCTGCGGCGAAATTCAGAATTCCATTTACATTTTTTGCTATTTTTCTAACTAGTTTGGCATCGCTAATGTCACCCTTCACAAATTTATAGTGGGAGGTTTTAATGTCTTTTAAATTATCTAAATTACCAAAATAGGTTAACTTATCCAAGTTAATAATTTGGTAACGGGGATATTTTTTCAGGAGATAGTGAATAAAGTTGCTGCCGATAAAGCCGGCGCCACCTGTGATTAATAATCGCATAGTTAATTCTGTCCAACGCACCAGTCTGCCAGTAAAGGTAACTGGTGCGGGATTTCATTTTAATAATTTTTGATAGAGATCATATTTATAAAGACTAGCTAAGATAGGAGCACCTAGAATTTGATTCTCTAAAATCATTTTTTCAATTTCTTTTGGGGTAAGCTTTCGGACCCTGTCTATTTCCGCTGGATCAGGTTCTTTGTTTATAGGACGCAGATTTTCTGCAAGATAGATCCGGTAGTGTTGGGGGTAAGCAGTGGTGGTAACAAATTCTGTACCGATTTTAGTCCATTTTCGAGCCTTAAGAGAGGCTTCTTCTAATAATTCTCTTTTTGCGGCGCCAAGATAGCTTTCATTGCTTTCTTTACAACCCATTGGAATTTCCCAGGTATATTTTCTAAGGGTGTAGCGATATTGGCGCACGAAATAGATATTACCTTTGGCATCTTTTGGAATAATTGCGACGAAGGGTTTTTTGTGGATATAATAATAATTTACTTTTTTCCCAAGTTGGTTAATTACTTTATCTTTAAAGAGATCAAGATATTTACAGCTATAGATTTTATGGGAAGATATTTTGCGCCAAATAGATTTCCGCATTTTTACTGGAATTAATTCGCTGTTTTCAGTGTAACAAGAGAAATATTTTTAGACAAGCGGCGTATTAAATTTTCAATTTTCAAGCACCAATTCTCAATGAAGTTCCAAATCTCAATTTTCAAATCGTACAAGAGATATGTTTTGTTTGGAATTTGGTGCTTTTTGATTTCATTGAAAATTGAGATTTGAAAATTGAAAATTCTTTTTTATCCCATCTTGATTTCCCAATTATAAGGGATCAGTTCTGTATTATAGGGCAGGCGGTATTCGTCAGGTTTGGCAGGGTTATAGGGATGAGTGGGAATATTGATAATAAATGCTTCTTTTTTAGCGATACATTTCCATCCATGATAGATTTCTTTGGGAATTTTGATTAAGATCGGATTATGTTCACCAATAAAAAATTCATTCACCTCACCTAAGGTTGGAGAATGTAGACGGCCATCATAGAGAACTAGCTTAATCATTCCTTGAACGCAACAAATGTAATCGGTTTGAATTTTATGTAAATGCCAAGCCTTCACTACTTGAGGATAAGTGGTAGTGAGATAAACCTGTCCGAAATTTTGGTAAAGCTCGTCATCTTGACGTAAGATTTCCATTACTCGACCACGTTCATCAGGATGAATATTTAATTTTTTAACTTGCACACCAGCAATCATAAATTAAATTTATTGGTAAGATATGCAGGATGAGCTTTGGTAACTTTTAAGGGGGTTTTTGCCTTTGTTAGATCCTTTGTCTGAATCATTTGGTAAAGAGAGAGGGTTTGATGTACGATTTTTTGCCAATTATAGATTTTTCTTACTCTTTCCCGCGCCAAATGGCCATTTTTTAAAACTAATTCTGGATGATCATTCAAAAAGAGAAGTTTTTGGCTAAGATCAACAAAACTTTTTGATTTAAAAGTATAGCCTACTTCTCCAGTTGCTTCTTTGTTTTCGGGGATATCAGAGACTAGAACACAACGACCAGCCCCCATTGCTTCTAAAAGACTGATAGATAAGCCTTCTACTTCTGAAGGTAAAATATAAAGATAGGTATTAGAAAAAAGTTCAGTCAAAGTTTTTCCTTGCTGATGGCCCAAGAAAATTATATTAGGATTATTTTGGGCTAGCTTTTTGAGGTAAATAAGATAATTTTGATTTTCTTTAGGACTATCACCAACAATTACTAGCTTTTTATTTAAGTTTAAACTCCTAAAAGCACGAATAAGGTAATGAATACCTTTTAAGGGAATAAGACGGGAAACTGAAAGGATATAATTATTTTCAGTAAGCCCCCATTTCTGGATTTGTTGCGCTTTCTGGGGAGGGAAAAGGGAGGCACCATTGGGAATGTAAAAGATGTGAGCGGCTGGATATTTTTGGTGGCAGTAAAAATATAAATTTTGGGAGACTGTAATTGTAGCATGGGGAAATTTTACTGTGGCCCATTCTCCTAGGGCAAGAAAGAAACGAGCAATCTTCCCCCATTTTTCATTGAAACGGTCGCGGGAATGAAAGGTAGTAATTACTTTTGCTTTTCTTTTCAAAAGACGAGGGAGGAAAGCGAGGAGTGAAGGTCCTACTGAATGAATGTGAATAATATCCACCTTTTGAAATAATAAATGAGTTAAGGAGGTAAGAGTGTGCGTAATCGCAGCTAAATTTTTTGTAGGGATATAAGGAGTATAAATTATATGCACTCCTTTATATCGCTTGATGCGGCTCTTTGTATAATAGCGGCGGGAATAAAATAAAACTTTGTGTCCTGCTTTGGCTAAACGGATAGCGAGTTCTTCAGTATGTTTTTCTACACCACCATCGCGGCAGGGGATTCCTTTGGAGCCGATGATTGCTATCTGCATAAAAATTTTGACTACGAAAATTTACCTTTGAAGTGCAACACTTAAAGTATAATGGAATTGGCAAAACCAATTAACAAAATACTATGAGCTATACACACTTCAAACAGTCGGATCGAGATGAAATCTCCATCCTACTGAAGAAGGGTTATTCCCAGCGGGAGATCGCTAGGGTTATCGGGAAGAACCACTCTTCAGTGAGTAGAGAAATCAAGAAAAACAGCACCAAAGCTATCTATGATGCACGCAAGGCTCAAAGGAAGGCGCGTCTGAAAAGAAGAATGTCCAAGTATCAAGGAATGAAAATTGCCGAGAATACAGAGTTGGAAGTGAAAGTAGCTATTGGGCTCGCAGCTAACTGGTCTCCAGAAGAAGTAGCTGGCTGGATTGGTTGTTTAGGTAATGGCCTAAACATTATTTCAGCAAAGAGCATCTACAAATTCTGCTATTCTAACCGAGGACAATATCTCTGTAAATATCTGCCTCATAAACGTTACCATTCTAGAAAGAGACGAGGCTCCAAGACCACCAAAACCATTATCCCTAACCGCATTTTCATTGATTTCAGACCTAAGATCACACGCTTCGGCGACTTTGAGGCAGACACCTTGGGACATCCAAAATACGAACAGGAAACATTCATTGGAGCAGTAGAGAAACAATCCCTCTATCTAATAGGTTGTAAAGTCCCTCGGCTTAAATATTCTATGGATGGATTCAAGAATATCTTAAGTCCATATCAGAGAATAATCAAAACCTTAACCCTAGACAATGGGGTAGAGAATGTCCACTATCAAGAATTAGGGGTTAAAACCTACTTCTGCCATCCTTATTCTTCTTGGGAAAAACCAGTAATTGAGAATACCTTTGGACGTTTACGACGTTTTATTCCTAAGTACGCTTCACTGGCTGATTATACTCCAGAACAGATTTCTGCTATCATTGAGATGATGAATAACACGCCCAGGAAAAAACTAGGTTACCGAACACCAAAAGAAGTTTTTAACGAGCTTTGTGCCAAGACCATTAAACCATCTTGAGTGTTGCAGTTGAGGGGTAAATGGACTGAAAATTAAACTTTATAATTATACACCAAAAAAACACCCAGGTCAAAAATTCCCCCCCCCCTGACAAGGGGGTAGGGGGGTTCTACGCCTCCTTGCCTGCCCACCGAAGCTTGCGAAGGAGGGGGGCGGTCTCAAAATAAAAAAACTGCATTTTTATTCTGCAGTTTGTTCTTCTTATAAATAATCCTTTATAGTTTCTTCAATTGAATCATAAAAAGCTTGTGCCCTGCCACCTTCCCTCCATTGAATATTTATTTCACCCTCTGGGCGAACCCCAACAGTTTCCATAAACTTAATGAGAAAATCTGCCACTACTTTATTAACCTTTACTCCCACTTCTTTCAAAAGACCTAACTCAAAAGCTTCGTTTATTTCTGTTTTTATAGTAATTTCCCCGCGCAGAAAAGATGCAATTTCATTAGCGAAATTGCCCCAAAAACTCGTCCCTTCCCCTCTGAAGAAACGAGAGATTCCTAAAATAGAACTCAATTCCTCTGTAATTTCATCTTCAAACCCAAGAATTTGTGAGATTACACTTTCAATCATAGCCTCTCTTCTTTCTTTTTTCATTATTGACCTCCTTAATAAACGCCCATACTTCCCCTAAAACCCTAAAAAAATTATAATACAAATAAAGAGCCACTTCAATTTATCCTCGTTTTATACCATAATGTTTAAGCTAAGTCAAAAAAATTTACCCCAGAAACCTGGCGTCTATCTCTTCCGCGACCGCAAGGATCACGTGCTTTATGTTGGCAAAGCGAAAAATCTCAAAAAACGTGTCGCCTCTTATTTTCAGCCTCAAAAAAATCTGACCCCGGACAAATATTTAATGATGCATCATGCAACAAATTTAGAACATATGATCGTGGATAATGAAACCGAAGCACTTCTACTAGAACATACCTTAATTCAAAAATACCGTCCACCTTACAATGTAGTTTTAAAAGATGATAAATCCTATGTTTATATTCAAATTATAGATGAAAAATTTCCACGCATCTTTCTAACGCGTGCCAACCAAAGGAAGAATTACCAAAAAGGCAAACTTTTTGGGCCTTACACTTCGTCAGAGGATGCGCGCGAAACCTTGAAAACCCTGCGCCAGATTTTCCCTTTTCGCTCTTGCAAGACTCTAGCGCGCCACACCTGTCTCTTTTACCATTTAAAACTTTGTCCCGGCCCTTGCGAACAAAAAATCTCTCCTACCGAATACCAGGAAGTAATTCATGAAATCATCCGCTTTTTACGTGGCCAACATCGTGAAATTACCCAAAGAATTACTAAAGAAATGCAGGCAGCGAGCAAGCATCAAAATTTTGAACGTGCCGCCATCCTACGCGACCGCCTCCTTGCCCTCCAAAAAATTCAGGAAAAACAAAAGGTTATTACTCGCGACCAAAAAAGCCAAGATGTAATCAGTTTCGCCCGCCGCAAAAAAATTGCTGCCATCAATCTCTTTATCATTCGTAATGGCCGACTCCTTGGTAAAGAAAATTTTATCCTGCTCCATACCCAAGGCAAAAAGGATAATGAAATTCTGCAAAGCTTTGTGGAAGAATATTATCTAAAAAAAGAACCGCTGCCCCAAGAAATTATTTTGCCCGCGGATATTTCCAAACCGCATTTCTTAAAAAGTGATATTCTCATTCCCCAAAAGGGACTAAAGAAAAAGCTGATAGAAATGGGTGAAAAAAATGCCGAGGAACACCTTGCTCGCCATCTAACAAGCATTAAAGAGTCAAAGGTAAAAAATCAAAAAATCCTTGGTGAATTGGCTAGTTATCTTAAATTAAAAAAAATTCCGGCCAGAATTGAAGCCTATGATATCTCTAATATCCAAGGCCAAGAAGCAACCGGCAGTATGATTGTTTTTAAAAACGGTGTAAAAGAAACATCATCCTACCGCCGCTTTAAAATTAAAACCTTAAAAACCCCCAATGATGTGGCTATGTTGCGCGAAGTCTTCTCACGCCGTTTTGCCCGCGCTAAAAATAAAACCTCCTGGCCTCTCCCTGACTTAATCCTGGTTGATGGCGGCAAAGGCCAGCTGAATGCTACCCTTTCTATCTTGCAAGAAAAAAATATTCCAATTCCCATTCGTGCCTTAGCAAAAAAGTTAGAACAAATCTATATCCCTCATCAAAAAGGACCTCTTAATATCCCTCCGGCTTCTGCTAGTTTAATGCTCTTAAAACGTATTCGCGATGAAGCGCACCGCTTTGCAGTCAGCTATCATCATAAACTACGTAGCAAAAAATTACTAAATAAAAAAGCCAACTGAATGTTGGCAAAGCTTAATTTTCCCCCTTGGTCACTTCATTAGCGCCAAACCCGAGTAGCTCTTTAAGTTCATTTATCTCTAATTTTAAAGCTCTGATCTCCAGTTTCATTGCCTCTACTTCCTTCTCTAGCCCCGACTTGGCATTTATATTAGTCTTGATCCGACAAGACCTAGGCCATTCATCTTCAGTACTTTTTCTTGCCGCAATAGCATCCATAGAACATGCCTCCTTAACAATAACAAATATGCATCCACTCAGAAAATTACAACAAAAAGTGAAAAAACGAAATAAAAAAATCTTACCCAAAAGGATGAAAATTTCCGGTAGAAGTGTTTTTGTTCTTAAAAGAACGTTGGATAGAAAGAACCAAAAATGAATTAGGAATCATGAATTAAGGAATAAGGAATTTTATTCCTGATTCCTGCCTGCCCACCGAAGCCCGAAGGGCGTAGGTGGGATTCCCTATTCCTGATTCCCCTTTATTGACTTCTGCACCCAGGAATGGTATCCTAAAATCACCTGTTAAAAACGAGACTTTATTTTAATATGTCACAAATATTAAAAATCGTCCAGATTATCCTTGCTATCTTACTTACAGCAGCGATTTTAGTTCAAGCCCGTGGTACAGGTTTGAGTAGTGCTTTTGGCGGCGAAGGAGGATTCTATCGAACCAAAAGAGGTATAGAAAAAACTATCTTTCGCGCCACTATATTTTTAGCTATTGCCTTGGGCGCAATAGCGTTAGTGAATGTCTTAATCTAAAAACAATGTCCAAAATCGGGGAAAAAGAGAAAGAAGCATCTCCCAATCTTTCTTCCTCCTCTCTCTTCAAAAAATCCCTGGATGGCTTAAAACAAATCCGCCCCCTGCGGACTTCCTTTTTTTCTAAAGAAGAATCAAAAAAAATTCGCATCCCTCGCTTAAAACAGATTGCTAACATTCCTCGCACTTTGAAATCTTGGGAACGAATTTTGATCTTTATACTAATTGGTATTATTCTTTTAAGTCTTGGCTTGTGGATTGATATTTATTATCTCAAACATTCGCGCCTCGTGCCTGCGAAAGGTGGGCAATATACCGAAGGGCTAGTCGGTCAACCTAAATATGTGAACCCTATTTTAGCCCAAACCAATGACATTGATATGGATCTTAGCTATCTTGTCTTCTCTGGCCTAATGACTTATAACGAAAAACAAGAATTGGTACCTGACTTAGCCGAAAATTATCAAATTTCAGAGGATAAAAAGACCTATATCTTTACTCTAAAACCTAATCTCTTCTGGCAGGATGGGGAACCATTAACTTGTGATGATATAATTTTTACCATTCACAGAATTCAGGATCCTGATTTCAAAAGTCCTCTACGTTCAAGCTTTCTTAACATAGATATAGAAAAAATTGATGCCTCGAATCTCAAATTTATTCTCAAAGAACCCTATGCTCCTTTTCTTTCTAGCCTTACCTTTGGCATTCTACCGATGCATATCTGGGAAGCCATTCCAGCAGCTAATGCTTCTCTATCTGAATACAATTTAAAACCAATCGGTTCAGGGCCATGGCAATTCTACAAACTCCAAAAAAATAAAGAAGGTAATATTGAGCTCTATTCCTTAAAACCAAATCCTCGTTATTATGGTTCTAAACCTTACCTCGATAGAATCAATTTCCAATTTTATTCCCAATTTGATGCCTTACTTTCGGATCTCCAGAGCCGCCAGATTGATGGGGTAGGCTATATACCTAAGGAATATAAAAATAAACTGACGGATCAAGATTTCCTGAATCTCTATTCTTTAGAACTACCTCATATCTATTCTATCTTTCTAAATCCCAACCGCAGTAAATTATTTAAAGAAAAATATATCCGCGAAGCCTTAGAATATGCAACTCCTAAAGAAAAAATTATTAAAGAAGCAATCGCAGAGGCAGGTCAAATAACTTATTCTCCCCTCCTCTTATCCAATACAGATAATCTCACTAAACGAGAATTTGATCCCCAAAAAGCAGAACAAATTCTAGAACAAGAAGGTTGGACAAAAGGGGCAGATGGGATATATACTAAAGGTAAGGATCGTTTTAGTTTTACTCTTACGACTACAGATTGGCCCGAATATGTTCAAACCGCAGAAATTTTGAAAGCTGCCTATAAGCAAATAGGTATCGAACTAATTACTGAATCCTATAACACGGCTAAAATTCAACAAGAATATATCCGACCGCGTAATTTCGATGCCCTTCTTTATGGAGAGGTATTAGTTCACAACCCCGATCTCTATATCTTTTGGCATTCTTCACAAATCCCTGACCCTGGTCTAAATTTAGCCTCTTTTACTAACAAAGAAGCCGATAAAATCTTAGAAGAAGCCAGAACCATTGATGACCCGGCCCTGCAACAAGAGAATTACAATAAATTAGAACAAATATTAAACCAGGAAATACCAGTTATCCCTCTCTACAGATCCATTTATCTTTGCAGCATAAGTAAACAAATTAAAGGCATTGAAAATGAAAAGATTGTTTTTCCTTATGAGCGTTTTACAGGGCTCTCACACTGGTATATACAGCAGAAGAGACAACTCTTAAAACAAGAGGAGTAAAAAAAATTATTGTCTTCCTTCTATTTAAATAAAAAACAAAAAATTATCAGTCAAAAATTACAAGGGTTTATTTCATAAAACCCCCTTTCTTAGATTGGCCGGGATGGTGAAATTGGCAAACACGCAGCGTTCAGGGCGCTGTGGAGATAACTCTTTGTGGGTTCAAATCCCACTCCCGGCACAGATTAAATGCAAAATGCAAAAATCAAAATGCAAAATGACAATGCAAAATTTTAAAAATTCTTTTCATTTTAACATTTTAAACTGTCATTTTGATTTTTGATATTTACATTTTTAACTATCATTATGTCTCACCATAAAAAACCAAAATTTACTACCAAACCTCTACCAACACCTCCACCTGCTGTTAAATCTATTCCTCCTCCTCCCCCAAAGCTCCAAGATTCTAACCTGAAAATTATTCCTCTAGGAGGCTTAGAAGAAGTGGGTAAGAATATGACAGTTTTTGAATATGGTAATGATATTCTTATTATTGATATGGGATTAATGTTCCCAAATGAGGAAATGCTTGGTATTGATTATGTTATTCCTGATGTCTCCTATCTCATTAAGAATAAACATAAGATTCGCGGCGTGGTCTTTACCCATGGCCATTTGGATCATATCGGAGCTATTCCCTACCTTTTGGAAAAATTAGGCAATCCCTATCTCTATGGCACACCACTTACGATTGAACTCATCCGCGATCGCCTGGCAGAATTTAGAATGGACAAAAAAGCACGTCTCAATACCTTTACGGTCAATGATAATATTCGGGTCGGTAATTTTGAATTGGAATTCTTTCGCGTCAATCATAATATTCCGGATGGCGTAGGTATTGCTATTTATACCCCTGTTGGGGTATGTGTCACCACTGGTGATTTTAAATTTGATTATACGCCCGTAGATGAAAAACCCAGTGATTTTTCACGCATTGCACTTCTAGGAGGACGGGGAGTTCTCGTTGCAATGTGCGATTCTACCAGTGCTGAAAAAGAAGGCCATTCTATCTCTGAAAAAAAGATTGGCCGCACATTACGTCGTATCTTTGAAACCGCTAAAGGACGCGTGATAATGGCAACTTTTTCTACCCTCGTGAGCCGCATTCAGCAAGCAGTAAACTCTGCTTATCAAACTGGCCGCAAGGTTGCCTTCTCAGGAATGTCGTTAGAAAAAGCAGTAGAGATTGCTGTGCGTCTTAATTATTTAAAAATTCCTCCTGATACTGTGATTAGTTTAAAACAAGCCAAAAACCTGGACGATCAAAAGGTGGCCATTGTGGCCACAGGAAGTCAAGGTCAGGAATCATCTGCTCTTGCTAGGATGAGCCGCCAAGAACATCGGGAAATCAAGATTCGTCAAGGAGATACTATTATTCTTTCCTCTTCTCCTATCCCCGGTAATGAACGTTCCATTTATAATATGATGGACAATCTCTTTCGCCTTGGGGCACGTGTTTTTTATGAAAAAATTATGGATATTCACACTGGCGGACATGCTCATAAAGAAGATATGAAGCTAATGCTTTCACTTCTGAAGCCTAAATATTTTATTCCCATTCACGGAGAACATCATATGCTCGTGAATAATGCTTGGATTGCCCATGAACTCGGTATCCCAAATGAAAATATTTTTATTATGGAGAATGGTCAAATTCTTAAAATAGATCAGGAACAAAAAGCGCAAATTTTAAAAGATAAAGTACCCGCGGGCTATGTTTTAGTAGATGGCCTCGGTGTTGGTGATGTCGGTCATGTGGTCCTGCGTGACCGTCAACAAATGGCTAAAGATGGAATGTTTGTGGTAATCATTACTGTTGGCAAAGATAATGGCGCTTTAATTGGCGAACCCGACATTGTCTCTCGCGGCTTTATCTATATGAAAGAATCTGATAAACTACTCAAAGAAGTTAAAAATCAAATTAGAAAGATTGTAGATATTAAAGGTAAAGAAAACTTAAGCGCGAATGAAGTTTATATCAAATCACGGATTCGAGAGGAAATTGGAGAATATCTATTTAAACGTACAGAACGCCGGCCAATGATTTTACCAGTCATTATTGAAGCATAAATAAAAGCCCTCTCAAATCTCTGATTTGATGGGGACCCCAAAGAAAAAGCCTCACAAAATAAAAATTATGGGCATTATCAGCATTGTTATTCTTTTAGCTGCAGTTTGCAACTTTTTACTAGGTTTTCTAATTTTAATTAGAGAAAAAAACAAAACCAGGCTTAATTTGATTTTCGGTATTTTCTGCTTTGCTTTTTCTGTCTGGGTTCTTTCCAATTTTCTCCTCATTATTTCACCCAATGTGTTTTTGCTGCAAAGCACCTATGCGCTAGGAGCTCTGGCTTCTTGTATTTCATCTTTTTGGGCCTTAGGAATAGCCGGTAAAAAAATCACTCGGCCAAAATTTATCATTCTTTCAGCTCTAGGATTATTTTTTACAATTACACCCTATTTCAAATTTCAAATACCTAATTTAACCACTCAAGAAATTAGCCAACTTTATGCCATTGCCCCTGAAATTCAGGCCAACACTTTATTCTTCACCCTATACACCCTCTATTTTGCCGGCATAATATTATATATAATCTCCACCTTAATTAGCGGATATTTAAAAGCTCAGGACATCCAAAAAAAACAAATCTGGTATGTCTTAATTGGAATTATCATTAATGCTAGTTTTATCCTAGTGGCATCTTTTATTCTTCCTCTTTTAGGACACCCCCGATATTCCTCTTTACTAGACAGCCCTAGTTCACTTTTTTTGTGTTCTTCTCTGCTATAGCTATCGGCTATTATCGCCTTTTTGAACTAAAATTAATTTTAACAGAAATTCTGGTAGTAGCGATGGGCATTATTTTATTTCTCTTGCCTTTTGCAGTGCATGAATGGCAACTCACTATTCTCACCAGTATCCTCTTTATACTTTTTTGTTTTTTTGGCTATCTTTTGATCAAAAGCAGTCAAAAAGAATTAAAACAAAAAGAAATTTTAGAACAAACTGTCAAAGAACGAACAAAAAGTTTGGAAACATCCAGGCAAACTTTGATCCAAACTCTAGAAGATGTAGACCAAGCCAAAGCCAAAGCCGAGTTAGAAAGGGATAAAACAATGGCGATTATTAATAATCTCGCCGATGGCTTAATTTTAGTTGAAGAAGATCAATTTACCTTAATAAATCCCCAAGCACAAAGATTACTCAATATAACCGAGAATAATATTGTAGGTAAAAAAGTCAATGATATCTCCACTAATGAAAATATGAAGTTATTAATCAAGATGATTCAAGAAACCCCGGGTTTGCTTTATAGAAAAAAACTTGTTATGAGAAAATTAGTCTTGGAAGTATCTTCAGTGCCTATTCTCGGAATTAGGAAAGAACCGATTGAAATGATTATCTTGCGCGATATTAGTTTAAAAAAAGAATAATTATTTCATTCTTCATAAAATTTATTCAAAAAATATTATGGACAAAAGATTATTTTCAGGCATCAGACCTTCAGGCACTCTGCATTTAGGCAACTATTTTGGCGCCATTAAAAATTGGGTAGAATTGCAGGATCAATACCAATGCATTTTTGAAATTGTAGATTATCATGGCTTAACCACCCCTTTTGAACCAGAAACTTTACATAAAGAGACTTTAGAAATGGCAACTGGGCTCCTCGCTTGTGGCATTGATCCCCAAAAATCTATTCTGACTGTTCAGTCTTATGTCTCAGAGCAGACCGAACTTGCCTGGATTCTGGGGGCGCTTACTCCTTTAGGTATGTTGGAAAGAATGCCTACTTACAAAGAAAAAAAAGAACAGTTTCCTGATAATCTAAATTTAGCCCTGCTCTCTTACCCAGTTTTAATGGCAGCAGATATTTTAGCTTACAAAAGCGATGCTGTGCCCGTAGGCGAAGACCAGGATCCTCATTTAGAATTTTCGCGCTTTATTGCCGACCGCTTTAATAAACGTTTTGGTAATACCTTTCCCCTGCCCCAAACCCTAAAAACCGAAGCACCACGAATTCTGGGCCTTGATGGTAAAAACAAGATGAGTAAAAGTATGCATAATTATATTGGCCTATTTGAAACCCCAGAAATGATTGAAGAAAAGTTAAAAGGTGCCTTCACTGATCCTAAAAAAATTAAAAAAGGTTCTAAAGGACATCCGGAAAAATGCAATATCTTTGCCTTGCACAAATTATTTTCCCTTCCCGATTTAGTAAAAACTATTGAGAAGGATTGCGAGAGGGGAAATTTAGGCTGTGTGGAATGCAAAAAAATTCTCGCTCAAAACATCGCCGCCTATTTTGGTGAAATCCGTACAAAATACGAAGAATTAAAACGAAAACCCGAAGAGGTGAAAAATATTTTATTAGATGGAGCGGAAAAAGCGCGCGAGATCGCAGGAGTAAATTTAGAAGAAATAAGAAAAAAAATTGGAGTGCGCTAATTTTCTTTCCTTTTAAAGTAAAATTTCCTCCCCTTCTCTAAGGGGAGGTTAGGAGGGGTTCTGAAAAAATAGACCGTGAAAAATTATTTTACACGGTCTTTATAAGATTTACTCACAGAAACCACCCACAAACTTTTGTAAGTAAGATTCATGATCAAAGATGGCTATTTTATCCGCCTGTTCTTTTCCCACTGCACCCTCAAGTATTTGTCTGGCTTCTGAAAGTTTTTCATAAGCTGCTTCTACATTCTCTTGTGGAGAAGGGCCCCACTGTAAGTATAAAGTCGCTTCCTCAAGAGACATTCTCTTCCCCATTCTCTTCTCCTATTACAGCCAACAAGGCCTCTATGTTATACCCCATATATGTTTTTATTCCGGCATTTAACATTTCCATCAATGCCATCTTAACCTCCTCGAAACTAAAATCTTTAAGTAAAACTTCGAAAATTTCCTCCTCCACTCTCAATCCTCCTCAAAAAGTTAAGTTAAGTAAAGAACCATTTAGTTCATTGAAACTAATCTAATCTAAGATCAAGGAACTTTTTAATTCAATTTCGCAAGCAACTTTTAATCTTCTAATGGTTTAAAAATTAAAACATTAAAAATTGTCTGAAAATTGAAAATTAGTAAATTGAAAATTTACTTTATTCCCTTCCACTCCTTAATCACCCTGGCATAAATTTCAGGTGTACCAATATCAAACCATTGACCTTCAAAGGGATAACCATAAAGCTCGTCGCTCTGCGCAAGCTTAGGGAAAATATCTTCTTCTAAACGGAAGATATTTTTGCGCGGGAAATAATCAAAAATCTTCGGCTCCACAACATAGATGCCAGCGTTAATCAACCTAGATAATCTCTGGCTCGCTTTGGGCTTTTCTACAAAATCCCGGATTTGGGTACCATGAAGCTGCACTACTCCCCAAATAGAAGAATCTTCCACGCTCGTTAAAGCCATT
>Ga0172364_10001955_pt1 | contig 16183 bp, 13 predicted proteins | sample LakKivSesite10cm_FD_114545 | JGI IMG/M metagenome (GOLD analysis project Ga0172364, IMG submission 114545) | Sediment microbial communities from Lake Kivu, Rwanda - Sediment site 10cm | ecosystem: Environmental > Aquatic > Freshwater > Lake > Sediment | place: Rwanda: Western Province, Lake... | reverse complement strand
TGGTTTTACCACCAAGACCCATAGGACCAATACCACTATCATTGATTCGTCTGACAAGTTCTTCTTCCATCCTAGCAATAGTTTTATCCCTATGACGAACACCAACTGGCCTGAGAAGAGCCATTTTGCCCAGCTTCATCGCTAAATCTGCGCCCCCTCCGATACCAACACCAACCACAGTAGGAGGACAAGGGTTCCCACCAGCTTTTATCATCTCACTGACAACAAAATCCTTAACACCCTCTATCCCAGCACTAGGCTCAAACATCCTAAGCTTACTCATATTTTCACTGCCACCACCCTTCGGAAAAGCCGTTATAACAGCATCACTACCTCCAACGAAATCCCACGTTATCGATAAAACATCATCCCAAGAGGCGTTCTCAATATGGTTTTTACCTGTAAACGGATCCACATTATTAGGACGTAATGGAACAACAACCGTAGCTTTTTTCACCCCATCAGTTATAAAATCCTTTAAAAGGTTAATATAGGGAAAATCTAAACCAACTTTTACAAAAAAAGTCTGAACACCCGTATCCTGACATATGGGACGCCCGGTTTTCCTCGCTATATCTATATTTTTAAGCATTACCTCCATCTGCGTCTTTGCAATACCTTTTTCCAGATCATAGGCATGTTTCAGAGCTTTAACTACATCTTTTGGAAGTTCTGTCTCCGCCTTTTTTATAAGTTGAACTATGCCTTCAGTTATATCTTTGCGAATCATTTTTTATCACTCTTTTAGATGAAAATCAAATTCGCTCCCTTTTGAACCTGGAAGCAAAACGATTAAGCATTATATAACTATTATCTGTTCAGAGGACAATATAACACCTCATGCAAAACTATTTAAGTAAGGTAAACCTAGTGGTTATCAAAGAAATAGAGACTTAGAGTTTCATTTTTCGGCTCTTCGAACCTTTGAAATTTTGTGTTTTTGTTTCTTCATTAACATCCAATAAAGAATAAAGGGATGCCGAGAATATGAATAGAAACAATTCCAATCAAAAATACAATAAACAACAATCAGTTGAAAAAAATTTGACTAGATGCAAATTAATTTCCCGCCCAATGTGGGAACATGAAGTTTGTCAGGAGTTTATACAAAAAACAGATGCAATCACACAAAAAAATTGTAAGAATTGCAGACATTCATTTTGAGTAGAGTAAATGATTAGCACAAAAAATTATTTTAAAAATTTTATGAGAATAAATGATATAATAGGTGAAAAAAAATGAAATTTGAAGAACTAAACATAAACAGAAAACTAGTAGAAAAAACACATGAACAAGGATTCAAAGAACTGACTATCATTCAGGAGAAATGTTTACCTGAGATCATCAATGGAAAAGATGTCGTTGGTCAGGCTGAGACCGGTTCAGGGAAAACACTTGCATTTTGTCTTCCAATATTAGACAGAATTGTTCCCGGTAAAGGATTACAAGTGCTCATTCTTATCCCAACAAGAGAACTCTGCGTACAAGTAACAGACGTTTTTTTTGACTATGGGAAACCACTTGGTATAAAGACGACAAGCGTGTACGGCGGCGTGGGCATAGAACCACAGATAAAAAACATACGCACCTCTGAGATAGTTGTCGGAACTCCTGGAAGAATACTTGATCATCTAGGCAGGAAAACAATAGATTTCAGGAATATCGAATTTCTCGTGATCGACGAAACAGATAAGATGTTCGAGATGGGTTTTATCGATGATGTCGAGAGAATCATATGCCAGGTGCCAAGGAGAAGACAAACACTCATGTTCAGCGCGACGATATCAAGCGGCATTCATGGACTCATGAATAGTCATCTCAACAATCCATTGGTTGTAAAAACTCAATCATGTGTGGATAAAAGCAAACTACGACAGGTCTATTACGACATCTACCAACAGAACAACAAATTCTCTATTCTTGTACATTTACTTAAGAACAATACATCAGGTCTCTCGATTGTGTTCTGCGCTACAAGAAGAGAATCCGACATTGTCGCAAGAAATCTCAAGCATCAGGGCATCAATGCCTCTGCGATACATGGAGGAATGAGTCAAAACAAGAGATTGCAATCGCTCGATGCTCTAAAGAACCAGAGAACAGATGTTCTTGTGGCGACTGATGTAGCAGCCAGGGGTCTCGATATAAAGAACGTTACCCATATCTATAACTACGATGTACCAAAGACATCTACAGATTATATCCATCGCATAGGCAGAACAGCACGCGCTGGAGCGAACGGAGCTGCAATCACTCTACTCACCGAGCGTGATCATGACAACTTTAGACGAGTGCAGAGTAACGATGATCTCATAATAGAAAAAGCAGATATTCCCGATTTTAAAAAAGTCCCTTTTATCAGAGGGTTTGAACAGAGGCAAAGACCATTTCGGGGACAACACCGTCGCTCTTTCGATCACAGACCAAGGCCGCGTTTCTTTTAATAAATTTAAAAGAGTTATAGCATTTAAAAAAATCATATCGATGCAAAAATGAAATCATTATGACAAATAATTTTTTCAAAATGTTATTTTAACACGATGGGTTTATATAGTAACAATGACACATATTATCACGGTTGGACGGAGAGAAGATGAAGAAAAGGGGTATTGATAGATTAGTAGGAAAATACTGTAAGATTGTAACAAAAGAACCAGGTGAAGAAAGAGCTCATGTTATTTTTGGTTTTATCAAGAACATTGACCATGAATCAGGTTTAGTGGTCATTGAGTCCTATCAAGGTCTAGGTTGTTTCAATATAGAAATAATAGAAGCGATAAAACCGAGCGGTAAAAAAATTTAGCTCACTTCTTTTTTCTTTTTATTTTGATTTCAGAACAAACAAAAGAATAAAATAAGAAAAAAAGAGTTGTGGATGTTTTATTTTGCTTTTAAGATTTCATCCACTGCTTCAGGGTTGGCAAGCGTTGAAGTATCTCCAACCTCTTGACCAAGTGCCCTTGCGCGGATCACACGTCTCATGATCTTACCGCTACGAGTCTTCGGCACATCGGTGACAAACCAGATCTCATCAGGCTTCGCTATTTTCCCTAGCTCTTTTGAAACATGCTCTTGTAACTGGATCCTCAACTCATCACTTGGCTCAATACCTTTCTTGAGAACAACATAGGAGGTTATTGATTCTCCTTTGAGCTCATGTGGTTTACCAATGACCGCGGCCTCTGCAACCATGGGATGACTCACAAGCGCTGATTCAACCTCAGAGTTACCAATTCTATGACCTGAGATTTTTAGAACATCATCTGATCTTCCCTGAATCCAGAAATATCCATCATTGTCTTTACGTGTTACATCACCAGCGAGATAGATGCCTTTGAATTTACTCCAATACGTCTGTTTGTATCGATCAGGACTCTTATGGATGCCTCTAAGCATACCCGGCCATGGATGTAAGATTACGAGGTTTCCCCCAGCGTTTTGAACCGGCTTGCCTTCCTCATTATAAACCTCTGTAAACATACCAGGCAATGCCCTTGTCGCAGAACCAGGCTTCAACGGGGTAATTGGCAACGGCGAAATAACAAAATGCCCTGTCTCAGTCTGCCACCAAGTATCCATAATCTGACATTTCTCACTACCGATATTCTTATAATACCAAATCCATGCCTCAGGATTTATAGGCTCACCAACAGAGCCCAACAACCGAAGACTACTCAAATCATGCTTCTTCGGCCAGTCCTCACCAAACCTCATAAACAACCTTATACTAGTCGGCGAAGTATATAGAACATTTACCTTGTATTTCTCTATAATATCCCACCAGCGATCAGCCTGCGGCCAATCAGGAGCACCCTCATAGATTATAGATGTTGCTCCAAGGATCAATGGCGCATAAACAATATAAGAATGACCAGTGACCCATCCTATATCAGCGGCACACCACCAGACATCCTCATCCTTTATATCAAACACCCATTTAAGGGTAAGAGCAGTTCCCACAGCATACCCGCCATGAGCATGAATGATACCCTTTGGCTTCCCAGTCGTACCAGAGGTATACAAGAAATACAATGGGTCATTTGCATCCAGTTTCTCCGTAGCACATTCCCGAGACACATCCTTCACCGCATCATGCCACCATATATCCCGCCCATCTTTCCAATCAACAGGATCACCAGTTCTCTGGTAAACAACAACGTGTTCAACACTGGGCGCCTCCATCAAAGCCTCATCCGTTTGCTTCTTCAATGAAACCTTCTTCCCACGTCTATAGAAACTATCACAAGTAATAACTGCCTTAGCCTCACAATCATTCACCCGCTCTCTAAAAGCAGTTGCACTAAAACCAGAGAAGACAACAGAGTGAACAGCACCTATCTTAGCACATGCAAGCATCGCTATAGGAAGCTCAGGGATCATAGGCAGATATATACCGACCCGATCACCCTTCTTAACGCCTATTTTTTTAAGCGCGTTAGCAAGCTTATTTACTTCTATATAAAGATCATTATAGGTTAATTTTCTTACATCACCAGGCTCCCCCTCAAAGATATAAGCAACCTTATTCTTCCGCCATGTACCAACATGCTTATCAACTGCATCATGAACAATATTATACTTGGCACCAGCAAACCATTTCACCCACGGCAAATCCCATTCAACAACCTTCTTATATGGTGTATACCATTCAACAAGCTCTTTTGAGACCTCGCCCCAGAACCATTCCCAGTTCTCTGCTTTTTTATAAAGTTCATCTAGTGTCTTTATACCATGAGCATTCATCCATTGCTTAACATTTGTCTGTTTTACAAAATCTTCCTTTGGCTTAAAAACCCGCTTTTCATCCAACAACACAGATATATTTTCTTCAGTCATGTTTTCCATCCTCTTCTATAATCTTTTACCTTGAACACAAGGAATCTAAATCTATTCTATAACTCCCCAGGAAATGCTCCTGTTAATTTTGCATATTCCTCAAAGTTTTCAACCCAATCAAACCCTAAATCATATTCACCTTTGGGAGTTTTCTCCGCTTTATTAGCAAGATATTTTTTCTCATGCGCTATCAATTTCTCAAGAGACGCAAATCGTTTTGCTCTAAACACAGGATAAAACGAAGATTGATCAACACCATCCAAATTCCTAATATTCTCTTTTAAAAACCTATTAACAGTCCCCCTAGAATCAGCACCAACATTCATAATAACATCCTCATCCCCAAGAGAATACGAGATATATATCGGGAAAAGATTATGCGGATACTTGTAGTTAATCAAATAATCATAGATCCTCTTGTAATATCGAGGATGCGCATATATACGTATCAAATATCTCTGGATGTTCTCAGGTTTATTTTTTGGAATCGGAAAAAAAACCGGCTTCATAAGCGATATAGTTTTAGTATGATGAACTTCATCACATTTTACAATATTCTCTGTCAGAAATTGAGCAATGTCATCTGGGTCTTTTACATCAAAAATCACACCTATGTTCATCATTCCCTCTGTTTGAGTAGCGTACAATGGTGTGATCGGCTCCGATGGTGTATCTTTAATTTCGTTTTCAACATATTTCCATACCTTGCTTAGGTCTGTTTTTGGATACAATCTTACAATCATTAACATAACTTTTTTTCCCCCTGTTTTTTTATATATACTCAGGATTGCCTGAAACATATGTGTGATATAAGTATTTTTGCATAATTTTGAAATTTATTAAACAACTGTTTACTAGACCGCCACCGTCTTTTTTGTTATAGGTGCAAAATCAAAATCTTTTATCACCACCATGCGTTCAAACATATACGTTCCAATAAACGGCGGATACGCTATGAGATCATTTTCTTTTAGAAAACGGATTTTGCTCATCTCATCCTCTTTATATTCCTGGTAGGTTGGATAAGCAGAAAGGATAACTGTTTCAAATTTTCTGCTTGCGAGAAAGATGGTGAACGGCGAATCCAAATAGGTAATATCTTCTTTGCTTGGAGCTCTATGCGGATTAAATTTTATGTGGTAAAACGCGAGTATCTCGATACCCAATTGATTTAGATTAGGGAGAACAATTTGCTTGAGTAACTCTTTCTCAAAAAATTGCTTTTTCATCCTCGAAATAGTATGACGTGAGAGCCCCACCATCTCCCCGATTTCCTGGGTGGTATCATCAGGATGCTCAACCAGTGTTGCATAGACCTTCTGTTCTTTTTGGGATAACATTACCCGGTTCACATCATTAAACCATTCGGATTTGATCCCAGATTCTTTATCATCTATAGAAAATATCCTTTTAAGAAGACGTGTGTAATCAAAAAATCTGGTAATGTGGCTCATCTCAAAAGGAAAGATAACTTCATATGGATACTCCTTTTCGAGTAAACCTAACCTGCCAAATGTTTCTGTTCGTATCTCATTGATTCTTCCTATCGTGGCATAGTTCTGTGACAGGCTTATGGAAAAACCTTTTTCCTGTTCACCCACAGAAAAAAAGATCTCGTCAAAGATTTCGATATTTCTCTTTGTTGTCTGTACCCGTTCCTCAAGTGGTATAACTGGATTGAATTGTGTGTAAATAACCGCTAGAAGTTCACACCCCAAATGATTGACCATGGGGACGGTAAGATTGCGAAAGAAACCTTGATTTGAGAGTCGTCTTTTTATCGATGTCAGTGTAGACAGTTTTACATCTAACTTTGATGCAAGTTCACTATCTTGCATTTCAGGGTATCGCACCAATCCGTATAGGACTTTTTCCTCATTTTTTGTCAATAATGTACGTTTCACAATCTCAGAATGGCGTAGCTAAATATATAATTTTCTCATTTTTACAAAATAAAAGATTTATTTTAGTATAAAGCTCAAAATTTTCTCATATATGAGCAAAATAGCATTTTATTACTGTAGTTATTATTGATATGTAAAAAACGGATGCAAAAAGTTTATTAAATTATTTCCTATTCATGAAAAGCACACGTATTGCGGAGGATTATCTATGGGAATGACAATAACTGAAAAAATACTTTCTAAACATATTGTAGAAGGTAAACCAGAGAAAGGAAAAGAAGTAGGAATAAAGATTGATCAAACATTAACCCAAGATGCCACAGGGACCATGGCCTATCTCCAATTTGAAGCAATGGGCGTTCCAAAGGTAAAGACCGAATTATCAGTAAGCTATGTTGATCACAACACCGTCCAGATTGGTTTTGAAAATGCTGATGACCACAAATATCTGCAAACAGTAGCGGCAAAATATGGCATCGTTTACTCGCGGGCAGGAAATGGAATTTGCCATCAAGTTCACTTAGAACGATTTGGCAAACCGGGAAAGACACTACTTGGTTCAGATTCCCACACACCAACTGGTGGTGGAATAGGAATGATGGCTATCGGCGCCGGTGGTCTAGATGTTGCTGTAGCCATGGCAGGTGGACCGTTTTATCTCATCTATCCAAAAGTAATCAAGATTGAACTGAAAGGAAAATTACGACCCTGGGTCGCTGCAAAGGATGTTATCCTTAAAGTTTTAGAGATATTTACCACAAAAGGCAATGTCGGTTGTGTCTTTGAATATGGCGGTGAAGGTGTCAAAACCCTCTCCGTTCCAGACCGAGCTACCATCACAAATATGGGCGCAGAATGCGGAGTAACAACATCCATATTCCCAATTGATGAAATCACAAAACAATTTTTAAAAGCCCAAGGAAGAGAAAAAGACTGGGTGGAGCTCAAAGCAGATGATGATGCAAAATATGACCGCGTTGTTGAAATTAATCTCAGTGAACTTGAACCACTCGCGGCAACACCACACAGCCCAGGAAACATAAAGAAAGTTCGCGAAATCGAAGGCTTTGATGTTGATCAAGTTTGCCTGGGAAGTTGCACAAACTCATCATATACTGATCTTATGAAAGTAGCTTACATTTTAAAGGGTAAAAAAGTTCATCCAAACGTGAGTTTTGTTGTTGCACCAGGATCAAAACAGGTCATAGAAAATATAGAGCGAGATGATGGACTCTTTGAACTTATCTCCGCAGGAGCAAGAATTGCTGAGTCAGCATGTGGATTCTGTATAGGAAACAGCCAGTCACCAAAAACCGGTGCGATATCATTGCGAACCAGCAATAGAAATTTCGAAGGTAGATCTGGAACAAAAGATGCACAAGTTTACCTGGTGAGTCCAGAGACAGCGGCATCATCAGTTCTAACAGGGAAAATTACGGACCCGCGAGATCTGGAAAAAATGGGATTTAAATATCCATCTGTTACAATGCCAAAGAAGTATCACATCGACGATAGTATGTTCATACAACCACCAAAAGACGGGAAAAACGTGAAAATATATCGTGGACCAAACATAGGGGAACCACCAAAAAGCACACCAATGCCTGAGAATATTAATGGCATTGTAACAATTAAAGTCGGTGACAAGATCACTACAGATCACATAATACCTGCAGGGGCTCGGATGAAATACCGATCCAACGTCCCGAAATACTCTGAGTTTGTCTTTGAAATCATCGACCCGAAATTCCATGAACGTGCGAAACAGATAAGAGAAACCGGGAAATTCAACATCATCATTGGCGGTGTCAGCTACGGACAAGGTTCATCACGAGAACATGCAGCAATCTGTCCAATGTACCTTGGTGTCAAAGCAGTCATCGCAAAATCAATGGAACGCATACACAAGGCAAACCTCGTCAACTTTGGAATCATTCCTTTGAAATTCAAGAATGAAAACGACTACAATGTCGTTGATCAAAGCGATGAGCTTGAGATAGCAAACATTCCTACACTTCTGAAAAAAGGCAAACCATTAACCGTGAAAGATAAAACAAAAAATAGAACATTCGAAGTTGAGTACGACCTCTCAGAGCGGGAGAAAATGATTCTGCTCGCCGGAGGAACACTCAACTATATAAAATAAAAATTCTAGGAGATGAATTTGATGAAAAAACTAGAGAAGATTAAGGTCAAAAATACGATTGTTGAAATAGATGGAGACGAAATGACTCGTGTCATGTGGAAGATGATAAAGGAAAAACTTCTTCTACCATATTTAGACATAAAACTCGAATATTACGATCTTGGATTGAAAAATAGGAATGCAACCGAAGACAAGATAACTGTCGATGCAGCCAACGCTATAAAAAAACATGGCGTAGGTGTCAAGTGTGCAACTATCACCCCCAACAAAGATAGGATCAAAGAATATAACTTGAAGCAAGAATGGAAAAGTCCGAATGGAACAATCCGAGCAATCCTAGATGGAACCGTTTTTAGAGGGCCCCTTCTTACAAAAAACATTCCACCCTCAGTAAGAAACTGGAAAAAACCTATCATTATCGGCAGACATGCCCATGGTGACGTATATAAAAATCAGGAAATTCGTGTCCCTGGCCCAGGGAAAGGCGAGATTGTGTTTACTCCTGCGGATGGCGGGCAACCGATACGACATACCATCCAAGAATTCAAAGGACCAGGTATTCTCCAAGGGATACACAATACTGACAAATCTATCAGCAGCTTTGCAAAGGCCTGCTTCACCTATGCACTCGACCAGAAAGTAGACTTATGGTTTTCAAGTAAAGATACTATCTCCAAGACATACGATGTACGATTCAGACAAATCTTCAAAGAGGAGTACAACAAAAATTGGAAGGCAAAATTTGAGAAAGCAGGCATTACATACTTTTATACTCTTATTGACGACGCGGTCGCACGAATCATGAAATCAGAAGGTGGCATGCTATGGGCAGTTAAAAACTACGATGGAGATGTAATGTCTGATATGCTCGGTTCTGCCTACGGAAGCCTTGCGATGATGACATCAGTACTGGTGTCACCAGATGGATACTTTGAGTACGAGGCAGCGCACGGAACAGTTCAGAAACACTATTATAAATATCTAAAGGGCGAAAAGACCTCATCCAACCCAATGGCACTCATCTTCGCCTGGACTGGTTGTCTCAAGAAACGTGGAGAACTTGACAAGACACCTGAAGTTATAGAATTTGCAAAGAAACTAGAAGAAGCATCGATTGAAACCGTCGAAGGCGGCATCATGACTGGTGATCTCATGAAAGTAGCGACACCAAGTTCAAAAAACAAACAGGTTTACACCGAAGAGTTTATCGATGCCATTGCAGATAAGCTCAAGAAAAAATTGTAAAATGAGGGAGGTAAAAAATGGCACAAAAAGCAATTCGAGAAGCAGATGGCAAACAAATGATCGCCCGTCTGCTCAAAGAATATACGAATGGAAAATATTCGATTGAAGATAAATTCATTACAATTGGACCTAATACAGATTTGAAGAAACTATCGAATACCTACAAATGGCTCACGAAAGAAAAACTCGTGGTAAAGCCAGATCAACTCATCAAACGGAGAGGAAAAAGCAAACTTCTCTTGTTGAACGCAAGCTGGAAAGATGCAGAGAAATGGATTAAAGAGCGTATGAACAAACCGATTACCGTTGGAACCGTGACTGGAATTCTAGACCACTTCATTGTTGAACCTTTCGTTCCTCACAAGGAAAATGATGAGTATTATCTCGCAATGCTTTCCAAGAGAGAAGGTGACGAGATTCTTTTCCACCACCAAGGTGGGATCAACGTTGGAGACATTGACACAAAGGCAGCCCGCATAATGGTTCCAATAGGGGAATACCCAACGGCGGCAGAAATTGAAAAGAAGCTACTTGAAAAAGTTCCCACAGGAAGGCGAAAATTAATTGCAGGGTTCATCGAAGGCATGTTCAAATTCTACGCAGATCTCAACTACGCGTATTTGGAGATCAACCCATTTGTAGTAACTGATAATAAGATTGTACCGCTTGACCTAGCTGCAAAACTTGATGATACTGCAGAATTTGAGAGTGGACCGAAGTGGGGTGGCATTGATTTTCCATCACCATTTGGAAGAATGCTTAGTAAAGAAGAGGCTTACATAGAGGAACTAGACTCCAAGACGGGTGCATCCTTGAAACTGACAGTACTGAATCCAGAGGGACGAGTATGGACAATGGTAGCTGGTGGTGGTGCCTCAGTCATCTATGCGGATACGATAACTGATCTAGGATTTATGAGCGAGATGGCAAACTATGGCGAATATTCCGGTGACCCAAATGAAGAGTTCACCTACCTCTACGCAAAAACGGTTCTTAATCTCATGACAAGAAAGAAAAATCCTAAAGGAAAGTTTCTTTTAATCGGTGGCGGAATTGCAAACTTCACCGATGTGGCAAATACATTCAAGGGAATCATAAGAGCTCTTAAAGAATACAAAGACAAACTTAGAGAGAACAAAGTCAAGATTTATGTGCGAAGAGGAGGACCAAACTACAAAGAAGGGTTGAAGAGAATGAGAGAATTAGGTGATGAACTAGGTGTTCCGATAGAGGTTTATGGCCCGGAGACACACATGACTAAAATTGTATCCATGGCGCTCAAAGGAGGAAAATAAATGGCAAAAAAAGATTACATTCTCTTTGATAAAGATACGCAATCATTCATCTACAACCTACAGGTCAATGCAGTTCAAAGGATGTTGGATTTTGACTACGTCTCTGGAAGAAAAACTCCTTCAGTAGCTGCCATCATTAATCCAACTGGCTCTGATAGTTTCCAAAAGTTTTTCTTTGGTCCAAAAGAGATTCTAGTTCCAATATACAAATCACTTAAAAATGCATCAAACAAACACAAGAACGTTGACGTTATGATTAACTTTGCATCCTTCAGATCCGCCGCCGCATCAACTGAAGAAGCATTTACGATACCACAGATACGAACCGTTGTAATCATTGCAGAAGGTGTACCAGAGCGAAGAATGAAACAACTTATTGAGAAGGCTAAAAAACTCGGCAAAGTTATCATCGGTCCAGCAACCGTTGGTGGCATTGTTGCGGGTCAATTCAAGATTGGGAACACTGGCGGAACAATCGAAAACATCATGGAGTCAAAATTACATCGACCAGGTTCAGTAGGTTTTGTCTCAAAATCTGGTGGATTGAGCAACGAAGCATACAATATTATTTCACGCAACACAGATGGTTTGTATGAAGGTGTTGCCATCGGTGGTGACAGATACCCAGGTTCCACTCTTATAGAGCACCTATTGCGATTTGAAAAGAACCCAGAAATTAAGATGATGGTGTGTCTTGGGGAAGTCGGTGGTATGGATGAGTACGCAATTGTTGATGCCCTCAAAAAGAAGCAAATAAAAAAACCTCTAGTAATATGGGTCACAGGCACATGTACGAAAGCTTTCAAAACTGAAGTTCAATTTGGCCATGCAGGCGCAAAAGCAGGTTCTGATTTGGAAACAGCAGATGCAAAGAATACTGCACTAAAATCAGCTGGTGCCATTGTTCCAAATTCCTTTGATGACTACGGTGAAAAGATAGGTGAAACCTATCGAAATCTCGTAAAAAAGAAGATAATTACACCAAAGCCAGAGCCAACAATTATCAAGATGCCAATGGACTACAACGAAGCGGTAAAAGCAGGTCTCGTGAGAAAACCAACCAACTTCATCTCTACGATATCAGATGACAGGGGCGAAGAACTTCTATATGGAAATATGCAAATTACGGAGGTTTTTGAAAAGGATATCGGGATCGGCGGTGTGTTGAGTATATTGTGGTTCAAAAAACTCCTACCAATGTATGCAACAAAATTCATTGAAATGGCGATAATGGCCACAGCAGATCATGGCCCCGCAGTTTCTGGGGCACACAACACAATAGTAGCAACGAGGGCAGGGAAGGATCTAATTTCTTCTCTTGTCTCTGGAATGCTCACTATTGGGCCAAGATTTGGAGGAGCGGTCGATGGCGCTGCTCAGATGTTCTCTGAGGCGCATGACGCAGGAAAAACGCCGCAACAGTTCGTCAACGAGATGAAAGCAAAAGGTGTGAACATTCAAGGAATAGGACATCGAATAAAATCAGTCCACAACCCAGACATGAGAGTGACAATCATAAAGAATTATGCAAAGAAAAATTTCAAGAAAACACTGCTTCTTGATTACGCACTCGAAGTCGAAAAAATCACAACTTCAAAGCGTGATAATCTCATACTAAACGTCGACGGATGCATCGGAATCTGCTTTGCTGATCTTCTGAGAAATGAGATGCTGAAAGAAGAGGCGGACGAGTACATCAGGATGGGTGCGTTGAATGGCCTCTTCGTTCTCGGTCGAAGCATCGGTTTGATTGGACATTATCTCGATCAGAAACGGTTGAAACAAGGATTGTACAGACATCCATGGGATGATATCGCATATATGTTGCCTGAAAAATAGAACGACAAAACTATATTGACATAATACATACGAAAAGGCACCAATTTGTATGAACGAATTTAGAGAAGCAATACGAGATCACAAAGATGGTGCCGTTCTTCATCTTTTTGTAGCATCAGGAGCAAATCGCACTGTTTTTCCTGCAGGCTATAACGTCTGGCGCAAGCGCTTGGACATAAAAGTCTGTTCTGAAGCTAAAGACAACAAGGCAAACAAAGACGTCATTAAAACAGTTGCAGAGTATTTCAAGAAACCTGTTAAGGACGTACTAATTGTCTCAGGCGAAAAAAGCAGAGGAAAAACATTATTGATAAAAAACATATCATCAAATGAAGTTATTAAAAAATTAATGAGGTCTTTGGATGGATTATAGAAAATCCCTCGAGAATCTAGAGAACATATTGTTAGAGTTGCAAGAGGAGAATAAGCGTGTTCCTATTCTTGTTGAGGGAGATAAAGATATAGGAGCTCTTCGTAAACTCAATATCAAAGGGATAATAATCAGTGTAAATATTGGTGTATCTCTTTCTAACTTTTGTGATCGGATTGCTCAGGAATATAAGAATATAATTATTCTTACTGACTGGGATTGGCGAGGGGGACGTCTCTGTCGTACAATCAGGAAGAATCTTGAAGGACGGGTGAATTGTAATATAAGATATAGAGAGTTTTTTGCTAAGAATACGATGATTCGTACAATCGAGGGTCTACCGTCGTGGATTAAGACGATGCAGAAGAAGTTCAATCTGGTTTAAATAAATGATTTTCAGGATCATCGAATCCCTATCAAACATGAAAAAAATGGTTTATTGAGTTTTTTCATTTTGACGTTTTAACACGATATATTTATATATAATAAGTAAGAGAGTATAAACATACGAGTTGTAGAGGAAGGGTGAAAAATACCATACCATATAAATAAATACGAGAAAATAGTTAAAATATAAACTAAAAGAAAGAAATATTACTATTATGGTATTATCATCCAACTAAAATTAGCTAGCCCATATACTAAACTACATAGTATCGGATATCTGGAAACAACTCCTTAAAATGTGAAGGAAAAATGTATGCCAAAGATTAAAAATTCCGATATAATTAGACACGTAATATTACTACTCATTACTATAACAGGAAGAAGATCATCCTCAGAAACAGTTGCCTGTGCTTTTATTGAAGCTATCATTAAAACACTACAAGAAAAATATGATTTTTTAAAATATGTTGATATCAAAAAAAGCATAACCTATCACGAAGGAACCCGTGATACCGCCATTTACATCAAATCCGACATCAACTCTGTTGAACCAGAAGAAATAGGTGAAGCCATTGAGTCCATCATCAGAATATTATGTATGGATCTCGAGGAAGAAACCGGTCTATTTTTCATAAAAGAGTTAAAAGATCGTCTAAATGATACTTATTTCCTAGAACTTAAAAAATGTGGCGTAGACTTGGAACTTCTAAGATTAGAGCAAAAACATCTTCATGAACAACTAGAAAAACGAAAAGCCATAGTCGATCACACTTCAGACTCAGAGAAAATTAATATCCAAACAAACATCTTAAAATATGCATGGGATGCCGTTGCATCATTCAAATACAGAAACAATATTTGTTTTCTCTACGATAAAAATGGTAAACTGCTTGATAAATTACATTTAAACAAAATCATAGAATATTATATCCGGACATTAACGGATTTTGGCAAGTTAGTAGAAAAATCAGATAAATTCGAGATAAATGAAAAAGAGTATGAATTTTTAAAAATGCTATATGAAAAAGATATGGATTATGAGTCAGCTATATTTTTACTCGATGTACCACCAACAGAGTTTAATTATATACTTCAGGAGTTATTACGACATGAATTGTTACAATATGTTTCATATGACGAAGTGAAACTGACTGAGAAAGGTATAAAGACATTAGAAGAAAAAAAGAAACAAGCTGAGAAAACCATCGCAAGTTAAAAATCTTTTTTCTTACCACGTATCTCTCGATTCTTCCTCTTCATCAAATTTTTCATCGTCGTCGATATCCAAATCTTCTTCCTCTCCCCTCTTTCTTCTCTTTTTAGGGGGCATTTTCCACCTCTTTTTATCCTAGAATTCTAGTATTTGATTGTAATTAACACTATGTTTATAAATCTTGAGAAGAATTAGATTTAATTCGATTATGAAAAAGATAGCGATTTTAACACGAGATTGTGCTGGAGTGAATGCGGCTATACGATCAGTGGTAAGAACTGCCAGTGAGTACAATATCGAAGTAGTTGGTGTTTTGAAAGGATATGAAGGTTTAATAGAGAACGAACTTGTTTCTTTGACGCGACGTTCAGTTTCAGGTATTATAAATATGGGCGGTACAATCCTCAAAACAGCTCGTTCACAGAGGTTTTTTACTGAAGTTGGACAAAAACAAGCAGTTAAAACAATAATGGATAACAATATCGAAGGTTTGATTATAATCGGGGGCAACGGGTCTTTAACAGGTGCACATCTGCTTGCAACGAAGTATAATTTTCCAGTTGTTGGCATTCCAGCGACTATTGACAACGATATTAATGGCGTTGATTTGGCCATTGGCGCTGATACTGCTGTTAATGTTGCCTTAGATGCTGTAGATAAGATAAGAGATACAGCGACGAGTCTGGAGCGGATATTTATAGTAGAAGTAATGGGTAACGACTGTGGCTATATTGCATTGCAAGTTGCTCTGGCTGGCGGATGCGAAGAGGTTCTAGTTCCTGAAAGGGAGTTAAATGTAGAAAAAATGTGCGAAGAAATCAAAAACGGTAACGCTCAAGGAAAAGTAAGTTGGATTATCATCGTAGCCGAGGGAAAAGCAAAAGCTCAGGATATTGCTGATATAATTACAAAAAAAACCGGTTTAGAGACAAGAGTAGCAGTTTTAGG
>Ga0172364_10001953_pt1 | contig 16196 bp, 14 predicted proteins | sample LakKivSesite10cm_FD_114545 | JGI IMG/M metagenome (GOLD analysis project Ga0172364, IMG submission 114545) | Sediment microbial communities from Lake Kivu, Rwanda - Sediment site 10cm | ecosystem: Environmental > Aquatic > Freshwater > Lake > Sediment | place: Rwanda: Western Province, Lake... | reverse complement strand
CCCTGCGTCTTTTACTGCGCGGTCCAAGTCTTCTTTTCTCGCTCTGAGCGGTTTCATTTTTAATTTTCTGTAGGTTTCGAGGAACTCTAGGCCTAAAGGAGTGCATATCACGGTCTTTTTTGGTCTGCCTCGTTTCGAATGTGTAGCCTGCTGGAACTCGATAAGCTGCTCTTCGTTCATCTTTTTTAGGAAGGAAATGATGTTCGATGTCTTCCACTTTAACGATCGAACTAGGTCTCTGACACCAGCAGTGGTCGATGTCGCGGCTTCAAGTATTTCAGCGCGTTGGCCTAAAGACATTTTGTTTCCCTTTCAGAAACTTAATCATCACATAAATAGAACAGCCTGCTATTTAAATGCACCGGAACCTTCCGCATAGCTCAAATAGTGTCTATGTCCGTGGTCACGCGCGCAGGTGTTGCTCGTGTGTTGACAGCTTATTTACAGAAGGCTCGTCGGGGTCTGTTTAGTTGTTTGTAACGAAATGATTTGACAGTGAGCATACATGGTCTACGTGGAAGCTGTCAATACATTAAGAGCGTTTCATTGTGGGCGCAATTTCAGTAATGTTTAAGTGTATGTTCAAACATACAGATTCACGTGATCCATCCTGGTCAAGACTATAACCATCCGAGAAGAAGTGTACAGAAAATTGCTGACTGTCAAGAAGAAGGATGAAAGCTTCAGTGAGCTGTTTGACAGGCTTGTAGAAAATAAGGATCCGCTAGAAACGCTATCAAAACTCAGGGGGAGTGTAGAGTTCAGGAAGAAGAAAGAGATGCTTTCAGAGATATATTCTTCCAGGGCTGAACGAAGAAGATGATCGCGATAGACACGGACGTGTTGATTGAGATACTGGACAAGAAATCAGAAAAAGGTGACGAAGCTCTCAAACAGATTCTTCAAAGTGAAGAAGAAATCTGCACAACTGTCATAAACATGCATGAGATACTCTACGGCCTCCACAAGTATGGAAAACCAGTCAAAGAGATTCTATTGTTACCTATTTTGAACTATACGAAAAAGGATGCAGTCCTCTCCAGCAAAATAGAGCTTGAAGCAGAAGAAAGAGGAACTTCCATACGCAGAACTGATGCAATGATAGCCGCGATAACCATAAACAACGGGGCAGCCCTCTACACCTTCGACTTGAAACACTTCAGCCCCCTCAAAGCCCTTGGACTCAAACTCTTCCCATAGAATACTCTGCGTGAAAGCGCGCGCTAGTAGCGCGTTGCGGAGTACCAAACAGAACGGCAAAAAACCGATTTATGTTTGTTATATAAATGAAGATGTGAATGTCATAATTCTATGGTGAGATAGTAACGAAGTACAGAGTTTCTGGAAAAACTAATTGGATCGATCGATGAGAGGCATTAAGGCTGTGTACGAGAAATTCATCAAGCCTTCAGTGCATCAAAGATGGTAAAAAGCGACAGACCGTTAGAAGCATATCAAGAACATTTCAATTTTTTCTCAATTTCGCCTGTTATCTCTCGGTTTTCTATTATTTTTTTGTATGTTGTTGCGCTTTTTCTCGGTATGCGCTCCTTGGTCTTGAGATCCACCGCGTAGAGGCCGAATTTCATCTTAAAGCCCATTGCCCATTCGTAGTTGTCCATTATAGACCAGTGGAAATATCCTCGAACATCAATTTTCTCCTCATTTGTGGCCGTGTCTAAACTCTTCAAATGCTCTATTAGGAATCGGGATCTTAGCTTGTCTTTTGCGTCCGCTACTCCGTTTTCTGTTACGTAAAGAGGCTTTCCATAATCTTTCATTAGCCTTAAGACTTCCAGCATGCCCTCAGGATAAATTTCCCATCCGAAATCTGATGTTGGCAATCCATCAATCGATGTGCTGTTGGGCTTGCAGCCGAAACCGTAACCTGGCACCATCACAACCGTCTCCGCAGATGTCCTAGAGGACGAAGCCTTACTCCCGACCACCCATCGAGTGTAATAGTTTACACCCAACCAGTCTAGACGCTTCCCCACGTAGCTTTTCACCTCTTTTCTCCCTTTTGTTCCGTCAAAATTTTCGTCCAGCCAGCCACTCGTTAAAGATCGTATTAAGCAGTGATTGTGCATTTGATTCAAGGATTCAGCTGCTTTGACATCAAGTTCCTTTTCGGAGTCTAGAGGTTTCACGGGGACCACTACGTGTATTAGCCCTACCTCTGCTGGAGAGAGGCTGTCTTCGTCTGCTTTGACAGTATCCCACTTCCTTATAGCATCATACGCACGTGCATGTGCAATGGCTATGTGCAAACGGGCTTTCCTAGATGCTTCTAGGCTTTCTACGCCTGGTGGGAAGTTTTTGAACAGCCTGGTACTGTAACTCTCGATCATGACCGTGGGTTCGTTGAAGGTAACCCAGCGATCGACGATGTCACCTAGCTTCCATGCCATGTACGCCGCGTACTTGGTGAACTCGACTACCGTGCTCTCATCAACCCATCCTCTGGGACCTCTGCGAAGCTTTGTGTCGCGAACGGTTATGGGGTCATGTAGCCAAAGTGGAATGGTGAAATGATTTAGGCAAATGAAAACTTTGAGGTCCCCAGCGCGCAAATCCTCTATCATAGCCCTATAATGATTAAGTGCTCCTTTGTCTGCGATCTTGTCGAGTTTTTCGAGGTCAGAATTGTCCAGTTCGATTTTAGCGATGTTCCCGTCAGTTGCTCTTTCAACTCCAACCTCCACACTGTACGTGTTATCAGGGAATATTCTACTCCACTCTGTTCCAATTCGGAAGGCGTTAACACCAAGATCCTTTGCTATCCTGTGATCCTTTTTATAGCGATTCCAGTAGTCAACACCGTTCTCCGGCAGATCACCACTCACCAAGCCACTCTTTATGTTGGTAGAATCGTGCGCCCACACGTACCAGTCTGTGTTAGCGTCTATGTTTTTCCCTTCAGAATCGCCCATCTCAAGCTGAAATCCGCTAAGGGCTACGCCCCAAAGGAATCTTTCAGAAAAACCCATGTTGACTCCTCAATCGGCTACTTCATCACTGGTTCTTCATAAATAAGTTTACCCATACCAAAATTCAGAGCCTTCCTCTACAGAGCTCTTAAATGGCGGACTTGATGGGAAATTGCTTGAACAGCTGAGCTTCCTTTGAACGGACAATGACGAGATCGCCTCTGCGTGTTTTTGTTTATGTGTGTTTTTTTTACTTGTGTGTTTTTTTGTAGAGAGAGTGGGTGACAGGAGTAGCGCGCAAAACAGAAGCATCGTTGGAGGGCACGGCCCAAATCTACGCGCTTAAGAAAAAGGATTTTTGGAACACACATGCGCACGCTAACCTGTTGCTAAATTGGTTAAAAATAGTATTTATTCGTTTTTGAGGATTTGGAGGCAGTTTTGAGATCCGCATCCGCTTCTTCTTTCTTTGCGCGCGCTCTGAGATGATAGCCCGGGAGAGATCGTTCCCAGACTGTAATTTATACCAAAATCCCCATTTTTTTTGGACGGCAGCTCGCTGGGATCTGAACTCAGGACAAGTGGAGATGTCTCCCGTATTCCCGATTGACATAGATATCTCCGAAGATACATGGGTCAAACTATCTTAAAAGGACTGATAGAAGTGTCTTCTACTCGCCTTTCTCAAACAGCAAGTAATGGTTGACGAAGGCAGATGCAGGACCAACACTTCCTGTTGCTTGATAGGTATGTAGACGCCATCCATTCTTTTGCCATTCCTTAATTGTCCTTCCAACATCCTTATGGTGTTTGATTTCCACGCATTCATATTCTTTCAACTTAACTATCACCCCCTTCCCGTTTCCATAATTCCGATTAGTCTGTTTCGTTTTGGCTATAACTTTTCTGCAAACCCAAAAACTGGCTAGTAAGGAGTATGTCGAAAGCGTATAAAAAAAGGGAGTAAAAAAGTGGAAGTTTGGGGAGAATTTACCTGAAATCTTCAGAGTCTACTATCGTCAATGGATAGACGCCTTCGCAAGGCATCTCTGGAACCTTGGCAAGCACTTTGCGGACAGCACCGATATTCACAGCGTTCCATTCACAGAGTATCTTGACTATTTTGCCCTGTTCATTTCCTTGACCCCAACTTCTTACCCAATAGGCATCAAGTGTAGCGTTAGCCTTAACTTTCTTACCAAGCGGAGTAGCCTCTTCAATCGTCGCAGGTTTCGGCATCGGATGAACGGCCAAAAACTTCGGCATTAGCACTCACCCAAATTATGATTATCCCGTATCAGCATTTATGTTTTTTTGGGTTTGGGATTACAATCGATCGATCGAAGAGACGGATATAGGATAGCACGCATATTTTTTGCTGCTTGCTCGATGGATATGTGGATTTGCTGAATTGTCAAAGCAGTTACGTAGCCTTAGATCGATCGATCAGAAAACTAGAAGCCGTTCAGATTTAGATAGTGATTACTCTGTGGTTGTCGTCTCTCAGGTAGTCAGTCAGCGGTTTGCCCATGTATTTGACCTCTATGCCAAGCCGCCTCAGGTCGTCAGAAACTCTGTATAGGTCTGAGCATTTTTTGCATGCCTGCAATTTGACGCCTGCCTCTTTCATGTCGACAATGTGCTCTTGTAACTCCTTGTCCTCGGCGAGAAGCTTGGATGAAGGTCCCCACACGATTAGTGTAACGTTTTTCCATCCCCACTTGAAACGCTTCGAATTAAGAGTATACATGAACGCCATTTTCAACGCCACCTCTCTGCCCCCGCTCGTCCACAACACAACCAGTTCATCAGGCTTAGAAGACTTTTTACCCTTGCTTTCTTTTTTGCTCAAATTCATCCCTTCATCTTCCTGGGTGAACGAATAACACATTGTAAACTTTGGATTCAGCTATAACTTTTCCGCTTAACAGCTTCAGGTTTGTTTATCTGGTTCTACCTTAATTCTTAGAGGTCCGATCCCAGCGAGAGATGGCAAGATGTGTGATAGTAATTGCTCTGCACTAAGTGGCCGAACTTTGCCGTTTGGACTGGTTTGTGTCCAACCATTCTTCTCTTTATGGTATCTTTGTGCGTAGCCATGTTTAGTTGTGATGTAGATTGTGCATTCATTATTCTTCAACTGAATTCACCAACCCACACGGTTACTTTTGGTTCGGCATTAACTTTTGCGCAAAACTAAGAACTCGGTTAAAAGGACTGATAGAGCTGACTTCTAGCTTAATCAATTCACTCTCTTTGAGCGTGTTTTCTTCTGTAGACTGTGACTGTCAGTAGTGTCGGTATAAAGAATAATGGTAGGATGAGGAATGATGGAAACTCTGGAATGATATATGGGGTCATGAGCGGGTAATTGTCTGTGTTGTTTGCATCAATGATATATGGAGTGTCGCCAATGCCATCATGGTTTGCATCAGTGCCTTTGTAATCGCTCCAGTAGTTCCCGCCAGAAAGATAGCCGTGGCCCCAAACAGTCGGCGAGTAGCTGGTGGAATTAACTTGGACGCTATTGTTGACAAGGTTGTTATGTAAAATGCTGTTGCTCGAAGAATAGTAAAGATAGATGCCGGCATAACTGTTGTTTGTTATGTTGTTTCCAGAGCGGACGCTTGTCAGCTAGTTCTTGGCTGAGTTGTAGCGGAGCAGGACGACCCCCAAGGGGAAAGTTTCGGTTTTGACGAGTTTCAGTTTGGTCGTGTTCATTCCATCCTTGAAGAAGCGCTTTCCGTTTCCCATGATGATGGGGTGAACTAGGAACCGATATTCATCGATAAGGTCGGTGGGCATGAGCGATTTGACAAGGTTGGCGCTGCCGTTTATGAGGATGTTCTGACCGGGTTTCTGTTTCAGCTTGGTGATTTCTTCGATGATGTTTCCTTTGATAATTGTTGAATTGTTCCAGTCAGCTTTTTCCAGTGTTGAAGAGACTACATATTTTGGCATGCTGTTCATCTTGTCCGCTATTCCATACTCGTTATTTTTCTGAGTGGGCCAGTAAGGTGCAATGAATTCATAGGTCACTCGTCCGAGGAGGAGAGCGTCAGACGCCGAAATATTCTGTTTGATGTACTCTTCCTGCTCGTCACTGTGGTATGGGCTGGACCATTGCGCCATTGTAGTTGCCTCAAAGACGCCATCCAGCGTCACCGACTCTGCAACAACCAGTTTTCTCATGCAACTATCGTGAATTTTATACTGATTAAAGCTTTCGCAAATTGTCCAGTGCAGGTAAGCAGAGGCATCGGAAACGTCGCGTCCTACGCCCTCTACAGCATGCTGTCACTCGTTCTAAACAGAGAAGCAGCAGAAAACATCAGGAGACCAGACAAAGCAGTTTCACCAACCTACTTCAACGCATAATACCGGGACAAGGCAGCGCGCCAAGTCTTATATCAACTCCCAACATTGTTATCGACGTATGAGAATTGCAATCATTTCCGACATTCACGGGAACTTTGTTGCTCTGAAGACTGCTCTTTCAGATATCGAAGGAAGGAAAGTCAGTCGGATTGTCTGCTTGGGTGATGTTGCCGCTGCTGGGCCACAACCGGCAGAAGTGATCGAACACCTTCGCAGAATGAGGTGCCCCTGCGTCATGGGAAACACAGACGAGACGCTGGCGAACGATCTTCCCAGCGAATTCGCACACGCAGGAATATCTGAAGAAGATAGAGAGAGGCTGGAGGCATTGGACCTTTGGACGAGAAAGAGGCTAACGAAATCACACAGGCGATATCTTTCGACTTTCAAGCCGATGCTCAAGGCCCCGCTTCGGGCCGGACCAGAGTCTGGTGTGTTTTCATGGTTCGCCGAGTTCAAACAGAGACGAAATCAGGCCTACGACGCCCAACGAAGAGCTGGCACGTCGGCTTGAGGGCCACAAGGCCAACGTGTTTGCTGGTGGTCACACGCATGCTCAAATGCTCAGGCGTTTCGTGAACTCGCTCGTGATAAATCCTGGAAGCGTTGGTTTGCCATTCCGGATAGAATCCTCGGGCAAGATGCGGAACCCATCAATGACGGAGTATGCCGTAGTGAGTTCTTCCGACGGCGCGCTGTCCGTTGAGTTCGTGTCGGTCCAATACTCCCTCTCAGAGCTGAGAAGGGCAGTGCGCAACAGTGGCATGCCCGATCCCGATTGGTGGTTGACAGACTGGGTTTGATTGAGTCGCTATTGCGCGCGCTGCACTATGTCAATTCGACCCTAAGATAAAGGAGAACGCATTCCCGACACCAAGATCATGGGAACATGTAAGCTGTCTGATTAAGGACTATCCCAGCCAACAACTGGGCATAATCCAGGAGATAGTCTCTACCCAAGTGGGTGTGGCTTTGCAGGAGAATTCGCTACTTTCATCAGAGTCAAGGATAAGCTACGTGACATGGACTACTACTTGAAGGATCCAGATGGATGCGATCTACCAAATGAGAATACACAGCCAGACCTTATCTGGGCATTGATAACTTCATTCGCAGAGCGCTACAAAGCACACACTAGCGTAGAGACTCTCCGCAAGATAATCAAAGTCCTTAGACGTGTCAATGAAGAGTATGCTGTATTCACCTTGAAGCTGATGGTTACTGTCGATAGAGCACTGACGCAGAGGATAATCAAAGTCCCAGAAGCAAGTAAGCTGGGAAGGAAGCTCATTTGACTTCTCTCGACCTAGAAAGTCGATATTTTATTACTACTGGCAGTCACCAATGGAAAAAAAGATAAGCATGGAAAATGAAATAGAAAAATTATGCCTGAAGATAGACTTTTGGAGGAATTTGCAGAACCTCTGACCAACCCACTTCACAAAAAATACGTCAAAGCATACATCAAAGAAAAAGAGAAGGGGCTTTCGGCAGAATTTGATGAATCTGTCAAGGTGGAAATCCGTGAGACTTAAGGAAGTGACGATCTCTGGTTTTAGGGGCTTCAACGATAAACAGACGCTGCGATTGGACAATGAAGTAGTGTTCGTAAAGGGTTCAAATGGCTCGGGCAAGTCAAGTCTCGCGGAAGCATTGGAATGGCTATTCTACGATGAGATATCGAGGAGAAGGAAATCGCCCTGCAAGAGCGAATATACTGGAGACTATCTAAGGAATATACATTGCAACAAGGACCAAGAGACGTTCGTTGAAGTTGTTGCTGACATAAATGGAAAAGAAACAAGGTTGAAGAAAAGGCTCCTTAGTCCTGAGAAGAAAGAGCACTACGTTGATGATTCCATCGTCAAAGATTTTTCGTCCTTGGGATTGACTCTTGATGAAGTTTACAAACCAATCTTATCACAAGTTGAGACTAAACACTACGTTGAAACGGATCCTAAAGACCGCTGGGAGGAGACGAACAGAATTCTTGGTCTTGGAATATTCAACGAGTTCCGAACGGATTTGCAGGAACTCTGTAATATGAAGAAAAATGAAAGTACGTACAGCTCTCTCAGAAAAGTCATCTATGGCGTAGAAAGTGAATTGCAAGATTTCCTCGAACTACAGAATCTTGCTGCGGCACTTCAGCAGCGGCCCTTTTCGTTTCCAACATTCCAAAAGGAATTGAAAGAAAGTATAGCGCAGACATACTCGCTCGGGCCTATGGACATCAAAAAATTGGGCCACAATCTCGATAAACAGATTTTGAAACTGGCACAGAGAAACGAGAGCTTTGAAGCTATCCAAAAGCTAATCGTTCCAGACTATCATATCACTACTTGCTCATCAAAACTCATTCAATGTTTCAGAGAACTCTTCATTTCCCTGGGAAACCTTAGGCCAACTGATCTTGAAATGCACGATTTCCTGGAAACAGGTAAAAAGCTAGTTCGCGATTCAACGTGTCCTTTTTGCCTTGAAAAGACATTGACTTCACAGAAGCTGATACTGATAGACGAAAGAATCAAAGACGCAAAGGACTTGGAAAAGCTCCTATTGAACGTCGACTCTAAATTGAAAGAGATACGCCAATTAAGGACAGACATGATTCTAGGTACTGCTGTTTTTCTGGATAGATTTGCGGTAGAAAAGGTCAGAGAAAGAATTTCGAAAAGCGAAGAATACAAGAATGAATTGAAAAAAACCGTTGAGATCAAGGAACAGATTGAGTCAACTGACACAATGATCGGGAGGCTAGATACGGAACTTGAAAGGCTCATTCAAAAGACAGAGTCGATTAGAGGAGGCAAGGAAGAGTTTGATGAGACAGAATACATGACAGAAATCGACGAAACAAACAGAACCGCTGAAGCAGCAGAACAAGCTTTGGGCAGATTGAAAGACGACCTGAGAACGTTGCTAGGGATACTAATGTCCAAGACCCCTACGTTATCAGCGAAAGAAAAGGCTGAATTGAACAAGGCCCTACTATTTCGCAAGATGATTGATCACTTGAGCGATATCAAGTACGTCGGAGTCTATGAAAACAATCTAAATCAAATCACTGATCTAATAGAAGAAGTTGAGAAGTTTGAAAAGAACAAGTCAGAAGGACTGCTCGCAAATCTGACTGGGCAGATAAAGGACTTCTACAAGAAACTAAATCCAAATGAGAAAATCCAATTCTCTGAGATCGTTCCCACAAAAGGAAAAAGCCGCAAAATCCAGATCAAAGCTGTCTCCTTCGGAAAAGACATGAACCCGGTTAGCTGTTTCAGCGAATCTCACATGAACTGTCTATGCTTAAGTGTATATTTCTCCCAGCGTGTTCTGAACAACCCATACTGGAAATTCCTAATGCTGGACGATCCTGTTCAAACAATGGACGAAAACCATGCCAAAAATCTGATAAGAATACTTGCCGTGATCGCCAAATCAAAGCAAGTCATAGTATTGAGCTATAACGCCAAGTTCTGTCAGGATTTCAGAAACCTTTTCTACGGTATTGATTACTTGTTCTACGAGTTTTCGGGCTATTCAAAGAATGGCCCAAGAATAGACCTGAAACAAGCCCCCTTTGAGACATACATAGCTATTGCCAGAAAATATCAAGACGGAAACATGGAAGAAAGAGCCATTGCAGGAAACAACCTCCGGAAAGCAATAGAACGTTTTGCTCTGGACCTTTTAGTCCACAAAGGAAAAATGGGCTACGGCAAGGCCTCTGAATTGAAGCTGGATGAACGCCTCGAAAAAATCGAGACAAAAAACCTGCTCGCCCTAAATGAAATAGGAGAAATTAGGGCAATACTGAACATATGTGACGCAGCCTCTCATGAACCGCCCAGAAGAGAAGTAACACCAACAGAGTTATCAGACGGAGCTACGACCTTGACTAGCCTTGCCTCAAAACACTTGAAATAAAGCAGATTCGCGCGTTGTCACAGATAATGGTTTCGATCAATGGGTTTTGTGATAAAATATGTGTGACAACATGTTTCAAAAGATTTCGAAATCAGGAGTCTGCAGGAAGCATAGTCAAGCTCATATTGAGCTTCACGAACATCGCCAATTTCCTTTCAAGACCCATTCTCTGAGTGACTTTCAGAGATTCAGATTCGCATTCGACCCATAAATGAAAATCTATCCCGAAGTCCTTACTATTGGTTGGCTTTTCTCTCACTCTGATGCACTACGTGAGAATAGGACAATCTTGAGTGTATACTTCATGAAAGTGTGGATATTTCCCGATGAAGGACTTCTAAGGTCTGTTTTTTCCATGCGCGCGCGACGCGTGAAGTTCGCCATCCGAGGATTAGTATCTAGTTTCTTTCTCTGTGGGTACCAGTAGCAACTGAAAAATCGTACTCCGTACCTGTATGTGATCATAACTTGCAATCGGTCGAATTTATAATGGGATTTTAACGCAAATTTGAGGGTAAAATAAATGTTTGAATAATTTCTTAAAGAAAAACCCGCTATTAATAGTCAATAATGAAGAATCAATTATGAACTTAGAGTTTGAGAACGGTCGGAGTTATTCTGTTGATATTACTCACAACATTAGTGGTTTTTTAGTCTCATATCAAAAGATTGGCTTTGATGATCTCGGTCTCGAAAAAACTGATGTAGAATTCTTGCTTAGGAGAATCACAAAGATTGCATCAATCTTGGAGGTAAAACCATCGCAGTTTCTATTAGAATTAGTATCCGGCTACAGTGCAGCTGCATGTCATGTAGATAAACATGGAATTGTTCATTTGGTACTCCCAATCGACATTGTCAAAAATCACATTGCCCTTCCTTCAAGAGGAATCGATGATGACTATTTAATTTATCACGAATTAATGCATGCCAAAGATGTGCTGGAAGGAAAAGACATTTCATCAGGGTTCATTAATATTAACGAGGATTTTAAAGAATATTTGAGTGGGTTTCTTCGAGATTTTTCAATTGAAGGAAGATTAGAAAAGAGTGCTAAACCACACTATCCAAAGCAACAAGCGATAGAGAATGTCTATAATTGTCTTCTTGAGGAATTTGAAATAGGAAACATCGATGAAAAAACTATGAGACTACTTTCAAAGGGGATCATCGCAGAATTATGCGAACTGACCTGGGGTAAAGAACTAAGTCATGATGAAACTTGCGATTTGGTTAAAAGAGCATTAGGAGAAACCTGACCCCAATTTTCGATCAATCGATTGTGACCCTAGTTTGAGGCTCCTGTGACTATTGGTTTTTGTCGAGTTCAATCAAGAAAAATAGGGTTTCCGCTCATATTCCTCTTTCAAGTTGACTAGAGCGTTCTCTACTACATGGCTTAAACTGGAAAAAGAGAGTGGATTCTGTTAGCGCAAGGCGCGTTGCTAATAGAAATTCGACTGCCAGTTAATATTTGGAGCTCTGTTTCGGAATGACAGGAGCGAAGAGATTCTTTAGCACGTTTGCCGCGGAGTACGAGGCTCAGAGCAGGTGACCGCCGCACTCCAGAACCCGTATGAGACGCTAGTGACCCTGCCGTTCACTCGTCTGAGGCATCTCTGCAGGTTCGAGAAGGGCGACTATTGTAAGGAAACAAGAAGCGAATGCGGACCACAAAACTGCCACCAAATCCGAAAACAAGAATTATAACCATTTTACACCGATTATGTTACCCGCCCGCGGGCCGACGGAGGATCGGTATCTCCGCCATGCTTCTTTCCCGGGTAACAGTGTGACATTCCAGTGATGTAGAAAACCTTTTGATCGTAGAAGACCTCTTGATGCAGACCGTACCATTCTATCAGTTTCATCCCGCTAGCATTAGGTTCTGAAAGGTTCTTTGAGAATGGGCGACCGCACTTGTATATGCTTTGTGATGGAGCCTGAGAGATGTGCACTATCTTAGCGTCGATTTCGCCCCAGACAATTGGCTTGGGTTCAACTTCCTCAGAACTGCAGTCGTTACATTTCAGCAAGTTCTTTCGAAATTCCTTAAATCCGTTGGTGTCCATGGCAGTCAAGCCTATTTGGTGTTCCTACGCACGACTATCCTGACAGAGTAGTAGATGTTAGGGCTTTTCACGAACATATTCAAAGCCCGCGCTAGATAATCCGAAAGAATTCTCTCGGACACCTACGTCACTAGGCCGACGCCAATGTTTTTCAATCTGCTGTACACTTGGTCAATCACAAATTCGAGTTCAGACCTACTGAGATTCTCGCATTTAGGCATCTGTTTTAGTAGATTTGACTTGAAAAACTCGCTGGAAGTTCCTGCATTCAAACTTGCTTCTTTTGAGATCTTGACGCATAGCTCTGATAGCTTGTCTGTTGAATAAAGATTCAAGAGATCCATATCGACCTCTTTGTCTTGAAACCACTGTTTCAATTCTGAGGACGTGTTGAGGAAAGAATCAATGCTTTCACCAACCAGACTCATTATCGAGCTTCTGTGATGATCTACGACAGCACGGATCACAGATTTGAATCCTTCGTATCCAGTCTTTGCCGACTGAACAAGGCTCAGAAGCTTAATCTCGTTGATGCTACCGATACTTTGTTCCATCAGCTCTCTGACTAGTTCAACAGGCCTTGCCTCTTTTTCTGATTCGGTCATGATTTCCCTCAAGCCATATTCCGAGGGGAATATTCTCAGCAAGTAGCATGGAAGGGGATCTGGGATGTGGTCGTCCATGTGTCTCTGATTGTGGATTCTGACTGCTTCCTGCAATACTAGATCAAACTTGCCTGAAAAATCCTCGAAAGGCATGCCAAACGGTACAAGACCTATCCGCGTCCCCTTTCCGGATCCTTTCCTTGTCTGAACCAGGTTAACAAGTTTGAGATGGTCTTGCGATTCCTTTAGGCTTTCTTGATCTTCGAGCAATCTAATCAAAGGATTATTGTTAGGATCGGTGATGATATATGCTGAAACTATCTGCTGCGTAAGAAATTCCTTTATTATGTCCTCGTTTATTTGCTCATTAAACAGATCCCGTATGGATTCCTTGAACTCGGCCTCTTCGCCTGTCTTAGGCATAGTTTCTTGCCAAGATTTGATCTTCTCTGTGGCCTCAGAAATCTGAACTTCAAGCAGATTGCCTATTCGAAGATGGAGTATCCCTAATTCCATCTGCGAGACAAAACCTGCGAAGTATCTGTGGCCTTCTAGATTCGTGTTTAGAGCTCGTACAGTGGCGTTGGCAAGGGTGGGATTAGGATCTATTTTATCGACGTTGGCGAATTCATAGAGAATCCTCGGGGCAAATCGATGACCTGCTATGGTCACGCAGAGTTGTTTATAACTGATGTCATTTTGGCTCTTGAGAGAAAGCGTTGTGGCGGCGCTTGCCAAATCCTTCATTTCAGCAGGAGATAGTGGATGTGTTTCAACTTGATCTGTGACGAGGTTCTCAGCAATAGTGACCAAAAGATTCTCGAATGTCCGTTTGTCATCAACAGGACATAGTTCGAGGATTCTATTCAGATCAGGTTTCGGCGAAGTTCCCCTGATTCTGTGTTCATCAAGAAAGCTACAAAGCGTGTCTGAAGCTCTGTACAGTCTTTCATACCGAAAGTAGAGCTGAACAAATTGATTGAGATCAAATGACTCCTGAGTTTGGAGAAGTGTCTCAAGATACTGATTGAATTGAGTGGATGGAACAAGTTTCTTTGCAATCATGAAGTTTGCAATGAGATTAAGTTGGGAGTTTTCCTTCGATGCACCCTTCATCTCGACAAAGATTCTGTCGGCGAACTCTGGTGCGACGAGTGAATAATAGAGCACCTCAAAGATTTTAGGATTTACATCTGACTGGGTGGACGCAACAGAAACCAAATCCTTTTCCACAGAATGTATCGTTTGAGGGACAAACTCATCCAAAAACGCAAGTTCAACGTATCCCAACTTGTATCGACTTCTAGTGGCTTCGATATTTCGTCGCACCCTCAAAATCTGAGTCTCAAGAAGCCGCAATTCTGCCTCCACTTTTGAAGGGGAAAAACTGTCAGGGAATGAACTCAAAATCAGTTCAAGATGTTTCAGAAATGTGTCGTCTTTAAAGTCAACGAATGGCTTGGAAATTCGCTTCTCGCCCAGAATTCTTGCTAGTTGAACAATCAAGTGTTTGTTCACAAGTTGCGCTTCTTTCGTTTCCGACTCGCTTAATCCAATGATATTTCGCCACGCGTCAAGACGACCATGGTCGCCCCGAGTTTCACGGACCAGAAGTCTAACGATAGTGGGGTCTGTCTTGACTAAAGATGCTGTAAAATCTAACACTTTGTCTCTCCACAGATTAGGTGAAGCTGTCGGCATGAAGTCCATAAGTTGTTCTAAATCATCCTTGATTTCAAGGCCATATACTCCCAAATCACTAACAATATCGGCCTTATAGCGAGCCAGTTTGTCGAAGAACTCTGTTGCGATCGTATTGACTTTTCCCAACGTATACTCCTCCTTCATCTCAAGGAACAATTCTGATAGAGGACCAACACTGCTTCTGTTTACGGATTTTGTGTCAAGAAGTTCTTTGCTTATGAGAAGGGTCGCAAATTCGCTTCCAAGCTTGGGATCTGCGCATAATTCTTCCCAGACTTGTTTAACCTGTTTGCCTTGATTCGTGCTGTCATAGTAGACCAGTTTCAGTATTGGAACAGAATTCTCAAAAAGATGACTTTTTTTGATTTCCTCGATTGAGTCGTTCAGCCACAACGTGTCGTCATCGTAGATCCAGAATTTTCTTGTTAACAACGCTTGAACTTCAGAATAATCAAGTACAAGTTTGTAATGAGACAAGGCAAAAGAGAAATCATCAATGAAATGCTCCTGTTTCATCTTCATTGTTCTGAGATTTATTATTTGCGAAAACTTCGGCGTGAGAAGAATGGCTGCACTAGTTAATTTACCCAATGCATCCTGGATTGTCTTGCTCAAGCTCTGTGCCAAGGAGAACTCGTTGGGAAGGCTGAGACTCAAGTTGGCTTTTCCGTCATCGGGAGCGACATCTGAAGGCAAATTGGCGGTGAGAATTCTTTCACTCGTCTGAAGATTGTTCCGTCTGTCCCGCGCATTCCATAATACTATCATTCCGATTATGACCCAAATGACCACGAAGGTTACCGTGACATCCGGTGAAAACCAAAGCGCATAGCCTATACCTATGCCTCCAAGTATCCAGAAAACGAAGACAGTCCAAAAGTAGAATCTGATTGATCGAACGGTTTGCGATAGTGATTCCTTGATTTGTTTTCCAACCGAGTCGAGTGTCTTGTCGAACTCCTGAATCGTGCTCTTCGAATCTCTTTCGAGAGTCGTAATTCTATTAGAAAATATCGCGATTTCTTTCTCGAGCTTAGATACTTCGGAGTCGATGGATTTCTCCGATGTTTCTGACTTTGTCGTTCTTTCAGACTGCTGTTTTTCCAAGGCCTATCCCAAAAATATAATATCAAACGAGACTTTTATGCGTTGCATCCGCGATTAGACCGTCTTTGTGGTATCCAGAATTAAGATAAAACCACAGTGCGCGAGGAGAGAATTAACAGTCTTTGATGGACTTTTTCGTGGAGTCTACTAAATAGTCCACAAGCCTTATAGGGAACTCGAACTAGATGTTTCTGAAGAGTGAGGGAAAATGAGTACTGAAGATGAAATAGCAGACCGTCTTCTACAAGGGTACACACCAGCTCAACTCATAAACGAAGGTTACAAGAAATCCACGGTGTACAAGGTCAACCAAGAAATCAGGGTCCATGTGATGCAGACCACAAAACCAAAATGGATGATTACGAACGTGAACCCAGTAGAACCTAGAGCTTTGCCGAGACAGATGAGATCCTTGTCATTTCAGTTTGAGAACACTTCAGACAAGGACATGTACCTCTACAAAGTGGGAATTT
>Ga0172364_10001950_pt1 | contig 16204 bp, 12 predicted proteins | sample LakKivSesite10cm_FD_114545 | JGI IMG/M metagenome (GOLD analysis project Ga0172364, IMG submission 114545) | Sediment microbial communities from Lake Kivu, Rwanda - Sediment site 10cm | ecosystem: Environmental > Aquatic > Freshwater > Lake > Sediment | place: Rwanda: Western Province, Lake... | reverse complement strand
GATTCCAGCGGCAAAAAGGTCGCAGTGGGCAAGCAGATTGGCAGTCATGAAGGCCCCGTAGCTGTGCCCACCGACACCGACTCTTTTGGTGTCGGCGACGCCCATTTTGTCAAGGACGTCGATGGCGGCTTGGGCGTTCGAGACAATCTGTTCGACGAATGTGTCGTTCATCGTCTTGGGGTCACCGATGACTGGCATCTGGGCATTGTCGAGCACGGCATATCCCTGGGTGACGAAGAAGAGCTGGCTGGAGCCGCGGAGGAAAGTGAACCGGTAAGGAGAATCCCTGACCTGTCCAGCGGTTCGCGAATCGCTGTACTCCAGGGGATAGGCCCAGATGACGACCGGCAGCCGTACGCCCGGAGTGTATCCGGGTGGAAGATAGAGTGTTCCCGAAAGCTCGACGCCGTCGGCCCGCTTGTATTTGATCAATTCCTTCTTCAGGCCGGTGAGTTGAGGCGCCGGATCCCGGAACTGGGTGAGAGCTATTTTTTCCTTAGTTTTCAGATCGAATAAGTAGTAATTGGGCGGGTCGGTGGGCGATTCGGAGCTAATGAGAATCTGCTTGCGAGCATCGCCCGGGAAAGCCACGAAGGACTCATACCGTCCCTCAGCGCAGGCGAAGAGTCGTTTTTTCTCCAGAGACTTGAGGCTCATTTTGTCCAGGAACGGACGGTTCCCCTGGGGAGAGGCGCCCATCCCGGTGAGATAGATCCACTCTTTGTCCTGAAGGGCGATTTGCTCGCCGGATGGCGCTGTCGTCATGACCACATTCCCCGGGTCGGCGTAGTCATCCTGGCTGCTTAGGTCGAATATCTTCCGCGGCACAGCCAGGGGATTATCGACATTGATTTGGGTAGTCGTCTGCCATCTTCTCTTCCAGTCATACTCGGAGACAAGGGCCTCGGCGGGTGTGGCCAGCCATTGGAGGCCGGCGCAGCGGTGCTGGATTTTATGCACCTCCCGGGGCTCGACGTTGAAAGGCGCCGCAAGCGTCATCAGCCGGTCTCGCCAAGGTGCCTCCTTTTCCGGGTCGCCGCCGTCGAGTGCTTCCACCCAGACCAGCGTGGCCGGCCGGAGCGGCTGCCATTCCGGATTCCGCGGGCCGATAGGAACTCCGTTCATCGGGACTTCCTCGGCGGCCGGAAGGTCGGCGAGAATCCTGAGGAGCGATCCGTCTTTTCCCCAGACCTCGAGGGTGTGGGGAAACCCGAAAACGGGGATGCTGTGCGAGAAAGGTTTCTTGACCCGGTAGATGAGGAAATGATTCCCGTCGGGTGAAGGTTCAGCATAGACGTAAACACCGGGTGTCCCGACCTTGCGTGCAGTTCCGTCAACCGCATCGATTTCAAAAAGCTGAGAGGTTGCATAATACTCGAAAAGGATATCATCATGGGAAGACTTGAGGAGATCTTGAAAGGTCGCAACCTTCGAGACCTTGCCGTAGCTCTCTTCGATGGTGGGCCCGACCGGGACCGCGGGCGCCACGGGGGGTTCGCCGCGGCCCTCGACGATGGTGTTGACGATCAAGTGACGGCTGTCAGGCATCCACCCAAATCCCGGTCCCAACACAGAGTTCAATATGGCCGGAGTCAGCTGCCTGGCCTCCGCCGTCCCCGCGTTGACGACCCAGAGTTCGATGCCGTCCTCCTTGTGGCGCGCGAAGGCAATGGAGCGGCCGTCAGGCGACCATTGGGGGAAGCTCATCTTGGCGCCGTCAGGGAGAGCGACCTTGCGGGTTTCTCCATCCCGGAGAGAGACGAGCGAGAGCGCCGTATGGAAGATCAGCTGCTGACGGCTGTTGGTCCGGGGTGTTATGCGAATTCCGGCAAGCCGGAGCACGGGTTGGGCGAGATTGGAGATGCGCGGCATGGCCTCGTAATCGGCCAGAAGAAGCAGGCCGCCTCTCGGGCTTGGAAAAGCGCGGGGGAAAGGCGGTGCGTCAAGGATATCGGTGACTTCCTTGGGTGGAAGCTTGTAAGGAGCTTGGCCGGAGGCAAAAATAACGAGCATCGCGAGAGCTAAGGAAAAAGCAAACAGTTTTCTTCTCAATTCATTCCTCCTGGTGAGTGGTATGGATTTCTTATATATGAATAGGCAGGGCTTTTCAAATTTGTTTTTTTCTTTTGACAGAGGGGCCGGATAAAAATATAATCCCAAAGGATGGGGAAGCTGGCGAGCCGGATTGTTCTAGCGTCGATTGCTTGGCTTATTCTTGGGGGCTGCAGGCAAAGCGTCACGCCGACCGATCTTGTACTCCTGAACGCGACTGTCTACACAGTCAATCCCGCCTCTCCACAGGCCCGCTATCTTGCGGTCAAAGGGAATACGATTGTTGCTATAGGCCAGAAAGATGCCGAAGCCAGAAGGTATATCGGTAGAGAGACTCGGGTGATCGACCTCGAAGGAAAGTTCGTGCTTCCGGGAATCATCGATGCCCATGTCCATTTCAACCGGGCGGGTGCGTTGATCAACGACGCCAACCTGATGACTGTCTCTGATGATGAGGGACTGAGGAAAGAGATCGGCCGAGTTGTTGCCCTTTTGGACGATGGCGAATGGATTACGGAAGGGCTCTGGGGAGCCTATGAGCAGTGGGATCTGGGGGATGCGGGACAGGGAGTGCGACAGGAAAAAGCCGCTTGGCGGCCCAATCGGGCCCTAATTGACGACCTGACGCCTTCGAATCCTTGTTTTCTCTGCCGCTACGACTTCAAAGAATGGCTGGCCAACACGGCCGCCCTCAGGGCCGCTGGCCTTGAGGGAAAGAACATAGACGGCCTGGAGATTGGTTCGGATGGGAAGCCGACCGGGATTGTCTTCCGTCCTTCCCCCGCATTTTTGGCCATTTCAAAGGCCGTCCGGCCGAAATCCCGCGAGCGGCTGCTCGATGAGAACCGGGCCGCGCTCAAGGCGCTCCGGGAAGCAGGGATCGTCGAGGTTCACGACATCGAGGATCCTGAGCAGACAGACCGGTTCATCGAGCTCCAGGAGAGGGGAGAGCTGACCTGCCGGGTCTGGCTGCGGCCCGACCTCTCGCGCGGCTCCGAGCTCCGCTCCCAGGGATTCACCATGGGGCTCCATCCCAAGAGTAAACAGAAAGACGCATGGCTCCGCTATGGAGCCCTGAAAGGCTACATCGACGGCATCATGGGGACGCATGGGGCTCTCTTTTTCGAGCCCTATTCCGATGAGCCAGAAAACTACGGGCACTGGCGCCACCATACCTCCGATGATCCAGAACTCAAGGTCGGGAATATGGACAAGATGTACGGCCTGATCAAGGCCGGGCTGGAGGCGGGATTCGTTCCCAACGTCCACGCCATCGGCGACCGCGGTGTTGCCGAAATGCTCAACCTGTATGAGAGGTTGAAAATCGATTTGGGCACCGACCTAGAGGGTTTTCGGGTGATCCATGCCCAGGTCATAAGGCCTCAGGATTTCCCGCGTTTCCGGGCCCTCAACGTCATAGCCGAAGTCAACCCTTATCATATCTCTGATGACATGCGCTGGATGGAGGAGAGGATCGGAAGGGAAAGGTGCCGCGGCGCCTATGCCTTCCGCTCTCTGCTGGACAACGGGGCCACCTTGAGCTTCGGATCAGACTGGCCCGGGACAAGCGCCGCTTACTATCACATGCATCCCAAATACCTGATTTATGCGGCGGTCGCAAGGAAAACTCTCAAGGGGACTCCTCCGGAAGGGTGGTTTCCGGAGCAGCGGATTTCCGTCGAAGAAGCCATAAGGGCCTATACCATAAATAACGCTCGGGCTTGTTTTGAAGAGGGCCTCCGAGGCTCTCTCGAGGCCGGAAAGCTGGCCGACATCACGGTTTTCGACCGAGACCTCACCAAGATTCCTGAGGATGAGATCCTTCAGGCGGAGGTTGTCCTGACAATTGTTGACGGCCGGGTTGTCTTCGAAAGAAGGGCAGCCCGGTGATCATTGGCTTGAACAAATTCGGGAATTTCAGAATAATATGAACTAGCCGGGTGAAGCGAGAGATGGCCAAGATACTGCTCGTCGAGGATGACGCTATTCAGATCGAGTTGATCAAGAAACACCTTGAGCCCCAGGGTCATGTCGTCATCAACGCCAAAAACGGGATGGAAGGGATCAAGCTGGCCCGGGAGGGGAAGCCGGACCTCATTCTGATGGATATGATCATGCCGGGAATGCACGGCCTCGAAGCCACCATCAAGCTCAAAGAAGATCCGGCGACAATGGATATCCCGATTATGGCCCTAACCATCATGAGCTCACCCAAGTTTGTCCAGGAATGCTACCGGGCCGGGATCATCGGCTACATCAAGAAGCCTTATGACCCCAAAATCCTCCTGGACAGCATCGAGAGGATTGTGGGAAAGCCGGAGAGGAGAGTCTCCAGGATCATGATGATTGCGGGGGCGTCCCGGTTGGCGACAATGGTCGAAATGCGGCTCGTCCGGAACGGCTATCAAGTGGATAGCTTTCCCGGCGCCAAAAGCGCCCTGGGTCATATTGTCGGGGATAGGCCGGACGCGATTTTCCTGGACATTTCGCTTCCGGAAAAGCATGTGGCCATGGTCTTCGAGGAGCTCCGGAAGTCCAAGGTGACGAAAGAAATTCCGGTCATCCTTTTCTCGGCCCATGAGGGAAAAGAAGCCCTGGAATCGGCGGTGAGCCGTTGGGGAGCCAGGGACTATATCTCGACCGCTTCAGACCTCACCGATGTCCTGCGCAAGGTGAGAGAAAACCCCGGGTGATTTCCGGCGATCTCCTGTTACAACGCAACCGCACGAATTCGACCCGAAATGGCCACCGTGATCCGATAGCTTCCCGCTGAATTCGAAATCCGGATGGTCGCCAGGTTTGAGACTGTGCCGACGGGATGAAAGGTCGGGCTATTATTCGCCTCGACGGTCACGCCTTCGCAGGAGCCGCTCACTTCCGGCCGCCAGGCATTCTTGACGCTGTCAAATTCTTCGACGACATAGCCCTGACGCTGGAAGCTCACCCGGAACGGATGGCCTTCAAAAATCGCCTTATGCCGGGCATAGTTCAGCCGCGCCTGGATCTCCCAGGCCGCTTTGTTGAGGCGCTGCTTTGGGGCGTGACCCAGGAAGGCATTCGAGGCGCCGTAAATGACCAGAGAGACCAGGGCCAACACCAGTATTGTTTCAAGGAGCGAAAAACCCCTGTCCATTCAGTATTCCTTCCACTCGGAGGCGCCGAAACGGGAGACGAACAAGACGGGCTGCGCTGCGCGCGGTGCCTGGAGGGAGTCTTCCGAGCCGGTATCTGGAGACCAAGGAGTCAGGCTCAATGTGTTTCCCGATGATGAGTAGGCGGTCGTCTGGATGCTCCCCAGCAACCCGAGAGTTTTATTTTTCCCTTCAATTTTGAAGCCATCGCCTCCTGCGGTCAGCGAAGCCTGAATTTTGAGGTCCTGCGGAGCCCCTGCGGCGGCGACAATCCCACCTTCAATGGCCGCCTCGGTCCAGATGTCCCGGCCGGTGGAGAAGATGACCACTTGCGACTGCTTGCTTTTTACATAAGGTATGCCTTCTTGCCAGCTGAGTCCCTGCTGGATGAGATGTGAGGCGATGACGATTCTCCCGGAACTCACGAGCGTGAGTTTGACTCCCGGTAGGATGGAAGCGACTTCCCGGTCCGGAACGAGGCGGACCTCGCCGTTTCCTTCGATAATGCCTCCGCCGAGAGACAGAACCTCTCCACTGATGATGATGGGGCCCCGGGGAATGAGGTCGAAAGTCTCTTCCCCCTGCGGTGAGAAAAAGGACGTTTTGCTCTCCGCCGGGTTATATTTCAGGACCCATATTCCCTCGGCTAGGCGGAACGAGATGACTTGGGAGCTTCCCTCGATGGCCATGATCATTTCCAGCACATCCCCCTGCACATATATACCGGCCAATCCCATGTCGTTCCGGATGAGATAGACACCCTCAGGCACCGGTTCCTGAGATTCCTCGAGACCGAGAACCGAACGGAGTCTGGCGGCGGTCATGTCCTGCGGACGGAAGATCTCGATATCGAGGGCTTTTTCGAGAAAAGGGGTTGCGCTTTGTGGAATGAGCGGCTCATCGGCGAAATTGATTTTGGGCGGCAAAAATTGGCGCGAGGATGGAAGCAAGACGATGTTATTTTCTTCGAGGAAATTCTGGCGCTCTTCCGGGCCGAGCTCCTTATTGAGAAGAAACGGGAGCGAGGATAGAGGAATGCAACCCGCCAGAACTTCGGCTCTCGCTTCAAGGGAAGTCTTCCGCAGGAAGGATAGGCTTTTGAGCCGCCCTTCCGCCTCGATGGGAAAACTGTACAGGGCTGAGAAAAAGCCGTCCTTTTCAATGACCTTATCGAGCCGGCAGTTCGTCCGGCTCTGCCAGCGCATGCTTTCGTGGTGGGTTTTGATCTCCACGGGGAATTGCATACCCGTCGCTTCCTCGATTAGGATTTTGCCCCGACCGAGAGCGTCATCCCTTAACTCCTGGTATCTTTCCTCACAAATGATCCGCGGAGAGGTTCCACTCCTGATGGCGGCCGCGAGATGATGGAATCCTTCCTTAATCCCGTTTTCAGAGCAATAATCCAGCCGTGAGGAGTTTTTTTTGTAGCCGCTGACCTGGAGATACACCTGGGAAATGAAGATCAGCCCGAGGGCCAGGGTGCCGAAGGCCAGGAAAAGGAAGAGAGTCACGATGAAAATCGCCCCTTTCTTTTTGTTCTTATCGCGCTCAAGGGAGAATGAGCCCCAGGTTCTTGGGGAAAACCGATAGTTCATGCGCCCCCTCCATATTTTGTTTATCGGCCAGCTTGACCTTGACCAGGTTGTTTTCTTTGGCATAGGCAAATTCGAATAGTCCGGTGTTATCAAGGAGCGGTTGGGCCGGGCTGGCGTTGACCTTCCGTCTAAGGACGTCGGTTTTGATGTCGTGAAAATACGTAACCTCTTCGAGGAGGAGAAGCCGGGAGTCCGCTGCCCTGTAGCTGTTTTCAAGGGGGGACGAAAGTACGGCCGTTTTGCCTTCGAGCGAGGCGATGATGTGCCGCTCCGCCCTGACCTCATCGACTAAGCAAACCGACCGACCCGCGCTGAGCCCCGACGTTTTCTCCAGGGTGACGCGCGTCTCTCCGGAAGCGCAGTCGGCCGCGAGATTGAACTTCCCCTCCTGGCTCAAGATGACGAGAGTGCTCCCTGCGGCGACGCCCTCGATCGCCCCGGCCCGGATCGCCACGTCCAGGCCGAAGCCGGCCCGGAGGAGGTCAATCCGCAGTTTCTCAAGCGCCGCCTGGATGGCCAGGCTGTCCTCCTCGGCACACTTGAGTTTGACAAAGAGGCTCCGGGTCATCCCAAGGAACTCGGAGGCGGCCAGCACAACAAGAAGAGAAAACGCCATGACAAGAAGCATTTCAATGAGGGAAAAGCCTCCTTTTCTCATTTCTCAGAACTCCAGCTCCCGGTAGAGAAGGAGGCAGAAGACCGCCTTCTTCCGGGGTTTGTTTGGCGAAAAAAACTCCAGGACGACTTTCTTCAAGCTTTGGTTCACGTCATCGACCTGCCAGGCGATCCGATACGCTTCCGGCGATGACGGATCATTCACCAATTCCTCGTGGGCTCCCGCTCTGAGCTCGTCCGAGTCATGGGGGAGGGCTTTGAGAGTTTCCAGCCGCGATGAGGCGAGCCGCGAGGCCCGGAATTGAAAATCGGCGCTTTTTTTCGCGGCGAGAGAGAGACCGAGTAGCTGAGCCGCGCCGGTGATGAGGAACAGGATGAGCGAGGAGGAGATGAGAAGCTCGATCAGGCTGAATCCGTTCTTTTTCATTTTCATCCGTCTTGCCCGCGGCCGACTCCCTTGCCAGAGACGTGCCATGCTGATGGAGGGCCGATTTTCAGGGAGGTATGGAGCGCTCCCTGATGGATGTGTCAACGCCGATTTAAAAAGAGCGGAGCGGGGACGGCTTCCTGAGTCAACCGGGATTGACTTCCCCTGGGAGTTGACTTACCATCCCTTGATTGGTCATCTTTAGCCAAATTGGGGAAATGAGTAATGAAGTGCCCCAAGTGTCAGGCATAAAACCCTGAGGCCCAGCGGTTCTGCGGCGAGTGCGGGACTCCGCTTGTTCGGGGACATGAACCGAATTCTCCTGAATTCGGTATCGCGTCCCCAAGCTTGCCAACGGAAACCCTTCAAGCGCCCATCCACGAGCTGACCGGCGGTTCAACCTTTGCCGGGCGCTATCAGATTATCGAGGAGTTGGGCAAAGGGGGGATGGGCCGGGTCTATAAGGTCCTGGATACCAAAATCAACGAGAAAATCGCTCTCAAGCTGATTAAGCCCGAGGTCGCGCTGGACCGGGAGACGATCGAGCGTTTTTCGAACGAGCTCAAGCTGGCCCGGAAGATCCGTCACAAGTATGTCTGCGCGATGTTTGACATCGGGGAAGCCGCAGGATCTCACTTCATCACCATGGAATATGTCCATGGCGAAGACCTGAAGAGTATGATCCGGATGTCCACCGGGCTCACCATGGGGACTGTGCTGAGCATAGGCAAACAGGTTTGCCAGGGGCTGGCCGAAGCGCACAGCTTGGGTGTTGTCCACCGCGACCTCAAGCCCCAGAACATCATGATCGACAAAGGCGGAAATGCCAAGATCATGGACTTCGGCATCGCCCGATCGGTCCGGGAGAAAGGGATAACGGGCGCGGGGATCATGATCGGCACGCCGGAGTACATGTCCCCCGAACAGACGGAAGCCAAGGACGTCGATCAGAGGTCCGATATCTATTCCCTCGGCATCATTCTCTATGAGATGGCTACCGGCCGCGTTCCCTTCGAAGGCGAAACCGCCTTGAGTATCGCCATCAAGCACCAGACAGAGATTCCCAAAAACCCCATGTCGCTCAACCCTCATATCCCCGACGACCTCAATCGCCTGATCCTCAAATGCCTGGAGAAAGACAAGGACAAGAGATACCAGACAGCTGCCGAGGTCGAGGCCGAGCTGGAGAAGATCGAAAAGGGAATCCCGACAACCGAACGGGTTGTCCCTGAGCGAAAAACGCTCACCTCTAAGCAGATTACGGTCCAAATTGAGCCCGGGCGACTGGTCAAACCGGCGGCCATTCTGATTTGTATCATCATCGCCGCGCTGCTTCTTTGGAGATTTTTCCCCCGGAAAGAAGCGGCGCCTGCCGCCAAGATCAAAAACTCCATCGCAGTTATCAGCTTTGAAAACCAGACCGGAGACAAGGCCTTTGATTATCTCAGGAAGGCCATCCCCAACCTTCTCATCACCAGCCTGGAGCAGAGGGGAGGACTGTACGTGGTCACCTGGGAGAGAATGGCCGACCTTCTCTGGCAGATGGGGGAGAAGGACACCGAGACCATCGACCGCGAATCAGGATTCCGTATCTGCCGTAGGGAAGGCGTCGAAGCCATCGTCCTGGGTAGCTTCATCAAAGCCGGAGACATGTTTGCCACAGACGTTAAGGTCCTGGATGTGGATACAAGAAGGATGATCAAGAGCGCCAGCTCCCGGGGCGAGGGGCCAGACAGCATCCTAAGGACCCAGATCGACGATTTGAGCCGGGAAATCTCCGTGAGCATTGGGCTGGCCAGGGAAAAAACTGAAGGCGAAAAAGCTCAGGTTGCAGAAGCGACGACCAGCTCGATGGAGGCTTATGAGAATTATCTCAAGGGTAGAGATGAGTTTGACAAATTGTACTACATGGATGCCGTTAAGCCGCTCGAAAAAGCGATCGAGCTGGATCCCGAGTTTGCCATGGCCTATTTTTATCTTGGTTTTACGCAATTCTCAATAGGAAATGTAAAGGCGGGAGAAGAGGCCCTCGCAAAAGCGAAAGCTTTGGCTAACAGGGTCACGGAAAGAGAGAGGCTTTATATAGAAGCCGCCTATTCCGCAATAGTGGAACACGACTGGGAGGCCGGATTTCGTTTCATCCAGGAGCTCATCCAGAAATACCCCAAGGAGAAATTGGCTCATTTTTGGCAGGGCGTTTACTATCGAGGTCGCGGCGATTACGAGATGGCCATCGCCGAGCACAACAAAGTCCTGGAACTCGATCCTGATTACGGATTGGCTCATAATGAGCTCGGCTATGATTATCTCCTTCTCAGGAATTTTGACAAATCCGTCGAACATTTCCAGAAGTATGCTTTTTTGAACCCGAAAGACGCCAACCCGCTGGATTCCTTGGGCGAAGCCTATTTCCTGATGGGCAGACTGGATGGGGCCATCGCCAAATACAAAGAGACCTTGGCCGTAGAGCCGGGCTTTCTGACCCCCAATTTTTGCATGGCCTATGTTTATGCCTTAAAAGAAAATCCGGCAGAGGCCGAGTCCCGGCTGGAGACATTCATCAACCAGGCGCCCAACGCCGGCTGGAAAGGCGGGGGAATTGCGCTTAAAGGACTCTGTCAAGGCTGGCTCGGCAGCCTGAATAAAGGATTGGACAGCCTGAATAAGGCGCAAGAATCGCTTGCTTCGATGGGGGATATTGAAGGTGAGGCGACCATTGATTGGATCAAGGCCTATTTTTTTCTTTCTCTGGGCCGAATCGACCTCGCCAGAAAATCCGCCAAAGTCTGGCAAGACATCAGTCTGAAGAAGCAGCCCAGCAGAGAAGCTTTTTACAGGAGCGGCTATCTCGGAATCCTGGGTTTCATCGAACTCGAAGAGGGCAAAACGGACTCGGCCAAAGCAAGAGCGACCGAGATGACAGCCCTTTTGTCGAATGTATCGTCTCGGAGTCAAAGAGAAGAGAGGACTTTCCTAGCCAATCTTTTGCAGGCGGAAATCTTGCTGGCCGAGGGGTCTCCGGAAAGAGCCGTTGCTGTTTTTGAAAAGACGGCGCTGCCTGTTCCACCGGCAATGAAAGACATGGTAGATCTTGTCGCGTACAACTTGCCTTTTTTTAAAGATGTCTTAGCCAGGGCGTATTTGCAGAAAGGCGATCTCGAACGAGCCATCATCGAATACGAAAAGCTCGTCACTTTTGACCCGGGGAGCCGGGCACGGTTTCTCGTCCACCCGGTGCTTCATTACCGGTTGGCCAAGCTCTATGAGCAGAAAGGGCTGAAGGAAAAAGCCAGGGCTCAATATGTGCGTTTCCTCGACCTCTGGAAGGACGCCGACCCCGGCCAGCCCCAGGTCGAAGATGCCAAGGCTCGGCTGGCGGTTTTAGGAAGTTGAGAAAGATCAAATGAGGTGCCCCAGATGTCAGGCTGAGAATCCGGAAACGAAGCAGTTCTGCGGCGACTGCGGCACGCAACTCATCCCGTCCGAATAAATCCCCTCCCGGACCGAGACACTTGAAGCACCCGTCCAGGAACTGACCACCGGCTCGACGTTCGCTGGACGCTACCAGATCATCGAAGAGTTAGGCAAAGGAGGAATGGGCAAGGTCTACAAGGTCTTCGACCAGGAAGTCCAGGCCAAGATGGCCCTGAAGCTCATCAAGCCCGAGATATCGGCCGACAAGAACACCATTGACCGTTTCAGGAATGAACTGAGGATCGCCCGGGATGTCTCCCATAAGAACATCTGCCGGATGTACGACATCGGAAGGGAGGCCGGAAGTTATTTCATCACCATGGAGTACGTCTCCGGGGAGGACCTTAAGAGCTTCATCCGGCGGTCAAGGCAGCTCGTGGTGGGGACGGCAATTTTCATCGCCAAGCAGGTCTGCGACGGACTGGCAGAAGCTCACCGAGTGGGAGTTGTCCATCGGGACCTCAAGCCGGGAAATATCATGATCGACCGGGATGGCAACGCCAAGATCATAAATTTTGGCATCGCCCGGTCGATGTCAGTCAAGGGGATCACAGGCGCCGGGGTGATGATCGGCACCCCCGAATACATGAGTCCCGAGCAGGTGGAGGGAAAAGAAGTCGACCAGCGCTCGGACATATATTCTCTTGGAATCATCCTCTATGAAATGCTAACTGGGCAGGTTCCTATTGAAGGCGATACGCCGTTCACTGTCGGCGTCAAACAGAAAAGTGAAATCCCGAAGGATCCCAAGGAAATCAATGCTCAGATTCCCCTAGACCTCAGCCGCCTGATTCTCAAGTGCCTGGAGAAAGACAAAGTCAAACGCTATCAGACGGCCGATGAGCTCGGAGCCGACCTCGAAAAAAACGAAAAGGGCATCCCCACTGCTGAACGTCCTATCCCGAAAAGGAAGACCGTCACCTCCAAGCCGATCACTTTGACCATCAGCCGGAAAAAGCTGCTCATCCCAGGAGTAGCCGTCATACTCATGGCGGTTCTGGGCGTTGTTCTTTGGAGAGTATTTGGTCCTGCCAAAGTGCCGTTAGCTCCTAGTGAAAAGCTTTCCATCGCCGTGATCAGCTTCGAAAACCAGACCGGCGACAAGGACTATAATTACCTGAGAAAGGTCATCCCGAATCTTCTTATCACAAGCCGAGAACAAACCGGGAATTTCAGTGTCACGACCTGGGAAAGGCTTCTCGACCTGCTCAGACAAGCAGGGAACGGCAATGCGGAGTTCATCGACCGGGACCTCGGGTTTGAACTTTGCCGGATGGACGGAATCAGGACCATCGTTCTGGGGAGCTTCGCCAAGGCGGGGGATTTCTTTGCCACCGACATGAAGATTCTGGATGTTGAGACCAAGCGTCTTCTCAAGAGCGCGAGTTCGAGCGGCGAGGGGGAAGGGAGCATCCTCAAGAGCCAGATCAATGAGCTTAGCCGGAAAATTTCCCTTGGAGCGGGAATACCGGAGAGCAAGGTCAGCGCAGAGAAAGCTCCCGGATTTCGGATGTAACGACGAGCTCGATCGAGGCTTACGACTATTATCTCAAGGGAATCACCGCCTATTATCAGCTCAATGAAAAAGAGGCGGTCCAGTATCTGGAGAGGGCCGTCGAGCTGGATCCGTCTTTTGCCATGGCCTACACTTGGCTGGCCACCGAATATAATTGCTTGGGAGAGACCAAATCCAGAGACCAGGCTTTGGAAAGGGCCAAGGCGAACTATCAAAGGCTGACTGAAAGAGAAAAGCTCTATCTTGATGCGCGATACGCGGAGTATATAGAAAAAGACGATCCCAAACGTCTCCGGATTTTGCAGGACGCGGTCAGGAAATATCCCAAAGAAAAGTATTTCCACCATTATCTCGGATTTTTCTATCAGTTGCATCCGGGGAACAAAGAAAAGGCTTTGGAGGAATATCAGAAGGCCCTGGATCTCGATCCGTCGTTTGGAGTGGCTCTCAACCATATGGGCTATGTCTATGCCGGCTTGAAGGAATACGAGAAAGCCATCGAATGCCTCAAGAAATACGCTGCCGTTGCGCCCACAGAGGCTAATCCCTTGGATTCCATGGCCAACGTCTTTTTTTGGGTGGGAAATCTCGATGAGGCCATGGCGAAATTCAAGGAAGCGATCGCGAAGAAGCCCGACTTTTGTAGCTCGATACAAGCTGTCGGGTATATCTATGCTCTCAAGGAAGACTACCCCGAAGCCATGAAATGGATCGAAAGATATATACAAGCTGCGCCCTCCCCCGGCATTCGGAGAGGCGGATATATGTTAAAGGGCTTTTATGATTTCTTGCTGGGGAAGTATGAGAAGTGTCTGAATAATCTGCAAATCGGAGAGAGCCTGGCCGAAGCGCTCGGTGCTACAGGGGCTATTTCAAGCCTAGACTATTTGAAAAGTTATGTTCATTACGATCGGGCAGAATACAGCCTGAGCAGGAAATTCTCCGCTGGGTTTAGCGAACTTTCCAGTGCATTCTATCGTGTGCTTTACGGCTGCTCTCTGGTGCTCATTGATTTGAAGGAGGGAAACGTCGATTCAGCGAGGGCCCGGTCGGCTGAAATGTCGCCGCTCTTGACGGCAATAAGCAGTGGGTATAGTAGGGACTTTGCAACTAATCTTCATAATTTGACGACTGCTGAGATAGAACTCAGCTCGGGCTCGGCGGAAAAGGCGATTGACATTCTAAAAAAGGCCGTGCCTTTGAGGGTTCCCGGGTTTGATTATCCTGAGCACCTAATCGGCTATAACTTACCCTTCCTCAGGGACACGTTAGCGCGAGCCTATCAGCAGAAGGGCGATCTCGACAAAGCCATCGCGGAATATGAGCGTCTGATAACCTTTGATCCCAAGGTCGAGTCACGGTATCTCATCCATCCCAAATACCATTACCGGCTGGCCAAGCTGTATGAGCAAAAAGGCTTGAAAGACAAGGCTAAAGCGCAATATGAGCGGTTCCTCGACCTCTGGAAGGACGCCGACCCCGGCCTCCCCGAAGTCGCCGACGCCCAGAAGCGCCTGGCCGCTCTTTCGTAGGAGATAACCCGGTTGCTTTTATTGTCTCCTGGTTTTTTCTGACGGCCGACGGATGACTAATCCATCGACCCTGGGGCTTTTTTTATCGCTTCTAGCTCCGCCAGCCTAGCCCCTTGCGCGGGCCTTCCAGGCTTCTTCAAAAAGACGGCGGACGTGATTTCTCCGGCGCACTGGACGGATCCGGCGAATGATTTTTCGCGCCTCGTTGACTTTAAATTTCTTGGGGAACTCGAGTTCAGGAAGGGCCTGGAAGAGACGCGTCCGCGCCGGGCTCAGATAGAGAAAATCAATCAGTGCTTTCTCGGGTGTCGCGATTTTTCCCGCGGCTTTTCCCGCCGGTCGATATCCAAAGAAAAACGATGGGTCGACATGATGGACTGACACGGTCCCCAAGGCCGTCCTATACACCTTGGTCCGGGCAATAGAAACGGCATAGATGACGGAGGGGATTTGCGAGACCATGCTATGATGATAGAGTGCGGATTGGAGGGACACATAGCTCGGACAGGGCGCAGTGAGAAGTTCCGGCAGGGCAAAGGGGTCTACGCGGTCCGCGAATCCCCATCGTCCCCGGCCGAGCCGCGCCAGGTGCCCCGAAGCGGCCAGCCGGGCCAGCAGCTTGCTGGCATGCGCACTTCCGATGCCCAAGTAGGCCGCAGCTTCTGATGTTTGGAACGCTGGGATGTCCATCCTCAGGAGCCGCGCATGAACGTCCACAAGTCTCATGCTGGCTCCTCGCTGAGGGCTTCGATGATGCGCCACCTCATAGCGTCCCAGGTTTCCTCCGAATCGTATTGAGGCTGGAGGTCGGGTTCCAGGTAAGAGATCACTTGACTCTTAAATTGGCCGAAATCCACGGCCAGGACGTTCTCCTTGATTTGGGCGATGTCCGGCTTCGAGTCCTTTGTTAGAGTGGGGGATACCAACCCTGCCTCCAATAAGAGATGCAAATCAAAAATGTCCCTGGCCTGGGATGTGGTCCGGGAAAGAATCGCGCTGATTTTTTGCCGCCAGGCAATCGGCGCCGGGTAGTGATTGATCATAAGGGGAGGAAGCTCGTAGATGCGGACAATCTCGGGAGAGACCGGCTCGAACACGCTCCCCGATTCGAGGCCTCTTCTTGAAAACTCCAGCTTCGTCGGGACAGGCAGCGCGAGACCGGGGACCATCAACCCAAATTTCCATCTCTGTGTTGTTTCCGTCTGTTTGTGCTCCGTCACGTGCTCGACCACGATACCCCTGACTTCGAGAATCGTTTTGAACGGCCTTCCTGACATGATGGAATTGATCTTTTCCCGGAGAGAAACGACAGGTATATCCTGGACATCCAGATCCATGTCATCGGAATAGCGTGGGCTTCTGAAGAAGAACCTGAGGTTGCAGCCGCCTTTCAGGGCCCATTTTTTCTTGTCCAGTTTTCGACCGATATAGTCGAGCATTGTCAGATGGAAGACCTCGATCGATTGCCTTGGATTCAAGGAGACCATATCTTCACCTCTCGGCTTATATAATACGCCTTATAGCCATATATGTCAATTATTCGCATTTATTAAGAGCGCCGTTCTTGAGTTAAAGGCAATTTTGAGACCCTAACAGATATGTTCATTAGGCTGGGGACTGAACTGTTTGCGGAAAGCCGGGATCATTATTGCCGCATTGAAAAACGGCTTCTTGTCAGCTCCGTGCGGATCATTTCTGGGAGGGCGCAGGAAGTTTTTTTCGAAAAATTTCCTTCCGGCCGTGTCAAATCATTTAACCATGTTACCGAAGCTATAATCATTGCATCACCAAAAATGTTACCGAAGAAGGATTGAGCTTTTTATAGGGATCCACCTGTAGAACTCCCTTGCGCTTTCTCTCAT
>Ga0172364_10001949_pt1 | contig 16205 bp, 17 predicted proteins | sample LakKivSesite10cm_FD_114545 | JGI IMG/M metagenome (GOLD analysis project Ga0172364, IMG submission 114545) | Sediment microbial communities from Lake Kivu, Rwanda - Sediment site 10cm | ecosystem: Environmental > Aquatic > Freshwater > Lake > Sediment | place: Rwanda: Western Province, Lake... | reverse complement strand
GGATTTTCAATCATTATGGTATCAATAAGCTCCTGCGAGAGCCCCTTGATTTTCATCACCGGCACGGCGTCCCGCAGGATATGTCCGTAGCCCCAGCCGCCGTAGCGGCAGAGCGCGCTCTTGGTGTAATTATCGTGCGAGATGAAGAGCTGCTTCTCAAAACCTTTATCGGCCAGCTCCTTTAACTCGTTGATGCGCTGGGCGTCATTGGGGATATCAATGACCCGGAAGCGGAGAGGATAGTAGCCTTCCCTGCCGAACAGGTCGTATTCAATGGTACAGCCGGTCTTGGCCAGAGCGATGCGATTGGCTGGCTCCCTCACCGCACGGTCACAGTGACTCATAACCACGCGGCTCAGGTCGGCGCCCGCCCTGTCCAGCACCTTGATACACTCCATAGCCGCCATCTCGTTCTGGCCGGGGTGAATATTGATGGCGGCGCCGGTGGCTTTCTGGGCGCGGGCTCCGGCCCGCACCACCTTCTGCTCGTTAGCGGTGAAAGGCCAGGAGCAGCCTATCTCACCGATAAGCCCGGCATGTATCCCGGTGCTGCCGAAACCCTCAAAGATATCCTTGATGAATTCCTCGGCGATTTCCTCCTCGCTTTTGGCGCTGACATCGACTCCGGTCGCGGGATAGGAAGATTCTACATAGTAGGCAGTGCCCATGATGATATTCAGGCCGGTGACGCGGGCGATTCTTGCCACCGCCTTGGGGTCGGGGTATAAACCACGTATGGTAAGCTCAACAATCGTCCTCCCGCCCAGCGCCTTGTAACGCATGACCTCGTCAATCGTCAGCTCTTCATCCATCATCTGCAGGTCGTCCAGGTTCTGGAAGGGATGGTAGCGTACCCACCACAGGGTATCAAGGGTCACCGGGTGGCGGGCCCATACCCGCTCCGTGGCCTCGTCCGGGGCGTAGTGCCAGGTGGTGGCGTCGCAGATGAGGTGCTCATGGGGCAGGGTAATGCCCATCTCGGCTGGGGTTATCAACCCCAGTACTGTCTGTACCTTTCCCTTGAGTTCCGCACGTTTCACCTATTTGCCTCCTTTCAGGCTCTTTTTATAACCTCTTTCACCGCATTTTCGGCCGCGATACGGCCAAAGGCGATGCACTCCCCAAGATTGCCGCCGCCCGCGGGATACAGCAGGCCGAATACCGAACCGCACTCGCCGGCGGCATACAGGCCGGGGATGGGCTCGCCGAACGGATTGAGCACCTGCGCCCGACCGTTTCGTCGCGGGCCGCCGAGGGTATTGGACCCGCCGGGGAATAACTTTATAGCGTAGAATGGCGGCTCATCCAGTGGCACCAGCTCCAGCGGGTTGCGGCCAAAGTCAGGGTCGCTGCCCGCCTGACAGCACTTATTCCAGGTAGCGATGGTATCGGTCAGAATTTCCGGTGGTATATTGAGATTGGCAGCAAGCTCCGCCACCGTATCGCCCTTCACAATCCACCCCTTGCGCAGCTCAACCGTGTTGTCCCGGCTCCACGTATATAGGCGGTGCGGGCCGGTGGGGCCGCTGGCCAGCTGCGCCAGCGGGCCGTATTCAATTCTTCTCCGGTCGAATACATGGTAGCTGGGCACCCGCGGGTACTCCAGCATATAGGAGTCAAACCAGCCGCACTCATACGAAGCCGTGTGCGGCTTCAATTCCTCAGTCATGTAGCGGCGGCCATATTTGTCAACGATGATGAAGCCGGCCGGCGACTTTCCCTTATCCGTTTTCATCGTGTTCTGGCTCCAGCCGCCGCCGCTGAAGTCAATGAAAATGCCCATGTAGAAATCGGGGAACTTGGCGCAGAGTCGTGCCGAGACGCAGTTCATATGCCAGAGGTCGGCGCCGACCTCCTGGGCCATCCTGATGCCATCGCCGGTATTGCCAGTGCCGCCGGCGAAGTACATCGGGTTGACGCGGAGGTACTGCAGCTTCATCGCTTCACTTTCTTCAAAGCCGCCGCTGCAAAGGACCACCGCCCTGGTGGCCCTGATGTTTATTTCGCGAGGACGGCCACCCCGACTGTCCAATACCTTCGCCCCGGTTACCCGGCCTGTGTTATCAGTCAATAACCGCACCGCCGATGTCTGGTAGCGCACGTCTATCCTCCGCGAGGCCACCTGTTCATACATGAACTTCATCATGCGCAGGCCGTTGCCCTGGTATTTCCACAGCTCCATGCTGTCATCCCCGGGGAGCCCGGGAAACTCGACGAGCGTGGATACCAGTTTGACATTGCCGCCAAGCCGAACCATCCAGTCCTTATTCTGGGCAGTATAGGTTATCCAGGCCTTCACCGCCTCGGCATCCGTCCACGGCAGCTCTGGATAACTGCCGACCTGGTTCAGGGCGGCCATATACTCGGTGGCCCGCTTAACGTCTGAGATAGATAAAAACACGCCCATGGCCAGGCTGCTGCTGGTGTTGTGTGTCTCGGCAGGCTGCTTCTCCAGCAGCGTAACGCGTGCCCCCAGGTCATGGGCAGTTATCGCCGCCACGGCACCGGAGAGCCCGTACCCGATGACGATTATCTCCGTAGTCTCGTCCCAGCGGTAATTTCCCTGCGTTAACATAGCCAACTCCTTCCGTCAAGGCTACCAGTACGAACCTATCCAGGTGGCTAACTGAGGCTGGGGCACCGGAGGCCGTTTGAGGATGAACTTCTCGTTGATGTCCGCACCCAGGCCGGGGCCAGCGGGGATTTCCAGATAGCCGTCCTTATACTTGATGGGCTCGGTGAGCATCTCGTTGTATAGGTCAAGGTAGGGGTAGAAGAACTCCTGGAACTGCATGTTGGGTATGGTGGCATCAAGGTGCAGGGTTGCCAGCACACAGATGGGGCCGTTGGAGTTGTGGGGCTGGACGGATACATAATAGGCCTCAGCCATCGCCGCCACCTTCTTCAACTCCATATAACCGCCCACGTGGCAGATGTCAGGCTGGATGATGCGCGCCGCCTGCTTCTCCAGCAGGTAGCGAAAGTCCCAGCGAGTGTAGAGGCGCTCGCCCGTGGCCACGGGCAGGTTTATGGAACGCTGTACCTCCGCCATGGCATCAATATTATCCGGCGGGATGGGCTCCTCGTAGAAGAATGGGTCGTAGGGCTCCAGCTTCTGCGCCATGCGGATGGCGCTGTGCATGTTGAAGCGACCGTGACATTCCACAAGTATGTCCACAGACGGCCCCACCGCCTCCCGCACCGCCTTGACGCAGGCGATGGCGTACTCCTCCTCTGACCTGGGGATGACCTGGCCTCCCTCGCGGAAGGGGTCCCACTTCATGGCGGTAAAGCCCTCGTCCACCATTTTCAGGGCGTTCCTGGCAATTGATTCCGGGGTATCTTCAGCCGTCACCTCGGTCACTATTTTCTGGAAGGCCCAGGCATTGGCGTAGGCCCTCACCTTATCCCTGAGCTTGCCGCCGAGGAACTCGTAGATGGGCACGCCGAGTGCCTTCCCTTTGATGTCCCACAGCGCCTGTTCCACCGCGCTGAGCGCGGTGAGTATGATAACCCCGCCGTGCCAGAAGGTGCTCTTGTAGATGGCATTCCAGATAGACTCAACCTGGAAAGGGTCCTTGCCGATGATAAAGTCCCTCAATGATTCCACCGCCTTGGCCACCACGTCGTTGAAGCGCTCCAGGCTCGCCTCCCCCACACCGGTAAGACCTTCATCGGTATAGATTTTTACAAATGTCCAGTTGGCATGGGCTCCCTGGGTCAGGAAAACGCGCATATCAGTGATTTTCATCAGCCTACCTCCTTAAAATAACGGCTCAAAATCAAAATGGGCTAATGGATTATACTCTCCCCGGTGAAACGTCTGCAAGGTCAATCTTGACCGTATGAGCGGCGGTATGGTAATCTTACTCTGGAATTTTGCCCCCAAACGTAATTTCGGAGGAGGAAAGGTATGCCAGAGATAGACGCCGCCAAACTCAAGGAAATGTATACCACCATGGTGAAAGTCCGTTTCTTTGAAGAGAGGGCGATTGCCGAGTACCGCAAGGGCCTGCCCGGCTTTGTCCACCCATCTATCGGTCAGGAAGCCATACCGGCGGGAGTCTGCGCCTTTCTCCGCGAGGATGACTATACCATAACCACGCACCGCGGCCACGGCGATATTATCGCCAAGGGCGCCCGGCTTGACCGGATGATGGCCGAGCTCTTCGCCAGGAAAACCGGCTACTGCAAAGGCAAGGGCGGCTCAATGCACATCGCCGATGTGTCACGCAATATCCTCGGTGCCACCGGCATCGTCGGCGACGGCCTTCCCATTGCCGCCGGCGTCGGTGCCGCCCTCAAGATGCAGGGCCGGGGCAGCATCATGGTCGCCTTCTTTGGCGACGGGGCGACCAACTCCGGCGCCTTCCATGAAGGCATCGGGCTGGCTTCAGCCTGGCGTCTGCCGGTGCTCTTCGTCTGCCAGAACAACCAGTACCAGCAGAGCACTCCCACCCGTGATTACACCCGCCTCAGCGATATCGCCGACCGCGCCAAAGGCTATGGCATTCCCGGAATAAGTGTTGATGGCAATGACGCCATCGCCGTCGCTGAGGTGGCCAGAGAAGCCATTGAGAAGTGCCGCAAAGGTGAAGGACCCATACTCATCGTCGGCAACACCTACCGGACCGTCGGCCACCACATGGGCGACCCCGGCACCAGCTACCGGCCCAAGGAAGAGGTTGACGAGTGGAAGAAGAAGGACCCCATCAAGCGACTGCGCCAGCAGATGGTACAGAACAAGATAGCTACGAACGCCGAGCTTGATAAAATCGAGCAGAACGTGCTGCGGGAACTGGACGAGGCGGTCAAGTTTGCCCAGGAAAGCCCTGAGCCCGCGCCCGAGGAAGCACTGGAAGATATTTACGCCTGATATAAGGGGGAAAGCATGCCAGAGTTAACCTTTAGAGAAGCCGTGAGGGCAGCGCTCCGCGAAGAGATGAAGCGCGACCCCAAAGTTTTCATGATGGGAGAGGAAATCGCCGAATACGGCGGTTCCTATAAGGTAAGCCAGGGACTGCTGGAAGAGTTCGGCCACGAGCGCATCAGGAACACGCCCCTGGCCGAGGCAGCCATCGCCGGTGCTGCCCTAGGCGCCGCGCTGGTCGGCATGCGACCGGTGGCCGAAATCATGTACATTGACTTCTCCTTCATCGCCGCCGACCAGATTATCAACCAGATAGCCAAGCTGCGCTATATGACCGGCGGCATGGTCAAGGTACCCGTGGTCATACGGACGCAGGGTGGCGGCGGAGTGGCTGCGGGGCCACATCACTCCCAGTCCCTGGAGGCCATCTTCGCCCATATCCCGGGACTCTACGTGGTCATGCCCTCCAACGCCTACGATGCCAAGGGCCTGCTTAAATCAAGCATCCGCGAGGATAACCCGGTCATCTTCATCGAGCACAAGAAGCTGTATGGTGAATCGTGCGAGGTCCCGGAGAAGGAGTACACCATTCCCCTGGGCAAAGGGGATGTGAAGCGCCAGGGCAGCGATATCAGCATTATCACCTACTCGCGATGCGTGAATTTCGCCCTGGAAGCTGCGGCAGAGCTGGCCAAAGACGGCGTGGACGTTGAGGTGGTCGATATCAGGACGCTGAAGCCGCTTGATGAGGACATAATTATAAAATCAGTGCAGAAGACGGGCAAGGCAATGGTGGTCTATGAGGCCTGCCGCACCGGCGGCTTCGGTGCCGAGATTGCCGCCCTCATCGGCGAGAAGGCCTTTGACTATCTGGACGCCCCCATCCGGCGCGTGGCCTCGCTTGACTCGCCGATTTCCTTCAATCCCAAGCAGGAGCAGTACATACTGGTCAACCCGGCCAAAATCAAGGCCGCCGTCCTTGAGATGATGGGCAAATAGGCTGCCCAGCGACGGAGCAACATCGGAGGTAATAGCATGGCTGTGGCCGTAATTTTTCCCAAGCTTGATGAGGCAATGACCAGCGGCAGAATCGTCCGCTGGCTCAAGAACGAGGGCGACCGTGTGGAGAAGGGTGAAATCATTCTTGAGATTGAGAGCGAAAAGACCTCCTTTGAGATTGAAGCCGAGACCTCTGGTATCCTGAGCAAGGTTATGGCCAAAGCGGGAGACGAAGTGCCAATCGGCACCACAATTGCTTATATCCTGCAGCCCGGTGAGAAAGCGCCCGAGGCTGAGACGCCGGTTAAAGCTGAAGCCAAAAAAGCGAAGCCGGAGGCCGAAGCCAGAGCGGAAGCACCGAAACCGGTAAGGGAGGCGAAAGACATTAAAGCCTCGCCGCTGGCCAGGAACATCGCCAGAGAGCACAACGTTGACCTGAGCCGGGTAACCGGCACCGGGCCGGGCGGCCGAATCACCAGAGAAGACGTGCTCAAGTTTGTCGAAGAAGGCAAGGCGGCTGAGGCACCAGCTCCTGTTGAGGTCGTAGCGAGGGGCGAGGCAGAGATTGTCCCCCTGTCCACCATGCGCGAGGTAATCGCCCGGCGTATGGTGGAGAGCTTTAAGACGCCGCACTTCTACCTAACCGTGGAGGTCGATGCCCAGGAGTTACAGAAGACGCGCCAGCAGTTGCTGCCAATAATTGAGGCCAATGCCGGCGTCCGGCTGACGCTGACCGACCTGATTATTAAAATCGCCGCCAAAGCGCTGGAGAGGAACCCGGCCATCAACTGCGCCTACGCTGACGGCTCCATGAAGCTGCTCAAGCGGATTGACATCGGTCTGGTAACCTCGGTGGAAGGCGGTCTGATGGTGCCCGTCATCAGGGACGCCAGCAAGAAATCTCTGGCGGAAATTGCCAGAGCCCGCGCCGAGCTGGTACAGAAGTCCAGAGAGCGCACCCTCTCTAAAGAAGAGATGAGCGGCAGCACCTTCACCATCTCCAATATGGGCATGTACGATATTGACCAGTTTAGCGCCATCATCCAGCCGCCGGAGGCAGCGATACTGGCCGTGGGCCGGATTGCCGATAAAGTGGTGGCGCGTAAGGGCGAGATGGTCATCAGGCCAATGATGAACCTGACGTTGAGCATTGACCACCGCGTGCTCGATGGCGCCCTCGGCGCCCGGTTCCTGCAGACGGTGAAGAACTACATTGAAGACCCGGTCAATCTGATTTTATAGCCAGCCAGCGTCACCAGGGATATTATTTGCCTCTGGTGGTAAGGATGAGGGGGCTGGCGCCCCCTCAAGCTCCCCCCGCATACGTAATGGTGCCTCTGCCCGGTTTCCCCCTTTGGAAAAAGGGGGACTAAGGGGGATTTTATTATGAAATCCCCCTCTCAAAAACTCTCCCCCTCTCAAACATAATGCGCATAGCTCATCAGCACAGTATCTGTTTGAGAGGGGGACACAGGAGGTGAGTATTGCGGGAGCAACCGAAAGCAAGCAGAACCTTTACCAGTGGTTGCGGTGCACCCTTGACTCGTCGTACCGGTTGGACGGCGGTTTTTTCTCGGCAGGATAGCCGATTGATATGAAGCACAGTGGCAGCACATTCCCGGGAAGCCCGAGCAGCTTCTGCACTGCCTTCGCCCTTTCTTCGCGGGGGTAAACACCCAGCCACACCGCCCCCAGCCCCATGGCATTGGCCGCAATCAGAATATTCTGCGTGGCCGCGGAGCAGTCCTGCACCCAGTAGCCGCTTACCATTTCCTGGTTCAAGTCGCCGCAGACAGCGATTGCCCAGGAAGCCTCCTTCAGCATGTTAGAGTAGGGATGGAGCTTGGGGATTTCATCAAGGATGCGACGGTCATCTATGATGACAAAGTGCCACGGCTGCTCATTGCTTGCCGAGGGCGCACTCATCGCCACCTTTAAAAGCTCGGTGATGACTTCCTGCGGAACTGGCTTATCGGTATAACGGCGAATGCTTCTCCGGGATAAAATAGCTTCCATAGCGTCCATATGATGGCTCCTTCTGCACAGAATGTTCTGGACTTAACCGCGGGAGGCGTCTATCTCCTTCTGGATGGCGGCGATTTGCTCCGGGCTGAGGTGGCGGAACCGGGTCTGGGCAGCCAGGTATTCCGAGACCGGCCGCGTGCGCTTCGGGGTATAGGTGGTGCGGAACTGGCCGTTCTCAAACTCCATCAGCTTCCATACGCCGCTCTCCACCGCCATGCGCCCGATTTCAATAGACTCATCGGGAGCAAAGCCCCAGCCTGTGGGACAGGGCGTTAAGACATGAATGTAGGTGGGACCGTTGACTTTGCTCGCCTTGACCACCTTTTCCATGTAGTCCAGCGGGTAGGAAGTGCAGGCAGTGGCGGCATAGGGGATATCATGCGCCGCCACGATGCGCAGCATGTCCTTCTTGGGCCGGTTTTCAAAGCACGGGGCTGGGGTGGTGCTGGTGGCGGCGCCATAGGGAGTCAGGCCGCTCCTCTGGATGCCGGTGTTCATGTAGGCCTCATTATCATAGCAGATGTAGATGAACTTGGTGCCGCAGTCAATGGCGCCGGATAACGCCTGAATGCCGATGTCCGCCGTGCCGCCGTAGCCGGAGAAACCAACGACATGGATATCTTCCCGCCCCCGCCGTTTAAAGCCAGCGCTGATACCGGACAAAGCGGCGGCGGTGGCGGCAAAGGCCATCACCGTGAACGGCACGAAGAACGGCGCCTGCGGGTAATAGCAGGACACGGTGCTGATGCAGTTGGCCGGCACCACGTAAACGCTGTTCCTGCCCAGCGCTTTTACGGTCAGGCGTGCCGCCAGGACGGAAGCGCAGCCGGCACAGCCATAGGCAGACTGATAATATTCCTTTTTATCTATATCCTTCAGTTTCATCGGTCAATGAACTCCAAATGCGGCGTGTCCCCTCTTTTTGCTGCCAGGGCTTTCTCCAGCATGTATTTTATCCGCTCTGGCGGCACGTCAGCCCCACCCAGCCCGCCAATGAAGTTGAGCACCGCCGGCGGGTTGGGCAGGCCATAAAGAGCGCCTTTCAGGTCGGTGGCCAGCGCCCCCTCATAGCCCCAGGAGCAGTCGCGGTCCAGCACCGCCGCTGCTTTCGCCAGCGAGATAGCCTTCCGCAGCGACGCCACGGGGAAGGGCCGGTATGCCCTCACCTTGACCAGGCCCACCACCTTGCCCTCGTCACGCATTTCATCGACCACGTCACGGGCAGTGCCGGTGCACGCCCCCATGGCCACCAGCAGCGCCTCCGCGCCATCGCAGCGATATTGCTCAATCAGGCCGCCGTAATGGCGACCGAAGATACGGGCAAACTCATCACCCACCTCAAGGATAATCTGCTGTGCCTTCTCCGTCGCCTCCTGCTGCTCCGCGCGCCAGTGCGCATATTGCCGACCAAAACCGCCGACGGATATGGAGTAAGGGTTGTCCACGTCCAGGGTAACTACCGCGTCATACGGCGGCAGGAAAGAGTCCACCGTTTTCTGGTCAGGAATCTCTATCAGTTCCTCGGTGTGCGACTGTATAAACGCGTCCAGGCAGACCATCACCGGCAGCAGCACCCGGTGGTCCTCGGCGATGCGGTACGCCTGGAGCACCATGTCCAGTGCTTCCTGTCCGGTCTCGGTGAAAATCTGAATCCAGCCCGTATCCCGCTGCTGGATGGCGTCCTGCTGGTCCCCCCAGATGCTCCAGGGCAGCGCCACCGAGCGGCAGACATTGACCAGGACCAGCGGATACCGCCCGCCGGCAACATAGGCCAGCATCTCATGCATGTACTCCAGGCCCTGTGATGAAGTTGAGGTGAAGGCGCGCACCCCCGCCATCCGGGCCCCCATGCAGGCCGTCAGCGCCGAGTGCTCCGACTCCACCTTGAGGTAGTCGGCGTCCATTTCACCATTGGCGATATACTGGGCTATCTTCTCCACGATGCTGGTCTGCGGGGTGATAGGATAGGCAGCGACCACGTCAACACGGGCCAGTTTGGCCGCCTGGGCGACTGCCTCGTTGGCCGTTATGTATTTCTTAACCGGCATTCTGGCCGTCATTGATTGTTGCCCTCCGTCTCTACCATCTCAATGGCCTTGGTGGGGCATTCCCTGACGCAGATGCCGCAGCCCTTGCAGTCCTCAAAATCGAACCGCACCCTGCGGTTTGCCTCATCCTGGATAATGGCCCCTTCAGGACAAAAAATCCAGCAGAACAGGCAGAAGGTGCATTTTCCTTTCAGCACCGGCTTGGCCGTGCTCCAGGTGCCCATTCTGGTCGGTCGGGTCCCGGCTTTCTGCACCGGCCCCGGGATTGACTTTTCCTTTTTCATTTACCCTTTACTTCCCGATAGGCAGCCTCAGCGGCGGCAACATTACGCTCCACAATCCTCTGCGGCAACGTGCTGGCGATGGCTTTCTTTATTGAATCCAGGCTCACGATGCCGGTGACACCGGCCAGAGCACCGAGCATGGCGGTATTGACGATGGCCACTCCGATATGCTCCCTCGCTATTGCCGTCGCATCCACGCTGGCGACATTGAGATTATCCGGAAGCTTCTTTAACTGCTCCCTGGCTTTACGCGTGTTGATGAGAAGGGAGGCCCCATCTTGAGCGCCATCCGTTATGTTAACCACGTCGAGGAGGGTATCATCAAGCACAATGATTATCGTCGGGTGATATATCTGGCTGCGGGTTCTTACGATACGGTCGCTGATGCGGGTGAATGCCTGCACCGGAGCGCCACGACGTTCCGCACCGAAGCTGGGGAATGATACCGCATATTTGCCTTCATAAAGGGCAGCGGCGCAGCCCAGCATACTGGCGCCAAGGACCGCCCCCTGCCCGCCCCGCCCGTGCCAGCGCACCTCTTCAAGGTGCTCTTTCTGGTTCATTCCAGCCCATTATAGCACAGCGCTGATTATCCTTAAAAAAGACGGGATAACATGCACCTTTTTTGTTCAGACAATCGGGCCGAGCGTGTAGAGGCCGCAGAAGTTGCCGTAGCCCAGTATCTCCGCCTTGGTCTGCTTGCCGGAGGCAACTGCCAGCACTTCCTGGTATAGTTTTTCACCGATTGCTTTGAGGCCGGAGCCCTTGCCCGCCGTCATCTCCACCAGCATATCAATATGGTCGGGCAGGCGCTGGAAGGTAACCGGATTGCCCGTTATCTTGATTACCGGGATAAAGGGGAACCCCTGAGGCACGCCCAGGCCGGTGGAGAAAAGGGCGACCTGAGCGCCGGCGGCGGCCAGTGCCGTCAGGAACTCCGGCTCACGCCCCGGTGAATCGACAATGAAGAGCCCCTTGCCCCTGACCCTCTCTCCATAGTTATAGACATCCTGAATCGGCCTGGTGCCACCCTTGGCAATGGCCCCCAGCGATTTTTCTTCAATAGAGGTCAGGCCACCGGCAATATTGCCAGCACTCGGGTTGCCGCCGCGCATATCGCCCCCGCTTGCCCTCGCCCGCTTCTCCATGTCATCAACGATTTTGAGTAACTTATCCGCCACTTTTTTATTGACGGCGCGCCGCGCCAGAATATGCTCGGCACCGAGGAACTCCGTGGTCTCGCCAAAAATACAGGTGCCGCCGTTATCCACCACGATGTCACAGGCGGCACCGGCCGCCGGATTAGAGGCCAGCCCTGAGGTGGTGTCCGAGCCGCCGCATTTCACGCCAACGACGAGGTGGGAATCGTCAAACTCCCGTGGCCTTATCTGAGAAGCCTGACTGACCAGCTCCTGAGCGATGAGCAGCCCCTCGTTCAGGGCCACTGTTGCCCCGGCCTTCTGAATGACCACCTTTTTCACCGTCTTGCCGGTGGCGGCAATCTCCTTCTCAATACGCCCAACATCAGTACTCTCGCAGCCCAGGCTCACCAGCAGCACGCCGGCCAGGTTCGGGTTCTGGCCAATTGAGGAGAGTGTGCGCGTGGCAATCTCAAGGTCTGGCTTCAGTTGCCCGCAGCCAGCCGGATGAAGAAAAGACGCCGTCCCCTTGATTTGCTGCACTATCCAGTGGGCCACGTCATTGGCGCAGCTGACAGTTGAGATAACACCAACATAGTTACGCACCCCTACCGAACCGTCGGCACGGGGATAACCCAAAAAGCTCATGCGGCACCCCCTTTCCTGCCGGTGCTGCCCCTGGTGCTGGCCACATTGTGCACATGAACATAGTCGCCGACGCCAATCACGGTAGTGGCATTGCCAATGGCTTCACCGTACTTGATTACCGGAGCACCCGCCTCTATGCAGGCTATGCTGAACTTGTGGCCAAACGGTATGCGTGATGTCAGCTTTATGGTTATCATCCTGCCGCCGACATCAACTTTAACGCTGCTGCCCGCCTCCAGGTCAGCCAGAGCCGTGGCCACGTTGTCCTTTTCGTTCAGCACCACTGCCTTTTCTTTGGTTTCCATATACCACCTGTCCTGACCGCTATTTATCCTGACATAGACTACCCGGTCGCCATAGCAGATGGCAGTTTGACGCCGAGCCGTTTAGCGACCTCACGCAAATTCTGCACGGTGCGCTCCGGCAGCGGAACCCCATTCTTGGAACGCTCTTCATATGTCCGGCATTCAGGCTCGCCGGGCATAAGTATCTCATTGAACCCGTCGGCCCTGGGCAACGCCTTGATGCCGTCAATCATATCATCAATATCCTTTTTATACTGCTCCAGGTCGGTGAACTGGCTGATATCAACAGCGATGAAAACGCTGTTCTGGATATGGCGGACAATGTGCCCCGGACGCTCACCGATTATCTTCACTTTTTTCTCTTTCAGTGGCGGGCCCGGCTCGCGGCCGTGCAGCGTTGGCCCCAGCATCGGATTGCCCATCATCACACTGGAAAGACATTCAAACATCATGGACAGGCCAGAACCCTTGGCGCCGCCGAAGGGGAGCAGAACGGCCGCCTGCTTGGGGTCGGTAGCCGGATTGCCTTCTTTATCAATCGCCCAGCCCAGTGGTATCGGGATTCCCTTATCCAGGGCGACGTTGATTTTGCCCGCCGCGACCACACTGGTGGCCATGTCCAGAAGCAGAGGGCGGTGCCGTTTCGCCGGCACTGTGATGGCTATCGGGCTGTTATGTATGCCAGCGGCTTTGGCGCCGAACGGCGCCATATTCGGTGGGTTGCATACCCAGGTTATACCCGCCATCCCCTGCTCCGCCGCCATCAGCGTGTAGTAGCCCATGGCACCCTGATGGGTGGTATTGCGGATGGCTGCCCAGCATACTCCCACCCGCTTTGCTTTCTCTATCGCCTTCTTCACCGTAAAAACGGTGACCACCGGCCCGAAGGCGCGGTCAGCCTCAACGAACAGGGTCGCCGGTGTTTCCTTCAAGACCTTGATATTGGGCTTCGGGTTCATTATGCCCCGGTCAATATTCTCCACATACCACGGAATCAGCCCCACGCCATGGGAGTCAACCCCCCGGCGGTTAGCCCAGCTCAACACCAGTGCCTCCGTTTCAGCATCTTGCGGCGGCATGCCCATCTTGATGAAGACCTCTCGGGTAAAATCCTTCAATGGCTCCCAGGCAACTCGCACTTCGCTGGCCATACTGTGCCTCCTCTAATAATATTAAGGAAATAAACCTCTTGATTGTAATGCCATTGAACTACAGCCGTCAAGCCGCGACTGGACATGGAACATCAGTCAGGTTAAACTAATCTGAGAAACAAAAGTGAGCGCCGCCAAATACAGCCAGTTGATTCACCAAGACACCGCCAGGTATGACTCCTGGCTCAAGCTCCTGCTGGGCGGCGTACTGAGCTTCACGTTGCTCCTCGGCGTGTACCTGCTCTACATAGACCGGACCGGGGCGCTGATTTGCTTTGGCGTGACCGTCTTTGATGCCCTCCTCTTCTATGCCATCCTGCCGCAGCGCTACCAGATATGGACGGACCGGGTGAGAATCGTCCTCGGCCGACCTTTCAGCGTGAATATCCCGCTTCCGACGATAAAGGAGGTACGCCCGGCTTCAGGGGTAAAAGCCTTCGCCTATGGTGGCCTCCGCTTCGCCACTTCCGCAAGGACCGTGGTGGAGATTGTCCGCCGCCGCGGCTGGAACTTCGTCATCTCCCCGGACAACCGTGAGCTCTTTCTGGAGCGGCTGGCGGAAGCACTTAAGGCATAAAAGTATTTCGGGACTTCCTTATTCTATCTTTTGCCGCCCAGGTATTCCTTGCTTTTCTGGGCCAGGCCGGTCAACAGCTCATTCAGCTTCAGTGGTGGGACATACACGCAGAATATCTTGAGCGTTTCCGTCTGGCTGGTATTTCGGCACTCATGCTCCACACCTTTGGGGGCGATGATGACCGAGTCCGTCTCCAGCTTGACCGATTTGCCGTTCAACAGGCACTCGCCGCGCCCGATAAAGTACATTATCTCGTCGCTCTCGGGGTGGGTATGAGCGCCGGTGCCGCTGCCGGCCGGTATGTGGGAGAAGAGCACGGTCGCCGTTCTGTAGCCCGTCGTCTCCGGGCCGGCAATAATCTTCAGGTATCGCTCCCGGGGCGGGTCCACCTTCACCGCGGGAAACTCCCATCCGTTATAGACCTTTACCGTCATATTTCCTCCTTTTACCTTAGCTCGCAAAGGGCAAGATTCTGACCAATCTGTCTTGTATTATAATGCGTCGGACGAATATAATAAAAAACAACTTTATAGCGCTATGAACGACACTATATTTATGATTCACGGGATGTGGAGCGGCGGCTGGTACTGGGAAAATTATCGGCGGTTCTTTGAGGACAGGGGATATCACTGTATCGTCCCGACATTGCGCTTCCATGACGTGGACCCGGAAGCACCGCCCCACCCTGACCTAGGCACCACCAGCCTGCTTGATTACGCTGCCGACCTTGAGAATGAGATAAGGAAACTTGACCGGCCACCGATAATCATGGGGCATTCCATGGGCGGGCTGCTCGCCCAGATACTGGGCAGCCGGGGCCTGGCCCGCGCCCTGGTACTGCTGACGCCGGCACCACCGAGAGGCATCCTGGCCATCAAGCTCTCTGCCCTCAGAGGTGTCTGGAGCATGCTGACCACGTGGGGCTTCTGGCGCAAGCCCTGCCGGCAGACCTATCATGAAGCCATTTACTCCACGATGAACCTGCTCCCTCCCGCGGAGCAAAAGGCAATGTACGATAAGCTGGTTTTCGAATCAGGACACGCGGTGTATGAAATCGGCCTATGGTTTCTCGACCCCAAAAAAATTACCGAGGTTGACGCCTCCAGAATCACCTGCCCCGTCCTCGTAATCAGTGGCGCCCGGGACCGCCTCATGCCGCCCGCAATTGTGCGCAAAATAGCGGGCAAATACCGCGACGTCGCCACCTACCGGGAGTATGCCAACCACGCGCACAAGGTCATCATGGAGCCGGGCTGGGAGAAAATCGCCGCGGACATTGCGGACTGGCTTGACCGGGTATTAACCAAAAGGTAGGATAAAGCAGCATTTCAGGGGAAATAATATGAAAGAAAAGACACAGGGTACCGCATCACTATCCGGCCGCGTTCTGAAACTGGCCGACCTCATTGACTACCAGGAAGGCTCGGTGGTCAGCCGCACCGTCATCGACCGCAAAACAGGCACGTTGACCCTGTTTGCCTTCGCGGAGGGGCAGGGGCTGAGTGAACATACCGCGCCTTTTGATGCCATGGTCCAACTGCTCAATGGCGAGGCTGAGATTACCATCTCCGGCCAGAGCCACTACCTGAAAGCCGGGGAAACGATTATCATGCCCGCCAATAAACCACACGCTCTGAAAGCCATAAGGAACTTTAAGATGCTGCTGGTGATGATAAAATCATGATACAGAAGGTAAATAGTCTTCCAGCTTTCTCTTGTAGATATTTGTCACCGCCCTTTTCGGCAGGGAGTCGGTGAAAAAGACCTTCTTCGGCAGCTTATAGTCGGCCAGATGGCTCTGACAGAAGTTCCTTATCTCCTGCTCGCTGGTGATGGCTCCGTCCTTCAGCTGGACAATAGCGCCCACAATCTCGCCGCGCAAACGGTCAGGGATGCCCACCACGGCGGCATCAGCCACTTTGGGATGGCGGCGCAGCACATCTTCAATATCGCCCGGCCAGATATTCTGGCCCTTCAGGATAATCATGTCCTTCTTCAGGCCGGTGAGATAAAGATAGCCGTCCTCGTCCATATAGCCCAGGTCACCAGTCAGGAGCCACCCACCTTTTATCACCGCAGCCGTATCCTGAGGATTATTGTAATAGCCCTGCATGAAAGGCCCCCGGACGACTATCTCGCCGACCTGTCTGGCGGGCAGT
>Ga0172364_10001946_pt1 | contig 16230 bp, 14 predicted proteins | sample LakKivSesite10cm_FD_114545 | JGI IMG/M metagenome (GOLD analysis project Ga0172364, IMG submission 114545) | Sediment microbial communities from Lake Kivu, Rwanda - Sediment site 10cm | ecosystem: Environmental > Aquatic > Freshwater > Lake > Sediment | place: Rwanda: Western Province, Lake... | reverse complement strand
GATGAAGAAGTCGGCTTTAAAAGAAGGGCTCTGGGTGGTGAAGCTGTTCGTAGAGAGCGGTCTGTGCAGGAGCAACGGCGAGGCGAGGCGGTTGATCCAGCAGGGCGGAGCGTATGTAAACGATTCAGTAGTGGAGGATGAGAACCTGGAACTCACATCAAAGGATCTTGTGGACGGCGCGTTGACGCTGCGTGCGGGAAAGAAGCGGTACAAGCGTGCTGTTTTTGTTTAATTGAGCCTTGTCAAATTTCATGATGGACAGGTTTTTAAAGATTACAAGTTGTGTTAAGAGAACGATTTTCAAAAAATAGTCATTTTGTTCCTCTCCCTTACTAAGGGAGAGGAAAGCCCACCTCAGGCGGGCAGGATGAGGGTTTTTTAAGATTGTCAGAAATAATGCTTTGATTATTCATGAACCCTCTCTTCATCTCTCCCTTACCAAGGGAGAGAAACGATTGAAGCATTATTTCTGAAAATCCGTTCTTTCTCGCTGATGTTTTGTGAAGCTGCCAAAGTTCAGTTATTTAATTGACCGAACTTTACCTGGATTCTTGCTTAAATATCGCCTGCCTGCCTCCTGCCTGCCTCGGGCATGGCAGGCATGGCGGACATGGCAGGAATGACAAACACATCGTAAAATAGGATGAATTCCGAGGAACGTTGTGGGTTTACTATGTCTTTTCTTTTTTCGATTGATAAGGCGGTATTCATTTTTTTAAATCACAGTCTTGCCAATCCGGTTTTCGATGTGATCATGCCATTCGTCACGGAGGCGAATCACTGGAAGATACCCCTTTTTTTGGCGTGGCTCAGCCTGATGATTTTTGGGGGGAAGAAAGGGCGCATTGCGGGTCTGCTCGCGGTTGTCATCGTGACGATGAGCGATCAATTGTCGAGCGCGGTCATCAAGCCTTGGGTCAGACGACTTCGGCCTTGCGATCCTAAAGCCATTGTGGAAGGGGGCCGTTTTCTAATCGGCCTGAAGGAATCCTTCTCTTTCCCCTCCTCCCACGCTGCGAACAACGCGGCCATAGCGACTCTGTTTTCTGTCAAATACCGGCGATATACAGCTGTTTTCATTGCGATCGCTGCGACAGTCGCCTATTCTCGAATCTATGTGGGGGTCCATTATCCCTCTGATGTTTTGGGAGGAATTTTCGTGGGGGTGTTGTGTGCGACCTGCATTCTTGGAATCGAAAGAGGTGTTCAGGTTTTCTGGAGAAAAAAGAGAGAAAGTGATACAAAGGCACTAAAGGAAGGTTCCACAGAGAAAGCGTGATTTTGCTGAAAAGGGAGACCGCAATGGAAAAGCGTTTTGGCAAAACAGTGATAGAGTTGATGATGGGTGATATTACGGAACTTGTTACAGATGCCATCGTGAATGCGGCCAACTCCCGATTGGCCCACGGAGGGGGAGTAGCGGGAGCTATCCTTCAAAAAGGAGGAAAGACGATTCAGGAGGAGAGCGATGTATGGGTGAAGGCTTGGGGTGGAGAGATTCCAGTCGGGTCGGTGGCGATTACCAGCGGTGGGAATCTTCCGGCGCGCTATGTTATCCATGCCGTAGGACCGCGGATGGGTGAAGGGGATGAAGATGAAAAGTTAAAGAAAGCCACTTTGAGCAGCCTTCGGATGGCGGACCAGCACAATCTGAAATCCATGGCGTTTCCTGCCATCAGCACAGGAATTTTTGGATATCCCATGGATCGGTGCGCCGAGGTAATGCTCTCGGCCGTGGTAGAGTATGTGAGGGGAAAGACGGGGTTGGAACGTATCGTGTTCTGCCTGTTTGGGAAAGAATCGTTCCGCATCTTCGAAGAAACGTTCAAGACCATCTCTTGATTTCATGCCATGGCTCCCAATTCCGAAAGGCTCTTCCAGAGAGTGTACGATGTGGTTTTTCAGATTCCCAGGGGCCAGGTTGCCACGTACGGCCAGGTTGCCAGGATCGTGGGGCCTGCGTGCGATGCGAGACGGGTCGGCTGGGCTTTGGCCTCTCTTGGGAATCGGAAGGACGTACCACCGGTGCCGTGGCAGCGGGTCGTGGGTTCCGGCGGGAGGATCCGTCTGCCAGGGAATGAGCAGAGGGCGCTCTTGGAGAGAGAAGGTATCGTTTTCGATGAAAGGGGAAGGATTGATATGGAGTGGTTTGGATGGGAAGGGCCGTCACATGCGCCTTGACGACCGTCGCGGTGTGTTTCTAATTTCACACGAGACAGACGACGGTGGTTGTCGTTTTTTAGGATTTCTTTGTTCCGTCCGAAAGATGGACGGAACGGTCCCCCTTGGGAAGGGGCAAGAACCTCCTTTGTCCCCCTTCGCAAGGGGGACAAAATTGTGTTTTCCCCTCCTTTTCAAGGAGGGGTCTCCCGCGTAAGCGGGAGGGGGAGGTCAAAAACATGACCCAAATCTATAACAGAACCTCCGAGAAAGAAAAACGTAGGTGGCTGCGCAACGCCATGACCGAACCGGAGATTATTCTCTGGTCACAGCTTAAAAACAAACAGATCGGGGGGCATAAATTCCGGCGGCAGTACAGCATGGGGCCGTATATTCTCGATTTTTACTGTCCCGAAAAGAAACTGGCGATTGAGGTGGATGGAGGTGGCCATTTCACAAAAGATGGCATGGCGTATGATCAGGTCAGAGAGTCGGTCATCGGACAATTCGGGGTCCATTTCTTGCGGTTTACGAATGTGGATATTCGGGAAAATTTGCACGGCGTTTTGACAGTCATTGATGATACGTTGAAAGAATTGTAGTTCAAGGAGTGAAATCAAATAACGCGAGTTGGTTTTTCATGACTTCCTCGTTCTGTTCTGGACCCCCTGTCCGCGAGGGGCGAACTGTCCTCCTTACCAAGGGGGACAACGAGAGGTTCTTCCCCTTGATAAGGAGAGGGAGGTCGGAATATCAGAATCCTTTGCTCCACTAAGGCGGAACTGTCCTCTTCAATGAGGAGGCAAAATTATGTTTTAGAGGTGACAAGAAAGGAGGCACGTATGCTCGAAAGATGGTTCAAGCTCAAGGAGAAGGGGACCACCGTTCGTGTGGAACTCATGGCTGGGTTGGTTACATTCATGACCATGGCGTATATCATTTTTGTCAATCCGGCTGTTCTTTCCAAAGACTTTGCTGGAAATCCTACGGGTTTATCCATGGATGCCGTCATGCTGGCGACCTGTCTGGCAGCGTTTGTGGCCTCAGCACTGATGGGTCTCTATGCCAATTTTCCCATAGCCCAAGCACCAGGAATGGGTGAGAACTTCTTTTTTGTCACCGTGGTCATGACTGTTGCGGCTGCTGGGTTGGCCAATGCTTGGCAGGTCGCTTTGGGCATTGTACTCATTTCGGGAATTATTTTCTTGATCCTCTCCCTTCTCAAATTTCGGAAGACGATCATTGATTCCGTGAGTCCCAGTTTGAAAAACGGAATTGCAGTGGGAATCGGCCTCTTCATTGCATTTATCGGTCTCCGAAACGCAGGAGTAATTATCGAAAGTCCAGGGGCAATTTTAAAATTCAACAGCCATATTCTTGAGACCAATGTGCTCGTCTTTTTTATCGGTCTTTTCGTCACAGCCGTTCTCTATGTCAGGGGAGTGAAGGGTGCGATTTTCTGGGGAATTTTATTTACTACACTTCTTTCTCTGGTTGCTGGACAAGTCAAGTACGAAGGATTCATTGGGCTGCCGAGGGAAAGTGCATTTTTAAAATTTGATATTATAAACGCGCTTCGATTTCAGTTTTTCCCTTTCATTGTGGTTTTCATTTTTATGGACATGTTTGATACCGTGGGCACACTCATCGGTGTCTCTGAACAGGCGGGTTTCATACAGAACAACCAGCTGGTCGGCGGGGATCGAGTGTTGATCTCCGATGCTGTAGGTACAGTCGTGGGAGCATGTACAGGAACAAGTACGGTCACATCCTACATTGAGAGTGCTGTTGGCGTGGAATACGGAGGAAGGACTGGTCTAACGTCTGTGACCACCGGTCTTCTTTTTTTGGTAGCGCTTTTTTTCAGCCCTCTTGTTGGAATGGTGGGAAAGTATCCTCCTATTACGGCTCCTGCACTGGTATTGGTGGGTTCCATGATGGCCCGAAATGTGTATAAAATTGATTGGAACGACTTTTCGGAAGCGGTGCCCTCTTTTTTGATCATTCTCGGTATTCCTCTGAGTTACAGTATAGCCGATGGTTTGGCTTTGGGATTCATTACCTACCCTGTGATCAAGCTTCTGGCTGGAAAAGGGAAAGAAGTAAACGGATTAATTTACATTGTCGGTGGCCTGTTTATTTTACGATATGCTTTGATCAAACTTTGAGGACGGTACGAAAATCCATTGCATTGATTGAATTTTCGATTTCAAAGATCTGGAACAAAAAAGAACCCCGATTCATTTTTCAGGAGTCGGGGTTCTTTATGGAAAAAGTGTTTGATTTTTTGTGATTGTGCTTTAAATTAGGAGAGGGAAAAAGAGAAAGATGGGGGAAACATTCTCAATTTTAAGAATGAAAATAGGGTAAGGGACATGACGGACAGAATGACCTTGGACAGCGTGGAAAAGGAGAAAGAAGTTACGGTTGTTGAGATACAGGGCGGGTGGGGAGTACGCCAGAGATTAAATCAGCTGGGTATTCATCGGGGAGACAGGATTGTAGTGAAACGAAGTGGCATAATGAAAGGGCCGATATTGATTCAAGTGCACGGAATCGAGGTTGCAGTGGGAAGAGGAATGGCTCAAAAAGTAGTTGTTGATGTAGTCCAATGAAAGAAAAGGATACCAAAAGGGAAACGAGGGCAACACGGGCTCCACAAAAATATCGTAATCACCCTCAAATTGTTTTAATAGGCCAGCCCAACTGTGGGAAGAGTACACTCTTTAACGAGGTTGCTGGTTACCATTCTGTGACGAGTAATTTCCCTGGTGCTACGGTTACCTACACACGTAGTCAGGTTCGCATTCTCAATCATATCTATGATGTGGTGGATCTGCCGGGCACCTATTCGCTCACATCTTTTGATCAAGCCGATCGGGAGACCCAGAATTATTTGCTTACGCAGCGAGTGGATGTGATTATCAATGTGGTGGATGCATCGCTCATCAGTCGAAGCTTGGAATTGACCCTTCAACTCATGGAATTGGAAATACCCATGGTACTCTGTCTGAACATGGTGGATGAGGCAGAAAGGAAGGGTATAAAAATTGATGTGGATAAACTCTCCATGCGACTTGGCATGGCGGTAGTGACCACCGTTGCATCGCGTGGAATCGGCGTGAAGGAACTTTTTCGTTCGGTCTTGAGAACCGAACACGTGCGTAAAAAGGCTCGTCATATCCGCGGAAGTCGGGATGTGGAACGGATCATTGCCAGTCTCACCCGTTTGCTCAAACAGATCATTCCCAACGAGATCCCATTTTCAATGCATCTGCTGGCCACAAAGCTTTTGGAAGGCGATCCCTATTTTGAGGAAATCCTGCGCACTGTTCGGCCTGATCTCTTGGAGAAAATTGCAGAATTCAAACAGCAGCTAGCCCAAAGCCACGGGCGATCCTCGGACGAGGTGATAGATTCTGAACGCCACGCCCTCTCCATGTCCATTTTTGAAGATGTAAGTGTTGTGACGAAGCCTCAAGTGCACTGGAGAGATCGGATTGACAATCTTTTGATGCACAACCTGTGGGGTTATGTCTTTTTGATTGTATTCCTTTTTCTTTTTTTCAATTTTATTTTTAAAGGTGGCTCTTTTATTGAAACGCCCCTTTTGGCCTTTTTTGATAAAGTAAGTCTTCTGCTGAAAGGCACAGTGGGGTCAGATTCGCTCTTTTCGATTATTGTCAACAGCGCATTTGCAGGGATGGCAGGGGGCATTGCTGTTGTATTGCCCTATCTTTTTCCTTTTCTTTTTGGACTTTCCCTTTTGGAGGATGTGGGATATCTTCCCCGTGTGGCTTTTCTTATGGATGTTTTTATGCATAAGATCGGTCTTCATGGCAAGGCGATTATTCCGGCCATACTGGGTTACGGCTGCAACGTGCCTGCAGTGATGGCCACACGAATCATGGAATCTCCCAGGGACCGATTGATCGCTTCCCTTGTTGCAGCCATGGTTCCCTGTGCCGCTCGAATGACCGTCATTTTAGGACTTGTGGGCTATTATCTTGGAGGGAACGCAGCTCTGGGTGTCTACTTGTTCAATTTGGTAGTGATTGCTTTGTCCGGCGCTCTGGTGTCGCGGCTTCTTCCAGAGGTGACTCCAGGACTGGTACTCGAAATCCCTGCCTATCAATTGCCCCGCCTCAAGGTGACCCTGCTGAAGACATGGCTGCGTCTGAAGGATTTTATCGTCATTGCCTGGCCGCTTCTCATTGTCGGAAGTGCGGTGTTGGGTCTGGCCGAGTACTATCAACTCACGGATGGCATCAATCGGATCCTCGCTCCCATCACATCGTTGCTCGGACTTCCTGCCAAGGTAGGGATGACCCTGATTTTCGGCGTTCTGAGGAAAGAACTTTCCATGTTGATGCTCTTTCAGGCTCTGGGAACGCATGACGTACTCAGTGTGATGACACGCGGTCAGATTTTGGTCTTTACAATTTTTATCGTTTTTTATATTCCCTGTGTTGCTACCATTGGCGTACTTTACAGACAAGTTCGAGAAAAGGGGATGCTGGCCATTGTCGGTTTTACATTTGTGCTGGCTCTGCTTTTGGGAGTTTTGACACGGATTGTGGCCTTGTTGATCTGGTAAACGGGGGGCACGAGATGAAGGAAGCGAAACTGTATCGAAAATTAGCAAACAGTAAAGTGCAATGTTTCACGTGTGCGCACAAGTGCACCATCGCTCCTGGAAAGCGCGGGATTTGCGGGGTGCGGGAGAATCGCGGTGGAATTCTTTACAGCCTTGTGTATGGAAAAGCAATTGCCCTGCACGTGGATCCCATAGAGAAGAAGCCCCTCTTTCACTTTCGTCCAGGAACACAATCGTTTTCTGTGGCTACGGTTGGCTGCAATATGCGCTGCCTCAATTGTCAGAACGCGGATATTTCCCAGATGCCCCGGGATAGAAATCAGATACAAGGTCAGGAAGTGCCACCCCACGCCTTGGTTCAAGCTGCGCTGGAGCATCGGTGCCGAAGCATCGCTTACACATACACCGAACCTGCCATCTACTGGGATTATGCGTACGATACGGCCTGTCTGGCCCACACGAAGGGTCTCGAAAACGTGTTTGTAACCAACGGGTATTTGTCGGAAGAATCGCTTCAGGAGATTGCACCCTATTTGGATGCAGCCAACGTGGATTTGAAATCCTTTCGAGACCGGACCTATCGCACCATTTGCGGTGCACGTCTTCAGCCAGTTTTGGACACGATCCGCCGCATGAAGCAATTGGGAATCTGGATCGAAGTGACCACCCTGCTTATTCCCGATCTGAACGATTCGGATGAAGAGCTGAAGCGCATGGCTCAATTCATTTACGAAATTGATCCGGGCATTCCGTGGCATGTCAGCCGGTTTCATCCGACGTACCGGATGCTGGATCGGCCGTTAACCCCATTGGAATCCATTCAGAAGGCCTGCCGGATCGGGCTTGAGGTCGGCCTGCGATACGTCTATTCTGGAAACATACCCGGAGAAGAAAGGGAGAGCACCTATTGTTATTCCTGCGGTGTTTGTCTTATCCATCGGTTGGGATTTGAGGTCTTGCAAAATCGGTTGGTTGACGGCAAGTGTGCGGAGTGCGGCGCAACAATAGACGGGGTTTGGTGAAATGTCACAAGCCGGATGCAGAGGATCGAGGCAACATCTCCCGATAGAATTCTTCAATATCCATTTTTTGACTGACACAGCCTGAACTTTGCAAAACAGGCATTCCGTGATTTTTTATGGAGCCAAAGTGGATTTGTCCGATAGACGGGGAATTTCACATCGAAGAGGACAGAAGGGAAGATACCCATGCTGAGCAACGAGGGCGACAGACTGACCCGCGTTGTGGTCTCCACGCCGAGCGAGGAATATTTTCGTGTGACAGATATGACGGCCCAGAATATAAACGAAGTGGCCGACCCTCGAAAAACCTGCCAGCAGTTCGCCTGTCTGAAATCCACAATGGAGCATTTTGGTTGTGAGGTGATCGAGATTCCGGAGCTGACAGGACATCCCAATTCGGTCTTTACTCGCGATACGGCCGTGTCCACTCCTGGGGGGTACATCACATTGCGCATGGGATTGGAAGCCAGGAGAGGGGAAGAGGAATGGATGGCTCAGATTCTGGAATCACTTGGAGAACCTTGTGCAGGGCAAATCCGCAGGCCGGGCACTGTAGAAGGAGGAGATATTCTTCTCGCAGGTTCTGTGGCATTCGTGGGGTGTTCCATCCGGACCAACAAGGAGGGGGTGAAACAATTATCCGTATTGTTGGAGAATATGGACTACGAAGTGCGCACCGTGAACGTACGAGGTTCGTTGCATTTGGGCGGAATGATGAGTGCCATCGGCCCGAAACGCTTGCTCTGTTTGAGAGGCAAATTTCCTTCGGATTTTTTCGAGGGTTTCGATGTTATTGATGTGGATTGCACGGGGTCGTGCAACGGCAACGTCATTTGTCTCGGTGAAAATGAAGTCATCGCCAATTCTGCCGAAAACATGAAAGTCGTCCGGATTCTGGAACATCACGGCGTGAAGGTTCACGCTATGGACCTATCGGAGTTTCGAAAAGGGGGAGGCGGGCCCTCCTGCCTCGTTTTACCGATTGAACGAAAACAAACGGCACAAGGTTATTCTTTCTTTGTTGAATCCAAGAAGGTGTAGAAATTCTGAACCTGAGAGTGCGCACTCTCCAATAGTTAATTGCTACTCGTGCATTAGATATTTTGTAAACCATTCAAGCATACGAGAAAGCACGTTGATCTGATGTTTTTCTTCCCGAATTCCGTGACCTTCCCGCGGATAGAGGATCAGCTCTGTTTCCACACCGTAACGTTTTAAGCCTCGATAAAACTGCCAACATTGTCCCACAGGGTCGGTGGCGTCTTTTTCGCCGCAGAGAATGAGTGTGGGCGTTTGTACATTTTTTACATAGGTTACCGGTGATCTGTCAATAAACAGGCTTAAATTTTCGTACGGTGTGCCGAGATACCATGTGTCGGCAGCGTTGATGGCACTCATTTCTGTGCCGTATTCGCTGGCCAAATCGGTCATGGGAGCACCGGAGACCGAGGCTTTGAATCGGCTGGTCTGGGTAACCGCCCACGCAGCCATGTAGCCGCCGTACGACCATCCTCCGATGCCGAGCCGTTCCGGATCCGCAATGCCTTCTTTTATCAAAAAGTCCACACCTGCCATGACATCCCGAAAATCGCCCCCTCCCCAGTCGCTTCGATTCATTGATAGAAAGTCGTAGCCGTATCCGACCGATCCCCGGATGTTGGGGGATAGGACAGCAAAACCGTTGGCAGCCAAAAGCTGACCCCACGCCTCGAAGCTGTCCGACCACCGCCCTGCAGGGCCTCCGTGCACGAGCACGATCAGGGGTACCCGATTTCCATTTTGATATCCTTCCGGTTTCAGAAGGGCAGCTTCGATTTTTATACCGTCGAAACTTGGGTAGGTGAAGATTTCCGGTTGTATGGCAGCAATAGAATCCCACTCCGAATTGAAATGGGTGACCTTTTCCGCTTTTCCCGAATGCGAAGAGATCCACACTTCGGGAGCCTGGGTCGCTGTTTGACCGACAAAGGCCAGAAGCCCAGATTCCTCGGAAAAAGAGCCGTACGGATGCCCTTCGAGAAGTTTGCGGACGGTCACTTTTCCATTCGTTTGAATGTTATAAAAAGTACTTGAGAATCCCGTGGCTGCAAGGGCAAGAAGACGGCCGTCTTTTTGCCAGGCGTACGAAATAATTGGACGGTCAATGGTGGCTCGCGTGAGGTTTTTTGCCAGAGTTTGCGCGAATGGCTGGATGAAAAGATCGTGCGCTTCCGGGCCGTCCGCATGGGTACCTACGTAGGCTATGGATTTTCCATCGGGCGATATTTTTATCTGGTCAAAGGGTTGGGAAGGGCTTGCGATTTTCTGCATGGTACCGTTGCTGACTTGCAGCGAGTAAATGCGGTTGGTGAGCAGTTCTGGCTGGGGGTGGTCTGTGGCGGACAAGATCAATTGGTCGGCGTTCGGTGTCCAGTCGTATTCTGAAATCCGCCAGGCACCGCGGGTAAGTTGGCGGATTTCACGCGAGTTTACATTCATGACCCAGAGCTGAGGAAGATTGTCTTCGTGATCTGCACTCCTCGCGTCGTCTTTGTCTTTCTCCTTTTTTTCTTCGTCCTCTGCTTTTGATTCTGGCGCGAGAAAAGCAATGCATTTGCCGTCCGGCGACCATTCAAAAGACAAAACACTGTTTTTCCCTTTGGTCAGAACTTCTGCTTCGCCTCCCTTCATAGACAAGGCGTAGATTTGTTGTGTCTCGGTTCGATTTGAAAGAAAGGCCAGCGTTAGGCCGTCAGGAGACCAGCGAGGCTGCTGGTCGGATTCTTTCGAAAATGTGAATTGAGAGACTTTGCGGGTCTTGGTGTCCAAAATCCATATGTCGCTGTTCCGTTCCGTACCCTGAACCGGTTCCGTGACTGTCATGGCCATGTGGGTGCCGTCAGGTGAAAGTTGAAGGTCGCTGATGTGCCGCCTTCGCAACGTCTGTTCGGGTGTAAGCGTAATCTGTTTTTGGAATAGAGTATCTGAAGTCAATTTTTGTTGTTCGGATTGCGCTTGGGACAGTGCCGTACCATAGAGGAATGGAACAAGTAACATATACAAGAAGAAATGGGAGAACCTGACGCCACCTATTGGTGAATACGCTTTATTCATACTTGGCCTCCTGCTCGATTTGTTATTTTTCTCATCGCAGTGTCCATTCATTTTATTTTTTCATAAATTTCATTAAATTCCGCGTGTCGAAAAATCATTTTTAAGGAGGATCCACGATATTTTTTATCAAGAATCCGAAAGAAGAGGGACCTGCCGAACAGGGGAGTTGGTTTGGTGTCAATAGAGACTGAATAGATTCCCGTATTCGCCATTCAAGTCAATGTTTTCTTCTATGGCCGTTTGACTGACAGTTTGGACGATCTCCTTGTTTTGAATCATTTGTCTTGCAACGACGAGATCATTTCCAAACATGCGATCTTCTTCTGCGTGATCAATCTTTCCTCGAATCCAGTGATGGCATCTTTCCAATAGGATACCGGATTTTAAAGGCTTCCGATAGTCGAAAGCCTGGGCAGCACAGAGAAGTTCAACGGTCAGGATGTTCTCCAAATTCGCGATGACCCGATTCAGCTTACGACCGCTGATGGCTCCCATACTGACGTGGTCTTCCTGACCCAATGACGTGGGAATGCTGTCTGCACTGGCAGGAAAACAGAGACTTTTGTTTTCGCTCACCAGAGCGGCGGAAGTGTACTGCATTATCATAAAACCGGAGTTGATGCCGATGTTTTTCATCAATAGTTTAGGTAAACCTTGATAGCCGCCCTCCAACAACAGATAGGTTCTGCGGTCGGAAATATTGCCCAGTTCGGATGCAGCAAGGGTGGCATAATCCAAAGGCAACGCCAAGGGTTGGCCGTGAAAATTTCCGCCGCTGATGGCATTGTTTTCATCCAGTATGATGGGATTGTCGGTGACACTGTTGATTTCGATTTTTAGAGCCTCCTTTAAGTGCAACCAAGCATTTCGGGAAGCACCGTGAACTTGGGGCATACATCTCAGGGAGTAGGGATCCTGCACTCGGCCGCATTCGGTATGGGACTTCACCATTTCCGAACCCAAAAGCAAATGCCGTAAGCGATGTGCAACGTGGCAGCATCCGATAAACGGTCGGAGCCGATGCAGTTCCGACTGAAAGGGTTTTACAGAACCCAAAAGGGCTTCCAGTGTCATCGCGCCGATGATGTCTGCTGTATCCAGACAGGTGTGCAATCGTTCCAGTGCGAGAACACCGTAGGCACACATAAATTGTGTGCCGTTGATGAGTGCAAGCCCTTCTTTGGGCCCTAATTGCAGAGGTGGCAGACCTTCTTTTTGTAGGACAGCACCGGTTTCCATGACTTTTCCCTTGTACCGAACGCGGCCCAATCCGATCAGCGGCAGAAACAGATGGGCGAGCGGTGCCAGATCACCGGAAGCGCCTACCGATCCCTGGGATGGCACAAGGGGTGTAATCTTGTTCTCAATATGCCAGATCATTCGTTCAAGTGTATCAAGAGCAATGCCGGAAAATCCCTGCGATAGGGCGTGAATTTTGAGGACAAGCATGAGCGTGGCAATCTCTTCCGGGACCTCCTCGCCGACACCGACACTGTGGCTTCTAAGAAGATTCAACTGCAATTTTTGGGTATCCTCTTTGGATATGACGGTGGTGCACAGAGGGCCGAATCCTGTATTGATGCCATAAACGGTTTTGTTTTCTTTTATAATATGGTCAACAGCTTTTTTACTTTTTTCGATCCGTTCTTGGGCTTCGACACCAATCCTGCCTCTTTTTTGTCCTCTGGCGATTTCCAGCGCCACCCCAATACTTAAGCGATCCTTGCCGTAATAAAATGTATTGTTTTGCTTCATAAAATTTCCTTCAAAAAATTTATTTGCCTTTTTTCATTTTTAGGTGTTCCGAAAGATAGGAACAGGAGGACTCTTATATTCTTAAGCGAAAGAAAATAGTTTTTTTTACAAAGAAAAGCAAGACAAACTTTTGTTCTTTGATTCGCCGGATCGAGGATTCTCATCGAGGGCAACACCATGTCTATATCCTAAACAAGTATGAGGCTTTTATCAACAATGTGCTCGCTTCTTCACCGGTAATGACTTTTCTGATGGGCATCTCGCCTCTGCTTTTATAGGACAGACTGAGTGTATTTCCCATGCCAAGTTCAATCCCAAGCAGCGCGTCAATCTTCATTCGATTCTCGTGTGAATCGTGCTGAAGATTTGTGCTGAAATACACATACCGCGTGATTTGCCAGTTGAATCCCAGATTGTTTAGCGCTCCTTCAAACAGCGTGGTCCCATCTTCATTTTTGAATTGTTTTGTATACTCGGTTTCTATGGAAAGTTTAATCGTCGCAGTTGGATGCAATGCGAGTGAAATTTCACCCTCTATTTGGCGTCCCTCGTAGGCTTCGGTAAAATCACTATTATAAACCGGTGTTTTTGAAAGTTCAAGAGTTGAATAAAGATGGCAATAACGACTTCCTTCATAGGATGTTCTGAACTCAAAGGATTCTTCCTGGAAATAATGGTCATACCAGACCAACGAACCGTCTTTTTCCAATTGGACTTTGGTCCGGCCAAAACTCATCATAAAATTCATGGAATAATTTTTCAATGTGGTCAGTTCGAATTCCAGAGGTTGAATTGTGTATCCGAGGGGGGTGCCGTTTGCTGTCTGTTTAATATCGAGAAATCCTTCAAATGCGATTTGTTTGATACCATTTTTATTCAAACGAAACCGATACCCAGGATGAAAGAAATAACTTTGATGGTCTGTTTCGGCCCAAATCCCGGCTCTGGGCATAAAGTTTTTTTCAATTCTTTCAAAATTAATGAACCCCCACAGTCCCTCATCCGGATCGTAATCAACAGACATGTTGTATGACTTGTTCTGCAAGTTGGACACGTCCGAATTGTGTGCGAATTGCACAGATCCGTCCCATGAAAGAATTTGAGAGAATTTTAAATTAAAATTGACCTGGCCATTGAGATTGCGAAATGTACGATTGGAGTATCCAGAAAACATCGCAGACACATTTGAAAACTTGAATATGTCCCTTTGCAGGTTGAAGGCACCGATGAATCCATCTTCGATTTCTTCTTTGTTGATGGCTCCCACGGCTCCGATGGTGTATTTGCCCTGCTTGCCGGTAAGCTTTGCAGCCATTCTGGGGTTTGTAATCCGTTTCGAATAGAAAAGACTCGGCTCGCCTTCATCACTGGGAAAATAACGGCTTCCTTCCTGAAAGAAAGGTCGTTTTTCCTGAAGCTGGTATTCGTAAGGAGAAAGCTGATAGAAAAAGGGGTCGGATTCGACCTCGGAGAAATCGGGACTCATCGTGACATCCAAATTCAGGTTCGAGGTTAAGCCGTATTTGACATCCAGTCCGCCTGCAAATTTGTGTTCGGATTTATCTTCCGATTGCGAATCGCGGAAACCGGCATAGGGGAAGAGTTCCAGATTTTTCCCACCGTGTATTTGTTTTAGTCCAGTCAAGACAGCACTTTTTTCAAGGAAGACGTCGTCCCGACCCACTTTCGTAAAATAATCGGTTTCTTGAAGTCTGAATATATACCGCTGAAAGTTGATTCCCCAAATCTGCGTCTCATTTTTTGAGAACCGGATTGATTTAAAAGGAATTTGCAATTCGGCCTGCCATCCTTCTTGTGTGACGCGGGCAGCGGATTGCCAGAGATAATCTCCTGGCTCATCCTTTTGCACACCCTTGGGATTCACGGTAAAGGAATACGACGTTCGCTGATCATGGAATGTATCAATCACAAAAGTCATATAATCGTTCAGATCAAACTGTTCTCTCGGCGTCAACGAAGCGGCAATTTTTGAGGGTTCTTTGTCATTGCATAAGAATGCCACATACATGTTGTCCTCATCGTAAGTCAACATCACCGACGTGTTTTCGCTAGACGGCCGACCATTGAATGGATCGAATTGAGTAAAACCGCTGTGTTTTTCACATGCCTGCCAGACAGGGTCGTCCAGTTCCCCATCTATTTTAGGCGGCATGTCTGTCTTTGAAATGCGCATTTCTCTATTCTGAGCAATGAGGGGAGATGAAAGAAAAAGAATAAGCACCAACGATAGAGAGAAGTTCACAAAAAAATCCGATCTGATTTTTAAATTACCATTTTCGTACCAAGAATATTCTGGTTGACTTTGCATTTACTGCTCCTTTTTTGATCCAAGGCACCAATGAGCCATTCGCTAATATAAGGATTTCATTTTGGGATAACAAACAACCAAAGACCGAAAAAAACCAAAGTAAAGGTAATAAAAATTTGCACTCTTTGAAAATAAAAAAACTATGATTCTACAATAAATAAAGATGGAAAAACAGGTAAAGGAATACAATTTTCCCCCGGTCTTGTTTCTGTATGGAAAATGTTTTATATTAGAAAAGTTTTTAAATTGTTTGTTCAAGCTTATCATGCCGGATGCCAGTTTCTTCCATGATTTGGATGCCCGTAATATTGAATGCCATCTCAAAGTGGATCGTGGAACTGCACAGAGGAAAAATATCCGTGGAAAGCGAGATCCAAAAGGGGTCGCAGTTCACGATCGTTTTGCCACTGGAAGAATATCCGCGCCACAGAAATGCATAAGAAAACAATCCAGGAACAATCCCCATGTATGATCAGATCAAAACCCTTGCACGATCCCGATCGGACGATCTGGTAAAATTCTTGAGAGAACTCATCGCCATTCCCTCCGTGAGTGGTCATGAGACAAAGGTCATCGAACGCATTCGGCATGAAATGGAAATGCTGGATTACGATACGATTTGGGTGGATCCTTTCGGAAACTTGTTTGGACAGATGGGTTCCGGAAAACGACTCCTTGCCATGGACGGCCACTGCGATACCGTTGACGTCGGCAACCCAGACAATTGGACAGTTCCTCCTTTTGGTGGTGACCTGAGGAACGGCACGGTCTACGGTCGGGGTGCGGCGGATCAAAAGGGGGGGCTGGCCTCGGCCGTCTATGCAGGGAAAATTTTGAAAGACATGGGCATTCCCGAGGATGTCTCGCTTCTGGTTGTTGCTTCCGTGTGCGAAGAAGATTTTGAAGGTCTCTGCTGGCAGTACATCGTGGAAAAGGACAACATCCAACCTGAGGCTGTCCTGCTTACCGAACCGACAAATTTGGGCATACGTATCGGCCAGCGGGGCAGGCTGGAGATGAAGGTGACAATTCGAGGCATCTCCTGCCACGGTTCTGCTCCGGAGCGGGGGGAGAATGCGATTTACAAGGCCGCGCCCATCATTCAAGATATTGAAGAATTGAACCGCCGCCTTTCGAGCCGTTCGATTTTAGGAAAGGGGAGTGTCACGATTACCGACATCCGATCCACGGCTCCCTCTCTCTGCGCTGTGGCCGACAGGGCGACTCTCCATCTCGACCGGCGGCTGACCGAGGGTGAGACGATGGAGAGCGCT
>Ga0172364_10001945_pt1 | contig 16237 bp, 12 predicted proteins | sample LakKivSesite10cm_FD_114545 | JGI IMG/M metagenome (GOLD analysis project Ga0172364, IMG submission 114545) | Sediment microbial communities from Lake Kivu, Rwanda - Sediment site 10cm | ecosystem: Environmental > Aquatic > Freshwater > Lake > Sediment | place: Rwanda: Western Province, Lake... | reverse complement strand
TTGAAGAAGACACTTAGAAATCAAAAAGGTTTTACGCTGATAGAACTTATCATCGTTATAATCATCATCGGCATCCTGGCAGCTGTTGCAATTCCAAAATATATGGAGATTAAAGAGCAGGCAGGTGATGCAACAGCACAGGGTCTTCTTGGAGCCTTAAGAGGTGCAAACAGCGTCCTTTTTGCCCAGTATGTTATGAAAAACTCCTTGCCCACTACTCCGTATAACATGACTATTATGGTTGAAGCTGCCAATATCCAGGGTATTGTTGTAAATAAATTAGCCACTAACCAATGCTCGTTTGAAATTGCAGGTGCAGGCATATACACTTTCACGAATGATCCCCCAGATGCTGTAAATGCTGCAGTAATAAAGTGTGCCTTTGCCCGTGATGCTACTGGGACTACTGCTTGTGCAAACTGGTAACAGGGTAAAATAATTTACTGAACGATTCAAAAAAAGAGGGGGCCGATTAATGTTCCCTCTTCATATAATGCTTGTAATCATCATATTTTTCTTCCTCATTCTTCTTTACTTTCACCCTTTACTTTCTGTTTCTTATATATTTATTGAGAGAGATCTTTCTGCTTTTTTTATCCCACCCCGTTACCTCTGGATAAGCCTTGTAAAGTCTTTTCAGATACCCCTGTGGAATCCCTATAATTCTTCAGGCATACCACTCCTTGCCACCCTTCAGCCAGGGGTTTTTTATCCTCCTCATATATTCTATTTATTTTTGCCATTTAACCTTGTCTGGAACTGGCTCATCATCCTCCATTTCGTATTTTCTGGAATTTCAGTATATGCGTTTTTAAGGTACCTTAAGGCATCCCCCTTTGCTTCTTTTGCGGGTGGGGTTATATTCATGCTTTCAGGGTATCTATTATCCGTCCACAGTCTTCTACCCCATCTTTTAGCAGTCCCATGGTTTCCGTTGGTTATAATGTATTTCTTAAAGTATCTTGAGAATAAAAAATCAAAATATATTGTATTTACTGGTATTTTTGTGACAATGGAATTTCTGGCAGGGGCACCCGAGATTGTAGTAATGACCTTTTTGGTACTCTGCATCATTTTGTTGTCTCCTGGAGTATTTGTCGAAGAAAGGGTGAGCTTACCTCTAAGGTTCAAGGCAATAAGTCTGGTGGTTATTCTTTTTCTTCTTCTCACGGCTGTCCAGCTTTTGCCTTTTTATGAGCTTAAAGCATGGAGCATAAGATACACAGGCTTGAGTTATCAGGAGGCAACTCTATGGTCTTTTGCCTGGAAGGATTTTATCCAGTTTTTTATGCCCGATGTCTTTGGGTATTTTAAAACATTAGAGAGATATTGGGCAAATCAGTCGTGGTTAAAGACAATCTATTTAGGAATAATCCCTTTTATCCTTTCCGTTTTTTTCTTTCTTAGTAAAGACAGGAAACGCTGGTTGTTCCTTGTTTTCATAGTGATGGCTTTTGTATTTGCAATGGGTAAATACACACCTCTTTATGCACTTCTTTATCATGTCCCTCCTTTCAACAGTATAAGGTATCCTGCAAAATTTCTTTTTCTATTTTTCTTTGCCATATCTTGCACTGCTGCTTTTGGTTTCGACCGACTTAAGGCCGGTATTGAAAACAAAGAGAGGGCAACAAAAATCGTTATATATGGTGTGTTCTATTTTGGTTTCCTGTGTGCTGCCTTATGGGGGTATGTAAACCTCTTTGATGCTGATGTATACCGGTTTCTCGATATGAAAGGGTTTAAGCCAGAGGCATACAATGATATTCAGTTTAACCTGCACAATCTAAAACGGTTTCTGCTTTTTTCTTTTATATTCTGTGTGACGCTCCTTGTTTACTTAAGGGCAAGGCAAAAGAAGTTCATAATGGTTATCATAGTCTTTCTCCTCACTGCTGACCTGTTCCTTGCGAATTATGGTTTTTATTATTCAGTACCATGGAAGTGGTATATCGCAAAGAAAGGTTTTGCAGAAAACCTTATGAAAGGTAAAGAAACTGAAAGATATTTAGTCTCAGGACGAACGATTAAAGAATTGGGATCACTCAAGGCAGAAATAACTGTTCCTTCACACCATTATGCAGCCTTGTTCGGTTTTTATTCGACGAGCGGGATGGAGGTGATGAGGGTAATTCATCATGACATTTTTTTGTCAATAATGAATAGTAGACCTTCAATTTCGGATGCAAAGAAATTTTTCGACATGAGTGGCGTGCGTCATGTTATTACCTCGTATAAGGTTAGTGACAACGATTTGAAGTTAGTAAAGAGCATAGAGATTGGAGATAAAACTGCATACCTTTATGAGTATTCCTTGTACCCGGGGAGATTCCTGTTGTTTTCAAAAGTCTATTATGCAAAAGACGACAAAACGGTTATTGAGAAATTGCAATCAAACACATTTGACGCAAAAAAGGAATTGATTCTCATCGGGGACAAAAAGTCTACGCATGAAAATAAGGACCTGCGAGGACATGCGAAGCTTGTATCATATAAGGCAAATAGATTCAGTTTGGAATATGAGGCAGATAATGATGGATTCCTCTATGTAAGCGACACCTATTATCCGGGCTGGAGGGCGTATGTTGACGGGAAAGAAACAAAAATTTACAGGGCAAACCTTGCATTTCGTGCAATAGAAGTGCCGAAGGGCAAACATACGGTAGTGTTTAAATATGTCCCACTTTCGTTTTACCTGGGTCTGTGCTTGACAATTATCGGGATATTGCTGTGCATCTGGCTGTGGAGAAGAGGCAAGTTAGGAGCGAGCAGAGAGCAGGGTTCAAGGATTCGAGGGGTCGAGGATTCGAGTGATTCAAACCACTTGGCCGCTTGAACCCTGGACACCTGGAACCCTTGCATTGTTGACCTCTCGACCCCAGTGTCTTCAAATCCCTTAGGGTTGAAAAAGTTATTATTTGCAAAAAGTATTGAAATATGATTCTATATGCATATGGTAACTTTATCTTTTTCAGATTTGTCATCCTGGATTGCTTCAAGGCAATCGCAGGGGTTGTATTATTTTACCCGTGAAGAAGCATTGAATGCTTTATCTACTACTGAAGTTGCAATTAAACAATCTATATTAAGGCTTATAAAGAAAAAAAGGGTTGCCAGGATACGTGGGGGTTTCTTCATAATCATTCCCCTCGAATATGCTAATACCGGAGTGCTTCCTGCCGAATGGTTTATTAACGATTTAATGAGCTATGTGGAACAACCGTACTATGTGGGTCTTTTGAATGCGGCGGTTTTACATGGCGCTGCCCACCAGCAGCCACAACAGTTTCACGTAGTGACAACCAAACCATTGCGTGAGATACGATTCAAAAGTCTTACCATCCGTTTTTTTGTTAAAAAACAGTTTGCTGTCACACCTGTCATTCAAGTTAAAGTTCAGACAGGTTTTATCCCAGTCTCTACCCCTGAAGCTACCGCCCTTGATTTAATTCGCTATGCAGGGTCAATAGGAGGGATGGATAGGGTTTTGACTGTATTAAATGAACTCGGAGAGGTAATGAATGCACCGAAACTTGTAGAAGTCGTGAAGGGAGATGAAAACCTTACCTACGCTCAGAGGTTGGGTTGGCTGCTCGAAAAGGCTGGCTATTCGGCGCTTATTCAAGAACTATCACAATGGATAAACGAAAAGAACCCTTTACCGGCCAAGCTTGAACCATCTCTGCCGATTCGAGGAGCAAAAAGGGATGGCCGTTGGAGGCTTATTATCAATTCGGAAGTGGAGAGTGATTTTTGATTCCAAAGGCAGATATTATAGCGTGGAGACAGATAGCCCCATGGGTTTCCGATGCACAGGTTGAGCAAGACCTTATCATAACCCGGACATTGATTGTCATTTTCGGGGATCCCTTTCTCTCTAAAGAACTTGCATTCAGAGGTGGAACGGCTCTCCACAAGCTTTATTTTAAAACACCACTGCGGTATTCAGATGATATTGACCTCGTTCAGATTAAATCCGGGCCAATCGGGAAAATCCTTGATACAATACAGACTGCAGTAAACCCTTTTCTTGGAGAACCCCGCCGTAAACAAACAGAAGAAACCGTGACATTAACATACCGGATGGAATCAGAAGGGCCTCCCGTGGTGCCGCTTCGTTTGAAGATAGAGATTAATACGAGAGAACATTTTTCTGTGCTGGGATTGAGGAAAGTACTGTTTAAGATTGATTCGAGGTGGTATAGTGGCAGCTGCGAAATTACCACCTTCAGTTTAGAAGAACTGCTTAGCACAAAGGTGAGGGCGCTCTATCAGAGACGTAAGGGTCGTGATCTATTTGACCTGTGGCTTGGCCTTACAGAAGGAAAAACAGATCCTGAGAAAGTAGTAGAAATTTTTAAATACTATATGAAAAGCGAAGGGAGTTTCATTGACAGGAAGCAATATAAGAGCAATCTTGAAGAAAAGATGCACCATCCCGGATTTATACGGGACCTGACCCCTCTCTTATCTCCAAATATAGAATATGACAGCCAATTAGCATATTCTCTAATATTGAAAGAGATTGTTGCGAGAATGGATGAGGTGTGAGGTTGACTAAGAGCTATGAGCTGAGAGCCAAGAGAAGGGGGTCAAGTGGTTTTTAATCACTTGAATCCTTGAACCCTTGACTCCTCGAACCCTAAAAGAGGTTTTCAACGTGTCTAATGTAAATGTTACTCGAGGCTGTGGTCTGTTAGAGGGTTTTCTGGCGATGAAGCGGGCTGAGATGGCGAATAAATTGATACCATCTGAGCTTCGTAAGGGCAGGATTCTGGATATTGGCTGCGGGGCTTATCCCTTTTTCCTTTTCAATACGAGCTTTTCTGAAAAATACGGTCTGGACAAGGCAGTTCAGAAAGGTGATTTCAATGCCTCCCAGAAGGACAGAATTCACCTGAAACGATATGATATTGAACAGGAAGACATTCTCCCTTTTGACAATGGATATTTCGACGTGATGACTATGCTCGCAGTTTTTGAGCACATAGAACCAAAAAGGGTGGTTAGTCTCTTAAAAGAGATTCAAAGGGTATTAAAACCGGATGGGATGTTTATTATGACAACCCCCGCCTCCTGGACTGATACGCTCTTAAAATTCATGGCGAAATTAAGGCTTGTAAGCCCTGTAGAGATTGAAGAACACAAGGGCACTTACACTGCTCAGAAGATTGCCTCCATGCTCAAGGCAGGGGGCTTTCCCAAAGAATTAATCCGATATGGCTATTTTGAATGTTTTATGAATATATGGGTTGTTGCGAGAACAAGTAGGCAGTAGGCCCTATGCAGTAAGCAGTTGCTGCATACTCCATACTCCTTAGTGCTTACTGAGCTTGAGCCATGAGCTAAAACTGCTAGCAGCTATGAGCTAATTAGGATAAATATTATCGAACAGTTTGTAGGATTATTAGTAGAAACCTATGCCGAAATTTGAGATTGTAATGGTTTGTGACCTCGTGCTTGTTCCTTCCGTAAATCCAAATTTGACAGCATCCATTGCAGGGGTGTATAGCTGAAAACAATGTGTAACCTGCGGTGTGGCTGTTGTATAGTTGCTTGTGAGGTCATAGCATTTAATACAATCGACCCAGGCTTTTAATTTGGCATAGTTTCCGGTAGGACTAAGGGTTGTGCATGTAGCATCACTATACATGGTGTCTATTTCGATTCTTGCGTTATGATTATTGCGATCCTCAAGCCATACTGCGGAAGCAGTGTAAAAACATCCCGGGTCTATTCCATTGCAACGTGGATTGGTGCCAGCGTTGTGGTTTATGCTTCTATCCTTATCCACGGCTGCATGGTTTCGGGGATTTGAGGCATCTATTGGATCGTTAGTGTTGCGATACGTATCAAATTCAATGGCAACGGTCCTCCCGGCTATGGTTGGTGCAGTACCTCCCGCATAACCAAGATTCCCGCCTGTCCCCCCGCATACATTTGTAGCGTTGCTTCCCTGTATCAGGGCAAAGGTAAACCCATCTCTATAGTTGGTACTTAAGCCTGAATCAATATCCTTAAATACAAAATCAAAGTATGCCCTCATGGTCTTGTTTCTCAAGGTATAATTGTCACCAGAACAAGGGGGTGGAGGATAGCCTGGAAAGGCCGTCGAGCAAAGAGGTGACCATATACAACCGTAGGTATTATATGCATCACCTCCAAGGACAATCTTGTTGTTAGCTGTGTTGACCGGGTCTATGTTGACATACACTGCGTTCGGATCACTTTCTCTTGGGGCTGGAAAGTAGCCAATATCATTCGCAAAAGATACCTGGGATCCTATTGGTGTACAGGTCACATTTAGTTGTAGGGTTTTTTGGGCAATATTGTCATTAGAGCCTGTTTGGTCATTGTTATCCCTGACGAAGAATGTTATGAAGCCAGATGTTGTAGGTACCCCGCCAAGTTGAATTGTATCTGCCTGACCCCAGGATGCCTCAGCTAACCCCTGACAATTTGTATTGACCACATTTGGATTTGCAGTGATTCCTGTTGGAAGGGAACCGCTTGTAGTCTGGATACACCATCTATATTTTCCACCGCTGGTGAAGGGAATACCGCCATCTGCATATACTGTTGCAGTATAACTACTGTCAGTACATGATGCCTTTGGTAGCTCGTTATTAAGAATATTTAACCTTCCCTGTGTTGTACTATAACACCCAGCCTTGTTCTTGAGTTCTTCGAGGGTCACCCATTTTACAATATCGTCATATGCTTCCGGCCTGTTCATATCCGTCAGGTAATTGTCAATGTTCTGGACTCCGGCATTGTAGACATTGATAGTGGTTGCTGTTGTAATTCCCTGGGTTCCTGTTGTCTGATTATTATAATTTCCATCACCGCTTAACATTAAAAATGCCACGTTTGGAATATCCGTAGGCGTGGTACAACCGGTGTCAGTGCATTTCCGTATTGTCAACAGTGTTGTTTTTCTCCCGCATACACTCCCCGCTGTTGTGAGGTCATTATCGTATGCATAATAAAGAGGTCTGCCCCATGAATCGTTTTGATTTCTTACGATTGTGGGGAATTGTGTATTATCCGGAAGTCTCCCATTAGAGGCTGCATAATTCACGATTGCATCAACAGCTGCGTTCAGCGTGTCTTTTGTCTCATTTACCTTTGCCCTTGTTGTCAGCGGCCCTACCAATGTTATACCGGCAACGATGAGACCGCCCATGATTATAATCATAAGGATTAGCGGTAGAAGGGTCATACCTTTTTTATTAATGTTAAGGGGTAAAAAGGGATTTATTATTTTCCCATTCATTGTCTATCAGGGGCTTATTGTGATGACAAAGGATTTTTGCGTAATATTGTCATTGGTGCTAGTTGCATCATTATTATCCCGGACAAAGACTGAGAAATTATATGAACCTGCCGTTCCTGTTCCAGCAGCTTTTGAGAATTGAAGGGTGTTTGCCTGTCCCCATGAGCCTTCAACTAAACCCTGACAATTAGTATTCACTACATTTGGGGTTACTGTAAACCCGGGAAGGTCTGTAGCAAGGACCCCCGTTGCAGTCTGTAAACACCACCGATAATTACCGCCGGCAGTATATGGTATCCCTCCGTCACCGTAGACGGTAGCTCCATAGAGGACAGTAACACTTCCCGATGGAAGTTCATTATTCACAATTTTTAGCTGTGCCCCTTGACACCCTACCTTTGTTCTCAGTTCATCGAGGTTGACCCATTTTACAATGTCGTCGTATGCTTCTGGTCTGTTAATGAGAAGGGCAGCAGGGTAATTAGGACAGTTTGCAGCTGTAGTGCAGTTATCTATACCGGCTGTGTCTATATCATAGACCCTCACGCACGTTTGTCCGGCAGGGCACACCCCCCCGGTGAGAATTCCTGTTTGAAGATTGAAATTTTCAGCGCCGCTTGCCACAATAAATGCAACATTCTGGATATTGGTTGCTGCTGTGCATGCTGCGTCACGGCAGATGGTATAATTTGTAGTTTTCCTCCCGCATATGGCATCCGAAGTTCCTGCTGGAATCGTAGTAAGATTGGCATCTACAATGTAGTATAGGGGTTTTGTCCACGCATCATTTGGGTTTCTCACATTATTAGTAAATTCTGTGCCAGTTGGTACAGGGAGACGTCTATTTGATGCAGCAAAACTGATGACAGACTCTACATCGCCATTTACTGTTTCTTTCGTGTCATTTATCTTTGCCCTTTTTGTCAATGGGCCCACCAAAGCTGCACCGAGGGCGATAACTATTCCAATAATGACCAATACTATTGCGATTTCGACTAAGGTCATTCCTCTGTTATAAGAATTTGTTTTCATGACTACCCTTTGTTCATTTTATCACTTAAATTTAAAAAGTATGTGACGAATATCAATATGGAAAGCATAAAAATTACCTATAATTATTTCATGTCCTTAGGATTTGTCAAGTGCTTAGTTGCAATATTCAGTTGAATCTAAATAATTAGTGTTTTAAATTCCTGATGAATAATGTAAAATAGGAATAATTTCCTTGGAGGATAATTGGCGAATACCCAGATAGCAGTTAGTTTTGAAGATGGTTTGGCAAAAATAGCTTACGGGACATTAACCCATGGGGATCTAATAGTTACACGCACCCTCACCTTAAAAGATGAAGAATTTGACGACTTTCTAACAAGAGAAAAGGCTTCCAGTTTTATAGTCGTAAATAACTTTAAAACCTTCTACCAGGATGTCTTGCTACTTCCACCTGCAGGCGAGAAGTATCTTAAAACCCTGGTTGAATCCGGAATAAGAAAAAATGCCCCTGAGTTGAAGAATTTTACCTTCTTTTATGCAGTCCTCAGAGAACGATTGCATGAGGGGAAGATGGTAAAAGAAACGTTTACCTTTGCTGTGGATAATAGTGAGTTAAACGTTCTCATTGAGAGATTTACCAGATATGGAAAAAATATTAGCAGGTTATATTCTGATATTTTTACCCTTTCCCAATTAATCCAATCGTCGGGTGAATCAGATGATAAAACAGTGCTATGCATTCTGGACTCGAGTAGCACGAAATCCTTATTTTTAATCAGGGAAGGAAAACTTTTTTTTATCAGGGTTGTACAGTCTCACCAGGCAGGCCTTGACGAATATGACATCAGTAATATCAATATGACGATAAATTATACGCGTCAGACATTGAGGGAGAACCCATCAAAGGCTGTTTTGATCAGTCCTTTTGAGAAAGACCATAAAGCAGTCGAGGGCCTCACAGTACCGTTAGCGTTTATTGAATATCCACAAAATATAATGGTACCAGAAGAAGTCAAACAGGAATTTGTCCTCCCAATATCAGCACTCCTAACAGCGAAAAAATTTCGCAGGGAAAGCTTGCTTCCAAAGATTTACCGGGATTTCCTGATACAAAAAACTGTACTATTACTTTGCATCGGAGTTTTTTTACTTTCCTCTGTTTTAGGTTTAGGTTATATGATGCTTCGGTTTTATGAGGTGTATTCGATTAAAAAGAATATTGCGCCCTTGAAAGATGTATTAATCGGAAGGCAGGGGGTTTACAATGAATTTGTAGATTCTAATAGAGAACTTCAGAAATTTACTCCATTACTAAATTACTTCAATACTGAGAATGCTACTCCGGATATACAGAAGGCATTGATCGCCCTTCAATCCCTGCAAGTAGAAAACATCCGCATAAAAGACATAGAAGTTAAAAATGATGGGCAAGCGCTGATTGTTCAAATAAAAGGGATTGTTGTTGCGAGGACTTACACTGAGTTACAGTTAAACTTCCAGAAATTGCTTAGTAATATAAAGAAAACAGACGGTATGGAGGTATCTTCACAAAAGGTTGATTTGATTAGTAAAGATTTTTCTATCGAAGTAAAATGGAAGATATGATGACCTATTTGCCAGAGTTATATAAAAAGCTCAAAAAATTGTTTGTTTATTATATAGTTTCGGGGATTATTTTCACACTGGTAATATCATGTGCGATTATGATTAAAAAATATACCATTTCTCTTTATGAAACATACGACAGGCTGCTGGAATTTAATATAAGATATTTAAAGATAAAGGTTGCAATCAAGGACGTTGACGAATCAATAAAGACTATAAAGATGTTGTTACCAGCAAACCTTGATGCCCATTCACCCGAGGAATTTATCCTCATAACCCTTGACGATCTAAAGTCCAGGATGGATAAGGCCTATGTAACTGTTACTAACATTGAGGATAAAGGAAATGAAATTCAATTACCGGTAAATATAAAAGGGTCGTTGAGGGATTATACAACTATGGTGAACCAGGTTGGTTATTTACAATCTTTAAAATTCCCTTTTTTTGCTATTAATGGGATAAGGATATCAAAAAGTGATGTACAGGCTAAATCCCTCACAACGTTCGAGATTATGGGCGCCCTTAAATTTCCCAAGCCAGGCCCACAAACAACAGAAACTGTGGGTCAAAGAGCACGTGGTAAGATATAATGTACAGGAATTTTATCAAACTCATCGCATCTTCTATTATAATAATAACCATCATTCTTATCGGCCTCTCCTTCGTGAAATTTAAACTATCCCTTTCCCCAAGGGAAATGAGTATTTTACATTTCTCCTATGAAAAGGTTAAAATTGCAGAGCGGCAACCACTTATGGCAACTGCCCTTAGAAGTCCAATCGATGTTTCACCTCCTTCCAAAGAGGGCTACCCGGATGTCCTGCTTTCCGAAATCGCTCCCGCTGCCAGCGCCGAAGAACAAAATGTTTCATTTATCCTGATAAAAGGTGGGAAGAAGATTGCCATAATAAATAATGTGGTTGTCAGGGAGGGAGATTCTATTAATCTTGGTAAGGTCGCAAAGATAGAAAAGGGAGGGGTATTAATCAAAAATAAGGAGGGTGAACAGTGGCTAAAGATAAATTAACTATAAAAAGGCTGTTTTTAGCCTTCAGTGGCCTCATCTGTATTTTTATGTTAGGTTCCTGTGCCTCTACAGGTTTAAAGAGAGAGGTCCAGATCCCGAAAGAGTTAAAGCAGCCAAAGGCAGAGGCGGTAAAACCTCCAGAATTTAAGGTCCCTGAGTTTAAGCCTGCCACTGAGGACATTTCCCCTTTAAAAACACGAATAGTTGATATAGTTGCAAGAAATACCCCTTTAAGAGATGTGCTTCATGTAATTGCTGATGCAACGAGCCTCAACCTTGTTATGGAAAAGGGGGTTGCTCCTGAAACTCCTGTAACAATCACCTTAAAAAATGTTACTGCAGAGGATGCATTGCACACAATCCTCTCGTCTGTAAATTATTTTTACACGGCAAAAAATAATATGCTTTTGGTCAAGGCTGTGAATACAAGGGTATTCGAACTTGGTTTCCCTTCAGTAATCCAGAAATATGACGTGGAGGTTGGTGGAGATATATTTGGAGGGGTAACCGGTGACCTCACGCAGACAGGTGGTGGCGGCGGAGGCGGAGGCGGAGGAAGTACAGGTATAAAGGGCAATATAACACAAACCTTAAAAGCCGATGAGGCAGCCTTTAACTTCTGGCAGGCTGTTGAAAAATCACTTGGGAGTATTCTTGGTCAGACAGGTGGAGGAGCAGGTGGGGAAAGCGCTGGTGGAGAATACTTTACAGTAAACAGGGTAACAGGGACTATAGTGGTGGTTGCATCAAAAAGAACCCTTGAGAGGGTTGAACAGTATATAAACACATTAAAAAAGGTTATGGGCAGGCAGGTCCTGATTGAAGCAAAGGTCATTGAAGTAACGCTCTCAGAGGGTTTTCAGTTCGGGATAGACTGGACTCTTGTCCAACGGAACCTGAACATTGATGAAACGAGAACTACAAGCTCCTTTACTCTCGGCACGAGTGGTTTTAAACAAGTTGCTCCCATAACCACAGGGGGGCCAGTTTTTACTATAACAGGTGCGCCGAGCTTTGGAGGTCGACGGGCAGATTTGAGTTTTGTTATGAATGCGTTAGAACAACAGGGGGAGTTACGGATACTCTCCAATCCAAGAATTAACATGATGAATGGGCAAACAGCCCTCCTCGTCGTTGGAAGGAATGAAAGCTACATAAAAAAGGTAGAAACTACAACCACGCAGGGTACCCCGCCAATCACCACCTTTACCACTGAGACAGGGAGCGTCCTTTCAGGGCTTACCATAGGGATAGTGCCTTATATCAATGAGCAGGGAGAAATCTCTCTAACGATAACGCCGATAATTGCAGAGCGGGTTAGCTTTGAATCAAAAAATATTGGGGCAGTAGGAAATCAAACAGAAATAAAACTCCCCACAGTTGACCTGAGAGAGTTGAGTACAACCGTGAAGGTCAGAGAGGGTCAAACAGTCGTGATTGGTGGACTTATCAAAAAGTCGGAGAAGCTTACAGACAGTCAGGTACCATTCCTCGGGAATGTGCCTCTTATAGGATACCTGTTCAAAAGCAGGGATAAAACAGAGACAAAGACAGAACTTGTAATAGCTTTGCAACCATTATTATTGTAACAGAAAAATACAGCCTGAGGGATTGAAAACATGAGCACTTTTCGATTAGGCGACTTACTTAAGACAAAGGGGTTGATCAGTGATAATCAGCTTAAGATCTCTTTAGTCCACCAGAAGGTTACCGGTGAACTGCTTGGAGACATTTTTGTCCGGTTGGGGTTTATCACTTCCAAAGAGCTTGGCCAGACACTTGCAGAACAGTTTAAAATAGAGTTTATAGACCTCAGTGAATACCCTATCTCTGAAGATGCACTAAAAATGATACCCAAAGATATTGCTGAAAGGGAAGAATTTATACCAATTGAGATTGAAAATGGGAAGATGAAGATAGGTGTAACTAATCCGAGTAACATTGGAGCAGTTGACAAAGTTGTAAACATTACAAAGGATTATCCAAAGGTCTTTCTTGTAGACCCGGATAGTTTTCATGATTCCCTGGAAAGTAGTTACTATTTCCTTGAGAACCCTATTCAGGAACGTATGGATAGTATCATAAAGGAAATGGGTAAAACAGGGACTGTAACGGGGACCCAGATAGCATCACTCACAGAATTGATAATTATGAGTGGTATCAGGGAAAAGGCAACCGATGTCCATATTAATCCATCATCTGATATAACCAATGTTTTTTACAGGATTGACGGGGTACTGCAACATCGATATTCTTTTCAAAAATTAACACATGGTGGGGTGGTATCGAGAATCAAGATTATGTCCCAGATTGATATCGCAGAGACAAGGTTACCGCAGGATGGTTCATTTACCTTCCCTTTTCTGGATAAGTTTTACGACATCCGTGTATCTACAGTCCCAACTATATATGGCGAGAATGTTGTAATGAGAATACTCGCAGGAACCGGGTATCTGCTGAGTATAGATAAGCTTGGATTTGATAGTGCAGGTACAGAAAAGGTAAAAGATCTGTTTCAGAAACCTTACGGGATTATCCTTATCGCCGGTCCTACAGGTAGTGGAAAAACTACAACCCTTTATTCTGCATTAAGAGAGATTAACCTGCTTGAGAGAAATGTAATTACAGTTGAAGACCCTGTTGAGTATAAATTGAGTTTTGTGAAACAGACTCAGGTGAATGAAAAGATTGGATATGATTTTGCCCTTGCAGGCAGAAACTTTATGAGACAGGACCCGGACGTAATGCTCCTCGGAGAAGTGAGGGATGAAGAAACAGCAAAGATAGCAATCAGGGCATCCATTACAGGACATCTTGTTCTTTCAACACTCCATACAAATGATGCGGTAACATCAATCCCCAGACTTCTGGACCTTCAGGTTGACAGGTTTTTACTCTCTACTTCACTTCTTGCCATTATAGCCCAGCGTCTTGTGAGAAAGATTTGCAGGTTCTGCAAGATTGAATATCCATTGAATGACAACGAAATATCCCAGTTTAAAGAGTATGGTATTTCCGTAGATATCGGGTTTAAAGGTAAAGGGTGTCCTAAGTGCAATGGCACAGGGTACTCAGGAAGAACATTGATTGGTGAGATACTGACAATTGATGATGAAATGAGGGAGCTGATATTTTCAGGGGCACCTATCACTGCTTTGAAGGCTGCTGCCTTAAAAAAGGGGATGCTCCCGCTGAAAGAGGATGGATTGAAGAAGGCCGCTGAAGGGATAACGAGTTTGGAGGAAATAATAAGGGTAACAGGGTAAATGAGCTAAGAGCAGAGAGTTTTTAAACCACGAACAATGAGCTATAAGGTTATAGACTATGAGCTATTTTACTTATAAGGCAATAAATCTTGATGGTACCATGATAAGTGGGGTTACAGAGGCAGAAGAAATTAATGCTGTCTATGATGACCTTACAGCAAAAAACTTAAATGTCCTTGCTGTGAAAAAGGCAAGCAATATTATTATAAAGATAAGAAACTATTTTGTTATAGGGAAGGTAAAAAGGTCAGATGTTATTGAGTATGTTCGGAATCTCGCTGTTATGTTGAGGGCAGGCATACCGCTACTTAGCGCCATAGAAGATAGTATGGAGAGTACGGACAATAAACATCTTAAGTCCGCCCTTGCAGATATAAAATCTCAGGTAGAGCTTGGGTCAAGCTTTTCAGAGGCCTTAGCCCGCCATAAAAGAACCTTTCCTGATATATTTATTAGATTAGCTAAGGTAGGGGAATCAACCGGACGTCTGGATAAGAGTTTTTCTGATGTAGGGGACCATTTGCAGAGGATTGAAGATTTGAGCCAGGCAATTAAGAGGGCACTTTTTTATCCTATCTTTGCTGTTGTTACCACTTCAGGCGCCCTGATCTTCTGGCTTGTATATGTGCTACCTAAAATCATGGTTGTTATTAAAGAAATGGGTGTGAAGATACCTGTCCTTACACTTATTTTAATGAAGGTGAGTGATGCTGTTGCATTGTACTGGTATCTGATAATCATTGTAATCATTGGATTTATCATTGTTATCCAGATAATGAGGAGTAGAGAGGGGACAAGATATTACATAGATTTAATACTTTTAAAGATGCCAATAATCAAGCTAATTGTGTACAATAAACTTCTTGCCCTCTTTAATGAACAGATGAGGATTCTTATAGTTGCCGGAATGACGATTGACAGAACCCTTGATATTGTAGCGAGCATTATTGGGAACATAGTATTTAAGAGAGCAATTATTATAACCAAAGAAAATATTTCACTGGGAAGCAGGATTTCAGATGCCCTTAGAGAACATAAGATATTTCCCCCGATTGTTGTGAGGATGGTGAACATCGGGGAGACAAGCGGTAACCTTGATACACAATTTTCGTTCCTTTCTGAATATTATATAAAACGGTTGGATGATATTTCCGAGAAACTCGGCAAGATGATAGAGCCAATTTTAATAACAATTGTGGGAATAATTTTTATTCTTATGATAATGGCTGTGCTTCTACCGGTATATGATCTTGTTTCAAAGATAGGTAAAACATAATGGACTATCTGGAATTTTTCAGCCTCAAAGAAGACCCTTTTAAGATTACCCCTGACCTTTCCTATTTTTACCCTTCAAGGGAGCATAATGAAATACTGACATCCCTGCAATATGCGATAGAACAAAAAGAGGGATTCTTTTTAGCAACCGGTGAGCCAGGAACAGGCAAGACAACGGTTTTGAAGGTATTTATTGACGACTGGAAGGATAAAGCAGAGATTGCCCTCATCCTGACCCCGAGGCTCTCCCCTGAAGAATTCCTTCTTGCAGTTCTGGAAGATTTGAAAGTCCAGGTTCAGGAAAGGAACAAGAATGAAATCATAAAGGCATTCAGGAATTTCCTGTTAGCCACCTCGTCAAAGGGTAAAAGGGTTATCATAATAGTGGATGAAGCACAGGACCTTCCGGATGAAACCCTGGAGGAACTTAGACTACTATCGAACCTCGAAACAGAAAAAGAGAAATTACTTCAGATAGTCCTTATAGGGCAGCCAGAATTGAAGAACAAACTCTCTTTAGAACATATGCGGCAGTTAAATCAACGGATGACGGTAAAGGCGATACTGATGCCGCTCACAATGAGTGAAACCTTTGACTATGTCAATTACAGGTTGATAAAGGCAGGAAAAGGACTTCCTACCTTTGAGGAGGATGCGAAAAGGCTTATATATAAATTTTCAAAGGGAGTTCCACGGTTGATTAACCTTGTGTCTTCACGGTCTTTGATGGCAGCATACATAGATGGAAGTAAGGGTATTAATAAGAAGCATGTCAGGTATGCGATTGACCATCTC
>Ga0172364_10001944_pt1 | contig 16238 bp, 15 predicted proteins | sample LakKivSesite10cm_FD_114545 | JGI IMG/M metagenome (GOLD analysis project Ga0172364, IMG submission 114545) | Sediment microbial communities from Lake Kivu, Rwanda - Sediment site 10cm | ecosystem: Environmental > Aquatic > Freshwater > Lake > Sediment | place: Rwanda: Western Province, Lake... | reverse complement strand
GCCCGCGCTTGTCCTCCTGCTGCGGCACGAGCTCCCACAGGTGCGCCGACAGCGGGTCCTTGCCCTCCGTCAGCAGCGTCAGCAGGACCTTGAAGTCCTTGAAACTGCCCTCGTGGAACTTCGCCTGAATCTGCCCCCCCATCCGCGGGTAGCTCGGGGCGTACAGATACCGCTGGCAGCCGGGGCGGTACTCCTGCGGCAGGTCCGGCGCGTAGCCCCCGAACAGCCCCGGCGGCACGAACTCGTAGCCGTTCACGCTCAGCGTCCGCCCCGTCACCGCCGCCGCCGCGGGGGCCTCGGCCTGCCGCTCCAGCTTCACCAGCTCGATCTTCGTGACGGTGAAGCCCACCTCGCCGCAGCCGAACGGGTTCACGATGCCGACCCCCAGCGTGCGCACGGCCGAAAGGTCCAGCACGTAGTCCTCGTCCATGTGGTTGCCGGGGGCGACCCACTCGGCCTCGACGAAGTCCTCGAACGGCAGCACGGCCTCGTTGTGCCTGTCAACCAGCGGCACGCCGCCCTTGAGGTAGTACCAGCTTCCGTCGGCCTCCTGCAGCCAGACGCTCACCGACACGTCCGCCCGCGGCTTGTCGGCGGCGATGGCGATTCGCAGGCCGTCGCAGCCGCTCAGGTCGCGCACCTTCGGCAGCTCGTAGAGGGCTACGCGCGCCCAGTTCCAGTTCACGCGCCGTTTGCCCATGTCGAAGTCGAGCTTCAGCCCCGACCCGTCGTGCGTGCCCATGTTCCACAGCCCCGGCCGCTGCGGAAGCTGGAACGTCCCGCGGAACGCCCCCTTCACCGCCTTGCCGCCGACCGTCGCCGCGTACGTCCCGGCGCACTTCCACGCCACGCCCTGGCTCTTCGGCTGGATCAGCCAGAACTGGACCGGCACCGGCTCGTCCGCCTCCGCCTGGCGCCGGGCCGTCACGGCCGCGTCGATCTCGAACGAAAGCTCCACCGGGTTGCGGTCGGGATCCCACCTGTCGGCCACCAGCGTCAGCTTCAGCGTGCCGCGGACGGCCGTCTCGCTGACGGTCAGGCCGCTGCCGTCGACGGGGTGGTCGGCGGTGTTGTACCCGCGCGCCCTGGCGGCGCCCGGCTGCCATTTGCCCGCCTCGCGCGAGACGTGCCCGCGGATGCCGGCATCTCCGCGCGCGACCGGCGCGGCGGCGTCCAGCTCGAAGTCCAGGCGGAAGTTGTCCGCCGCGACGGTCTGCACGGCCGCCTTCAGGTCCATCATCGCCTCGGCCGACACGACCTTCGGCCCGCCGGCGGCCAAGGCCGCACGCGCGGCGCACAGCCCGGCCAGGATCGCCAACGCAAACGAGGCCACCGCACGCCGCCGTCGTCCACAACAAGGTCCGCGCATCGCACGTCTCCTCGAGAACCCCGCCGAGCGGGTCCATTCCTGAAACGCGCGACGGCGAGGGCCGGTCACTTCAGCGGCCAGTTTCCGCGCCCCCGCGGGCAGGGGCGGTCTCGAGTCAACCGCGAATTCGGACGATCTTGACACGGTGGGGATGTCGGCTATACTGATACGGGATGAGTTGCTCCCCGGCCGATGCCCCAGCGGCTTCGGCAGGGGTGGAGAGTATCTGCTCCCCGCCTGATATGCCGGAAGGCCTCAGGCGGGGTTATCTTTGGGGCGACAGGTGAATTTTGCCTTCGGCGCCTTTCGTCAAGAATGCCATCGCGTTCGTGGACGGCCAGAACTTGTTCTACGCCGCGAAGGAAGCCTTCGGGCACAGTTATCCGAACTTCGACATCGTGAAGCTTGCGGGGCGTATCTGCCAGGCCCGCGGTTGGTTCCCCAAGCAGACGCGGTTCTACACCGGCGTGCCCGATGCCGCCGACAACTCGTTCTGGGCGACCTTCTGGGCCGGCAAACTTGCGGTGATGGGGCGCCAAGGCGTTCACGTGTTCTCGCGGCCGCTGCGCTACCGGACCAGGTCGATCAGGCTTCCGGACGGGTCGACCTACACTTTCATTGCCGGGGAGGAGAAGGGCATCGACGTGCGGATTGCCCTGGACATCATCCGGCTCTGCCGCTCGCAGGCATACGATGTCGCTCTGGTCTTCAGCCAGGACCAGGACCTGACGGAAGTGGCAGAGGAAGTCTGCCTGATCGCGCGCGAACAGGGCCGATGGGTGAAGGTGGCTTCCGCGTTTCCCTCGAGTCCGACGTCGCGGAACAAGCGTGGCATCGACAGGACGGACTGGATCCGCATCGACCGCTCTCTCTACGACGCGTGCCTTGACCGGCGCGACTACCGCCCCAAGGCCGGCTCCCCCGGGTGAGGTGCCGCGGCGAGAGGCGATGCCCGCGAAGAGCAGGCCACCGCACGCCGCCGCCGCCCGCAACACAGTCCGCGCATTGCACGTCTCCTCGAGAACCCCGCCGAGCGGGTCCATTCCTCAAACGCGCGAGCGAAGCGATGGTCACTCCCGTGACCGGTCCGCCCGCGACAGTCTGGACTGTTCGTCGCTGAAGCGTGATACTGGGCCCATCATGGCTGTGAACCTATTCGACCTGTCGGGCAGGACGGCGCTTGTGACCGGCTCCAGCCGGGGGCTTGGCCTGGCCGTCGCGCGCGGGCTGGCGCAGGCGGGCGCCGCCGTCGTGCTCAACGGTCGCGACGGGGGGCGTCTCGACGCGGCCGTCGCGGCGCTGCGGTCGGAGGGCCTGACGGCCCACGGCTCGGTCTTCGACGTGACGAAGTCCGGCGAGGTCGCCGCCGCGGTGGAGCGCGTCGAGGCCGACGTCGGGCCCATCGGCATCCTGGTGAACAACGCCGGCCTGCAGCGGCGCCATCCGCTGGAGGACATGCCCGAGGCCGCCTGGCGCGAGGTTCTCGAGACGAACCTGACCGGCCCCTTCCTCGTCGCCCAGGCCGTCGGGCGCAGGATGATCGCCCGCCGCGCCGGCAAGATCATCAACATCTGCTCGCTGATGAGCGAGCTGCACCGCCCGACGATCGCCAACTACTCCGCCGCCAAGGGCGGCCTGCGGATGCTCACGCGGGCCGCGGCCACGGAATGGGGCCGGCACAACATCCAGTGCAACGGCATCGGCCCGGGCTACTTCCTGACCGACATGACGCGCAAGCTCGCCGACGACCCGCAGTTCAACGACTGGATCTGCCGGCGCACCCCCGCCGGACGCTGGGGCCGGCCGGAGGAGCTCGTCGGCGCCGCCGTCTTCCTCGCCTCCGCCGCCAGCGACTACGTCAACGGCCAGATCATCTACGTCGACGGCGGCATCCTCGCGGCCCTGTAGCGGCGAGGGACCGGCGCATGAAGAACCCGTCACGGAAGTGGCCGGCCCTCCGTCCGGCGTTCCACAGAGCCGGGAAGATGCAAGGGGCGGTCAGGATCTGGCCGCGGGCGCGGGGTGCCGGCGGGCTACTCCAGCAGGCGGGGCTTCTCGCGCTCGGCCCGCATCTGTGGCGGCAGGAGGAAGACCCGCCCGTCCTTGTCGCAGAAGTAAAGCTGCGAGACGGACGGCTTGCGCGCGTCGCCGTCGGCCCAGAAGGCGTAGAAGTCCGGATGGGCGTTGACCGCCCGGCGAGCGTAGGTGTGGTTGCGCGGGCTGGAGCGGGTGAGCTGCCTGACGGCCTTCCACGTCGCGCCCTGGTCGCCGCCGGCCCACATGACCATCTCGCCGCCGGGGTTTTACGGCTGGGGGCCCGTGGCGGTGGGAGCGATGATCCGCCACGTGCCGTCGGCCTCCAGGTACGGCGAGCCCATGTCGTAGTTGTTGTCGGAGGTCGTCACGGGGCGGATGAGCCACTCCTTGCCCGTCCATCGGGCGGTCGTCCAGGTTCGCGGGTCGTTCTTCGGCCCCGATTCGTAGCCGCGGCTGGTATCGCCGCCAGCCGCTGCCAGGCCGACCACTCCCGCCCGTCGCGGCTGGTCATGAACGCCGGCGTCCTGGCCGCCGGCCAGCCGTACCGCGTGAAGAAGCACACGAACCCCGCCTCGCCGGCGTGCCAGGCCTGCATGTACGAGAAGTTGTCGATCGCCACGCGCCGGCCGTCGGCCTCCGGCCTCGTCGCCGCCACGCGGGCGAAGGCGCTCACGTCGTAGGGCCGGAGGCCTCGGTGGACGAACGACGGGCGGCCGCGGCCGTGGGAGGTCGAAAAGACCCACACGTGCCCGTTGGCGTCGACGGACAGGACGGGGTTGTCGTGGGCGTCGTCGGTGTTCTTGTCGAGCAGGATCGTGGGGCGCGGCACCAAGCCGGTGGTGTGGTCGAACAGCGAGACCATGTGCACCAGTCGCCGCAGGCTGCCCTTGGCGGCCCCGCCGTAGCAGAAGAACGTCTTGTGGGCGGCCTTGCAGTACGCGGCGAACGGCTGGTGCTTGGCGCAGTACGTGCCCAGCCCGCCGCTGTACTTGTAGACGTACTCGTCGCCCGACGGCTGGTTCATGTACCAGATGCCGCGGTAGCCGTCGTCGGGAGCGTTGCGTGTCACGGCCGGCGGCTCGGCGCTCTGCGCCGCGCACAGCCCCGCGGCCAGGGCCCACACTCCGGCAGCGCCAGCCAGCTCCTGCCAGACTGTCGTAGTGGCGCGATGCGGCATCGTGCTTCCATCCTGCGGCCGTAACCTCGCCGCGCGGCTCGATGGTGCGGCAGGCCCACATTTGGCCAAGCCACTGCCCGGGGGCGCGCCGTCAGGTTGGACTCGGAGCCATCCGCCGCGAGTCCAGGTAGAGGGTATCGGGGCAGATGTCCTGCTCGTGGGGGCAGGCAACCGTACCATTGACCGTGCGAACCTGCCGGAAGTAATCCTCGCCGGCCAGTTCGCGGAACACGCCAAAGGCGAGAAGTGGCTTGCAGTCGTAGATGCCCACCTCGCCGTTGGAGAACACGAGCTCCAGCTCGTAGTCCGGCAGGGCCCTGACTGTCTTGACTCGGGGCAACAACGCTCACCTCAACGCAGTGGGGCGATCTTGTGCGGCTGCTGGCCGCCTACGGCCAGCTCCCAGTCGGCCATCAGGTCCTCCCGGTGGATTTCGCCTTCTCTTGCGAGGTTGCCGGGCGAACCGTCGGTCGGGGACCACTATCCTGGACTGTAGCCCGCGCCGGCACGTCGCTCAAGTGCTTGGGCGCCCCACGCCTCGATCCTGCCGGCGAGCTCCTCGGCCGTGGTGGCCGGGGCGACGGTCATCCGGCAGACAGGCACGCCGAGCAGGCGGTAGTGGTCGAGCAGGGGGGCGGTGCGGGCGGCGTAGAGGGCGAGCTTGGCGCGGATGGAATCGGCATCGTCGTCGCGGCGCCCGGCCCTGTCGCCGCCGGCGTTCGTGGCGATCCGCCGCGCGACGGTGTCGGCGTCGGCGGCCAGCTCGACGACCGCCCTGACGGCGACGATCGCCTCGACGTCGCGCGCCTGGCCGACGTGCCGCGGCAGGCCGTTGAGGACGACCATGCAGCCGCCCGCGGCCGCCCGCTCGGCCAGGAACGCCCGCAGCAGCTTTCCGGCGATGGGGAAGTGCTCATCTTTCAGCAGCGCGCCCGTCTCGAGCACCCGCCGCAGAAAGGCCACATCATCGGCCCGCAGGCCCGCCGGGGGCCGCTCTGCCACCACCGCCCGGCGCATGGCGGCGCCGAAGTCAAAATGCACGCAGCGCCGCCCGCCCAGGCCGCGGCGGGCCAGCGCCTCGCCCAGCGGCGTCTTGCCCGATCCCGTCGGGCCGAGCAGCAGCATCGCCTCCGGCCGCGTCATGCCGCCGCGCCGGCCGGCTCGTGGTGGTGCGGCGGGCGCACGGCGAACGTCACCACCGCCGCGATCACCAGCAGCACGGCCGAGCAGATGTACGCGAACAGGAACGTCTTGTAGGCGTCGTAGACCCATCCGGCCAGCAGGGCGAGCATGAAGCCCCCGACGCCCCAGGCGGTGAACACCAGCCCGTAGTTGACGCCGAAGTTCTTCATCCCGTAGTAGTCCTTGGTGACCGAGGGGAACAGCGACAGGTTGGCCCCGTAGTTTGCGCCGATGAGGGCCGAGACGACCGCCAAGACGGCCGGGTGGGCCAGCGCCCCGCCGGCGCGGGTCTGGCTGAGCAGGACGATGAGGACGGCCTGGAGGACGAAGCAGATGAACATTGCGGCCTTGCGCCCGATCTTGTCGGAGGCGGTGCCGGCGACGATGCGCCCCGCGCCGTTGCCGACGGCGAGCACGGCCACCAGGAGGAAGCCGAGCTGGATGTCGGCCTGGTCGACGGCGATCTTGGCGAGCTTGGAGATGATCATCAGCCCGGCCCCGGCGCCGCAGGCGTACATGAACCACAGCAGGTAGAACTGCCAGGTCCGCAGCATCTCGGAGGGGGCGAACTCCTCCTTCCGGACGGGTCCGGCGGGCAGGGGCGCGCCGGCGCGGGCTTCGGGCCTCTTGGCCGGCTCGGGCGAGAAGCCCGCGTGCGGCGGGCGCAGCAGTTGCGCCAGGGCGATGACCACCACCAGGAAGCCGATGCCCAGAATCAGCATCGTGCCGCTCACCTTCACTAGGCCGATGAGCCACTGCGACAGCGGCGCGGCGTACACGCTGGCCAGGCCGAAGCCGCTGACCACCAGCCCGGCGATCAGGCCCGTGCGGGCCTTGGGGAACCACTTGACCGCCGGCGGGGTCGCCGAGGCGTAGCCGAAGCCGATCCCCGCCCCCGCCAGCACGCCGAAGCCGATGATGTAGCCCGCCGGCGAGGTGGTGAAGCTGGCCAGGACCATCCCCAGCCCAACCAGCATCCCGCCGATCGTCGCCACGATCCGCGGGCCGATGCGGTCCTGCATCCGCCCCGCCGGCACCATGATCAACGAGAAGACCAGGCAGGCGATGGAGTAGGGCCAGCTCTTGTCGGCCTCCGACCAGGCCCACTCCTTCGGCACGCCCTTGCTGATGACGCTCCAGGTGTACAGCACGCCCAGGGCGAGGTTGATGCCCATGCCGGCGAAGGTGACGCTCCAGCCGTGGTGCTTCGTCGGTTCCAGCGGGTTGTCCAATGCGGTTGCCGTCTGTGTCATGTCTTGCTCCGTACGAGGTCAACGGGGAACAGGGCGAGCACGTAAACTCATCCGCCTCACGGCAAGCCCTTTCGGTGGGGCCTGCCGCGAGGCGGCGAGCGCATCGTCCGGCGCTGCGCCCGGACGAGCTGTCGAAGCTACTGCCTTCCGGCGACCAGCTCGTCGACGACGTGCGGGTCGGCCAGCGTGGTGGTGTCGCCGAGGCTCGCCTTGTCGACCATGCCCTCGGCGATCTTTCGGAGGATCCGCCGCATGATCTTGCCGGAGCGCGTCTTGGGCAGGCCCTTGGCGAACTGGATCTTGTCGGGCACGGCGATCGGGCCGATCTCCGTCCGCACGTGCCTGGCCAGCTCCTTCTTCAGCTCCTCGCCGGGCTCCACGCCGTCCTTCAGCGTGACGTAGGCGTACAGCCCCTGGCCCTTGATGTCGTGCGGCATGGGCGCCACGGCGGCCTCCGCCACCTTCGGGTGGCTCACCAGGGCGCTTTCCACCTCGGCCGTGCCGATGCGGTGCCCGCTGACGTTCACCACGTCGTCGATGCGTCCCATCAGCCAGTAGTCGCCGTCCTCGTCGATGCGGCAGCCGTCGCCGGTGAAGTAGATGTCCGGGTACATCGTGAAGTACGTCTCGATGAAGCGGTCGTGGTCGCCCCACATCGTCACGGCCATGCCGGGCCAGGGCTTCTTGATGCACAGCTTGCCGCCCTCGTTGAGGCCGCAGGGCGCCCCGTCGTCGCGCAGGACGACCGGCTCGACGCCGAAGAACGGGCGGTTGGCCGAGCCGGGCTTGATCGTGTGCGCGCCGGGCAGCGGCGTGATGAGGATGCCGCCGGTCTCCGTCTGCCACCAGGTGTCGACGATGGGGCAGCGGCTGCGCCCGACCTTCTCGTAGTACCACATCCACGCCTCGGGGTTGATCGGCTCGCCGACGGTGCCGAGGACCTTCAGCGTGTCCATCTTGTACTTGGCGGGCCACTCGTCGCCCTGGCGGATGAGGGCCCGGATGGCCGTCGGGGCGGTGTAGAACTGGTTGATCTTCCACTTGTCGATCATCGCCCAGTAGCGCCCCGGGTCGGGATACAGCGGGGTGCTCTCGAACATCACGCTGGTCGAGCCGTTGCACAGCGGCCCGTAGACGATGTAGCTGTGCCCCGTCACCCACCCGATGTCCGCGGCGCAGCAGTAGATGTCCTTCTCGTGGACATCGAAGATGACCTTGTGGCTGAAGGCGGCGTGCAGCAGGTAGCCGCCGGTGATGTGCACCACGCCCTTGGGCTTGCCCGTCGAGCCGGAGGTGTACAGGATGAACAGCGGGTCCTGGGCGCCCATCGGCTCGGGCGGGCAGTCAGCCGAGGCGCCCGCCAACAGGTCGTCATACCACAGGTCGCGCCCCGCCGCCATGGCGCAGGGCTCGTCGGTGCGCTTCACCACCACCACCTTCTCGATGGACGGGCAACTTTTCAGCGCCTGGTCGGCCATCACCTTCAGCGGCACGCTCTTGCCGGCGCGGCGCGAGCAGTTGGCGGTGATGAGCACCTTGCAGGTGGAGTCGTTGATGCGGTCGCGGAGGCTGTCGGCGCTGAAGCCGCCGAAGACGATGGAGTGGATCGCGCCGATGCGGGCGCAGGCCAGCATGGCCACGGGCAACTCGGGCATCATGCCCAGATAGATGCAGACGCGGTCGCCCCTGGCCACGCCCAGGCCCTTCAGCGCGTTGGCGAACTTGCAGACCCTCTCGTGAAGCTGCCGGTACGTGATCTGCGCGTCCTCAGTCGGCTCGTCGCCCTCCCAGATCAGCGCCACCTTCTCGCCGCGCTTCGCCAGGTGCCGGTCGAGGCAGTTGGCCGCGACGTTCAGCACTCCGTCGGCGAACCACGTGTGCTCAATGACCCGCCTGGCGGTGTCCCACGTGTACTCGCGGGCCTTCGTGGGCTTGCGGACCCAGTCCATCGCCTTGGCCTGCTCCAGCCAGAAGCCGTCGGGGTCCTCCACCGACCGGCGGTACATCTCCTCGTACTGCCTCGTACTGCTGGAGGCTCTTGATGAACGCCTTGGCCGCCAGCTTCGGCGCGGGGGCGAACTTCCGCGTCTCCGTCATCAGCGAACTCATCGATTTCGTCTGCTCTGCCATGTTCCTGAGGCTCCTTCTGCTAGCCGTTATACGTTCCGCGTCGCGCCCGGAGGCGCGACGACGACAAAAGGGTTGAGTGTTTTCCGCGCCGGGGCCCCGCCAGTCAACCGCCTGCTTGCGAAAAAGCTGACCTCCCCTTCGCGTCCGCCCGATGGCCCCGCACAGGCGCCGACCGGGTGGCGCACGCGGGCCGGACGGTGTGGAAGCGGATGCAACGGCGCAGGCACCCCCGCCTGTCCTGCCCTGCCGCACCTCCGCAGGCAAACTCCCGCCCCCGCGACGGTCCTGTGCAGGCGCCGACCGCGACCGGCACCGTGCGAGGGCGGTCCGGCCCTCCCTGTCCCCGCGGCCGGGGGCGACGAGGCTACTCCCTGGCCGCCCGGGCGGGCATGTAGCCGACCATGTCCAGGAAGCGTGTGCCGCTGAGGACGGGCACCTGCATCGCCTCGGCCTGGCGTTTGACGTCCTGGTAGTGGTTGAATGCCTTGATGCGGTCCTGGTAGAGGTCGTGGACCTCGGGCGGGTCGGTGTCGGCGGGCTTCTTGGGCCGCAGGGGCGGCTCGCCGAGGACCAGGTAGTTCGTCTGGAGGCCGATGTCCTTCACGACGTTGCCCCCGTAGCGGCGGATGAGGTCGCGGAGGACCTTGGTCCCCGCCGGCGTGACGGCGCCGGCGTTGTCCGGGTCGAACAGCCCCTCGACGACGAAGTTGTACGTCCGCAGGGAGTCGTAGACGATGTTGGCCACCAGGTCGCCCGGGATGATGGGGTTGTCCTTTTCCTGCTGGATGATGCGGCATTCGCTGACGTCGTCGCGGACGTTGCTGACCTCCACGATGCCCTTGCCCACGCCGCTGTCAGGAATGCCCGTGTACGGGTAGACCGTCAGGCGCAGCCCCTCCATCACCCGGTCCTTCGAGCCGATGTCGATGTACGCCAGGCCCTCGCTGGGCAGCACCCGCAGAATCTTGCCGTCGGGGCGGCGCACCGTCTGCTCCTTGTCCAGCAGCGGCCTGGTCTTCGACGCCACCAGCTTCTCGTACTCCAGCTTCCACTTCCGGGCCTGGGCGTCGAGGTTCTGAATCTCCGTCGTCTGCTGCGCGATCTGCTGGTTGAGCTGCTGGACGGAGCCGTCGTACTCCTTCTTGGCCGAGGCGAGCTTGTCGCGGTAGGCGGCGTCGAGGTTCTGGAACTTCTTGTCCAGCGCGGCCAGGTCCTGGTCCTTCTGCTGGAGCTTGGTCACCATCTCGGTCTGGAGGTCGCCGTAGGCCTTGTTGCGGTCGGCCAGGTCGCGCGTGGACTTCTCCATGTCCTTCTTCAGCCCGTCGATCTGCTCGTCCTGCCCGCGGATCTTCTGGTGGGCGGCCGTCAGCTCCACCGTCAGCCCGCGGCGGATCTGCGCGCCGATTTCCTTGTCGGCCAGGTCGGACTTGACGACCGCCTCGTCGAACGAGGAGCTGGGCACGCCGGTGATGCGGTAGGCCAGCTCGCCCACCTGCTCGCCGAGGCGGCGCAGGACGGTCTTGGCTTCCGGGTCGCCGGGGCGGCGGGTCCGGAAGTCCTGCCGCCACTTCTTGACCTCGCCGCTGTCGAGGTCGTTCTTCGAGGCCACCTCGCGCTGCTCGGCCAGCAGCTTGGTCTGCTGCTCCTGCAGGTCGCTGTAGCGGTTGAAGAACAGCACCGCCAGCACCGTCGAGGTGACGAACAGGATCACGAAGACAATCAGCAGGTAGGGGGGAGTTCGCCGCTGGACCACCCGTGCCATATCTGGACTCCTTCGACAACACCCGCGGGCCCGCACGCTGGCCCGCGCCGCTTACCAGTATCGCCAAGTCGCCGCGCCAACTCAAGGGGAAATGCGCCGGCCGGTCCGACCGCGTCTGCCGGCCTCACGCACCGCCCTCGCCGCCGCCCAGCTTCGCCCGCAGCAGCCGCTGCACCTCCGCCGGCGCCGCCGCGCCCCCCGACCGCTGCATCACCTGGCCCATCAGGAACCCGAACGCCTTCTTCTGCTTCTTGCCCCCGCCCCGCACCTCGGCCACCGCGGCGGGATTGTCCGCGATCGCCGCGTCCACCCACCCCTCGATGCCCCCGGCGTGGCGCACGGCCAGAAGACCCTCGCCCGCGGCAATCTCCCGCGTCGGGCGCGAACCGTCCAGCATCGCCTCGAAAACCCTCGCCGCGGCCGTGGCGCTCACATCCCCCGCCGCCAGCATTCCCGCCAGCTCGGCCAGGGCCTCCGCCGTCAGGCCGATTTCCGCGATGGAGCAGCCGCGCTCGTTGGCGATGGCCGCCCCGCGGTTCAGCAGAAGGTTGGCGCAGCGCTTGGCGTCGGCCCCGGCGGCCACCGCGGCGTCCAGCAGGTCGCCGGTCGCCCCGTCGGCGGTGAGGGCGTCGGCCTCCTTGGCCGTCAGGCCGTAGGCCCCCATGTACCGCGCCCGGCGCGCCAGCGGCAGCTCGCCGACGGACGCCGGCGCCGCGGCGCGCTGCGCCTCGTCGGCCACCACCGGCACCAGGTCGGGGTCGGGGAAGTAGCGGTAGTCGTGGCTCTCCTCCTTCTCGCGCTGGAAGACCGTGGCGCCGGCCTCGTCGTCCCAGCCGCGGTTCTGCTTGCCCAGCTTCTCGAGCGAGTAGCCTTCGCGGTCGGCCTGCCATTCGGCGAGCTGGCGGGCGATCTCGTAGGCGATGGCCCGCTCCAGGCTGCGGAAGCTGTTGAGGTTCTTCACCTCCACGATGGGCGTCTTGCACGTCCTGCCGTCGCGGGTGACGTGCAGGTTGACGTTCGGCTCGAAGCGCATGTGCCCCATCTGCATGTTGGCCTCGCTGGCGCCCACCCAGCGGACCAGCCGCTGCATGGCGCGGGCGTAGGCCCCCGCCTCCTCGGCGCCGTTGATGTCCGGCTCGGAGACGATCTCCAGCAGCGGCACGCCGGCGCGGTTGAGGTCGACGCCGGTGTGGCCCGCCCCGCCGGCCCGCCCCGCAAGGTCGTGGACGTTCTTGCCGGCGTCCTCCTCCAGGTGCGCCCGGCGGATGCGGACGCGCTTGACCTGCCCGTCGGCCAGCGGCACGTCCAGGTATCCGCCCGCCCCCAGCGGCAGGTCGTACTGGCTGATCTGGTAGTTCTTCGGCAGGTCGGGGTACCAGTAGCTCTTACGGTCCCACTTGGTGAAGGCCGCCAGGCGGCAGTCCAGCGCGGCGGCGACCCTGCTGGCCAACTCCACCGCCCGGCGGTTCATCACCGGCAGCGCCCCCGGCAGGCCCAGGCACACCGGGCAGACGTTGGTGTTCGGCTCGTCGCCGAAGCGGTTGCGGCAGCGGCAGAACATCTTCGTCGCCGTCGCCAGCTCGACGTGAATCTCCAGCCCGATCACGGGCAGAACGGTTTGGTCGGCGTCCATCATGGGGCTGACCTCCTCGGCGCCTGCCCCGGGCGCAGGCGCCACACGCCGCTGGCCAGCTCGTACATCCGAGCGGCGCGGAGGAGCGTTTCCTCGCTGAACACCGCCCCGATGAGCTGCATGCCGATGGGCAGGCCCGCCCGCGACAGGCCCGCCGGAAGCGACAGCCCCGGCAGCCCCGCCAGGTTCAGGCTCAGCGTGTAGATGTCGGCCAGGTACATCGTCAGCGGGTCGGCCGTCTTCTCGCCCAGCCGGAACGCCGTCGTCGGCGCCACGGGGCACAGCAGCACGTCGCAGCAGCCCAGCGCCGCGTCGAAGTCCTCCTTGATCAGCCGCCGCACCTTCAACGCCTTGTTGTAGTAGGCGTCGTAGTACCCGGCCGACAGCGTGTACGTGCCGAGCATGATGCGGCGCTTGACCTCGGCGCCGAAGCCCTCGGCCCTGCTGCGGCAGAACAGCTCGATGATGTCGTCGCAGGGCCGGTCGGTGCGGTGGCCGTAGTGGGCGCCGTCGTAGCGGGCGAGGTTGCTGGACGCCTCGGCCATGGCCACGATGTAGTAGCAGGCCACGGCGTAGCTGGACAGCTCGCCGCCGGGGCCGACGTCGACGCGGCTGTGCGGCAGCGACACGTCGACCAGCGTGGCGCCGGCGTTTTCGTAGGCCGCGGCCGCGGCGTGCAGCGCGTCGTTGATTTCCGCGTCGAGGGCGGCGGTGTAGAACTCCTTCGGCAGGCCGACGCGCAGGCGGGGCGGCGGCTCGTCCAGGCTCGCCAGGTAGTCCGGCACGTCGCGCGGCACGGAGGTGCTGTCGCGCGGGTCGTGTCCCGCGACGGCGCCCAGCAGCAGCGCCGCGTCGGCCACGTCGCGCGCCAGCGGCCCGACCTGGTCGAGGCTGGAGCCGTAGGCGACCAGCCCGTAGCGGCTGACGCGCCCGTAGGTGGGCTTGAGGCCCACCACGCCGCAGAACGCCGCCGGCTGGCGGATCGAGCCGCCGGTGTCGCTGCCGAGCGCCGCGGCGCACATCCCGGCCGCCACCGCCGCCGCCGAGCCGCCCGACGAGCCCCCCGGCACGCGCGACAGGTCCCACGGGTTGCGCGTCGCCCGGAAGGCGCTGTTCTCCGTCGAGCTGCCCATCGCGAACTCGTCGAGATTCGTCTTGCCGAGCACGACCGCCCCGGCGGCCTCCAGCTTCGCCACGGCCGTGGCCGTGTAGGGACTGCGGAACTCCGCCAGCATTCTCGACGAGCAGGTGGTGCGGCCGTAGTCGGTGGCCAGGTTGTCCTTGACGGCGACGGGCAGGCCGGCCAGCAGCCCCGGCGTTTCGCCGGCGGCGCGGGCGGCGTCGACGGCCTGCGCGCGGGCGATCGCCCGCTCGGCGTGGACCTCGTTGAACGCCCCCACCTCCGCGTCGCGCGCCTCGATGGCGGCCAGGTACGCCCGCGCCGCCTCCTCGGCCGAGACGCTCCCGCCCGCGATGGCGTCGCGAAGCTCCCGCGCCGACAGGTCGAGCGTGTTCATAGGGGCCGGCCCTCGAAGAGGCGTTTGGTCTCCTGGAAGTCGGCCAGGCCCTTCATGAAGAGGTAGTGCTCATACAGGTGGCTGGTGAACCGGTACTCGCCGCGCCGTCCTGCCACCGGCCGCAGGACACCCAATCGCCGCATCCTCTGGACGAAACTGCCGAAGTTCTTTGCCTCCACGGACGGGAGGCGGAACTGCGCCTCTGCCCGTTTGAGGGTGAAAGGCTCGTCCCCGCTGTGCATACGCAACTGTCCCGCGATAAACTGAAGGATACTCCTGAAGATCGGCCCGCGGATCGTGTCGTACAGCGGCTTGCGCAGGTACTTTCGTCCGGCGCTCTCGGCGGCGATGATCACTCCTGCTGTCGCGTCGGCCATGGAAACCGCGCTGTCTTGATCGCACCAGAAGACCGCGTCGCCCAGCTCATGCCACAGGACCGGGTGGCCCCCGACGGCCCCGGCCATGAACTCCAACGCAGCGTCGTCCCACGTGTGCTCCACCGAGCGAAACGCCCCCTCGTAGAACCGCCTCGCTATGGCGGCGTCCATCGGTTCCAGCCAGATCGGCTGAAAGATTCGGTCCACCGACGGCTGCTGGTCTCGCAGGTCGTCCATCCTCTCCGGGACCCCTACAAGGACGAGCACCCAGGGGAACTCCCTCATGCGGGTCACGGCCATCTGGTCCACCGTGCTCTTGAGGAACAGGCCGAACCCCGCTTCGCGTGCGACGCCGTTCAGGTCGTCGGCGATCAGGTAGATGCCTTTTCGCCCCGCCTTGGCGATCTCCTCGCCGATCCGGGCCAGCAAAGGCAGGAAATTCGCCGCCAGCGAGGCCGTGGATTCGCTGTCCCTGCGAAACTCTATGCCGACCCCAAACAGGTCGACTCTTGCCACATAGCGTTCGAATACCGACCGGACCTTCTCCAGCAGGTTTCGGTCCGGCATCTGTGAAATGACGCTCTGGTACAACCGGCGGCATACCTCGCCAAGGGAATCGGCGCCCCCAAGGAGTGCCTGGGCTCCAACGAAGCCATACTCCCTTTCCGCCAGGTCCTTGCCGAAGCACGCCAGCGAGCTCTTGCCGATTCCCCGTTCCCCGGTGACGAAGAGGTACTGAGAATTGCCCACCGCTGCCTGTCCGATGGCACGCCGCAGGAGCTTCACCTGCTCATCGCGGCCTATGAACAGCCCCGGGGCCACCGGATTCCCGGGCGAGAATGGATTTCGTTCCTTGCTCATGCCAGGCTGCCTTTGTCTTCGCGGCTCATTGGCTGTCTCCGATAACCCTGGGGACCTGGAACAGCGCGCCGTCGCGCGCCGGGGCGTTGGCGAGGGCCTGGTCGGTGGTCAGCCCGGGGGCCGGGGTGTCGTCCGCCAGCACGTTGCTCAGCTCCACCGGATGCACCAGCGGCTCGACGCTGTCGGTGTTCAGCTCCTGGAGCTTGCCGAAGTACTCGAGGATGGCGGCGAGCTGGCGACGGAACACGGCCACCTCCTCCTCGCTCAGCTCGATGCGGCTGAGCCGCCCGACGTGGCGGACGAGATCGGCGTCGATGGTTTCCGTCATGCGGCTGCTCCCGGCCGGACGCCCGGCCGGCACTATGATTGGCAATCCGCGCTGCGCTGTCAACGAAGGCGCAATTCTTCAATCGCCCGTTGACCGGGCGCGGCGCGGCCGCTATAGTGCCTTCGGTTTCCCGCCCCCCGGCGGCTGTACGAAAGAGTGTATGCCGAAAGCTGACGCCATCGAGGTTGACGCGACCGTGAAGGCCGCGCTGCCCAACGCGATGTTCCGCCTCGAGATCGAGGTCGGACAGACCAAGCACGAGATCATCGGGCACATCTCCGGGCGGATGAGACGCAACTACATCCGCATCACGCCGGGCGACAGGGTGCGCGTGCAGCTCAGCCCGTACGACCTGACGAAGGGGCGCATCGTTTTCCGCAACCGCTGAGGCGCGGCGCCTTCGCCGGCCAGGCCCACGGGCGGCGTCCCGTGGGCCTTTCAATGCGCTGCGCCTTCCGCGCCGCCACAGCTCGCCCCCGCCAGGTGCCCGCTGGAGAACGCCCACTGAAGGTTGTACCCGCCGCACGGGCCGTCCAGGTCCAGCACCTCGCCGGCGAAGAACAGCCCGCTGACCAGCCTGCTGGCCAGCGTGTCCGGCGACACCTGCCTCAG
>Ga0172364_10001942_pt1 | contig 16241 bp, 8 predicted proteins | sample LakKivSesite10cm_FD_114545 | JGI IMG/M metagenome (GOLD analysis project Ga0172364, IMG submission 114545) | Sediment microbial communities from Lake Kivu, Rwanda - Sediment site 10cm | ecosystem: Environmental > Aquatic > Freshwater > Lake > Sediment | place: Rwanda: Western Province, Lake Kivu... | reverse complement strand
GTCTTGGATGTCTATGCGGTTGTCGCGGTTGATGTCTGCGGCTGGGTTCCATCTCGGGTGGCCTGGATATGAGCCGAAGGCGGCGCTTGCCATGGCCAGGTCTTGAATGTCCACTTTGCCGTCACCATTTAGGTCGCCTATGATGCGGATTTTGACGTTTCCGTCTGTGTAGTTGTTGTTGGTTACGTTGTATTCGTATGGGACAAGCGAAGCCTCAGCACGAACAGAATAATTATGACAAGGTGCAATGCCAGAAGTGTTCCAAGCGAACATCTGATTGATAGCAGTATAAGCGGGCAGACTGTAACTCGCCATTGCTATAACATTGGAATCGTAGTAAACTGTCACGTTGAAAGACTCACTAAGATCTCCAAGGTTTTCAACAGTCACCGCTATGTTTACGATCCAACCCTGATAGGCCCAACTCACTTGAGGCACAACGTTTGTCACTCCTACATCGTGCTTTTCTGTTAGTATCGTCACTTGGCCATCAATGTACACGTTGTTCGTCGTATTGAGTTCGTAAGGTACAATGCTCGCATTTGCTCTAATAGTGTATATTCCTTTGAGCAGTCCCGTTGTGTCCCAGACGAAGTTCAGGGTAGTTTCAGCGTTAGGCAACAGACCTGTAACTGTAGTTGTGCCTATGAGAGTGTCGTTGCAATAGGATGTTACGTCAAAGGTTTCGCTTACATTTCCAAGGTTCTTTGCAACAACCGTTACGTTTACTGACCAGCCAGCATAGGTCCATAGTGACGATGGAGTTACGCCAGTTATCGCCACGTCATGGATGACAGTCATGACGAAGCCGTCAGAGACCTCGTGAGGTATCGGATCGCCTGTCGAATTGGTGAGACTGGTGTCGTGAAGATCCAATGTACTTGCGCCCATCGACTTAACTCTAAACCGTATTGTGGCCAAGGCAACTGGACTATATGTTGTGATAGGAACTGCTGGGGGATAGTACGTAACTTTGACCCAAAGGAAACCTTTCATGTTGCTTACTTGAAGTTCCGGTATGTAGTTTGTTTCGCCCAAAACGTCGTGGACAATGACGTATAGGCATGTGAGCACATCTTTGTTGAAAGACATGTTGAATTCGTATCCATAGAGGTTTTCAACGTCGTCGACAGTAACGTTTACATAGAAAGTTTTGGGTGGAATAAGTGTTGAATCAATTATCTCGGGCGGATCTACGTATAGCTTTGCAAGCAACACATTGTTAAAGTAACCGTCAGAAACGCTGCTTGGAAGCGTCCTAGCCACTTCATCCTTAATTTGGACATCATACAGATGCAAGGTTGACGGGCCAAAATCTTCAACGTGGAACACAATTTCTGCTAAAGTCCCATTGCCGCTAATTGCAGGTGGAGAGCTGAGGGAAGCAGAAAACAGCACGTAACCGGTGGCGTTGTCGATTACTGCAGTTGGCACGACTGGAGGTGGGAAGAAGTTACTAAGCAGAGCACTTACAGCCTTTATGACATTTTTGTCAAAGCCTAACTTGAAGCTGAAGCTGTAAACGTTGGTTGCGTTCGAAATTGTTACATTTATGGTGAAGTTGTGACATGGAGTGAGCAAGGGATCTACAATTTTTGGCGGGTCCACGCGTATCGCGGCTGGGGGTGGAGGTGTCCACGGTGACGAATAAGTGTAAACTGCCTTGCCATAATTAATGAGTATCGGAACGAAGTTTTTATCCATGACTGAACTTTCAAACACTCCAGGAATGTCAAGTCTTAGTTCGCTTGTTAACGTTTGACCTTCTGCGGGGGCTTGCATTATTTCGAACTCTATCCATGAAAGGTTGCCTGCACCTGTATTTTCAGCGCTACTCTTCAGAACTTCAGCGAGAACCACATAGCCGTGAGTAGTATTATGGTCTGCAAATTGTATTGCAACAGTGTTGACTGGGAGAGCTCCTGACCACATGCTTTTGAAACTGCCAGTATAGTCGCCTCTCGTTGCATTTAGGTGAACCTTGTTGTAGACGAGGTAATACTGCCATGAGTTGGTTGGGGTTGTCATGTTGAGCCAAATGGTTACGTTGAATCTGGTGCCTACAGGGGTTGTACTTGTAGAGAAGCTTAGAGTCGGAGGTTCAATCCACATCGAATTAGCAGGAAGCGCACGAACTGTAAACACTGCAACTGCAGAAATCATCAGCATGCCAAATAACGCTAGACAGATAATCTTTCCCCTATACAATGTTCTCCCTTCTCGCAATAGATTCTGGAAGTCAGAGCATTTAAGGATTCTGGAAAGATCTTCTGCATTCACCAGATATAGAAAAATGGGAAGCCGCTATCTAAATGGCAGTCGGTTACCCATGTAAACCGAACGCTTGCCAAACTATGGTGACGTCGAGAATGTCAACTCTGCCGTCGGGCTTACCTATTGGCGCTATGTCGGCACGAGGGTCCCATCTCGGGTGGCCTGGATATGAGCCGAAGGCGGCGCTTGCCATGGCCAGGTCTTGAATGTCCACTTTGCCGTCACCATTTACGTCTCCTGTCAATGCTGTGTTGCTGAAGGTGCCATCAAAAGATTCGAATGGAAGCAAGTGAGATTTGTTGTCTTTCAGTTGGATGTCCATGAAGTGGAGCATGGTGGATCCATTGCCTTCAACATGGAATTTTATTGTTGACAGTATTCCGCTTCCGCTCTTAGGCGGTTCTGAAGGACCTAGCGAGGCAATCACGCGGACATATCCGCTGGCGTTATTAACTTCAATGGTTGAAGTCGATGAGGGCGGGAAGAATGCTCCGAGTGTGGCTTCCCATGCTTTGATAACAGAGTTGTTGAAGGTCAGTTTGAAATCGAAATAAGATACATTAGTTGCTTCTGAAATCTTTACATTTACCGTGAAGTTGTGGCATGCAGTAAGTGTACGATTTGATGTTATCGGGGGGTCTAAAGATATTTTAGCTGGAGGTGGCGGTGTCCACTGTGACGAGTAAGTGTAAGTCGCTTTGCCGAAGTTAAGGGGTATAGGAGTGAAGCTTTTATCCAAAGCTTGGCTGGTGAAAACACCTACAACGTCCAACGTTATGTCACTTGTCAGCGTTTCACCTTCGAGGGGTGCCTGCATTATTTCAAATTCTACCCATGCCAGACTACCTGCGCCTGTCTTTTCAGCACTAGCCTTCAAAACCTCACCGTGCAACACGAAATCGTGAGTGGCGTTATGATGGTCGAAACTGGGCAAGACGGAATCTATTGGCAAAGTTCCCGCCCACATACTCTTGCCGCTACCGGTATAATCAGTACGCACAGCATTCAAGTAAGCCATCTTATAGACAAGGTAGAACTGCCATGAGTTGGTTGGGGTTGTCATGTTGAGCCAAATGGTTACGTTGAATCTGGTGCCTACAGGGGTTGTACTTGTAGAGAAGCTTAGGGTAGATGGCTCAATCCACATGGAGTTAGCAGGAAGTGCGCGAACCTGATAGAAAGCGGCCATAGAAAGGATAAGCGTACTAAATAAGGCTAATGAGACGATGCTTCTTTTCATGTCTTTCTCCCTTCTTGGAAGACAAAAACACTTCACATTATTTAAAAGTTCTGGAATAATGTTCTAGAATATAGACAGAAACAGTTGATCGAATAAGGCTATGGTAGTGTCCCATACTTTCCATAGTCGGCTGAAACTCTGGAAAGATCTTGGATGTCGACTTTTCCGTCCTTGTAAATGTCAGCTCGGGGATCCCATTTTGGATGGCCAGGGTAAGAACCGAAGCATGATGAAGTGAGGGCTAGATCCATTATGTCTACTTTCCCATCTGAAACATTGAAACGCCCTGTGATGTCAGTTATGAGCACGGATGTGAACATTGTGGAGTTTGTGACTAGCCAGTAGCTATATCTTGATGTGGCGTTGACTGTATAGTTTCCCAGCATTCCACCTCGGGAAGATATTGAAAGAGTCATGTTGAAGTCCGAGTTACTCATGACGGAGGCGAAGCTACGTTCATTGATTAGGCTCGTTGCGCCTAGCGTTGATGTTATCATAAACGTTGTCTTGTTTTCTGGACAATAGGCGTAACCATTGGCCTTAGGCAAATCAGTGAGAGCGCTTGCATACGCTGAGGCAATGCCTAAAGGAGCGTTATAGGGAATGGAGATGGGCCATGTTGAGACTTCTTTCGATTGCCCGGGAGAGAGGCTACCACTGTAAATTATGAAAACGGTGAATGGAACACCGTTTGAATATTGTGCGTAGACGGGCACCAACACTGGGTAGCTTGACAGTGCATTGTTTCGAATTGTCGCTTTGAAACCCATATTTTCATTGACAGCAAAGCTGGATTTTGGATTACCTGCGGCATCGACCGCGATAAATTCAAGTATCTCTATGACCCATGGCTTAGGAGGTTCAGCTCCGGTCGAAAGAGTCCTTATAGCGGCAGTTTCGTTTCTCGGATTGTTAATTTGAACTGCAACAAGTCCATCTGAAACCTTCGTCCCGTCGAGGGTCAAGTTTCCTTCGATGGCAATAGTTTCACCGAGATTGTAGATTGGCTTTTGGGGCAGTATGGTCAATTGCAGCGAGGCTCCGAAGACCACGCCGTTGGCAAATAGCAAAATTGAAAGGACGAATAAAACGACTAGAAACTTGCTTTTCATCGCTTCTCCCCCTGATTATAGAAGTACTGTGTTAGAATTGAAATAAAAACATTGTGGAATTCTCCTCCAGCTTCAGAGTGCAACTATACCTTAGAGACTGAGCCAACGTCCAAAGTTTGCAGAGACTATTGCAACATCTCTTATGTCTATTTTTAGGTTATGATCCATATCTGCCGCTGGATTCCAATTAAGTGAACCTGGATAAGAACCAAAAGCCGCTGAGGCTCTTGCCAAGTCTTGTATGTCGTCTTTTCGGTCTCCAGTCAAGTCACCCACCACTGTAAGCCGAATCTTTACATTTTTTATGCTATGCGAAAAACTGAAATCTGTAAAACAGTACGTGGTATTTTCTGGTAGCGTGCCCAACGTGCGGGCGTATGTGGAGATTCCGACTTTGTTTATAAGGGTTATAAGCGTGCCGTTGAGCAAGCTTTCGGGAATCTCTACGATGCAGACTCCGTTGGTGCCATCTGGACCGGTTACGTTAAAGCTTAATTCCTTGAAGCTGTCATTGAAGTAGAAGTCAGTTACAGTTGAGTTCGTCCAGACACCTACAGAGAATGTCTGCAAGTTCTGGGTTACATTGAAAATGTTTAGTTGAAAGTCTGGTGAGAGCACCTCAACAATGCCACCCGTAGCTGTGAAAGGTATTATGCTCCCATTCGGGTCAAGAAGGTAGGTTCCGTCTATCTGTTTTTTCATTACGTTCATGAAAGTTAGAGCAGAGACTTCGAGGTTTTGACTCGTGAAGTTTATGGTTAATAGCTTGCCTGATCCACTAACATTGGTTCCACTTCCTTCGAGGCTGCAGAAAGCAGCTATTCGCCCGATTGCGTTGTTGATTGTCGGAGTTGGGAAGAAGTAGCCGTAACCTGCAAAAATGTTGCCTGAGGGAACGAATGCTCCGGTGCAGTTTAAGATTCTAGGGTCGAAAGAGAGAACTATTTGCCAACTGTTGAGGCTCGTAACATCTGCTGCTGTGACGTTTACTGTGAAGGATTGTCCCAAATATGGTGTGGAACGTCCTGGATCGATTCCGAGATTTGTTACAAGGGAATAGCTTTTCGGAACGATTGCTATCAACAAGATTGCGCTGATGAATAGTAAGATGGATCTTGCAGACTTCAATTCTGACCACATAAAACATGTGATTTCTCATTTTAATAAGGCTTCTGGAATCTTATTCTATGACGCGAATCCGATCCAATTGTCGACTTCCTGTGATAGGAACCTGCACAACGTTCAACGACGATTGGCGAAAAATGAGAAAAAAGGGGATTGAGGGATAAGTTAAGCCCGTGCGCGCTGCGTCATTTACGGATCGATGCGATACCATCCAAATTGGCTACTGACTCTGGCTACGTCTTGTATGTCGATTCTTCCGTCTTTGTTTATATCGCATTCTGCGTTGTACCTTGGGTGCCCAATGTAGGAACCAAATGCCGCACTCACTCTGGCCAAGTCTTGTATGTCGACTATTCCATCGTAATTGATGTCAGCCAAGTTTGTCCCTAGGATTCTGCAGGTACCTGACTCGATGTTGAAGGCTATTTTGTCCATATCGTGGTCTAGTAGCATTGTGTCAAAATACGGCGAGTTACAAATCGTCAAGGCGCACGAAGCAACAGATCCTCGTGGAACATTGATCATCACCTTGAATGTTATTGTCGCTATGACTCCATCTCCTCTTGGCCACTCGGGATACGTTCCATTTTCGTTGGGTGACAGGTGAACCATAAGGGCAACATAGGATCCTTCGACAAAATAGGCAGACACTGTTAACTGCGTGGCATGCTTAAATCTGCTGAAGAATGTGCCTTCCGTGACATCGACCACTTGAATCAGTGTTGTGTTGAAGCTGAGGACGACTTGCGCCCCGGCAACATGCCAATCTTCTGACAGATTGTTCATGGTTATGTTCACTTTGAAGGTCTCGTTGACGAACAGTATCTTGTCTGGGACGATTGCGGGCTCCACTTTTAGAGTTGGTGTATGGAAGAATCCAACCAAGACTGGGGTCGGATTAATGTTAGTGTTATCAGCTGTGTTGGTTTCGCCTGGGACCGTGCTTGCTGTGGCTTTAAGGATATAATACTTGTGTAGCACTACTCCAGTGGTGTCCCAGTTGAAAGTCAGCAATTGCGTTTCTCCTGGACCTAGGTCGGTTATGGCTTTTGTGCCGATTGTGGTGCTGTCATAGTATAGGGTTACAGTGAAATTCTCGTAAGCGGTTCCTTTGTTTTCGGCGGGTACATCTACTTGTATTGTTGTTCCAGCCTGGATCTTGTAGGTTGTTGGTATTGGTACAGTGATTAGCGCGACGTCGTGAACCAGTGGAGGAACCTTCTCTGTAAATAGCCAAGGACTGAACCAAACATAGTCGCTCACTTTATCGCCTGTGCCGCCCGGATTAGATGGGTGTGTTGGACCACTTGCGTGACCCCACCAGTTATAGCGGGCGTCGAGCATACCTGCAAGGTCACCCGATATGGTCCGATAGACTCCATATTGTGTGTTGCTGTAAATGTTGTTGTAATTGACCTTGGGTTTGGCATTCCAAAAGACGAAGCCATAGATGTTGTTATGCACTTCGTTACATGTTATGTTCATTGAATCAGACTCGATGTCCATGCCAACGTCGCAATCGTGAACAGTGTTTCCTATTATTTCCAAGGAGTCGCCACTTTCTATGACTAGGATGCCAGATCCTGACCAAGATGTTTCGTAATCACCTGTGAAACCGTTCCAAGAACAGCCACTTATCTTGTTTTCTCTAATAGTTCCTTTAGTGCCGCTGTAAGTGCCGATGTCAATTCCGTTAGGTGCCTCATCATGAATGGTTGTGCCTATAATATTTTCTTCAACAAGGATGTTTTGGACACCTCTAGTAACTATGCCTCCCTTCACGAAATCTGTTATCCTATTGTTATTGATTTGCACACTCGTGGCGTCTCGCACGAGGATGCCTAAGTACGTGCCATCAATGTTATTGTTTGAAATGTTGCCAGTATCGACTGAGCTTTCTAAGCGAATTCCATTCTGCCAACCAGAGATTACGTTGCCTCTAATGATAGGCGTAATGGTTCCTGCTGGACTAGCTGCGGGGACATCTCCAATATAAATGCCGTCCGCTGTTGTTGAGCCATCGCCTGTGAGCTGGTTGTTATCTATTGTGACGGTAAGAGATGCAGTTCCGTCATAAGTTTGAGCACCAATTGCTGCATTCTCATAGCCTGATGAGTCTTTTGCACCACTTATGGTATTGCCTACAAAGGAAATAGTCCATGTTCCTCCTTCAGTGTACTGAGCCCAGAGACCGAGTAATCCTACTGCTCCACCAGCCACAGTATTGGTTTCTGCTGAGCCACTGGCATCTTGGAAGATGATGCCAATTTGTGTGTCTGTTATAGTGTTGCTTGCAGCTGAACAGCCGCTGGAATAGAACATGATGCCAGCACACCACCAGGTTTCAGGTATGTAAGCCATATCGCTGATAGTGTTACTGTTAACTGTTCCCATAGCACCGTCCATGATGAGGATACCATTCTGAACTTCGTCGCCGCTGGGCAAAGGCCCTCGTCCAGTCAGCGTGTTGTCATGTATGTTGACTGTGAGTCTGTTTCCGTGGGCGTCAATGCCGTTCTTGTCATAGTTTTCCAATGTTGAGCCTTTAACCTCTATGGAGACATCGTTGGCTATGGCAGATAGATAAATGCCGTAGCCTCGAACTGCGGTGCCAGTGGAACCAATTGTTATATTAGCCACAGTTACTGTATCTATAGTGCCGCCTGTCTCGCGGTAGAATATTCCAGCTACATAGTCTGCACCAGTAGGTTTGGTGGCGATATTTTCTCCATCTACAATAATGTTCTTAACTGTGACACTGCCTCCAGCGGCGTTTGCCACAATGATGCCTGCAATTTGCTTTGTACTGCCCCAGAAAAATCCGTCAAGTACTGTTGTTAGTATGGCAGCGGATGAGGGCTTGATAATTGGGGTGCTCCCACCTTGAATAGTTAGACTTTTATTGATTACTATCTGCTCGTCATAAGTTCCGTCATATACGATTATTGTGTCCCCTGGGCTTGCGGCGTTTATTGCATCTTGAATGTTGTAGTAGAACTTTCCAGTTCCTTCGATCTCTGCAGTGTGCACTACACTAATGTCAATCTTTATTGGATAGTCCCAGTTAGCACCTGAAGCTCCACCACGATAAGGAGGCTGTGAATAGATATATTCCCCGGCTGAACTCCCGTCAAATTGCCTATTCAAGTTGAGATCTTGATAGGCCCATGCTTGCATACTTTGTATAACAAGATCTGGTGTCCAAATGTCCTTTATTGGATCTAGATCAGCATTAAACGTTATTCTTAGGTACAGTAGAATACTTACGCCGGGAACTAGGGTCTCGCCACCAGCTTGGCCAATAGGTTGCTCGACTTGGTATGGTGCAGCAGCGGGTTTTGCGACATAGGTATCCGCGGTTATAGGCATCCACACGATTCCATCAAGCGAGTATTCAAAAGAGAAATCCGCAGGCAATGCACCTCCGCCTCCCCCGCCTTCAATGAAGTAGACTCCGACCAGCATGTTGGTCAATGTAGTGGGTCCAATGTTCGTTATCACTCCCTTTGCAGTAATAACAGAACCAGCCTTAACACCTATGGTTGCGTTGACTCTGTTTATTGAATCGTTAACGACAAGGCTTGGTCCAGACGGGCTTGCATACACATGTTCTACGCGCAACGCAATTGGAATAGTTGACAACACAAGGATTAGTAGCATTAATACAGCTAACTTATTTTTCATTTTCCTTTCTCCTTTTTTTACTTCAAACGCACCTAGAGTTATTTGATCTAGGTGGGGCAATAGTATTGTTTCAAACCGCTTATAAATTTTGTGAAATTTGATTCTACTATCAAAAAACGAATTCTAGTATCAAAAAAACGAGCGGGTTGATTTATCAAATGAAAAATATTAGATAAAAATATGAAAAAGTAAGCTAGACAATCCACAGCTTTGAACAACGTGTGAAACAAAGGTTAAATCGTATCAGTTTCATGGTTGTAAGCCGCTAGGAGAAGGGCACCATAAGTTCCAGCTCTTTTCCCGCTGCCGTGAAAGGCTCCGACAATAACTAAATCCACAGTGTCCTTCATCTCACTTTTGTAGTCTCGCTTGTATTTTATCCAGAGCCATCCTCTAGCTCCAGCGCGCGCGTTCATTCCTAGACAGGTTCTCCGAAAGAATTTGCCATTGCCATCCAGAAACAAGCAGATGTGAATGCAGCTATAATAAGGATACAACTAAGATAGAAGTGTTTTCCATAAAGGATATAGTTGAGACTTCGATTAGTTTTATTTGCGACAGAGAAGGGAGAAGATCTTTGAGAAAAGACAGACCAAGGCTGACGATAGTTCTGGCCCTGCTGATTATTGCCATACTATATCGTGTAGGTGCGGGTCTATTGATTAAGGGCGAGCCAGTGGGATGGCAAGTTGACGTCTACACACAAAAGGCACCACACAGTGGAGTTGGATTAGGAGAACCTAGCGATGCGTTTGCATCTCAAGGGACCGTCCTCTTATACGCTAATGTTACTTACAACATGTATCCGGTTCAGAATATTCTGGTTTCATTCCAAGTGTTCGGACCGCCTAATCCAAAGCAGAATGTCACTTTTGCCATGTCCGCGTCATCAGGGTCTACAGGCATAGCCCAGACGAATTTCACCATCCCATGGCCAGAAAAAGACCCGGAAACAGTCACTTTTGGCAATTGGACGGTTTTCGCTTACATTCAAAACGCTTCTGATTCATTGGTTTTCAGGGTTGGCTGGATAGTTGAAGTTGTTTCCTTAGCTGCTGCAAATGCGGATCCTCCAGTTGGTGGCTGGCTGGCTGCTCAGCTTTCTCTTAGGAATATTGCAATGACCCCTAAGAGTGTTACATTGTCAATGGTTTTGATTGACTATTCAGGCACCTTGATTGGTGGCCTTGTTGTCGAAAACTTAACTGTAGATGTGAAAGACACGAATCTCAGCTACACGTTTCAAATTCCTTACTGGGCTTCTCCTGGAGTTGCCACTTTGAACGTTTCCCTTCTTGCTGCAAATGGGGCTCCTTTTTGTCCGTCTGCATCAACGACTTTTCTCATCACTTTTGTCGGAGATGTGAATGGCGACGGCAAAGTGGACATCCAAGACCTGGCCATGGCAAGCGCCGCCTTCGGTTCATATCCAGGCCACCCGAGATGGGACCCTCGAGCTGACATCAACAAAGACAACAGAATAGACATCCTTGACATAGCCAGAGTCTCGGCAAACTTCGGCAAAACATCCCCCTAACGCAATGTTCCGACTCACCCATAAATTGTGGTAACCAAGCTTGATAAGTGATCTCTACCACTTGTAGTAGAGTTAATAGCAAAGATTCTGAAGTAGAGCTTCTTTCAGATTTGAATGTGAGAATTTTGATATGAAACAAAAAAAAGGGTAGATAGTTGGAATTCTTAGGTTGTCTAGTAGGGCTGGATGGCTATTTGGGGTATTGTTCCACCGATTGGCCAGCCGTCTCCGTAGGTCGGACACCATGCGAAGCCACCTTGGCCTGGCAGCTTGTTGTAGGCTGTCACGAAGATTTTGGCTATACCTGCGAAGGCAAATTTGTCGACGTGTATGGCGACTGAGTCGGTGTAGTTCTTGTATGTGCAGAATTGTGTTCCGCCAATTGTCGTGGTGATGAATGCGATGCCTATTGGGACGTCGCAGTTGTCCTTGATAACCACGTACAACACGAGCGGATATATTTGTTGTGCGTGGGTTCCGTACTTGATTGTCACAACAACGTTCTCGCAGTGGTTGTATTCGAATTTGTCTGTGGTGACCTTGAAGATCTCCACGAGGTAGTCAAAGTGGAACTGCAACGTGTCATCAACCACTACACATGCGACGTCCACTGTGGCTACGACTGTCCATACGCCGAACAGGTCTTCAGGGTTGGCGCACGGCCACGGTATTCTGAAGCTGGTGTACGCAACACCATTCGTGTCTGTTCTAGCTACGAGGACAGCCCAAAGCGTGTTGTGAGGATCTCTTATTTCAAAGGCCACATCTTTCTGTTGCACTGGCCAGTAGTTGTAGGTTACGTTAGCGTAAAGTTCAACTTGCTTCTGCGGCCAGAACATGTCGCTTGGCATTCCTAGTCCTTGTCCGCCGAACGGCGCTGGATATTGCGTGTAGACGTCAATCATTCTGCCTGGCCATGTTGTTGTGATTGTGTATGTTCCGTTGTGAGGATTAGCCAGAGGTAGATAGACGATCTCTTGAGGATAAGCCAGCGGATCAACCAAGCCAACGATGTGTTGGTCGATTATGTTCAGTGGGCTGGTCGCGTTGGATTCTCCGAAGGATTGATACTCAACGCGGAAAGTGATGTAGACAACTATTGGATCGGTTGCAGTGCTGTTCGGGAATGGCTTGTTCCATCGTCCCGTGGCGTTGGGTAAGATCAGGTTGCCTATCACCACGTTTGGGCCGAATGGCGGATAGTTTTCGACGTAGCTTACGAACCACGTTCCTGATGAGCCTGGTTGGAGCGCAGCGAAGTATGGTAGCATTGGACCTTCATTTGCTGCAACTGGTGTAATGTAGTATGGATCGTAGCTCAGTCTAAAGTCTAAGCCTAATGCAAACCATCCTTTGTCAAGATTCTTCAAGCGCACTGTGATGTTGAATAGTTCTCCTATTGCCGGGCCTGGACCCAACGTTGCGCTGGACACTTCAAGGTATGCATTCGGCAGAAGTTGCAGACCGTTAACCGTTACGGTAGCGTTAGTTAGAGAACCGTAATCTATCTTAGCAGTAGTATCCCAGAGCACAACGTTGGCCAGATTGAAGAAGCTCTTGTAGACTGATCCATACGGGCCTTGGTCCTTGACTCTGAAGCCAAGAGTACCTATTATAACAGGTCCGGTTGGTGTGCTTGATGGATTCCACACTTCAATGTGTATCTGACCTGGGATTGTGGTGTTGTCGAACACGAAGTTATTCCATATTGCGCCATTAGTGAAGCTTGTTCCTTCGATGAGGGTAGTGTTAATGCCCGTGATGTCAACGGTCGCGTTGTGGAGTCCCCAGTCGGCTGAAATGCTATCAATCTTCAATGTTTCGGTGAATGTTTGTCCGACTGCTGGTGGAGGGGCTGGTCCGAATGTTTGATCTGGACCAATACTCACGTTGGGCTTTGGAGGCAGTATCCACGCGTAAGTATAATCGCTTTTGCCATAGGTAAGAGGAATATCGACGAAGCCCTTGTCTAGAGCGAAGCTTCTATAAACTCCCGTAACGTCAAGCCTTAATTCGCTGCTCAATGTTGCGTATTTCCCTGGTGCCGCAATTATTTGGAATTCTACCCATGCCAGACTACCTGTGCCTGTCTTTTCAGCACTAGCCTTCAAAACCTCACCGAACACCACATAGTCGTAAGTACCATTATGAGACCCGTATGAAGGAATAACGGTGTCGACTGGTAGAGCTCCTGACCACAGGCTTTTGCCACTGCCAGTATAGTCGCATCTCGTTGCGTTTAGTTGAGCCTTGTTGTAGATGAGGTAGAACTGCCAACTGTTGGTCATAGTTGCCACGTTAAACCAAATAGTCACATTGAACTTGGCATTGTAACCGCCAACTGCGCTGCCGTCTATAGCTGTAGGTTCAATCCACATTGAATCTGGTGGTAAAGCAAACGCTGGAAACACTGCAGCTGCAGAAAGTGCCATCATAGCCAATAGTATCATAGATGCTAACTTTTTCATGATTTTTTCTCCCTTCTCCTTTTTCAGCAATTAGATGTTTAGATGTCTACAAATTTAAACGTTACGGAATTATCTTCTATCCGCATGGCGTACATTGCTAGAAACAGAAACCCAGTTTTTCCAGAAACTTGTTTCAAACGATGCACAACGCAAGAAGGACTATGCTTGTTTGATGCTTGCAAAATAAAAAGGGGGAAATTGCGTCTTTATGTTGCTCTTTGCTACCCGTGCCAACCGAATTTAGCGGCTGTTCTGGCAAGGTCTTGGATGTCGACCTTGTAGTCACCACTCACGTCGCAAATGCTGCTCCATCTCGGATGGCCTGGATATGAACCGAAGGCACCCGAAACTCTGGCAACGTCTTGAATGTCAACTTTGATGTCTGGCGCGATGTCGCCCAAGAATATTGCTCCTGCGATGTCTTCTTTTATGGTGACCCAGTAGGTTGATTTCTGCGTCCTGCTGTAGCCTGCCCAAGGCGATGAAGTCACACTATACGACACTTCAACCGTGTGGTTGCCGTATGGCCAGCAGAAAGTGAACGATTCACTGTGCTTGCCTGGCTTGGCAGGTATTGATATTCCTGTCGCAGTGGCAAGCGTCACTGTTGTTCCGTTCTTGAATGTTATCTTAATGGTTTTGTCAACTGTTACGGGTCCGCCGTACCATTCGTTCGCCAGAGTTACTGTGAGCGTGTGTGTGCAATTTCCGAACTTGTGGCTGTAGCCTCCATTAACCTTTATGTCGACGCTTATTGGGGAATATCTAAAGTAGCCGTAGGTGCTGTTTATATTTACGCTGCCTGCGAATGAGGTTTTGACTATTCTGCCTGGTTTGTTAGCAACCAGATCAACATATGAGGTGCTTACGTATTCTCTGAAACGCCATGGACCTGAGGTGATCATGTTCACTTCAGGTGTGGCACCTTGTATGACAGATGCTGAAGCTGACGCTATGATTGGTCGCCAAATGTGCTCCGGCATCAGACGCACTCCTGCACCTGTCAAGCCGAAAGCCCATATGCTTTTGATGTTGATTAGGATTTCGAAGGTGTATGGGACCATTATTGTGAATGACAGAATGCTTTTGACCGCGCTGACCCACCATGGTTTCGGGAGACCCCTTGCCGCAAGGAGGTCGTCAAGTTCAACCAGAGTAAAGTAGACGTCTTTAACAGTGACTGGAGCGCCGTCAGTCCAAGTTACGTCGTTTCGCAATGTGAAAGTGACTTTCGTGCAAGTTCCATAGACGGGGTGCAGGTATGAGCCGACAGTATAGTTGGCACATGACCACGGTAGTCTCTGGGTGAGAGCGTATGGGTTGGAACCTATTAGAGTGTCGTAACACAAGTCCAATACGTTGTTATCCCATACCCATTCAGCATATATAGTGTTGAACAATCTGATGTCTGTTGTTTTGAAGCCGTATCTGATTACGCCATTTGGTGGCAATGGATATCCTTCTGGGTACATGTTTAGCATGCCAAAGTAGCTGTCACTGCCGTAGCCTGTGACCATGACCATGCCGTTCCAAAGCTGGCCCACATAAGCGGTTTCAGCTGGTGTGCCGCCAACATACTTCCTCGCGTTAGCCATAGTGCTTGAGAACACGAACATTGGACCGTTCAGAGCCATATCTGCGGCTCGCTGGTTGCATATTGCCATGGCAGCTATAGCTTCAGCCTCACTGTTAGCGATCTCTACTATTCGGGCATTTATGTTAAAGGTCGCGTCGTTTGCATATGCAGTGTTGTAGCACGAGCTAGGATGCCAATAGTATGCGTAGTCGGATGTTCCGTCTGTGTTGTGTGGAAGACCAGCGTCACCCATCCACAGCACTATGGAGTCAGGCTCTATGCCGAGGCTCCAACCTGCAGTGTAAAGGTGAGCGTTCTTGGCCAGCATCCACTTTTCCCTAGCGCCAGTTATGTCCAAGAAGTTACGCTGCACTCTAACCTTCACTGGAGCTGCTTCTAACACGTTTGAAAGGTGTATACCAATTGCGTTCCTGATTGGGTCGTCACTCCTAATGACGAAGTCCAACTGAACATACTCGTCTGCATCTTCAACATTGTCGTTGTCCAAGTCCCAGTACCTAAAGCCTGTACCCGTGTTTATCTTGAAGTTATCAGCATCAAGATAAGCTGCCGCAGCAGTGGGCGAGAATGGGTACATCTTGAAGGTTTCTTGGTAGTATTGTATGCCAGTTGCAGGGGGCAGCATGGACCAGTGCTCAACGGCGAACCCGGAGCCTATGAAGTTTGCAACATAATAGGACCTGTCAATGCAGCTCAGGATTGCCTGCCTCATGCTGAGCTCACTCGTTGGGTTGTGATTGTTCTTTGGTTCTGTATCGTCTATGTTGTGCTTCGGGTTCGGATAAGCTGTGTTTTGTGGAATACCCAAATACGGGTTGTCGTTCTGGTTCATGTCGAGGTTTCGTATGCCAAACTCGCCGCCCACAGATTCAACGTTCACTTTAGCATCAAGTGGCGGTACAATGAATTGGTCATAGTATGATTTCTCCAAAGGCCAGTCCGTTAGGTCAAGCTCTTGAGGCGTAGCCTTGAGAGCTTCCCACTCAGCGGATGCTTCAGAATACATCTTTATCAGTAATCGGTCAACTCTAGGACCGAACATCTCAAATTTGGTGTCTGCAGGTGTACCTGGCTCTGGAACATCATTGTAGAACCAAGCGAAAGTCGGTGATACTAGCAATGCTAAGACTAGAACGCCTATCAAACTATACCTTAAACTTTTGCGCATCTCTTCCTTTCTCCTATTTAATTTTCAGCAATATAT
>Ga0172364_10001940_pt1 | contig 16258 bp, 34 predicted proteins | sample LakKivSesite10cm_FD_114545 | JGI IMG/M metagenome (GOLD analysis project Ga0172364, IMG submission 114545) | Sediment microbial communities from Lake Kivu, Rwanda - Sediment site 10cm | ecosystem: Environmental > Aquatic > Freshwater > Lake > Sediment | place: Rwanda: Western Province, Lake... | reverse complement strand
TCACCTTCTTTTCTCAAATTTTTAATTTTGAATCTAATTTTGTATTTGTGATATCCCTCACCAAAACCGTAACTTGTTAAACTTCTTTTTCTTTGACTTATTTCCTCACCAGCTTTCTTTTCGAAGGTTTCGAGTTTGTTTTTTAAAAATTCTTCGTGAGTAGTTCCCCTCATCAGCATTTTCATTTCATCGGGTGTTGCCCAATATACATTCGCATCCAATTTTTCACTATATCTGAATGGGGCAGCGTTTGACATTTGTCTCCCTGTTGATGATGAATATCTTGCAACAACCTCATACCATATACCTTCTTTCAAAAGGTAAACTGGATACCACCCGTAGGATAATACCACATACATCTTTACACCTTTGGGGTCAGTTCTCCAAAATCCTTCCAAATTTGAGCCTCTGAATGGCATCTGATACGAAGTATATTGGTCAGCCATCGGATTAGATATTCTCACTCCTGGTAAATCTTTGGGGTTAATTAAATCGGCTTTAGTAAGTTCACCATAATTTCCATCTTTTCTGTAATTTTTCCTGAAAAGTTCAGTGTAATAAATCAGACTAGCTTCGGGTAATCCCAAATATGGAACAAGTTTTTTGATGTAATCTCTGATATCATCTTTGGTCTTAAGTTTTCCTTTTTCCTTTTCTTGATTCAGCTTTTTGAATAATACCAATTCAACTGGACTGAGGGCCTTTTCATCTTGTTCCAACAACCTAAACTGTATTTCTGATATAATGTATTTCATTTACGCTATCTTAAATATTTTAGATTAAATTCTTTCATATTTTTTTATGTAAACCTCCACAAGGAGGGGCACTCCGTAAAATTGCATGTCAATACCAAATACTTTTTCCATATAATCCCAAATCTCTCTTCTTAATCCATCTGTATCAATTGAGTCGGAAAAATATAACTTGAGCACAATTTCTTTTCCTGTATATTGTTCATTACCGTAAAATATTTTCTTCACATCTACGTCAACTTTCTCCAATTCTTTTTTATAAATTTTTTGATAAAATTTTATAAAAGATGGAACCAACTGATTAATGTAATCGAATCTTCTTTCAATCTCACGTATTCTCTCCTCCCTATCTCCATCAGGTGCACTGTCATACTCAAACAAAATTTTCCTTATCAACTCCCTCATAACTATAAATACAAAAAACCCCTCATTTAGAGGGGTTATTGTTAAAATTTGTTATGTCTCGGACCTCTATGTGGTCTTGGTCTGTTCATTTGACAATTCTCACAACAATTTTGTTGTGTGAAACGAGCCTGCCTAAATCTTTGGGCCTGTCTCATTTGTTGCATTCTTTTGAATTGTTCTTCAGACATCGTAATAATGACTTTACCGTCCTTCTTTTCAATCTTAGGTCTTTCCATCTGAAATCTTTGTTGATGGTCTACAAAGTCTCTAAATTGATTCGGGAGGGGTCTCTGAGGTCCCATTGGTGGTTGAGCTTCTGATGTAAAACTCAAAAGTCCGATTGTTAAAATAAAAAATAGTTTTTTCATAATTATGTTTTTTTTATTTGACGTAAATTAAATCCATAAGCTTAACTCCAAGAGTTTTTCTGAAATCTCCAAAAGTATCGACATATTCAGCCAACTCTTTGAATTTATGTTGAACAACTGAGTGGTGAATACCATCTGTCAATTTTTTTTCTTTATATGAAAGGGCTTTAGGAAAAGGTCGGTCTGTGTAAACCTCAGCAACAAAGTCTGTCAAATCTGTATCATCTCCTCGTCTGACGTATACTCTGAAATCAAATGGTTCTGTTTCATAATTTTCTGTGAGCCATTTGTTTCCAAGCGTGTTATAAATCGATGTGAGAGATTTTGATAACTGAGGAAGTGTCATACAAATAAATAGAACAAAGTTTTTCTTTATTCAGAGTCCGCAACTATTTCGTAGTAAAACGAGTCTGTATGTTCTGAAACCCATCTATCTGCCTGATTTTCAACCGATAGTATTTCTGAATCGACTTTGAATTGTTTCAAGTCCTCGGGAAGTTTTTTGGTGACCCAATTAGAGTCCTTCCAAAAAATTCTATTGTTGGGTTGACACATTAAGTAACCATCATCCCCTTCGAATATGTGTCCACACTTATAGTCAGAAGCCTCATCGCTATAAGGATTTGAATACCAATCCACTGTGAATATGTAGGTTCCCCAAACCTTTGTGCCATCCCTGAGAACAATCTGTGCTCTGTGAAACGCTAAAAAATCATATTCGATTACAGATACATTATGTGAAAAACAATCCCACAGTTGTTTATAATTGAATGGAATATCTTTTGTGGGTGGCTTTGTAAAAATTTCTGAGATTGGAACTCTACTTCTAACCATCCCGTCATCTGTCATAACGTGAAAGGTGAGTATAAGACCGGGTAAGGATTGAATTCCAAAAACATAAACGTTTATGAATTTGTCTTGGTCTTCTTTGTTTTTTGTGAAGTGAGATTTTCTGGCAAGAGCTTTGAAACTTGGTATGTTTGAGTTAAGAACCATAATCAAATATTATGGATAAATTTGTAAATGAAAAGTCATCACATGGTAACTTTCACTTTGTTTTGAGCAAATCCCATCCTTTGTAAAATTTCTCTAGCTCCGTCCCTAACCCTCGACTTTTCATTATATCCTGGATAACCTTTGAATATCAATTTGAGTGTCATACTTGGTTGGTCTGAAAATTCCAATCTTATACTTTGTAGGTGTTTGGCGTCTGGTAATTTTCTAATTTCTTTTTTGATTACCTTATTAACAACTTCTTCAATAAACCTATCTTTATCAGTATCTACGATTGGATATTCAAATTTAACTCTTCCCATCGCAGGAGAACCAATTTCAATTCCCAAAATATTTTTTACATACTCTTCGAGTTCTCTATTGAAATCGTACTTACTGAAACTTCTCGGATAATCTGATTTCAAACCGGCTTCCATATCTATACTAACCTTTGGTTGAAGAACAAAGTTTTTTGGTTCACTAATTTCAACTTTCATGTAATCAGGATATTTTTTCATTGCAATAAATCTTTCCATCGCCTTTCCAAATCTCCCCATAAATGTCCCTTGTTCTCTGAGACTTGGGTATTTAATTAATCCCAACCTCATAAGGTCACGACCCCAACGCTCAAGTGTACGGACATCATAACGATATTCTTCATCTTCATCGTCATCATCTTCATCCTCACCTTCAATCAGCTTATGTTGGATGGCGAATTCTCTCCCATATTTTCCCAACAAATATGAAAATGGAAAATCAGCAAAATTTATTTGCTTTGTTGTTTCAATCCAATTTTTGAAAACCTTGATAAACGCGTGAACATAATCGAGTTTGCTGAAAAATTCCCAATCTTCTCCCTCTTGTTCTAAGACAAGCGTGACGAGCCTTTTGATATCACTTTCTGTTATGGGAAAAACTTTCATCATTAAAATAAATACTAAATGAAGTTGAAATTAATCTTCGCAAGAATCCTTAAATAAATTCATAAGTCCCTCACCAAACTCATCTCTAAATTTTGTCCTAACATCTTCAACTATAGTGTCAAAATCGGGGTGGTTTATATAATCATCAGTTAAATCTGCGAAAAAATTTTCAACAGCGTCTTCGATTATACTAACTGCGAAATTATATTCATCATAACTATGTTCTTCACAATCGATACTATTCTCTGATAGGAGTTCTAAAACGTATTTTCTCATAACCTCAGGTATCGCTCTTCTTCTAACATACAAATGGAATTTTGATTCCATAAGTAAATTTAGTTGTGATTCTTTGATGATGTATTTCATCAGTTGTGAGAATTTGCAATTGTTAAAATTGAGTCCATAATTGACTTATCTTTGATTGCAGGAACGGACCCTCCTGTTGGCTCATCTGCAGGTGCCGAAACTTTGACAGAGTCAATCATAACATTTTCTTTCATACGTTCATTTCTGAGCATCTCAGAAATTTTTACGAAGTCCTGATGCATTTTGAAATTTTCTTCAATATACGGTCTACAATCATCTGTTTTGAAGTATTGTGAAAGTAAAACTCCGCCTGTAGTGAACGATAAAAGTAAAATTAGAACAATAAGTCTTTGTCTAACAGTAAATTGTTTTAATATGTCCACAAAATATTTCATATACTTTCTTAATCTATAAATATAAGTCGAAACAAATCAATGCTCGTAATTTTGCAGTGAATGGAATGACCAACTCTTTTCACGAGGTGTTTTGAACCAAGCCATTAGTTTGTTTCTCGAGTATCTTTCTATTTCGTCAAGACCTGCCATCTTGAAAAGATTTTTCAACTCTGTGTCAATCTCTTGTTGGATTGATGCGTCAATTTTTTTCGGTGTAATAAAACGCACGTCATACGTAGTGTGATTGGTAAGATAGTAATTATCAATCTCCTTCAGTTTCAAGAATGGATATTTGGGAATGATAATTCTTTCAATCAAAGTTTTTAATATGTTGATTTGAGTTTCTCTCATTTACATTTTAACTATTGAGGTGGGCAAATGTCCATACACGAGGGGGACTACTCCGAAATAATCTTCAAGTTTCTCAATCACTTCCTCATAAATCTTACCTCTTTTTGTATGTTCGAACTTATCGTTGAAAATAATATTAACAACAATTCTATCGTGTGTATCATCGTAATCCATCATAAAATCATCAATCATTTCATCTTTGATGTTTTTTTTCAAAAATTTTCTGATGATTGTAAAAAGCCTCTTTTCAGATATTTTAAATTTCATTTTTTTACTCTTGGATTTCGTGATGTCCCTGAGAAATTAATTTTTCAGTATATTCTTTAGAAATTTCCAAAAATTCGCTAGCTACATCTTCTAGACCAAGGTAAACAAAAATGGTGTTTCTCAGGTTATCGTTCAGGGATTCTACATTTGTTTCCAATGGTTTGAAATTTCCATCTTTTTCTCTAATATTACAAGTTCGTAATTCTTTATAAAAAGCGTCGCCCTTGTAAATGTTGATTACATTACAAAATACAATTCCATAATCTCTAATTACCTTCTTTTCAGGCAACAGGTCTGCCTTCAGATTAAACGAGTTCATAAACTTTTGAAGTGCCGTTCTGTGTAAACCCATGTTAATAAATAGGGAGAATTTATAAACTCATCTCTCCTTCCCAAATCGACCAACACATTTTATCAAAATCTTCTTTCGGAATTCCTGTGTATGTAATGAGTTGAATCATTCCATCTGAAAGAGAAACATCTTTATCATCAAACATAAAAACCAAACTAGAATCTTTAACAAAAATGTTTTTTTTCGTTGGGTAAAAAGATATTTTCCCAATCATGCAATTTCTTAAATAAAATATTTTTGGTCCGAATTCTACCGTGTATGAAACAAAAAAATCATTGATGAGTTCCATACTTGCAAATATAATAAATTTCTAAATATTTCTCCCCGGTTCTTGTATTGAACCATCTACATCGAACATTATAACTTTTCCATCTCTTAATTGAACTAAAACAATCGGGTATTCATTATCTACTTTATTCACAAATACTTTTTCTTTCAGTTGTAAACTTTCTTTTTCCTCATCACTCATATTTTCCAAATCAAGAATCTTTCCTGTGATATTGACAGTTTGCTCCTCATTAGGAAGTTCCATCATCTCTTTGATTCTGTGTATGTTTTCTTGTAAAGTCATTTCAAATAAATATCATTAATCTTCGTCGTAATGAAATTCAATTCTTGCACTGTTCGAATGAACTGGAACGCCAATCATATTTTCAATAAAGTCGGCTAAAAAATGTTTTTCGATATGTGGGAAATTTCCTTCTAAATCCCTAATAGTAAACTCTGGCCAAATAGTATAATAAACCTCATTATCCATATCATACTTTTTTTCAACATCCAAAATCTTAGTATTCACAATCCAAGGGTCACTTTTATATCTACTTCCAACCTCTTCGATAAGTTTTTTTATTCTTTGAAAATCATCCTTATTCTCGTTTATTTTTCTTTCACACTTCGACTTGTAATATTCTATAAGATAGTCTCCCATCATATTACTGATGTATCTTTCAACGAAATCTATGAAATCCTCAGGTACATCAGTATCATAAAGTTCAGAAGTCACATCCTTCTTTAGTCCTTCGATGAATTCTTTTGGACTATTTGCATGATAACACGGACGTTCATAGATTGGAGATTCTTTTACAAATCTCTCGAAGTCTTCCAATCTTCTCCTAAACCTTAATTTATCGTATTGGTCTTCTGTGATTATGATAGTCATCATATATAAATACAACAAAAAACCCTCTAAATAAGAGGGTTTGAATTATTCTTCATAGGATTTGACCGATGGAAGGTTTGAATACTCACACCAGAGCTCTTCTCGTCTCTTTGTAAGCTCTCTTTTTATTTCTTCAGGAAAATATACTCCGTCAGATTCCATGTCTGCAATCGACCTATAAACCCTGTCATACACTTCAATTTTTTTTGTCGCATCTTGTTTTGTAACCATAGGGGAGTCAAAAAGTTTTCCGATGAATCTAATCATTTTGGTTCTCGGTCCATTTTCCTCTGAAGCTATAGGTGTGGGTTCTTTGGAAGCATTAATCAATTCACGCGCAGTGAGCCCGATGAACACAGAGAAAAGTGTTATTACAATGCAGGACAAAATGACGATATCTAAGTTTTCCATTTTATTTTCTTTTACTATTGATGTAATTCATAAGACCGATAATTGTTGGAGGCCACAAACCAATAAAAATTGCTTTAAGTGGGTCTTCGTGAGATAGATAGATGTATTCAGATACAAAAATACAAATCACACACATAAGGAGAATCAAAATCTCCGAGATTGAAAATTTATTCATTATTTTGAGTTTTTAATTGAGTTATTGATGTCTTCGATTGTTATTAGGGCAAGATAGATAACAATTACGTAGACAAAAAGTTTTGTAAGACCAATTCCAATCATATATTATTTTTTTTCTTGTAAAGCTTCAACTAATACCCAACCGAAGAACATTATTCCGATTGGGAGGTTCAAGGATACAGCAAGAGATACAGATAATCCAATTCCGATGATAATTTTGATAAAACGTAGAGCGTCGTCCACAATTCTTTTAGCCCAAAATTTGTAAAAGTTATTCATATATTTTTTTTTCAAAAATAGTGAATAATTTTATACGAGTCAAATTTCACAGAACTTTTTCTATGTCTACATCATACTTTCTTTCTAAATATCTTTCCAAAGAATCATAAAATTCCACGGGTTTGATATCGAAATAGACCCAACCATTTAAAATCTGTCCATTAGAAAACCATAATCCTGAGTCGTCAAGTTCAGGATGCCCAACTAATAAAGTATCGTCGTCAATCCAAAAACCGGTCCAATTTCGTCCATCATTATCATTGTCCCTTGTATCGTATACCGAATTTATGAACCATCTATCAAAATAAGGTTTGATAAACTTATCTAACTGTTCCTGAGTTATTTTATAATCCATTATCAGTAAGTATTTAACGATTCACAGATAAATTATAATAATCCAAGATTTCGTCGTAATAGTCATTCATTATAATTTCTGAAACTACTGGTTGTAAGTTATCAATCAATTTTTCATAATCTGAACCTTTTTCCATGAAATCGGAAATAAAATCTCTTGTTGTTGAAAAAATAACTCTTTCCAAAAAATCATCAAATCCGTAAAATGCTGTTGGATTTAACCACTTATAGGTACTCCTTATAAATTTTGGTAATTCATCAATATTTCTTCTTAGTAAAAGATTCGATAACTGACTTTCTGTAATGAGAATTTTCATCTAAGATAAATATCCCGACCTACCCTCTGAGATATTCGGGCGAAGGTGGTCGAATTAGACCACTTTGAAATTCAGAAACAAAAAATGAATTTATTCTATCTTTCAATAAATAAATCAATTTCTTCACATACTTTTCTACCGTTACGTAACACCACAATGACAGGAAGATAGTTTTCAGCAAAAAATTTACTTAATTCTATAATTCGTGGTCTGATTTTATTACCGAAAATATAACAAGAGTCAATCTTACCTTCAGATTCACTATTCTTTAAGTGAATATCAACATACAGAGTGAGAAAATGCGATGTTTTTTTAACTTCGACAAAATCAATTGCCGTAAATTCTTTCGGAAGAAAGTGATTTAGAAGTTTTTCATATGAGGATATTGGAAATTTCATCATTCGACATAATTAACTTCAAGATTAAATTTATTAGAAAACCAATCAGCAATATACTTTCTAGCTTCAAGTCCACTCTCAAAACCAAATGTGTCAAAAAAATACTTAAAAAAGTTTCTATTGACGAATAATCTATTATCCCACGAGTCGTGTTCCATCATCACCGTCTTCTTCATAATATTTATCTTCAAACACTTCAAATGGAATGATAAGGAATGTACCGACATTGTATGGTTTTTTTCCCACCAATAAATCGTCGAGGGCTTTGGTTCTGTAGTAGTCAATCTTGTTTTCCTTAAGAACCACATCAATATATTGTTTTTCTGTTATTAAAATTTTCAAAATGTTACACTTTCTGCGTCTTGGTCGAACTCTCTATTGAACCAATCAATTACTCCTTCCATTAGTTCCTCACCAAGAAGTCCTTCAAGTTTATGAAATAAATCGGGATGAATCATCAATTCTTTTTTCCAAATGTAATAACGAGCAAAAGCGACATGGATATTCCCTCTCATAATATAATACTCGATGTAAGTATCATCACCATCGGAATAGGTTGAAACCTTGGCATCCCTTTCATTGAATCGTGGTGAATCCTGTTTGATAATTGCATCGACAAATTGAATAAGTCTTTCTTGGGAGATTGAGTATTTCATCTAAGATAAATAGTTAGAAATCTCTATCGAAATAGTCTTCTGCTGCGTCGTGGCAGAGCATCAGAAAATATTTGTAGACATCCGAGTCTTGACCAAGATGAGCAAAAATACCATCACGAGCTCCCATAACTTCGTTATCTGACCTATGTTTAATCCTACCACTTATACCTTTTTTATAACAGTGATAAACAACGTATTCAGAGCTCTCTTTTCTTTTAGCATCAACCTTAAAACAAACGGATTTCACTCCCCCTTCATAATGCTCACGGGCAATATCAATGTGTACCTCGATATCCAAGGTATCCATAAACTTCTGTATAGCACTAATAAAACTTTGGTCCATCAAAATAAATACTACTGAGCAACCTTATGTATTTTCTTTGTTCCCCCGAACCTATAGTGCCGTATATTTTCAACGGCGATTTCCTCCTTTTCTTGCTCGAGAATTTCTTCACGATATTTCTCGTAATAATCCTCATCAATCTCGGCAATTAACTTACATCTCCTGTAATATTCATAAAGGTGCGGATACTTATTTTCCATGGTTTTCTATTTTATGAATACGTTCCAAGTATTTCAATCCACCAAATAAACGTGCCCTTTCATATTTAACCTTATACTCATCGGCACGTTCATAAGAAACAATGGTTTCATTTTTCCTATAATACATTTTCCCCTCGTCAGTGGACATCGCACCGAGACGGCGAAATTCATAAAGGTGAGGATATAATTTTTTATTTGTCATGGTCTACTTTATGTATTTTTTTTGTTCCCAAACGTTGTCTTTCAAGTTGAATTTCAAGCACCTCTCCATACTCCGTTTCCAATTCTTTTTCATGTTTCTCATAATATTTTTTAGCCTCGGGTGTTGTCATACCTAACCTTTGAAATTCATAAATGTGTGGATACATTGTCTTTTTGTAATCCATCTCAATTTATTTTATGAACATCCTCATTTGATAGTTTAATATAGTTCCTATAAAGTTTTGTAACATGACGAATCTCTTTATAATTTGTCAATAGCATCTCCCAAATTATTCTACTATCTGTTTCGACTTTTCTTTTAATGGTCTTACCGTCTTGTTCATACCAAACAAGTCCTTTAATGCATTTCATCCGCTTTATGTATTTTACCATTTGTCATATCATTAACCATTCTAGCAAGTTCGGTGCTCTGTCTTTCATTCATTTGTTGTAAACTTTTTTTGAAAGCATCGATGTTATCCTCCTCAGAAACATTAGCAGCATCAAAAAGTTCAGACAGAACCTCTTTATCAATCTCTTGTTGAATTATTTTAGTTAATATCTCTTCCGCATTCATTTTCAATTATTTTATGTATACCTCTATCTCCGCCCATTTCAACTCTCAGAAGATGGAAATGGAGCTTTCTATTAAGTTCCTCATTGGAATGCACCTGATAAGACCAATCTCCTCCACCCCACTTTCTGCCGTCGTATTTGTTTACAAATTCGTTCATTTCTTAATTTTCATTTCATAAATGATATAAACAATACCACTAATAACAACGGTACAGGCAATACCCCATAACACATATAAAATTTCCATATTCACAAAAATATGAAATTACCGAAATTTTTCCAAAAATTTTTTTTGACTATTAAGGGATATTAGAGGAAAGGGGGTCGTGTTTACAGGAAATAAAAAACCCCACAAAATGGTGGGGTTTTCAACTATCTTATCCAAGGTCTTGGTACGTCCTGATTTACAGGTTGATTGGTAGGATTACCATATGGTGTTCCTCTGAATTTCTTCTTGTTGTTTTTGTACCAATTACGAACACTATCATATTCACTATCAACAGTCCAACCTTGCTTCAAATATGTTTGTCCGAGCTCGTTCCAAGCTTTTTTGGTATTGGCACCCCAATATCCATCAACAGCTTTATTTTCTTCACAGAAGTTTCCACCACAGAGAATACTTTTGTAACCCCTTTGGTCTCCTGGTAAGTCTTTTTCGTGCTCTATCCATACCCAATACTGAAATGCTTTAATATTATCCATTTCGGCAGGTATCTGCCAATTTTCCGTGCGCGCTTTTCCCCACCTATTGCCAGTAGGTAGGTCGTTAATTTGTTGCAAAGTATATTTTTTACCATCAAGTTCAATTTCAATGTCTTTATATTTTTCATAAGCAGCTTTTGTACGTGGTCCATATATCCCGTCTATTGCCTGACTTTGAAAACAAGGTCCCTGGCATAAAGTTGTTCCTGAAATTCTACATTGATTTTTTTGACCTTGGTTATACATATTTGAATATGCCATTTCGGGGTCACATCCCTCAGGATTATTTGGTATTACTTTTGCAATATTGTTGGAAATTTCGTGGTCCAAGATATAATCTTGTAATGCCATGATATCGGCCATCGAGCCACTCCCAACTTTAAGTTGCTCGTTGATGGCCTTTCTTACCAATTTAACCAATTCGGATTCTGTAAGTCTAATAGTTTTTTTCATAATCCCATTTTGTATATAAGATAAATATGTATCACAAAACAAAACCCCCCACATTTCTGAGGAGGGTCGTATTTCAAGAAGCTGTACTACAATATTGTCCGAACTTTTTGAAACTTTCAGGACTCAAATACATCGGTTTGAACAATTTGTCTCTGTTCAAATCAGCAGGTATAACTACAGGTTGTTTTTTGGTAGTTATTGAACAACAGCTACCACAAGTTACTATAATTATTCCTCCAGGTATTTTGAATGAATTTTCATCTCCTACCAATGTCACTTCTAAGTTGTTGTCGATTTTTTTGACATTAATTACTTTGTAAGTTCCAAGTTTTTTAGTATTGGCTTTGTCGTCAAAAATATCTATTTGACCAATTTTTTGGTTGATAGAATTTGAAACACTTTGTTCTTTGATAACCTTTTTCACAATTTTGATTAAATCAGATTCAGAAAGTCTCACCACCTTTTTTCCTTCACCCATCACTTGGTCAGGAGTTGTGTTAGTTGAAACAAAGTCAGCCTTTGGAACTGCGGCTCCACCTTTGCTAACGGTACAAAACTTCTTAAGAGCTTCTTCGAAGTTATAGGAATAAACCTGTCTATTACCATTATCAAAATATAATCCAGCCTTTTTGTTTTTTGTATCAGGAAAAGGAAGAGTTCCACAAAGGAAATTTAATTTTACTTGAGCTTCACGTCCGTTAGCAGGGTCCTTTTGTCTGATTTGAATTTCAAATACGGCATTTCCAAGCCAATTACGTTTATCTTTTGAATTTATCGGGTCCACAGACATAATCGTAGCCTGGCCAATAAAATTTTTGTTCTCAGGGTCAGAATACAAATTCACCTTCTTGTTATTGAAAGTGGACATCAAACTTTGTTCTTTAATAATTTTTTTCATGAAAAGTTATTTGTTAATAAATATACCTGATAAGAATAAATGGTTCAGGTACGAATACATTTTTCCTTATACAATCCTCTCAGTTCATTATACATTTCACCATTGGCGAAATCAACGATATAATCAAAGTCCTCGTATTCCATCCAATCTTGAAGGAGTTCATCCATCAACTTATCCATAAAAGCTCTGAACGAACCAAATCTACAAATGTCTTTCATATATGAAATGTTGAGCATCACATATTCCCTTGGACTCATCTGCACCCTTCTAACAAATCTTAGTCTCAACGCTTGGGATTCAGTAATTATGTATTTCATACTGATTTAGGTTTTTTATAATTAGGAACAATCCTTTCAATCTTGGGGTCAATGGAAAGACCCGTTTTATCTTCAACCCATTTAACCATGGTCGGTTCCCAAAAATATTCAAATAGATAATCCAACTCCTTGTAGACAGGATATGAAACCTCAAGTTTATTCAGTTGAGTTCCCTTATCTCTAATAATGTTGAAATATACATAAGTGCCATTACCAAATTTCCAATCACCGTTATTATTGAGGACCCTATCATAATCCCCTTTTCTTAACCAACCAAGATAAGGGGTATAATTTTTGTTTAGATATTCATATATAAATGAATTTTTCTTCTGACCCGTTATTTTTTTTAGAAGGTTCAATACTTGATTTTCGGAAAGAAAATATTTCATACAACAATAAATACAATTGAAATTAAAAACCCCTCTTTATGGGAGGGGTTTATAATAATATAAAGTTGAATTAATACATTACGGGGGAAACCTTTGAAGCTTTTTCCAACAAACATTTTCCGATGTCTACGAGTTTTCCATAAGCACTAAACGGGTCTTCAGAAACAACCGAAGTTATTTCATTAACACATTTCATCCCTTTTTCCATATTGGTAGGAAGTTTTTTTGTTTTTAATATTTCAGATGACATAGCCATGCAGGTCGGAAGCTTTGACATATCTTTGAAATCTATATTTTGCATGAAACATTCTTCAACAACCTTTTGAATCCCTTGTGCCATTGGGTCTGATTGTTCTTTCAATACTCTTTTAACTAAATTTACTAAATCCTCCTCTGTCAATCTTATAATCTTGCTCATGTAAGTCTATTTTGAAATAAATGTATCGGAAATAAAAAAACAACCTTACTGTCTGAGATATTTTGTATTACCTGAACAAATCGGGATTACCCAGAATATTATAATTTCCATCATTTGTTCGGTAGGACCCTTTCGATGATGGTAATCCTTTTGAAGGGTCGACAGGAATATTAAATTCATATCTATAACCAATTCTATCATCAATCATTCTATCCCCAAAGACTTCTCCTTTTACTTTGTATCCGGATATTGCAGATTTTATCTCTGAAAGAAAGTTATTCAAATTACCTTTTTTTATAACATCCGAAGGAATATAAATAACCGCACCTTTACCAAATTGAGCTCCTCCCTTAGATAAACTAGCAAGTGTACTTAAACTTGCAACTTTAAAGCCCGCACCATATTTTTGTACAACGGGTAACAAATTTTCATACAAATATGCAACATCATTTAAATCTGCTGAAAATATATGAAACTTCCATCCACTACTATTACCAACGGTACTTATAGGTTCAATCCAATCCCATCCGTTTAATTTCCCGTCTTTTCCTCTTCCTTTATATGTTCTTGCATATTCTTTGAAATCTTTACCTAATTTTCCCAAAGGAAGTTCAGAGATTGTTTGTTTTGAATTTTTTAATAAATCATCAGAAATTCTTTTCATCTCTTGATTCAAGAGTTCTTTATTCTTAATCATACCTTCAGCCACCTCTTTCTCAATTTGGGTCAAACCTCTCCCACCTTCTTTACCTATTTTTCTAGCTAAAGATTCCATACCCTCTTTTCCCAATTTCTGAGCATCGGGAATAAGTTTACCAATTTTCCCGAAAGGTAAAAACGGAAATATAGCAGTCATCGTGGCAGTTTTTTTATCCCCTTCTTTCCAATATGATGCCGCATCCACCAATGATATACCTGCGGATATTGCCGGTCCCACGACAGGTATAAAAACTGTGGCTATTGACAAAAAATCGGCAACATCATGTTTGTCTAGATTTGACATTTTGTCCAACATCGTAGTGGACCTTTCCCAAATACCCTTCTCATAACTTGATTGTTCCAAGAGAAAATTATATCGTGATTCTGTGAGAATATATTTCATGACAATAAATATCCCGACCCATTGTCTGAGATGGTCCCAATAAAAAACCCCTCTTTCATGGGAGGGGTTGTTCTCATTTTTGTTGTTTGATTGTTTTTTCTTTGGATTTTTCTTTCACAATTTCAATATAATCATATGCTCTTTTCAATCTTTTCTTTGTTTCAGTGTCTTTTGCGTTTTGATACGCAGCCCTAACTCTTTGGTGAATAAGATTGATAATTTGTGATTGTCTTTTATGTGATTTGGATTTGAAACTCTCTTTATTGAGGGTATCCACAATATCTTCTTTGGTTCTAAACTTTACAGACACGGTATCGTTCGGGTTTTCATCGGTGTATAATCTTCTACCTGACCCCTCTGGTTTTTTTCCTGTCCCTTTTTTTGAGTCCGACTCCTTAATACCTTCTCTATTGTAGAGTCTAAATCTTTGTGGATTATTTCTTATCACAGATTTAGGAAATCTTAACCCAACACCTTGTTGTCTTGCATTTTTCAATGTTCTTGCATATTCATCAATTTCTTGGTCAATTCCACCTATAATATCAAATGTTTTTATATTGGTAGATTGTCTAATTATTTTAGGTGCTTTGCCCTCCGCATTTGCCTCATCCCATCTCTTAGCACATAAACACCATTTATCACCAGGTTTTAAGATATCCAAATTATTACCTTTTGATTTTGTAAATCTTAAAAACTCATCTGTGACTTTAGCACACACGGTGTGACTACCAATATCATCTTTTCCTGTTCTACAATATCCATCTCTATAATAACCAGTCATAGGTTTAGTAGAACAAGCCTCAAGTTTCCCTCCATCGACATTTAAATCGGTTTCGGTTTCTTCCCTTAATATCTTTTTAATTATTTCCTGTAAGTTCATCACCAATAAATATCACGACCCCATTATCTGAGATGGTCTCTACGAAGGGGGATATTCGACCCGTTCGAAGAACGGTCGGGGACCGTCGGCCGAAAAAAAAGGGGGTAGGGGGAATTGACTACGAACGAACACTTGACACGTCAGTGGTCAAGAAGTGAGTTCGGGTCGGTACACGAATATCCCCTCACATATACTATTTACATATCCCCCCTCAATGATATTTATATATAAAGGGGATACACAAATGGCATACAGACCTTACATATGGAGAAAAAATAATCCTGAAAAAAGATTACAACAAAAAAGAAGAGAAAAAGTCAGAAGAGCTCTAAGAAATATGGGGATATTTCCCCCTGTTGGAGAACAAATGTCTGAAGAACAAAAAGAAATTGATGCTCAAATATCAAAAAATGATTTCTCTTATTGGGAGAGTTTTAGAACAAAAGAACCAAGAAGCGGAGGAAATCAAATAAAGACCCCAATCAAAAGTATTGAATATATTATTTGGTATAGAGCAAAAGAAAGTTCCAAAAAAAGAAATTGGGATTTCAATCTTGAAGTCGATGACATTATAATCCCAAAAAAATGCCCCTACCTTGGAGTCGAACTTTTTTTTGGTATAGAAAATGTTGGAAATTACAACTATTACTCAATAGACCGAATTGACTCCACAAAAGGATATGTCAAAGGAAATGTTCAGATTATATCCCATTTAGCAAACACAATGAAAAACAACGCAACCTCAGAACAACTTATCACCTTTGCAAAAAATATTCTCGAACTACATAAGACCTAATTTACCAAAATTTTTCTAAAAATTTTTTTTCCCGTTGGAGGACATTTCAAAAGACCCCCCGTCATGTCTATAGATTATTAGTGTGTGGTATTGAGGGTGGGGGATAATTCCACATAAGTG
>Ga0172364_10001939_pt1 | contig 16261 bp, 20 predicted proteins | sample LakKivSesite10cm_FD_114545 | JGI IMG/M metagenome (GOLD analysis project Ga0172364, IMG submission 114545) | Sediment microbial communities from Lake Kivu, Rwanda - Sediment site 10cm | ecosystem: Environmental > Aquatic > Freshwater > Lake > Sediment | place: Rwanda: Western Province, Lake... | reverse complement strand
TTGACTTTTTCTTTAAAAATGTTATTTAATAATATAGCTTTTTGAAAAATTTTAATATGAAGAAGGAGGCTTAAAATGAAAAAACTGGCGAGAATAAATAAAACTTTATATAAAGACTTAGAGATTCGTCAAAAAGAAATTAAAAAAATTCTCTCAGAAAAAGCTAAATCTCAGGCTTTCCGATATGATATTGAACCCGATAAAGAAGCGCAGAGAATAGGCAGTTGTTGCGAAATCTTTGAAAAAAGAAATTCGGCAATAGATTTTATAGATATTGCAATGTGGCTTTTATGCTATCCGCCAGAATTAGCGCTTAAAATCGCTATTCACTTTGCGGATTTTGATTATTTTTTAAGTTGGAATCCATTTGATTTATTGATGAGAACTGTAGAGAACATTGATTATCTTTCAAAAAAGATTCTGGTGGCAATAAGAAAAACTGTGCTTAATCAACAACCAGAAATTTTAGGACTTTCGATTGATAGAAGATATCGGAACGAAAAAGCCGGTCAGCTGTTGGCAGTGGCGATTATTTATCTTTCGAAAAATTTAAAAGAAGCAAGATATATTTTCAGAAAAAGCAAAATTAATTATGCGATAAAAGAAGTAGTTAAAAAAGAGCTTTTGAAACTCGACCCAGAAATCGCTCAAAGAATAATCTATTAACCAAAACAAAAAAAGAGGTGTAAAAACACCTCTTTTTAATTTTGAATTTCCTAGAAAATAAGGTTATGATTAAAAAGATGCTCGTTAGAGTAAAAGTTTTTCCTAATTCGAAAGAAGAAAAGATTATCTTTAAAAACGAGAATGTTTTTGATATTTATGTCAGAGAAAAATCTCAAGCCGGAAAAGCCAATCAGGCTGTTTTTGAAGCGTTGTCTTCTTTTTTAAAAATTCCAACCGGAAAAATAAGATTAATAAAGGGCGCACGACAGAGAAATAAAATTTTTGAGATAAAAGAAAACACTCCTGAGCCACGAGAAAAATAAAATTTTGGCACAAAATCCAGGGAACTACCAAAAAATAATATGAGAAAAGAAAAAATAGTCAAAAAATTTAAAATGGACGGCGAAACCATAATTTTCAGGTATCCAACAATAAAAGATTTGAACGGATTACTAAATCACATTAATTCTTTAATCGAAGAAAGAGCCAAAATATCTCTGCAAAAGAAAAAAAGTAAAAAAGAAGAAAAAGAATGGCTTTTAGAATCACTTAAAAACATCAAAGAAAAATAAATTAGCACTAATTAATTTAGCAAACACTTTATTTATCCATCCTAAAAGTGGTAATTCGGATAATTTCAATATTAGATTTAACAAAAAAAAGGCAACCTTAGCCTTAGCTTTCGATTGATATTTCGAGTAAAGTTTTTGAAAAAGAAAATTATTGTCCATTTAAAAAATTAAAAAGTTAAAAATTTTTTAAGGAAATGGGAAATTTTTCTGATTTCTTTTCTTTTTAAGTTGACGCTCGAGGGTAAATTGATTCCTCTTTTGGAAATTTCTTCGGTAACTGGGAATTTCTCTTTATCTCCTTTGTAAGGCGGCATAAAGGATAGGGGATAAAAGAAAGGTCTGGTTTCAATTCCTTCTATTTTTAATTTTTCCATCAATTCATCTCGGCTAATTTTGGCTTCTTTTTCTATTAAAATGGAATACATCCAATAAACTGATTTCGCCCAGGACATTTGGGGGCTGAGGGTGATTAATTCTTTTTGAACTAATTCTTTAAGTTCTTCTGCGTACCAGCTGGCAATTTGTCTTTTCTTTTCAATAAATTTTTCGATTTTTTTAAATTGAGCGACTCCTACGGCAGCCTGTAAATTTGTCATTCTATAATTAAATCCCACAAGATCATGCCAATATTTTTTTTCTGGATTCATTCCATGATTTTTTAAAATCATCATCTTTTCATACAAATTTTCATCATCAGTCAAACACATTCCGCCTTCACCGGTAGTAATCATTTCGTTTCCGAAAAAAGAAAAACAAGAAATATCTCCGAAAGAACCCACTTTTTTGCCTTTGTATTCGGCGCCATGGGATTCGGCCGCATCTTCAATCACAAATAGATTATACTTTTTAGCAACTCGCAAAATCGATTCCATTTGGCAAGGATGACCATATAAATGGACGGGGATTATGGCTTTGGTTTTTTAGTTATCTTTTTTTCAATTTTTGCTGGGTCAATGCACCAATAATCTGCATCAATATCGACAAAAACAGGTTTGGCATTGCAATATTTTACAGCGTTGGCCGTAGCGATAAATGTTAAAACCGGAACAATCACTTCATCGTCCTGCTTAATTCCCAAAGCAGTTAAAGCTAAATGTAGAGCAGTGGTCCCGTTGGGAGTAGTAATTCCGTATTTACGGTTGCAATATTTAGCGAAATATTCTTCAAATTGGCTGATAAATTTTCCTTTTGAAGATATCCAGCCACTTTTTTAAGGCTTCGATTACGTTTTTTAATTCTTCTTTGTCTAATTGTGGCTCAGCGACAGGAATTTTAATTTTTATTTTGCTCATAATCGTGAGGCACGCGTTAAAATATTGTTTTCGCCGGGATAATTCGGAGCGTCCCAAGGAAATCTCTCGCCTTTTTGCCATCTCTGCCATCTTTCGATATCCTCGCCAACCATCATTTCAACCAATTTCTTAAAGGTTACCGTTGGTTGCCAATTTAATTCTTTTTTAGCTTTGGAATAATCACCGCAGAGATAATCAACCTCAAGCGGCCGATAAAATCTTTTATCAGTTTTAATATATTTTTGCCAATCCAAATTAACAATCTTAAAGGCTTCTTCTAAAAACTCCCTAATGGTGTGAGTTTCTCCCGTAGCAACCACGTAATCATCTGGTTTTTGCTGTTGAAGCATCAACCACATCGATTGAACATAGTCTGGAGCATAACCCCAATCTCTTTTTGAATCTAGGTTGCCCAAGGTAATTTCTTTTTCAAGACCTAAAGCAATTTTGGCCACACCGTTTGAAATCTTGCGAGTGACAAATTCCAATCCTCTCAACGGGCTTTCATGATTAAATAAAATGCCATTGACGGTAAATAATTTATATCCATCGCGATAAATCCTCACAATCCAATAACCATATAATTTCGCTGCCGCATAAGGGCTGGCTGGTTTAAAAATAGAATTCTCGTTGAGTAAACCCGTATTGCCTTTCCCATATAGTTCGCTGGTTGAAGCCTGATAAAATTTAATTTTGGGATTAATTTGTCTTATGGCTTCTAAAAATCTTGTAACGGCTAAACCTGTCATATCGCCACTGGCCGAAGGAGCTTCAAAAGAAGCGCCGACAAAACTTTGAGCGGCCAAGTGATAAATTTCATCTGGTTCAGAAACTTTGACTGCTTCTATGATTGAGTTGGCATCTCCTAATTCGATAGGAATTAACTTGATTTTTTCATAGATATTTAAATACTGTAGCCGCCAAAAATTAGGAGTGGAAATCCGACGATAGGTTCCGTAAACGGTATAATCTTTTTCCAGTAAAAACTTTGATAAATAGGCACCGTCTTGACCGGTGACTCCTGTAATTAGTGCTTTTTTCATGTTAAAATAATATTTGTATTAGTAAATTTTTACCTTTTATGAAAATAATATCACAAAAATTAAATATTGAAAACAAACAAAAATAGAAATATGTCTCAAGAAGCAATAGTTAAAGGTAGTTTTTATTTTATTTCCGCGCAAATAGTATTTGTGATTAGCGGCTATGCCATTCATTTTGGATTGGCCAGATTGCTGGGACCGAATCTTTATGGCATTTACGGCGTGGTTTTGGCTATTATTTCTATTGTTAATATCATCTTAACCGAAGGAACCTCGAAGGCAATATCGAAATATATCTCAGCCGGCGAAGATGCTGAAATAGTCAAACGAACAGTTTTCAGGTTACAGTTTATTTTTGTTTTAATAATTTTTTGTTTATACCAATTATTGGTTAGCGTCTTTACTAAATTATTAAGAGACCCTAATTTAACCAGCTATCTTAGAGTAGCTGGTTTTATTACTATTCCTTACGGCCTTTTGGCGGTTTTTGTCGGTTATTTTAATGGCTTAAGAAATTTTAAAGAACAGACTGTTATTCATATCATATATTCTTTATCCAAATTATTTTTTGTTTTTGCTTTAGTGTTTTGCGGTTTTTCTCTAATGGGAGTTTTTATTGGTTTTGCGCTCGCGCCTTTAATGGGTTTCTGGAAAGGACTAGCGGTTTCGGGAATTGGCAAAAAAGATAGTTTTGACTGGAAAAAAATGATTAGTTTTGCTTGGCCACTGGTTGTTTTTGCAGCGGTTTTTTATTTTTTAACAAGCATTGACTTATTTGCAGTTAAAGCAATTTTAAAATCTGATTTAGAAACTGGATTTTATAACGCTGCCTCAACCTTAGCTAAAATTCCTTTTTTAATTTTTGGAACTGTTAATTCTTTTTTGTTTCCTATAATTTCTAATTTTTTATCAAAAAATAATTTAGAGATGGTACGTTACTATATAAAAGAAACCTTAAGACAAATAACTCTATTAATAATGCCAGGCGTTTTTTTGATAGCTTCTTCGTCTAAAAACTTGGTCTCTTTTGTTTTCTCGAACCAATATTTATCAGCTAGTCAACCCTTAATTATTTTAATTTTTGGTTTTGCTTTTTTGACAATATTCTCTCTTTTATCATCGGTAATTGCAGGAAGCGGAAAACCAAAAATACCAATGATAATTATAATAATATCAACGATAGTCAGTTTAATGCTAAATATTTTTTTAGTTCCACTTTACGGATTGAACGGAGCGGCCATTGCAACGACCGCGGCTTGTCTTTTAGGATTGATAATCTCTGGATTTTTAGTTTTTAAAAAATTCAATGCCTTAATGGATTTAAAATCTTTTTTGAAGATACTCGTCGGCTCTTTAATAATTTCTTTTCTGGGCAAGATCTGGGCATCAGAAGGATTTTTGCTAATCGCTGAATACATAGTATTGTTTTTAATTTATTTTGCGGCCTTGTTTTTATTTAAAGAAATAAAAAAAACCGATATTGAAATGATAAAAAATATTATTCTTAAAAAAGTATAATTCCTTAATTTAGGTATTTACTTCAAAAAAATATCATAATAAAATATAATTATATAATAAAAAATATATGCTAATGAAAATTATCAAAACCCTCTTAATCTTAATCATAATTTCCCTAACTGGTTTTTTTGTATATAAATATTATGCCCCCTTTGGCGCGATAGTAAAATACACTTATACCTTAAAAGATAATCCCGATGTGGTATCTCAATTAAAACCAATTAGTCAAACTGATTTTTTAATTAAAGAAGGAAATAATTATTTGCAAATTCCTGAATTTGTAATGAATAATGATAAAGTAACTTTCAGCCTAAAATCTCCAGTTCAATCAGTAAAAAAGGTTTCGCTTAAAATCAGATTTAAAAATACAAATCCCGAATTTAAGATAGGCCTAAGAGGTGCCCCCCAAAAGGATTATCAATATAAAGTTTTGGATAATAAAGTTCTTGATAATTTAAATTGGGAAAAAATCGAAGAGGGAGGTATATCTTTTTGGCAAAAATACAAAAATTATGAAAGTATTGAAGAATTATTTTTTAGGCCTTCAAGAGACCAAATAACCGCCCAATATTTATATAATATTAATGAGAATTATAAAATTAACAAATATAAAAAATCAGATCAAGAACTGGTGTTTAATTATCCCCTTAGAAGTTCTCATGTTCTTTATACCTATATTAAGGGGGAGCCCTTAGATTTGACTATTGAAAAACAGGACCAAAATGCGTACGAGGGTAAAGACGAATTAGCGATTCGGGTGCTTAAAGGAGAAAAGGAAGTTTTTGTCCAAGAAGTAGAAGATGATGGCATCACCGATGCCAGCCGCAACAAAAAGACACCTCAGGTAACCCATATTCAAATCCCAGATTTAGAAGAAGGAGTTTATAGAATTGAATTGGTTTTTAAGGGAGTGGGTGATGATATTTATATTACCAAAATTACCACCAAACAGCATTTATTAGTTCTTGACAACAAAATATTTGTGGTGGGAGAAAAACCAACTACTGTCTGGACTAACAGTAAGGATATAGATATGGCCGTAGTTCACAAAGAAAATGAGCAAAATATAAAAATTAACGATTCTGAGGATATATTCTTAGAGGCCTACAAATATACGAACTTTAAAATGAATAAGAATATTAATAAGATTGATTTTACTAAAAACGATGTGGTCGTTCAAGCCAATGATAATGGATATTTATCTTTTGAGCCTGACTCTCTATTTTTCCCAAAACCTTATAACACCGTCGAATTTAATAATAATTTAGATTTAACGACAGTGGATTATATTATTGCTGATTATATCCCACCGAAAAATATTGATAATTGGCAAGAAAAGGAAGTGACTTTCGATGTTTCTGATATGGAAATAACGGATGATACTCTAAATTTTGTTTTGGAAGCAGCAGGACTCCAGGCTGCTAAAAAAGAAATTATCATCGACCTTATTGAAGTAACTCTTATTAAGTAACGTGTTTGCCATTATTAAAAAGTTAATTAATTTTATCCTTGAGTTAAATAAAGAATTTTTCCAGGTTTCTTTGACCGCCTATCTTGTTTTCTCTTTAATTGAAAAAGTTAAGAGTGGTTTTATTTCTTTAAACTTCAACTTAGATATTATCTTGAGAGCAGTTATTATCAGTGGTCTTTTAACTATTTTTTCAAGAATCAATGGCGACAAAATCATAAAACAAGAAGTTAGCAAGACCGAATTATTTTTTGTTTTATTAATAATTTTCCTTGGTGGATTTTTCGTTTTTGGCAAAACAAAAGAGTTAAGCTGGCCTTCTTGGTATATTGCTTTACTTTCATTTCTTTCACTAAGTTTATTTGCCACTTTAATTGTTAAAAATGACGAAGGAAAATAAAATTATCTTTTTTCTTTATCTGATATTAATCTTTCTATTTTCGCTTCACCTAAAACCAATAATTTATCAAACTTCTTATTTATTTTTTGCCCTTTTGATGGGTTTTTTATTTTTTCAACAAAAAAGCGAAAAGGAAATAAAAATTAGTAAATGGTTGATAATAATTCCGATAATTATTATTTTATTCTCTCGAATAATTCCTCTTCTCGGAAATAAGGTGCCTTTGGGATACGATACCGGAATTTACAAAAAATTTATTGAAGATTTTGCTGAAGCCTTACCTAATTTGCCAGACTTCAATTCAGGAAAATCAGTTATTCAAGAACCAATCGGCTTGTATTTAATCGCTGATTTACTTCATTTGCTTGGTTTTAATGGAAATCAAATTTTATTCGGTTTTTGTATTTTTTTTGACCTTTTGCTTGGTTTGGGAATATATTCTGTCGTAAAAAAATATTTTAATCTCAATGCGGCTATTTTAGCTTTTTTTGTTTTTTCCATTTCGATTACTCAGTTTCAAACCTATTATTTTTTGTATTACAAAAACATCTTAGCTCTTTTTTTAATGCTGATGGTTATCTGGCTTTTGAAAGAGAAATCCTATTTAGTTATTCCTGTAGCCGCTTTTTTAGGCGGTGTTCATCAAATGACCTTTTTTATCTTTGGTTTAACGATGTTTATTACTTTTGTTTTTAGCCGAGAAAAAAAATATTATCTAATTAGCGGATTTTTTATCTTAATCTTGGCCGTTTCTTTTTATATTAAGAATCCTGGGACTATTTTAAATCTTCTACCAGAAATTAATATCTTCTCATTAATCAGCAGTTCAAACAAAGCGTATAGTGGCAGATTTTTTGATTTCAGTGTTTATACTCAAATAGCGGCATTTTATTTAATTTTTTCTGTTTTGGGATTTATACATTTAATAAAAGAAAAACGATTTGATTATTTATTTTTCTGGTATCTTTTAAATCTTCTCATCATTTTCAGCGGCTTTTACTTTTATAATCGTTTTATTGTCCATTTCGACATCATTGCCGCAATTCTGGCCGGATTCGCTATCAGTTTAATTATTAACAAGGTTTTACCAACTGGTTATGGCCAATTAGCGGTTTTGTTTTTTGTTTTGGGAACCATTTATTTTTTGTTTAATAATGTCCTTTCCACAAAACCTTTGATAAGTAAAGAAGAATTAGCTGAAATTAGATCTTTAGAACAAACCACTGAAGAAAATGCTTTTTTAATTTCTTCAATTTCTCATTATTCTCCTTGGCTCTTTGGTTATAGCGGCCGTAAAATAATTGCCCCGGGCATGTTTGAATATGACACCAAGTGGACTGAAGAAGAATGGTATATTTTTTGGCAGACCGAAAACCAAAATATCCGTCAGCAATTATTGGACAGATACAAAAGACCTCTCTATATTTTTGTCGGAGATATTGATCCTTACCAACTGAAATTTAAATTTAGTAGTGATCCATCGTTTCAAAAAATAAGTCAACGAGTTTTCCAATATAAAAAATGAAGCAAATTTTCAAATTAATTTTAGGACTAATTATCATTTCTCTAATTCTCTCCTTTTGGTTTTCTTATAAAATTACCTTTAAAATTACCTTTGGTTTTTTTTATCTTTTTTTCTTGCCTGGCTTTTTATTATTCTCGAAAAAGACTGGTCCTACCGCGACTGGGAATAAGGACGGGATTGATAATATCGAGAAATTTTGTTTATCTTTCGCTCTTTCTCTTTCTATTTTGGCGATATCAGTTTTCTTTTTCAGCTTAATCGGAGTAAAAATTACCCTTTTTAACGTTATTTTAATAATAACCGGTTTTCTACTCTTTTTAATCGGATTCAAAAGGAAAAAACTGTCTTTTTCGGCAATTGAAGGGGAGATTTGTGGAAAATTTAATTGACAATACCTCTTGTTCTGATAAAATTAATATAATATAGCCTTTTTGTGGATAAGTTTAGTTTCATATTTTTAAAAAGGTCGTAAATTTAAATTTTTTAAAATAGAGAAATGAAAAAAATGATAAAGAATTGGAAGCCAACAGTCGGAGTCTTGAGTGTTATATTGTTTGTTTTGGCTGCAACTTTTTTGAACCATCCTATTTTATCATTAAACAATGTAGTTTTTGGTTATGGAGGAGGGTATGCCGCGGTTAATATTAATCCACCTTCAATTAGTAATATAAAGGTGGCCGCAAGCTCAAAAGAAGCCACCATTACTTGGACAACCAGCGACTCTTCAATTTCTTGGGTGGTTTATGGCACCAGCACGGCTTATGGTTTAGAGGTAAAGACGGCAAAATATGTTACTTCTCATTCGGTTATCTTGCCAGATCTTTCTCCCAGCACTACTTATCACTTTGCGGTAAAGTCAAAAGACAGTGCCGGAAATGTGGGTACCTATAGTGACAAAGACTTTACGACTTTAGCCAGCGGAGAAATCCCTATAACTCCAGAAGAGGAAAAAACAACTACCACTGAAGAAGAAAAAGTTGTTTCTTTAGAGGAGATAAAAATTCCAACCTTAGAAAAATCAGTTTCTGAAATGACAACCGCAGAACTCCAAGCCAAGATTCAAGAATTTACAGTAGCGATTAACCAATTACAGATTCTCTTGACTCAGCTGAGCGGAACTCCCAGCGCTGGCTGCACCATCACTTCTTTTGGAAAAAACCTAACCGAAGGAGATAGCAATGACGATGTTAAATGTTTGCAAATTATTTTAAATAAATCTGTTGATACGCAAGTGGCTGGATCAGGAGTTGGTTCAAAGGGAAACGAGACTAATTACTTTGGTCCCTTGACTAAAGCGGCTGTAATCAAATTTCAAGAAAAGTACGCGTCAGAAATTTTGACTCCTTTGGGATTAACTAGCGGAACCGGTATTGTTGGCGAAAAGACTCGACTGAAATTAGATACTTTAATCGGAGACTAAAAATTTCTCCCCACATCGCGCGCGCGCTGATTACAAAAAATCGCCTTTTCGGCGATTTTTTGTATGAGGAAAAATAATTGACACTATTTCATTAAAATACTATTAATTAAATAATACTTGCTCTTTAAATTTAGTATCTTTAAAAGGAGAGGATAAAAATGAAGGTTTTAGAAGAGAGATTGAAAGAAAACTATTTTAATGGTGTTTGCCCAAAATGCAAAGGACAATTGGTTCAAAAAACTTTTCAGACTGATAATGAAGACGAATTCAATGCTGGATACATTTTTTGTGGGCAATGCGGCTTTAGACCAAAAAAAGTAGGACCACTGACCTGGTAAGAACTGGTAAGAATTAGAGGTTAAATTGAAAATATTAACTGTTCCTCCTTATCGAAAGATATTTTTAGACAGTTGCCATGATCTATCAACCTTAGATCCAGCTGATTTTCTGGCTCAACATCCAATAAACCATATTGCCGGTAAAATTATTCCGATAGGTAGTAAAGCCTTGCCGCCAAAAAATTACAAACTGATTATTTACACTTTGTTAACCGATAATAGAATTTTAGACGAAAAGAAAGATTTTTATTGGTGGCTAGAAAAATTTAATGGAAGTCCACTAATTGAAACCAACGAAAACGGATTTTGGTCGACAGAGGTAAAAGTTGGCTATCTTTATTTTATAGCAGTTACCAAATATCCAGAAAAATTCCAACCCTTAGTACAATGTCAGAAGAAGATACCGGTTAAAAATCCCAAAGACTGGACAATCACCAAATTTGTTTGGCCAAGAACACTGAAAATATAAAAATAGCAAATTGAAGAAGTAGTAAAATTAAATATCCCGCAAAGAAAAATTAGCTTTGCGGGATTATTTTTTTTAATTCCTAAAACAAAATAGGGGACTTGAAATAAATTTTTTTTCATGGTAAAGTTTTCTTATTATGGAAAAAATTGGTTTTGTCACAGAAGAAACGGCGGATCTTCCTCCGGATATAATTGAAAGGAACCAAATTGCTATTGTTCCGGTTAAATTAGATTGGCCAGAAATTGAAAATTTACCCGGCGAAAACACTTTTCAAAAAATGAGAGAGCTGGAAAAAAAAGGAATAACCAGTTTTGGCAAAACTTCACAGCCTTCACCAAAAGAATATTTAGAAAAATATAAACAGATGTTGGAAAGATTTAATAAAGTTATCTGCATTAGTCTCACTTCTAAACATTCTGGTTGCCATAATTCAGCAATTCAAGCTAGAAATTTTTTAGAACCAGAATTAAAAGAAAAAGTCTTTGTTATTGATTCCTTAAACGGTAGCGCCGGACAGGCTCTTTTAATCTTAAAAGCCTTAGACCTTGCCAAAGAAGGAAAGGAGGCCGAAGAGATTGTTAAAGAAATTGAAGAAATCCGGCCACAAATTCATTTATACGGAATCATTGAAGACCCGAAATGGCTCGAAGCCAGTGGCCGAATTTCTCATTTGGTTGCCAATCTATTGAGAAAAATGATGAAAGCCGGAATATTGCCAATGCTATTTTTCAAAAATGGTAAATTAACGCCCAGCATAATTAGAACTAAGGCCAAAGATAAACCCAGTGTTATTTTAGAAAAGTTTTCAGCCGATATTAAAAAATTTAATAAAGAAAGTTCGAAAATTAGGGCAGTAATTACTCATGGAGATACACCCAAAGAGGCTCAGAGGTTAAAAGAAATAGTTGAAAAAGAATTTAAAAATGTAGAAATCGTTTTTTTGAATATTATTAACAATGTTGTTGGCTCTCCAACGGGGCCTGGTATTTTAGTTTTTTCTTGGTGTGAAATTTAAATTATGAAATATGAGTTTTTTACTGCAATTTTATTTTTAAGTCTGGTATTTTTTGGAGCTGGTTTCGCTTTTGCTCAAACGAAAAAAGTTGAAATTTATTTTTTTTATAATCCCACTTGCCCACGCTGTATCAAAGAAACCTCTTTTTTAGAAGATTTAAAAATTAAATATCCTGAACTTAAAATTACGAAATTCGAAATTTTCAAGCCGGAAAATATTGATTTGGTTTATAGGTTTTACAAAAAATACAACGTTCCTTCTCAGTCTTATGGCTACGTACCGGTAACTTTTATTGGTGAAAAATATTTTATTGGCTTTAATGAAAAGGATGGCACTATTGGAAAAAATATCGAAAATGAAATTATCAATTTAATTAACCAAAAACAAGCCCCGGAAAATAAACCTGAAATTGAAAACAATGAAATTAATCTCCCTTTTCTAGGCAAAATAAATACTAATCAATATTCTTTAATGACTTTAACTGTCATTTTGGGACTTTTAGATGGTTTCAATATTTGTTCTCTGGGGGCTTTAGTTTTGATTTTATCTTTGGTTTTAGCTTTAAAATCAAGAAATAAAACTTTGATTTACGGAGGTTTGTTTATTTTGACCACCGCTTTTATCTATGGAATTTTATTAATTTTTTGGTACAAATTTTTCATTTTTTTGGGTCCTCAATTAAAAAAGATGGAAATTTTGATAGGTCTTTTAGGTATAGGCGGCGGAATTTATTTTTTTAGACAGTATTTAAAATATAGAAAAACAGATTCTACCTGCGAAATTGGTCTGGGAGACAAGATATCCTCCAGATTTTCCTCAAAAATACAGCCAATTTTGGTGGATTCTAAAAAATGGCTAGCAGTTTTGGGCGCGGTAATTTTATTCGCTGCCGCAATAACTATAGTTGAATTTCCCTGTTCCTCGGTTATTCCCGTAATATTTACCGGACTGATTGCTAATGCTAAATTAGCAACTTTTACATATATTTTTTATATTGTCGTTTATCTGTTTTTTTATATGTTAGATGAGATTCTGGTCTTTTTGATTTCTGTTTTTACCATGAAACTTTGGATAACTTCTCCAAAGTATACTAAAATTATTACTCTAGCCGAATCTATTATTCTATTTTTATTGGGCTTTTTCTATCTTTTCGGAATAAAGTAAAATAATGGAAAACTTGATTTTAAAGGTAAAAGACCTCCAGGTTGAATTAGAGGGCGAAAGAATTTTAGAGGGCCTGTCTTTTGAATTGAAAGAAGGCGATATTTTAACAATATTGGGACCCAACGGAGCAGGGAAGACAGTTTTACTCAAAACACTGTTAGGAATTTTACCTAAAAAAGGCGAGGTGGTCTGGAAAAAAAATATTAAAATAGGATATGTCCCCCAAAGATTACCTTTTATCAAAGATGTACCACTTAGTGTTAAAGATTTTTTTGAGTTAAAAAAAGTTTCTGAGGCCGAAAGGGAAAGCATATTAAAATCGGTTGGTTTTCAAGAAAATATCTCCAAAAAGAAAATGGGCGAGTTATCTTCTGGTCAATTCCAAAGATTGTTGATTGCCTGGAGCCTGATTGGAAATCCTCAGGTTTTACTTTTTGATGAACCAACAACTGGTATTGATATTCGAGGCGAAGAAACGATTTATAGCCTCTTGACTAGACTAAAAAAAGAAAGAAATCTAACCATCTTGCTGGTTACTCACGACCTAAGTGTTGTTTTTAAACTTTCCAACTATGTCATTTGTTTAAATCGGGGAATGATCTGTCAAGGTTCTCCCAAAGAAGTTTTAACGCCAGAGAGTTTACAGAAAATTTATGGTCAAGAAATAAAATATTATCAGCATAACGATTAGTTATGATTAGCCAATTTTTTATCAGCTTAATAACCGGAATTTTTATTGGCGGCGTGGCTGCTTATCTGGGGACATTAATGCTTTCCAAAAGAATGACTTTAATGGTTGACCCTTTGGGTCATTTAGCTTTGCCCGGGGCAGCTTTAGCTTTAATTTATGGTTTTAATCTTGCTTTGGGTGCTTTCCCTTTTGTTGTTTTAGGAATGATTTTAATTTGGTTTTTGGAGATAAAAACGAAGCTACCGACTGAAGCGCTAACTGCCATTGTCTTTTCCTCTGGTGTCGCAATCTCTTTTTTACTTTTGCCAATTGAGCAGGCTGAATTAGCTCTGGTAGGTGATGTTTCTCAAATTGGCTTTTACGAAGGCATTATTTCTATTTTGATAATAATTTTTGTTTTTTGGGTTATCAGAAGGATTTATTCAAAAATGGTTTTAATTAATGTCTCGGAAGATTTGGCTAAATCTGAAGGCATAAATGTGGAAAAATATAACTTTATATATTTATTTTTAATCGCCATTATTGTTGCCTTGGGGGTAAAAATGGTCGGTGGTTTATTGACCGCGGCCTTGGTAGCGATTCCAGCTTCAACAGCCAGAAATTTAAGTAAAAATCTTTCTCAATACACCTTGGGCGCGATTATTCTTGGAGCTGCTTCCTCTTTTGTGGGAATATTGCTTTTTCAAATTACCAAATTCCCAGCTGGCCCTTTAATTATCATAACCAACGCTTTAATATTTTTACTCTCAATTGTTTTTAAAAATAAAGAAAAAAGTTTTTAAGAAGCACTCTTTATATATTGACTTTTAAAAGAATTTATTTTAAAATAAATTCAGCAATTTTGAGAACCAAATAAAGGAGGTGTGAAAAATGAAAGTTTTGATTACAGAGGAGATAGCCAAAGAGGGTATCGAAAAATTAAATGGAGCCGGCTTTGAAGTTGTTCAAAAAAAATTATCATCTGAAGAATTAGAAAAAGAAATCTCCGAGATGGATGCTTTAATAGTTAGAAGCTCAACTAAAGTTACTGCAAAAATTATCGAAGCAGCTGGAAAATTAAAAATAATCGGCAGAGCCGGAACTGGATTTGATAATATTGATATCGAAGCTGCCAGTAAAAAGGGAGTAGTAGTAAAAATTTCTCCGGAAGGAAATATAAATGCCGTGGCTGAACTAACCCTAGCCTTAATGATTGTCATTTCGAGAAAAGTTTTGCCGGCTGTTCAAAAACTAAAAGAAAACGTCTGGAAGAAAAAAGAATATCAAGGTGGTGAACTCAAAGGTAAAAATCTGGGGATTATCGGCTGCGGCCGAATCGGAAAAAGAGTGGCGGAAATCGCCGAAGGATTTAATATGAAAATACTAGGCTATGATATCTTTGCTAACGACAATAATGATATGACGAACATTAATTTTTGCGACTTAGATACTTTATTAACTGGTGCTGACTATGTAACCTTGCATCTGCCAAAGCAAAATGTTCCAGTAATTGGTGAAAAAGAGCTTCGAAAAATGAAAAAAACTGCCTACTTAATCAATACTTCCCGCGGTGGAAACGTTGATGAAAAAGCTTTGTATGAAACTCTGAAAGAAAAATTTATTGCCGGAGCTGCCTTTGATGTTTTCGAAAAAGAAGGCAAGGAAAATGAAATATTTTTCAATGATTTGTTAACACTTGATAATTTTATCGGAGTACCACATTTGGGCGCTTCAACCTGGGAGGCACAAAAGGAAACCGGAATACAAATTGCTGAAGCAGTAATAAGGTATCTGAAAGAAGGTGATTGGCAAGAAGCCGTAAATCTTGGCGACGAAATAACTACGGAATCAAAAATAGAACCTTTAAACATTCTCTTTGTTTTTCATGAAGATAAACCGGGCATGTTTAGAAAAATAACCGAAATTTTTGAAAAATGCAAAATCAACATCGTGGATATGTCCTCAAGAAGAATAGATGATGGCGCAACAACCATTTTCAAAACAAAAGAAAGATTAAATGCAAATTCTGATTTCATCGAACAGATAAAAAAATTAGAAGGAGTGAAAAGAGTAGTTTAAAAACAGATCAAAAAAGCTGGGAATTAATTCCCAGCTTTTTAATTTATTTTTATTCAATTCGCCTCACATATTCGTTAGTTTCAGTATTAACTTCAACGACGTCTCCTTCTTCAATAAAAAGAGGTACATTTATCTTGGTGTCGCTTTCCAAGGTAACCTGTTTGGTACCGGCTTGGGCCCGACCACCCTTTAAACCAGGCGGAGCCTCGGTAACCTTCAAATTAACCTTAATCGGCAGGGCAACATTAATAATTTTTCCCTCAAAAGTAACACCGGTTAAAATTTGATTTGGCTTTAAAAATTTTGCACCTTGGCCAATTTGCTCTTCAGTTAACTCAAAGCGATTTGAAAGATTTTTTACCTCCGCAAAACAAAATTTTTCTCGGTGACTATATATAAATTTTACTTCAATTTTCGCTATATCTGCTTCTTCGAAATATTCTTCTTGGTGGAAGTTCCTTTCGATGATTTTTCCGGAAATCAAATTTTTTATTCTGGTTTTAGCCACCACTACGTCTTGAGCTTTGCTGGTTTGTTGAAATTCTAAAACCTCGTAGGGTTGACCATCGATGATAAATTTAACTCCTTTTCTTAAATCAAAATAAGACAACATATTTTTGTT
>Ga0172364_10001938_pt1 | contig 16263 bp, 11 predicted proteins | sample LakKivSesite10cm_FD_114545 | JGI IMG/M metagenome (GOLD analysis project Ga0172364, IMG submission 114545) | Sediment microbial communities from Lake Kivu, Rwanda - Sediment site 10cm | ecosystem: Environmental > Aquatic > Freshwater > Lake > Sediment | place: Rwanda: Western Province, Lake... | reverse complement strand
GTTCTTTGAAATACTCTTCAACTCCAATTTATTGAATTTGAATAGTGTGTCTGGTTCAATAACCGATATCTGAAAAAAACTGATCAAAGATTCAATGCCCTCTTTTATTAAAATATTATAGTATGGAAATTTTTTGGGATTATAGAAAGCAATCCTCTTTTCTACATCAATTAAACTGGGTAATGCGAGATTGGCATCCTGGTTAAGTTCGATAAGCCAGTTGCATTGATAATTTATTAATTCTCTTTTCAGGAAATCAAACTCCCGGGTCAACATCTGAGGGATTTTTGTCCAGTAAATACTCTGGAAGGTCTTCGATTTGAACATTTTTATGTACGGTGCAAATGCTTGCGGTACAAGTAAAATAACATTTCCTAATTTCCTTATACCACCCAAAAAAGGTAATATCTTTAGAAAGTCTTTAATTTTAAAGGGTACTGAGATAAGAAAAATATCCCTCTTCTTTAAACCGAGTGGTTTAAAGGGTTTGTAAAATTTATGTCTGATTGTTTTTAGATAGAATGTGCGGATTAGATTCATAAACAGAATAAAAATCTTTACTGGGCACGTCTTTTACTTCTTTTAATATATTCAGGTGGCGCATTATTTACAAGCACATGCCTATTGATAATACACTTTTCTACACCAGAAAGATTCGGCAGATTAAACATAATATCCAGCATAAAATTTTCTACAATTGACCTCAATGCCCGTGCCCCGGTATTATATTTCATTGCCTGTTTCACAATTTCTTCAATCGCCTCATCCGTAAATTGAAGTTTTATACCTTCCATTTCAAAATATTTTGCATATTGTTTTAATAAAGCATTTTTCGGCTTTGTCAGAATCTCAATCATTGCGGGTTTTGACAATTTATGAAATGGTGCAATCACCGGCACCCGACCAACAAATTCCGGGATCATTCCATATTTTATTAAATCCTCGGGTTCAACCCGGGCAACTATCTCATCATAACTTAAATCATTTATTTCGGTATCAGTCAGAAAACCTATCTTCGTCTTTTTCAAACGACGCATAATAAGATCTTCAATGCCGGAAAATGTTCCGCCTAAAATAAATAGAATTTTTTTTGTATTTATGGGAATATATTCCTGCTCTGGATGTTTTCTGCCGCCGTGCGGTGGACAATGGGCAATTGTGCCTTCAAGGATTTTTAAAAGTGCCTGTTGTACACCCTCACCAGAGACATCCCTGGTAATGGATGGCGAATCACTTTTACGGGCAATCTTATCAACCTCATCAAGATAGATAATACCGGTCTCTGCCACCTTTACATCATAATTTGCTCCCTGGATTAAACGAAGCAGTATATTCTCTACATCTTCACCGACGTACCCTGCTTCAGTCAGTGGTGTGGCATCCGAGATTGAAAATGGCACATGGAGTAATCGAGAAAGTGTCTCAGCAAGGAGTGTTTTTCCAGTACCAGTTGGTCCGATAAGAAGGATATTGCTTTTCTGCAATTCTATATCATCATCAGGTATCATTGTTCTTTTATAATGATTGTATACCGCAACCGATATTACTTTTTTCGCCCGATCCTGACCAATAACATACCTGTCAAGAAAAGACTTTATTTCCTGAGGCTTGGGAAGCACAAAATTTGGTTGTTGCAATGTCTTCTTTTCATCTTCAAGCAATTCATTGCACAATTTTACACATTCATCACAGATATATGCATGATTACCACGGAACAGTTTCTTTACCGCAGTCTTTGGTCGCTGGCAGAATGAACAGACAGTCCTCATTATTATCCTTTTCTTGTAACGATAACTTCGTCAATAAGACCATAATCCTTCGCTTCATCAGCCGACATAAAATAGTTGCGGTCCGTATCCTTGGCGATCTTTTCTGCAGTTTTTCCCGTATGCCGCGCAAATAGTTTATTTAAAACCTCGCGAATCGTTAAAACCTCACGGGCGTGAATTTCAATGTCTGAAGCCTGACCCTGGAATGCACCTTCAGGTTGATGAATCATTATTCGGGAATGGGGCAAAGCATATCTTCTACCTTTGGCACCCGCAGCAAGCAAAAGTGCGGCCATACTTGCCGCCATACCAATACAGATCGTTGATACTGCAGGCTTAATGTACTGCATTGTATCATATATTGCCAGTCCTGATGATACAATTCCACCGGGAGAATTGACATACAGAAAAATATCTTTTGCTGCATCCTCGGCTTCTAAGAAAAGAAGCTGTGCCATCACAAGATTGGCAACCGTATCATCAACCGGCGTGCCGATAAAGATAATCCGCTCTTTTAATAAACGGGAATAAATGTCATAAGCCCTTTCCCCCCGACCAGTTTGCTCAATGACGAACGGAACGGTTAGCATTTTTTACCTCCTCAGGTGATAAGATCTTACCCTTCTGGACAATATTTGCATTTTTAAGTAAAAATTGAACCACCTCTTCCCTCACCACAACCTTGCGCAGATATTCTCTTACATCCTCATCAATATTCTCTATTTCGACCGCATTCCTCTGTGCCAGGTTCATTACCTCATCATCCATTGCCTTTATATCTTCTTTCTGCGCGATTCTATCAAGGACGAGATTGAAACGTGCCCTTTTTTCCGCCACAGGCAAGAACCTTTCCCGAGTGGAATCATTGTCAGTTAGGTTGTGGCTTTTGAGCATGAATTGATACTCTTTTTCCGTGAGCGACTTGGGGACCGGAAACTGAAATCGCTCAAGGATGACCCGGGCAAGATTTTCCCGTAATTCATCCGTCAAACGTTCTTCTTCCTCTTTATGTAGCATCTTTTTAATTCCCGTATCCATTTCCGAAAGATTGCTAAAATTTAACATTCGGGCGAACTCTTCGTTAACCTGAGGTAATATACGCTCTTCAACCTTTTTTATCTTTAATCGGTATAATTGTTTATCAATCTGCACCTCTTTTTTCTCACCTTTTTTTACACCAACCAGGGCACGATTCAAATCATCGGGAAAACTGCGGTCACCAACCTTGATAACAATATCTGAATGATTTTCAATAATTTTGTTATCTTCACTGATCTCCAGATCCATTGTTACATAATCATCCACTGCAGTATTGCGGGTGGTTTCAACCACGGTCGCATAATTTGCTCTCAGGCGATTAATTGTCTGTTCATATAGATATTCCACAGGCAGTGGTTCTTCTTTAAATAATTCCAGACCCCGATAATTGTCTACTTCAAATTCAGGTAAAACCTCAAGGCGCAGCCGGAATTTTATCTCTGTGTAATCATCAAAATTGAGTAATTCTGGATTTCCGGCAGATGTCCAATTTTTCTCCTGCAAAACCTTTTTATAAACATCTAATATTAAGTCATTAATGGCTTCTGCCTTGAGTGTATCATAATAGCGTGTCCGGATTAAAATCTTGGGTGCCCTGCCTTTACGGTAACCCTTGATTGAAACCCGGTTTCTCAATTTTTCTAATGACCCTTCAATATAAGGATTCAGTTCCTGGGTTCCGAGTTTAAACTCTATCTCCTTTTCCGTATCGCCATCATTGATTATCTGATATTCCAAAAATCCTCCTCTGTCGCTTCGCGCGCTACTGATTTACATGAATAAGGACACAGATAAACACTGATAAGAGAGTGCGAGGAGGGGGAGTTGAACCCCCAACCCTTGCGGGACTGGATCCTAAATCCAGCGCGTATGCCAGTTCCGCCATCCTCGCAAAAATGTGAAAAATTAACTATCCATTCATGAAAGGCTATTAATTTTCTCGCAACCATTACTTAATTATATACCAAAAACTGCCTTTGTCAATATTTGAAAAAATGAATTTCCCTTGTTGACTTGAGCCAAAATTTCATTAATATATGTAAAAAAATTAAAGGAGTGATATGGCAAAAGAAGAAAAAGAAAAGGTTCTGTCAATGGCGATAAGTCAGATTGAAAAACAATTTGGCAAAGGCGCAGTAATGAGGCTTGGCGCTGAGGAATCAAGGGCAGAGGTGGGTGTAATTCCAACAGGTTCTCTGGCGCTTGACTATGCCCTGGGCATTGGCGGGTATCCACGAGGCAGGGTTGTAGAAATCTTTGGACCTGAGGCAGGTGGCAAGACAACCCTTGCCCTTGAAGCAATTGCCCAGGCACAGAAACTTGGAGGTAATGCTATTTTCATTGACGCGGAGCACGCCTTCGACCCTAAGTATGCCCAGGCAATTGGTATAAACCTTGATAATCTCTATATTTCTCAGCCAGACACCGGTGAGCAGGCGCTTGAGATTGCAGAAATACTGACCCGTTCGGGTGGTGTTGATATTATTGTCGTAGATTCGGTTGCAGCACTTGTGCCCAAGGCAGAGATTGCAGGTGAGATGGGCGAGATGCAGGTTGGCCTTGTAGCACGGTTAATGTCTCAGGCATTGAGAAAACTTACCGGTGTTATTAGTAAATCTAAGACTGTGGCAATATTTATCAATCAACTCCGAATGAAGATCGGCGTGATGTATGGCTCACCTGAGACCACACCCGGCGGCCTCGCCTTAAAGTTCCACTCTTCGGTGCGCCTTGATATTCGGAGGATCGCAACCTTGAAAAAGGGTGAGAATATTGTTGGCTCCCGTACCAAGGTAAAAGTAGTCAAAAATAAACTTGCACCTCCGTTCCGAGAGGCTGAATTTGATATAGTATATGGTGAAGGTATTTCCAAATTAGGCGAACTTGTAGATATGGGTGCAGCACAGGAGATAATTGAAAAATCCGGTACCTGGTATTCTTTCAAAGATGAACGCATTGGTCAGGGCAGAGATGCAGTTGTAGAATTTTTAAAGGCGAACCAGGATTTAAAGCAGAAGATTGAGAAAGAAGTTAAAGAGAAACTTTTTAAGAAATCGGGTGAAGATAAGCAAAATAGAACTTCAAAAGAGAAATAAAAAACGGTTTTCAATATTTATTGACGGTGAATTTAGATTCGGGTTGACCGCTGATATTATCATAAAATACGACTTAAAAGAGGGTGACGAGATTACTGAAGATGATATTAAAAATTTTTTACTTGCTGAAGAAAAAGAACATTTGAAACAAAGGGTATTTAGATTGTTACGCTATCGGAGTCGTTCAATTGCAGAAATGAAAGAACGATTAATGAGGTTGGGTTATGAACCCAATATCGTGGAGATAGTAGTAAATGAACTGATAGAAGAAGGAATCCTGAATGATCAGAGATTTGTCCAGGAGTTTGCCAGTGATTATACAGAATTGAAACCAAAGGGCAATATTTTTATAATGAGTGAACTGAGAAAAAAGAAAGTTGATCCATCACTTATTGAAGAAACAATTAAAAATCGGGACGAAAAAAGTATCATAAGGAGTATGCTCCAGAAAAAATTTTCTAATTTTAATAAAAAAGACCCGAAACAAAAGGCAAAGATTATCAGACGTTTATTGAGCCGGGGATTTACTTCTCGGGCAATCTACGAAGTTCTTGGTGAGGAGTATGAATAATATAGAAATTCGGGAAAGTTTTTTAAATTATTTCAAGCAAAGAGAGCATACAATTGTTCCTTCAATCTCTTTAATTCCCAGGGATGACCCGAGTTTATTATTTACTAGTGCAGGTATGGTTCAGTTTAAACCTCTCTGGAGCGGAACTGTACCCCTGCCTTATAAGCGTGCGGCGAGCATTCAAAAATGTCTCAGGCTATCAGATTTAGACAATGTAGGCAGAACCAGACGCCACCATACATTTTTTGAAATGCTCGGTAATTTTTCGTTTGGTGATTATTTTAAAAAAGAAGCAATATTATGGGCGTGGGAATATCTCACTGAAGTTTTAAAGATTGATAATTCGCATTTATATGTTTCGGTGCATCAGGATGATATCGAGGCATACAAAATTTGGCAAGAAGATGTAAAATTAAAACCAAGCAGAATTTACAAACTTGGTGATGATAAAAATTTCTGGGGTCCGGCCGGTGATTCTGGCCCTTGTGGTCCGTGTTCAGAAATATATTATGACCTTGGTGAAAAATTCTCCTGCGGTAAAAAGACCTGCGCACCAGGGTGTGATTGTGACCGTTATCCAGAAATCTGGAATCTGGTCTTTCCTCAGTTTGACCAGAAGATTTCTGGTGAACGACTGCCTTTAAAAAACCGGGGTGTGGATACGGGTATGGGACTGGAAAGATTGGTGAGCATCGTTCAGAGAAAAGATTCAAATTATTATACCGACCTGTTTTATCCGATTATTGAGTGTATAATGGAAATAACTGGCAAAAAATACGGTCAAAACCCAAAAATTGATATTGATATTAATACTATTGCTGACCATATCAGGGCACTGGTCTTTGCCATTGGTGATGGTATAATTCCCTCAAATGAAGAACGGGGTTACGTGCTTCGTAGAATTTTGCGTCGGGCAACCAGATTAAATCTAAATTTTGGTATTAATGAACCAGCCCTTTATAAAATGGTGCCTGTAATTGTGGACCTCTATAAACATTCATATTCCGAACTTGTGAACCATCGGGAAGAAATTACACTTGTAATCAAATCTGAAGAAGAAAGATTTCTCATAACCTTAGAAAAAGGGATTGCACTTTTTGAAGAGATGACAAAAAAGAACAAAAAAATAACTGGTGATGATGCGTTTAAACTCTATGATACATACGGTTTTCCCATTGAGTTGACAGAAGAAATAGCAAAGGAAAAAGGGCTTGAGGTGGATGAAGAAGGATTCAAGAAAAATCTTGAGCAGGCACGAACCGAATCAAGGACAAAGGCAAAATTTACCTTTCGCGGAGAATGGAAGATTTTAAAAGAGGGTTCAGGTAAATTCATTGGTTATGAAAAAGACCAAATTGAGACTGAAATATTGAGATATAATCAAAGCGATAAAAATATTGAGATTGTGCTTGAGGAATCACCATTCTATGCTGAAGCAGGTGGTCAGGTTGGAGAAACCGGTGAAATCATTGGCGGGAATTTTAAACTCCGGGTTGTTGATACATACTGGTATCAAAGAATGAATACCTGTCATTGTGAGATAGAATCCGGGAATTTTAAGCCCGATAAAGTTCTGGCAAAGGTGGATCTGAAATACCGCAAAGAAAGTGCCCGGGCACATACTACAACCCATCTTCTACACGCCGCTTTAAGAAAGGTTCTCGGTGAACACGCCAGGCAAGAGGGTTCTTTTGTTGCACCGGGTAGATTTAGATTTGACTTTCTCCATTTCAAACAATTAAGCGAGGATGAAATCAAGGTCATTGAGGACCTGGTCAATGATAAGATCCTTGAAACTCTCAGAGTAGAAAAATTCTGGACTACACTTGAACAGGCAAAAAAACTTGGTGCTATGGCACTCTTTGGTGAAAAATATGGTAAAGATGTCCGTGTCGTAAAGATTGCGGATTTCTCAATTGAATTGTGTGGTGGCATACACCTTGATAATACTGGAGAAATTGGACTTTTTAAGATAATCTCGCAGGAATCTGCAGCAGCAGGTATTCGGCGGATAGAAGGACTCGTTGGTCTTCATTTGCTGGATGAATTTAGACAATATAGTAATGTTATAAAAGGTGTTTCTGAATTTTTAGGTAGTGATACACATATTATCGCGAGGCTTGAGGAATTTCAAAATCGCTTAAAGAATTTAGAAATAGCAAATCAAAAACAACAGGCAAAACTTGCTCAAATCCTTGGACGGGATATTCTTGAAGAATCAGGTAACCAAAACTGGATAATAAAAAGGCTTGAGGGTTTTGATATGGATGGAATGAGACAGGTCGCTGACTTTTTGCGGGAAAAGGCAAAAGATAAATTAGGTTTATTATACGAGATTCAGAATGATCAGATCAATTATCTTGTTTTTACCGGCGATTATTTAAAAGAAAAACATCCGGCAAACCAGTTGATCAAATCCGTATGTAGGATTATTGGTGGTGGTGGTGGTGGTAAAGCGCATCTGGCAGAAGGTGGTGGTGGAAAACCAGAGAAAATATCCGAGTTAATAGAATATTTCAGAAAATTGAGATTCAATAAGTGAAAATTAGTTTCTTCCCCAGAATTATTATTTTGGGTTTCTCATTGTTTTACATACTCTTTCCTGAATCGTGCCCTGAAGACGCTCAGGGTTATTTCAGGATCTAAAGTTTACTTCAACAGAATTACCTTCTCGGTCCGGTTGTAACCCTCGGTTTCAACCCACACAAAATAGACGCCGGCAGATAGTCCTTCTGGTTTTATCACCACCTCATTCATTCCATTTTTTGATTTTATTAAGTTTTCTTGATGCACAAGTCTACCGATAACATCGTAAAGTTTGATTGTAATTCTACGATTGTCCGGTGAATTGAACCTGATTCTCAAAATTCCCTTTGCCGGATTGAAGACTAAAAATCGGCATCGGTGTTGGTCATCAATAAAGATTTTTCTTCTCTCAATTCCGCGACAGGTGATGTGGTAAATATATCAATAATTGTTATAATGTTTGGACCTGACCCCAAAGCCGCCTTAAACGGACCTACAGAATTTTTCACACGCAAAATTGATGCAAACGCATTATTCAACAATTTTAATTTTTCCATTCAGAAAATCATAAAATTTAACACTAACTTCCTTTGAAACACGAATCTTGCGATTATTGAATTCTCCAGGGCTAAATTTTAAGAATTTACAAGCAGAAATTGCAGCACTATCTAATATATCATTAGCGCTCGATTTTATTAACTTAACATCGATAACTAAACCATCAGTATCAATAACACATTTTATTTTTGCGGTACCTTCAATACCGGCTCGACGCGGAAGGTCAGGGTATTCTATTTCTGGTATGGATATTAAAGTAGGTTTGATAGTTGCGGAATCATATGGAATTATAGAAATATTTAATCCTTCCTGCACAGGTTGTTTTTTGTGGCAAGATAAGATTGAAAATATAATTAGGTTTGTAATAAATATGTATAATACGTTGGAGGCAGTCTCATAAACTCGGTTTTGATTTTTATTCATAGATTATTTTATTCAATTTCTATTAAAATTCAAGAGGTGATTCTCGGAGTAATTGTTTAAAACTTGGTTGGCATTTCCGTTATACCTCCTTCAATTTTTCGTGGGTGGTCGGAAATTCTGAAACACCGCATTTACCGTCATTTGTAACGATCCCATTTTTTTCAATTACCTCCACCCATACCTTATAAATAAATGTAGGGCAAACATTTAGAGCCTGCCCTGAACCCTGACCCGGCACCGGGCCAGGGTTGATTCAGGGTTTGCGCTATTATTGCTTATCGCTTTTCGCTTTGTTGGGTGCACGGTTTTTCTCCCAAACCGATGGTTCGGACGGAACAGGAGATTGGGTGCAAGGCTTTCCTTCAGAACCGATGGTTCTTTCGGAACCAGAGGTTAGCCTTGGAATAACAAATGCCTAAAAGTCCAAAATGCCTAAATACCTAAATTGTATGTAATTCCTGGCACGGTTTTTTCATAGACCTTTATCCCCCAGCCCCATTATCATACGCACTCATCCTCGGATAATCTGACTGGGCAAGCATACCACAGGAATATTCAACCGTATTTGGGACAAAAATGTAGAGGTAGAGTTTACTCCTGTATAAAAAAATTATAATTGTAAAATATATTGTTGAGTAAGTTCAACCACACATTAATTGACCATATGAACAAAATTACTAAAAGCTAAACTATTACTAAACTATAACCTAGTTTTTTTATTTTTTTACTATCTTTTTTTATTGCATTCCGCGTATCAATAATTAATCTTGCATTTTTAAATATTCTATTATAGTTATATACTGAATGGTCAGTAAGAATAACTACTGCATCATATTTTTTTAATTTACTGAAATTGAGTTTGACTGATTTTATTTTTTTATCATTAAGCATAAAATAAGGCACATAAGGGTCATTATATTGCACCCTTGCCACCTGTTCTTTGATTATTTGATAGACCTTTATTGCTGGAGAATCACGCAGGTCTGAAATATCCTTTTTAAATGCCATTCCAACTAATAAAATTTTTGCCTTTGCCGGGCAAACACCGGATTTACTCAATTCTTCAATTGTTTTATTCACAACAAAATAGGGCATTTCTTCATTAATACGGGCAGAAAGTTCAATAAATACTGTATGAAAATCATATTCCCGTGCCTTGTATGAAAGATAATAAGGGTCAACCGGTATACAATGACCGCCGACTCCGGGGCCAGGATAAAAAGGCATAAAACCGAATGGCTTACTCTTTGCCGCCTCAATCACCTCCCAGATATTGATATTGCCCATCCTTTCGCAGAGCTGGGCAAATTCATTAACCAAAGCAATATTTACATTTCTAAAGGTATTCTCAAGTAGTTTTGTCATTTCTGCAGTGCGTGCAGATGAAACCGGCACTACCAGTTTAACAAACTGCTGATAAAATAGGGTTGCCAGGCGAGTACATTTTTTTGTCACACCACCAACAACTGCAGGTGTATTGGCAACACCAAATCTTTTATTTCCTGGGTCAATCCTTTCCGGACAAAAGGCAAGATAGAAATCTTTGCCGACCTTTAATCCTGTTCGGGCAAGGATTGGTAATACAATCTTTTCTGTTGTTTCAGGAAATGTTGTACTCTTTAAGATAACAAGCTGTTCCTTACGCAATGCTTTTGCTATACCCTTTGCACTTTCAATAATCGGGGTTAGATCTGGTTCTTTATTTTCGTTTACTGGAGTAGGAACACAGATAATTATTATATCTGTATTTTTCAATACCAGATAGTTTGTAGTAGCGTGCAGTTTTTTCTGTCTGACATGAAATAACAAATCTTTTGATGAAACATCATCAATAAAGGATTTCCCTTTTCTGATCTGATTGACTCGGTTCTCATCAATATCAACACCAAGGACATTAAAACCTTTGCGGTTCAGCTCAATTGCCAGAGGCAATCCAACATATCCAAGTCCAATTATTCCAATTTTAGCCCTTTTTGTCTTTATCAATTTCTCCAGCATTAAATTCCTTATTTAAAATCATTATACACAAAATTATTTATAAATCAAGGGATTAAACAAAGATTTAGTCACATTAAAGTCCATTTTTTCAACTTCCATATCTAACAGGACAAATCCCCCCCATCAAGATGGAAGAATTAAATGAGTAGGTTCAAAATTTGAACCCCTTGACTCAGGTAATTTTCTGGCTATATTTGGATATGGAAGAATTCTTAAAAGAACTGATAAACAAAAATGAAAAACGTATAATCATGATTGTCCTTGATGGCCTTGGTGATTTACCTGACCCTGATAAAACTGCACTCGAAAAAGCAAACACCCCCAATTTTGATAAACTGAGTATGAAAAGCAGTCTTGGATTGACCATTCCAATTTCTCCAGGTATTACTCCGGGCAGTGGCCCTGCACACCTTGCATTATTTGGATATGACCCGATAAAATACCAGATCGGCAGGGGTGTGCTTGAGGCACTGGGCATTAGTCTTGAGATCAATAAAGATGACCTCGCAGTACGGGCAAATTTTGCAACGATTGATAAATCAGGAATAATAACAGACCGCCGTGCAGGAAGGATATCAACTGAGGAGTGTGAAAGGATTTGTAATAAACTGCAGGATAAAATAAAGGAGATTGAAGGTATTAAGGTGGTTATAAAACCAGCAAAAGAGCACAGGTTTGTTGTTGTATTTAAAGGTGGAAATTTATCTGATGCCCTGACTGATGCCGACCCACAGAAGGACAATCTTCCTGCAGTCTATACTGAATCTAAAATCCCAGAGGCAAAACTGAGTGCTGAGATTGTAAACAAGTTTATTAAACTGAGTCAAAATATTATAAGAGACGAAACAAAGGCAAATTATGTTTTATTAAGGGGGTTTTCTCGTTTTCCCAATCTTATTGGAATGAATGAAAGATATGGGATAAATAGTGCAGCAATTGCCAACTATCCAATGTATCGTGGTCTGGCAAAGATTGTGGGTATGGAGATTTTAACCACAGGAGATACAGTAAAAGATGAGATTGAAACCCTGAAAACGCATTATACAAAATATGATTTCTTCTTTTTGCATTATAAACCAACAGACAAGGCTGGAGAAGATGGAAATCAAATTGCCAAAGTCAAGGCAATTGAGGATTTTGACCGTATGATACCCGAAATCGTAAATCTTAAACCAGATGTGCTCTGCATCACTGCTGACCATTCTACACCCATAATACTACATTCGCATTCCTGGCATCCTAATCCATTTCTGTTATCATCTCCTTACATCTTTGCCGACAATATGAGATTTACAGAAAGGAATTGTGCTCGGGGTAATTTAGGCATTATGAAGTCAATGGATGTAATGCCTTTACTCCTTGCCCATTCTTTGAAATTGAAAAAATTTGGAGCGTAAAATGAATAAAAAAGCATTAATTTCAGTCGCTGATAAGCATGGTGTTGTTGAACTGTCAAAAAATTTAAAAGAATTAGGTTATGAAATAATCGCCACGAGTGGCACACAAAAATTATTAATGGAGAATGGTATACCCGCAATAAAAATTTCAGATTACACAGGAGGAACTGAGAGCGAAAGGGTAAAGACATTGAGTCAGCGCATTGCACGGGAGATTCTGGAAACAGGCGAAATCAATATTGTAGTATGTAATTTATATCCATTTTTTAATCAGCAAAATAAAGCCCTTGATGAGATGATTGAGTTCATTGATATTGGTGGTGTTACCCTGATTCGCGCTGGTGCAAAGAATTATAAAAAGGTTGGAGTTGTTTATAGCCCAACACAGTATGATGATCTGATAAAGACAATAAGAGAGCAGAAATTTGATGAGAATTATCGTCTGAATTTAGCACGCCAGGCATTTGATTATATTGCCTGGTATGATGCAGTAATTAGCCAGTACTTTAACAACGATTTTAGCAAACGGAATTTTTTCTCTGCTGGTGCAGATATCTTTATCCCTATGCGTTATGGCGAAAACCCCCATCAAAGGGCAGGATTTTATCTCAATCCATTACAGAAACAACACTTTCACATTCTTGGTGGAAAAGAATTGTCTTATAATAATATTTTAGATGCCGAGATTGCCTTTAGTGCAGCAATGGATTTTGAGGAAACTGCCTGTGCCATTATCAAACATCAAACACCCTGCGGTGTGGGCCTGGGCGAAAATCTTGCTGAGGCATATGAAAGGGCATACCTTGGTGATTCAGTATCAGCATTTGGTGGTATTGTGGGATTGAATAAAGCCCTGGATGCTACAACTGCAGAGGCAATAGCAAAGGTATTTTATGAAGTCATAATTGCACCAGACTATAAACCCCAGGCACTTGAGATTTTAAAGGCAAAGAAGAATCTCCGCGTGGTAAAAGTCGCCAGGGAATTGTACAGTCCATTTTCATTTAAATCAGTATTCGGTGGCATATTGGTTCAGGATGCAGATAATAAAGATTTTACAGAATGGAAGGTCGTAACCAAGAGGGCACCGAGCAATTACGAAACTGAGGCATTGAAATTTGCCTGGAAGGTTGTCAAATGGGTCAGGTCAAATGCGATTGTGCTTGCAATCAAAGGCAGAACAGTTGGTATTGGTGGTGGTCAGACATCCCGTGTGGGTGCAGTAGAAATCGCAGTAAAGAATGCCGGCCATCAGGCAGATGGTGCGGTCCTTGCCTCTGATGCCTTTTTCCCATTCCGGGATGGTATTGATGCCGCAGCAAAAGGTAAGATTACTGCTGTTATCCAGCCCGGTGGTTCAAAAAGGGATGAAGAGGTGATTACCGCATGCAATGAACACGACATCGCAATGGTCTTTACTGGTTATCGCCACTTCCGGCATTAATAAACTATGTAATAAAAAAGCCCCTTAAAAAGGGGCTTTTTTATTTTCCCGAAATTACCTTAGTTGCTCGGGCTTAATATAATCCCCGAATTTTTTCTGGTAATCAAGGAGCCTTTTTCTCTGTTCTTCAAGCACATCAAAAAGGACATTTGGTGGGTCAATAACCTTTGTCTTATATACACTCACAATCCGGTCAATCTTTGTTAGATGCTCAGGAATCCGTACCATAAACTGTTTTGTATAATCCTCAAGTGTATACTCTTTATTAAGCACTTGTTTGAAGAGTTTTTTAAGATCATCATATTTAGGAATCAATCCGGTTGGTGTCTTTATTGCCTTGACCTTATTATGGACCCTCAGTTCCATCCACTTATACCAGACCCTTTTATCAGTCTTGTCATTTAAGAATTTTCCTTCTTTGTCTTTTAAGAAGTAGTTTACACCAAATATCTTGGGTGTCTTCTTCAAATCCTTTGCAAAATTCAAGTTTGCCTCAATATATTTGCTGATTGGAATCGACAAAAAATCGAGATTGGACATCAGATTGAACTCCCTCACGCCTTCTTTTCCTAAGGTTGCAGCAGTTGTTTCAGATTCTAAGGAAGCACCCTTTGTGATTATGCCATGCTGCCAGTCAAATGCCTCTTCCACCGGCACCCAGGTGTCAGAATCCCTGCCACCATAGACAATGCCACCTACCTCAACACCTTTTGGGTCATCAAGTGTTAGATCAAGATTATCAAACATCTTCAGGGCAATGGTAAATCTTGCATTGGGATGGGACACAGGAATTTCTTTACCATTTGCATCTTTTTTGCCCTTAAACCACTCACTTGAATAATTTTCGCCTTTTGGTGGTATTTCTCCATCCTTACCAATCCAGTGGACCTTACCTTCTGGTGTCACCAGGACATTAGAGAAAATTATTTCGCCAGGCTTATGTAATGCATCCCATTGATACACATCATCCTTGGAATTGACACCCTGAATAATACCAAACATTCCTTTTTCCACATTTACTGTCCGAACTACACCATCTTTTTTTCTTAAATAGGCAATATCATCACCAACAATATTTTCACCTTCAAGCATTGCAGTTGAGGTTTTTCCACAGAGTGAGGGAAATGCGCCAAGAAAATAGGTTTTTCTCTTATTTGGACCATTTATTCCCATTACGAGCATATGCTCGGTCAGCCAACCCTCGTTTGAACCACGGTGTATTGCCAGGCGCATTGCCAGTTTTTTCAGTCCAATTGTGTTTCCACCATACTGGGTATTGGTGCTGTAAACTATGTCTTCTTCAAGATCAATAAATATCCTCCGTTTATCAAGATTTTTGCAGGTCTTTCTTTCATCAAGTTCACCTTGGGAATGGACAAATTTAAAAAACCTTGCCTTTGGACCCTGTTTAATAAACTCCTGATAGCCGGGTCGGTAAAGAATCGTCTCGCTGTGTGCCACATAACTTGAATCGGTTAACTGAATCGCAGGAATGGCAAATTCTGAATTGGTTGGACCAAGACAGAAGAAGCAGACAAATACCTCTTTACCCTTCATTATATCTTTTAATATATTGTGGATATCAACGAGTGCTGAATCACGGTCCTTGGTTTCAATCGCCTGGTCCATTTTTTTACCCGGTGGTAAAAGAATTCCGGTATTCTTTTTGTCCCTTCCCTGATCTCCAGCATTATCAAAATGTATTGTATGACCGGTTATAGCCAGTTTTCTTTCTTCACCATTCTTTATTGCGGTATTTCTTATATATTCAAAATCCTCAGGAGTATCAGCACAGACAAAGATTTTATCAGGATTGCACAATTGAAGATATTTTGCTAAAAATTGATGCAATGCTGGATTATCAATTTTTTTTAACGCCTCAAAACCCTGCTTTTCTATTTTTTCTTCTAAAAATTTCAGGTCATTAGATGCCATTTTTTTAACCTCCTCTCTTATAAATAAATTAAAATGGCTTTCAGTGATTTAATTTGCCAACCATCTTGTCTTGAAAAATCAATTTTTCAGACCATTATTTAAAAAACATTGGTAAGTTCTTAATTATATATAAATTTCACCATAATGCAAGACCTTTTTAACCAAACCAGTTTCCCAACCCTAATCTATCAACCACCATCTATTACCTACTACCTACTTACTTTATAAGTGTCTCACATTATACAGTTTCACTACTTACCCGTTACTAACTACTGCCTTCCCCCATCCACAAATTCCCATGGATTGTATGGTGTAATGTGCACCAGGTATTGGACTTGCTGGTATTGGTTATGAACTGCGCCGCATTGCAGACCCTAGTCGTGCGTCAAATGGGGTCAAATCTTTGCATGTTGCATTACAGTTGACACAGAGAAAAGGAATGGGTATAATAACGATATGGCAAGACCATTAAGAATTCAATTCCCTGGCGCTTTTTACCACATCACCT
>Ga0172364_10001937_pt1 | contig 16264 bp, 10 predicted proteins | sample LakKivSesite10cm_FD_114545 | JGI IMG/M metagenome (GOLD analysis project Ga0172364, IMG submission 114545) | Sediment microbial communities from Lake Kivu, Rwanda - Sediment site 10cm | ecosystem: Environmental > Aquatic > Freshwater > Lake > Sediment | place: Rwanda: Western Province, Lake... | reverse complement strand
GCTGCTTCTGAGCTCGCTGGCCTGCTCCCACACACCCTGAAAGATGTCGTAGCTGCATTCCAGTACCTCGTCATCGTACGGCAGGGGGTTATATGAATCAGCCCGGGACAGCAGCTTTCCCAGCCGGGCCATAGGCGTGTTCTTGTCCGCAAGGGAGGGGTCATCCAGAGCCTGCATCAAAGATAGGGCTTGCTCTCTTTCATCTGCACTGAGCCGGCTCAGCCGGGTCTGCGTAATATTCAGGGCGTATCTCTCCTCGTAGGGCGCGCTGCTAACGAGTATGAGTTTCTTTACAAGCGAAGGATAGCGAGCGGTAAAAATAAAGCTGAGCAGCGCGCCCCAGGAGAAACCGACCAAGGTGACAGGAAGGGCCGCGTTCTTCTCCAGAACAGTCTTCAACTCGCTGACCTGCCCTTCGAGCGTAGTCTTTGTTTGCAGCGGCTCCAGAACGCCCATAGTAGCGGATAGCTCTCGGGCCACCGGTGCCATCTCCCCAGGCGCGCCCGGCCCGCCGTGAATGACAGCCACACGGAAAGGCTCGCTGCCATATTTTCTCAGGTTACGCATGTTTGTAACAAGTCTAAACCGTTCCTGCGTTAAAATAAATGGGGGACTGTGTAGAACTAATTGCTTGCTAATTTCTACGCCGGCGCCTTCTCCACAACCCTCTCCACCCGTACCGCGCAGAACTTTAGCTCCGGGATTTTGGATACGGGGTCCAGCGCAGGATTGGTCAGCAGGTTGGTGGCGCTCTCCGCAAAGTGGAAGGTCATGAAGACCACGCCCTTCATCAGGTTCTTGGTTACCTTCGCTCTGGCTATCACCTTGCCCCGGCGCGAGATTACGCGCACCTTATCGCCATCGGCGATGCCCAGGGCCTTGGCGTCCTGAGGATTGATCTCCACCTCCTCCTCACCCTTCAGCTCGTTGAGCCCCTTCGATTTGCGGGTCATGGTGCCTGTATGGTAATGGAACATGCTGCGGCCCGTGGTCAGCACCAGGGGATAGGTATCATCGGGCTTCTCCTTGGGCGGCTTGTACTCCAATGGGGCGAACTTGCCCTTGCCCCGGCTGAACATGTCCTCATGGAGAAATTGCAAGCCGGGATGGTCTTCCGTGGGGCAGGGCCACTGCAGGCTGCCGTTATCCAGCCTGGCATAGTTGATGCCGCCGTAGGAAGGCGTGACATCGGCGATCTCCTTCATAACATCCGCAGCGGTGGCGAACTCGAAGCCCCTGCTTCTCATGCGGCGGGCTATCTCGCACACAATCTGCCAGTCCGGCCTGGCCGTGCCCAGAGGTTTGATAGCCCTGCGCACCCGCTGCACACGGCGCTCGGTGTTGGTGAAGGTGCCGTTCTTCTCGGCAAAGCTGGCACCGGGCAGCACTACGTGGGCCAACTGCGCCGTCTCGGTGAGGAATATGTCCTGTACCACCAGGAACTCCAGCTTGCTCAACGCCTCTTTGATATGCCTGGCATCGGGGTCGCTGAGCACCGGGTTCTCGCCTATGATATAAACTGCCTTTACCTTCCCCTCCTCCATAGCATGGAACATATCGGTGAGCGCCAGGCCCGGCTCCGAGGGCAAGGTGCAGCCCCAGGCAGCCTCGAACTTCGACCTGGCGCTGGGTCCTGCTACCGGCTGATAGGCGGTAAACACGTTGGGCAGAGCGCCCATGTCGCAGGCACCCTGCACATTATTCTGGCCGCGCAGCGGGTTCACACCCGAAGACCGCTTGCCCACGTTGCCCGTGAGCATGGCGAGGTTGGCTATAGCCAGCACGTTGTCTGTGCCGTGGGAGTGCTGCGTGATGCCCATGGCGTAGAGTATTGAGGCAGGGCCGTTGGTGGCATATACCCTGGCTGCCTCAGTGATAGCAGCAGCAGGGACGCCTGTTATCTCGGATACCAGCTCTATGTTGAAACCCTTGAGTGCATTCTTGAACTCCTCGAAGCTCTCACAGCGCTGCTCGACGAACGCCTTGTCCAGTAAACCTTCGTCTAATATCACCCGGCACATGCCCATGAGCAGCGCAACATCCGTGCCGGGACGGTGCCTCAGCCAGATATGAGCCCAGCGACAGAGAGGAATCTCGCGGGGGTCGGCCACGATGAGCTTGGCCCCCTTGTCCACCGCCTTCTTTATCTCCAGGGCAATCACCGGATGGTCTTCGGTGGTATTGGTCCCGATAGCGAGGATGCATCTGGCATCCGCAATCTCCTCAATGGAGTTGGTCATAGCGCCACTGCCGAAGCTTGCGGCCAGACCGGCCACAGTGGGTGAGTGTCAGAGGCGGGCACAGTGGTCTATGTTGTTGGTGCCCATCACCGCCCGCGTGAATTTCTGGAAGACGTAGTTGTCCTCGTTGGTGCACTTGGCCGAGGATATGCCGGCGAACTGGTTTCCCTTATATCCGGCCAGCCTGACAGTTATCAGGTCGTATGCCTCACCCCAGGTGGCCTCCACGAACTCGCCGTTCTTCTGCTTGATGAGAGGCGCGGTGAGGCGCTCGGGGGAGTTCACAAAATCGAACCCGAACTTGCCTTTGACGCAGGCCTGGCCTTTGTTCGCAGGCCCCTTTTTATCGGGGACAACGCGCATGATTTTCTCGTCTTTAATCTCGAGCTTGAGCTGGCAGCCCACGCCGCAGTAGGGACAGATGGTGGTCACCACGCGGTCCGGAGGGCTCGTACCGATGGCGGTGCGCTCCATAAGCGCCACCACCGGGCAGGCGTCCACACAGGCGCCGCAGAACTGGCAGTTGGCCTCCTTAAGGTTGAGCTTATTGGGCGGAGCGATAACGTTGCACTGGAGGCACCTCTGCGCCTCGGCCACAGCTACATCCCGGGGGACTTCGAGCTCGACCTCATCGAAGTTGTGGATTCTGTCCCCGGCATGAAGATGTGAGAATACCGCCAGCTTCTCCGGCGGCAGGTCTTGCTCCGTGAAATGGGTGGCTTCTTCAGCGGCGACGAGCGATTCCGAGATGTCGCCCTTGCCGCCCAGGTACCGGTCTATGGCTTCGGCGGCTTGTCGTCCTGCCGCTATAGCTGCGATGACGGTGGCCGGGCCGCTGACGCAGTCACCTCCGGCGAACACGCCCTGTCGGCTGGTCTGCAAACTGGCATCCGTCTTGACCACATTGCCTTTCCCCGCCTCAATTTTGAATCCGGCGGGGATTTCGGTGCGCTGCCCGATAGCGGCAATCAGGGTATCGAGCTCCGTAACAAACTCGCTGCCTTTTACGGGGACGGGACGGCGTCTGCCGCTGGCGTCGGGCTCGCCCAGCTCCATGCGGATGCATTCCAGCTTCAGCTTGTGTCCCTCGCGGGTAACCTTGTTAGGAGCGGCCAGATAGGTAATATCTATACCTTCCTCAAGGGCTGCGTCTATCTCCTCAGGGTTGGCAGGCATCTCGGCCCGCGTGCGGCGGTAGATTATTTTCACGTTCTTAGCACCCAGGCGCAGAGAAATGCGGGCTGCATCTATGGCAACGTTGCCTCCGCCCACCACGCCCACCTCTTTGCCCACGTTTATCTTCTCGCCCAGGTTGACCCGGCGCAGGAACTCCGCCGACTCGATAACCCCGGGCAAATTATCCCCCTCCACCCCCAGGCTCATCCCCTGATGCGAGCCCAGGCCGAGGAATATTGCGTTGAAACCTTGCTCGAAGAGCGAGTCAAGAGACTCGACCCTGGTATTCAGTTTAATCTCAACGCCGAAGCTCTTGATATCCTCTATCTCCCCTCCCAGGATATTGCGCGGCAGGCGGTACTCGGGTATACCCACCCTCATCATGCCGCCCGGCTCGGGAAGGGTCTCGAAGACAGTCACCTTATGTCCCTGCTTGGCCAGATAGAAAGCAGCGGTCAGTCCCGCAGGACCTGCGCCCACCACCGCCACTTTCTTCCCGGTAGGCGGCAGTCTCTTGGCGCGCTTTTTCCATGAGCTATCGCTGTTATCGGCAGCATAGCGCTTCATCATCCGGATGCAGAGCGGCTTGTCCACCTCTTTGCCGCGCTGACAGGCCTGCTCGCAGGGATGCACGCAGACACGTCCCAGGGAGCCGGGAAAAGGCACCCTCTCCCGGATCACCGCCAGGGAAGCGGACGGCCTGCCTCTGGCGATGAGACGAAGGTATCGGGGGATATCTATGCCGGCGGGACACGCCTTATGGCAGGGGTAAGCGAACTCGATAGCCCTGGCCCCTCGTATATCGTTGCAGACACGGACACAGCGTTCGCAGAGAATACAGTAGTTGTTATCGCGAATCCAGAAGGGGCTGTCTTCCCGGATAGACAGCTTCTTGGGAATAAAATCAGGTAACTCGTCGAGCCCGATATGGTCTATGGCTCTCTGCAGCTCTCCGTTATCGCCCTTGAAGCTGGCTTCGTAGGGAGTGGCACTAACTCCTTTGAGATGAGCATTGGGATACCTCGAAAGTATGAGCTTCAGGCTGTGATGGCGCAATTTTTGCAGCCGTAACTTGTTGGTATAGACGACCATGCGTTCGCTTACAGGGGTGATGCAGGCCAGTTGGGGCTCGGCAATGCCTTTCACCTCAACGACACAGAGACGGCAGGCCCTATCGGGCTGCAGCTCAGCCAGGGGTTTCAGGCCCGGGTAGTTGCACAGCGCCGGTATGTAGATTCCAGCCTTCTCAGCGGCCTTGAGAATAGTTGTCCCCTCCTCCACCTTGACCTCTCGCGAGTCGATGATGAGGGTAATCTCTTTCATTTTGCACCCCGCTAGAGATAGATTGGGAACAAACTTTGAGGGTCTATTTCAATCCCTTGCTGGCAGAGCGATTCGCTTGGCAACGATGTGAAACCGGGCGTAACCCGCGCATAGAAAAGAAGGAGTCCGGCCGACGCAGTAACGGTTATGCAGCCGAACTCCTGATGCACATTATACGAAGCAACGATGGGCACCTCCTATTCCGCCACGGAGAGTGCCAGCATCTCAGCCAGCTTCAAACTAAAGAGCCAGGTAGCAGCCTTATTTCAAGTATACCCAGAAACGCCGAGCTTTTCAAGGCTCATTTTCAGTGAGGACCGAAACCTGCGGTGACCCAGTTCACCATCCACCTCATCGAGTCCCAATACCCCTGGCTCATAGGATGGCCGGACAGCACGGGGAAGAACAGGGCAAAGCAGGCAACATTGATAACAAGGTAAGCCGCAACCACCCATTTGCCCCACGTATACTTCTTCCATAGCCACTGACACCAGAGCGTGACGGCGAGGATTACGAACAGCACATTGGGGAAGAAATGGTAGATGAAAATAACGCGGTGAACGCTGAGGAAGGCAAGCCACTGAACCAGGAAGGGGATAGATATGAAAATGGCTATCGTGTTCCTGTATCTTACCGCAAGGTAGAATACGCCGAGTATCGCCGGTATGCCCAGCCACCAGAGCGCCGGATTACCCAGAGTGGAGATATAGCCGGTGCTGCCATCAAAGCTGCCCAAATACATCCAGACCGGGCGAAGCAGCAAAGGCCAACTCCACCAGGGGGAGCTGGCGGGATGAGTTGCTGTCAAATGGGCATGGAAATCGTACATCCTGAACTGCAGGTTCCACCAGTCGTGAGCGCCGTGGCCCGCCAGGAAATACGTCGTATATGATGCCATATAGATAGCCACCGCCGCCGCCACTCCGCCGATAAACCAGAGGACTTCCTCCTTATGTATAAACGGCTTGCGCAATTTGAGCACAATCAGCAACAGCATCATGCCCGCAAAGCCATACATAACGGTCCATTTCGTGGAGAACCCCAGCCCGAAAAACACCAGGCTCAGGAAGAGGTACTTGCCGCCGCGCCACGGGTCCTCCCAGTAACGGTAGAAGAAATAGAACATAGCGATAATGAAGAAAAAGACATACGTCTCGGGCACAGCGATCCGCGCCTCGACGAAATGCATGAACTCAAAGGTGAGCAGGAAGGCAGCGATAAGACCGGCCCGGGAAGACTTAAATACGCGCTTGGCGAAGAAGTAGATAAGCAATATTCCGAGGGCGGCGAGAATGACACCACCTATGCGCCAGGCGAAGGGGTCGTGGCCGAAAATGCCTATGCAGGCGGCCATAATCAGCTTGCTCGTCGGAGGATGGTCCCACTGAGTAGGGTCTTCGAGCTTGAGGGTCTGGTCGGCAGTCCTGACATAATATATCTCGTCCCAATAGGTGCCCGAGGTATGGCTGGCAGGGTTGCCCACCAGTTGCTGCTCATTAATGAGAGCTGAGACCGTGTTGTCCCCATTATCTGTAATGCCGCTAATATTCAATTTGTGGCCGTCGGTGAACAGGGCTACTTCCCCGATTCTTCCCGTGGTAGCCTTAAAATCCAGTTGAACATACCTGGTTTCGCGATTTAGATATAGAGAATCCCATCTCACCCAGGCACTGCCGGCTTCCGTCAGGTTGCTCTGGTAAGTCCAGTTGCCCGGTGAGCCCCAGTAGAGGTCAACATTGACCGGATTGGCATCCTCAACCAGCAGCCAGACCTTTTCCACGCGTGTCACTGTGCCGAGGTCGAGGTAGACCTCCTCAGGGTCTTTTTGCGGGACCCAACTAGAAGTGGGAATCTTCCTGTCCCCCAGATTCCAGAGGGACACGCCTAAGAAGATGGCGACGAGAAGCACCAGGATAAGGGCATGCGTCCAGGGAATGGGCACTTTGGGAATAGGAGGCGGAGGCCCCTCCTCAACCTCTTCGGGCTTCTGCGGGGGAGGAGAAACCGCCTTCGGCACCGTTTCAGGCGTCTCGGGTTCCGGTGGGCCGGGAGAAGTTCCCGGCGGCCCTCCTTCCGTCTCCGGAGTGTGTTGCATCTTCCAGAAGCTCCAGATAGCGTAGAAAAACATAAGGGCATTAAGAGTTGATAGAACATAGATAGACCAGTGCCCGTCCGGTGTGAACCTCCCGGCATTGAGCTGCGACATTACGAAGATCAGATTGACAAAGAACGTCCCCGTGAAACCCACGTAGAGCCAGGGAGGAAAGCGCGGGGAGAAGCTCAACGCGAGAAGAGCCAGCACCGGGAAGAGATACCTCTCATGCATACGGGTCATGAGCATATAGAAACCGAGCATGAGCAGGAAAACCGCGAAGACAGCCGCTCTACCCCTTGGCTTGCGATGGAACTGCCACATAACGAATGCGGCGAAGACCAGGGTAGCGATGATGCCCCATGTCTGTAAGCTCAACCCCAGATGATGAACAGTATCCGGTTTCCAGAATCCCATGTACGCCCAGAAGTTATAGGCATTGAGACTGTTATAGGGGTACTGATTGTAGCCCCTATAGCGGTCGATGAGGAAAGTAATAGGGTTGTCCCAATGAAAAGGAATGATAACCAGGAAAAGAACCACAATGAAAACGACGGCGCTGGATACAGCCCGCTTCAAGCCCCCGTTTCTCAGCATAAGGTAAGCTAATACCGGAAGAAGGACAACGCTTTGAGGCTTGGTGAGTATGGCAAGGCTAAACAGGCCGCCCGAAAGCTCGTACCTCGAGCGCATGCACGCGTAGAGCGAGGCGACCATGAAGAAAGTGTAGACGGCATCGAACTGTCCCCACACCGCAAGGTCATATATGGTTGCGGGGTTGAGGGCATAGACGGCCATCGCGCCCAGGGCGAAGAGGAAGGAATATCTCTGGCGCACGAAGCGGAAGATAAGATAGGCTGTGGCGAGGTCGAACAGGTTCGAGGGCAGCTTGATAAGCAAGTCTATGTTGCCCGGGAATACATGCGCCAGCTTGCCGAACAGGAAAAAGATATATACGTTGAACGGCGGGTAATCCGACCAGACAGAGTCGTAAAAGCCGTACAGCCCTTTATCGGCGGCGGTGTTATACCACGCCTTGAACGAGTTGATGTCGGCGGCGTAGCCCTGGTAATGGAACAGGAGCAGCCTGATGAGCAGGGATACCGCAAGGGTGAGGACGACCAGAAAGACCTGGCCTCCAGGCTTGGAGGCGAAGCGCTGCAATTTTTCCAAGGCATTCATTTGCATACTAGCTTTTCCGGTTCCTTCAGAGCTGCCAGCAGCCCCCCCGTTACCGCCGGATAAAAGTGTGACTACATTGTCTCACAAATACCATAAACGAAGCAACTACTATGGCGTCACCTGATATATAACCACGCCCTGGTTCTGATAAATTATCTTATATCTCTCGGGATTACTTGTGAACTGCTGCAAGCTCTCCGCCGGATACTTTTCCGCCTCCGCCTTCCCAACATACACGTATTCGACGTTATACTTCTTCAGCAGAGCCAGCGCCTCATCGCTATCCGGAGAATTATAAATATAATCAACGTCTGTGCTTCTTTCTGACATCGGCTCCCACGAGCCACGCCACATCACCTCGTGAGTAACCCAGCCGACAACCGTAGGCAGACCGGTCATCGTCGCGATGTAGGACGTAAATTGATATGCTCCACCGGGCGCTTCCAGTATGACAGGCTGCCCCCTGATATTTGCGTTTATCCATTGAATAGCCTCGTAATCGCCCGGGGCTATGATCTTGACGTAAGCCGTCCCATCCAGGGTGCCCCTTCCGATGTTGAAATAGCTGCGCTTGCCGCTGGCCCAGCCTATCGTCTGCCCCACCGGCTGCATCAGGCAGCATATGATAAGGACGATCAAGGCACCGACCCAGACACCCTTGAGCTTGCCTGCGGCACGCTGCATCACCCGGAACACGCCGTAAGCGGAAGCGATAGCCAGTAAGATCCATACCGGAAAATAGAACTTCATCACCGTGTTGTATCTTTCATCAAGCCCCGACAGCGAGTCATTGATAAAAAATATCTCGCAGAACAGCACGAGCAGCGCAGCCATGAGGACGAAGAAGAACATGAGCTCGGTCTCCGCTCTCTTCCGGGACTTTAATATGCAGTACAAGGGTATCAATATCAGGGGTGCCAGTACCAGCAGAAGCTGGAAGTTCAGCAAAAAGGACAGTGCGGCGAGGATAATGAAAAAAACGATTACGAGAATAAGTTTTTCCCCCTTGAGCACCCTGCCCTTGAACCATACGTAAAAGAACGAGAATGCCACAAACAAAAACAGGGCGAAAAGCTCGACAAAATCGGCCAGCTCAGTCCGGCCGTGCACTATGCCGATCCCCTGAGCTCCGCTCCACCCCCTCGTGGTAAAGTAGGGTACATAACACAGAAGGCTTAAAAGCAAAATGGGCGCGATACACTTCCGGCTGATATTCAGCCTGAAGAACAGGAAAACGAGCACGATGAGCGCGGCATAAATCGGATAGTCCCAGGTATTCAGCAGCAGGAAGAAGCCCAGGCTAATGCCCAGTACGAACACAACCAGCAGCCAGTCCCATTTGCCCCGCTGGAAGCTCTCATTGTCCTTCTTGAGCAACGACAATATCAGGGTGAGGAACATTAATTGGAACGGGATGCTCATCAGGTAGGCGTGCAGGTGTCGCTGCAGGAAGGCTGCATAAGGATACAACTGTTCGGTGTGAGGTATGACCCCTGTCCCTACGTCGAAGGTAACCAGCCAGCCCCAGAAAGTGCGCGCCCCGTTGTCGCTATAGTCCAGCAGGTGGTGGTGGAACACAAAGGCGGATAGCTCGAATACCCCCGAGATGTACCCGACGATCGAGACGAAAACGAGCGCGACAAAGCCGTAGAGCTTACGTCCCGTCAGACTGTAGCCAATCCCATAGGAAGCCGTTGCAACGAGCCCGAAGAAGGACGCAATAGCCAGGTTATAGGATATTGAGGATGGTACCTTTGATGCCAGGGTCAAAATGGCAACCGTGACCTGGCCTCCGTAGTAATAGGGCAAACTGAAGCCGGAGAGCCAGGCGTCCGCGGGAGGGAAATAGCTGCTGCGCAGAATCGATTGGAGAAAGGCAAAGTCCATAAAATCTTCGCTATATGCATAGAAGATGTCCGGCTTGTATCGTATGTAGACCAAAAACAGCGCAAAGGCGACTGTGAAAATAGCCTCGCTGATAAGCATTGATTTCAGAGGCAGGGTCTTCAGGTTTAAACTCTTTCTGCCCAGATAGAAGGAGAGTGCCAGAAGCAGAACAAATACGACAGAGATATCGATATACCCGAATTTGAGCAGGTGCAGGCTGGCAAACAGCCAGGAGAAGTATGTCAGAAACACAAGGCCCAGGATTTTGGAGACGGAGTAGCCCTTATCCGGCAGTCTCCCGCACACCCTGGATACGAGAGGGAATGTAATCAGGCCAATGACCACCAGGATAAGCCACCAGACTATAGCGTATGCCACCTGTATCATCTTATATACGTGTCCCAGTCGATTTCCGCTAATGCGGTGGAGTGCCGGAAATCATATTGGAGAATAGTCTTTCCTCTACCAGCCCAGGCGGACGACCCAAAGGGCTCCCCATAGATTAACCGCCACAGATATGGCTACCAGAATAATCATTGTCTTGTTCATGGTTTTGCCCATACCCGCAGCGATTAGAATCAAAAGGAACGGCAGGAAATCCAAACTATAACGGTACCCAAACTGCACCCAGCCCGTGGAGAACCACAGCACAATCGGCACCATGATGCCGAGCATCGCCAGCAGCGCCCACAGGTTCACCGACTCGTTATATTTGGCCTTCAGGACATAAAATACCGCAGGGGTAGTGAGCAGGATGCTCATGCCATCGGGAATGGGTTTGATGAACGGGAAATAGGGGATATACTCCGGCGACATAAGGAACATAGTGTACAACTGCTTCGGTATGTAATGGAGGCTAAACATGCCATACTTCTGGATATCAGCGGCAAAATAAGCAGCGTAGGCGTGACCGGAGTATCCGGTCTGCAGCGGGTTCCCGAAGCGTAAGTAGTTGAAGTAACCATAGAAAGCTATTGGTATAGCCAGACCGACAATGAACGGCAGGGAGCGGCGTAGGCCCCCGTCCTTGTATAACATCGCCAAAAAGAAGACACCGCCTACCACGACCGGAAGCCGACTCAAAACCGACAGCCCTAATAACAGCCCTATCAGCGCCCCCCTTTTCTTGCCGAAGTATTCGATTAAGGCGAGAAGCAGGAAGAAAACAGCAACTATCTCGGCGAAGAACCAGGTGGTTCCGGTGATAGCCACAGCCCATTCCACTGTGCCGAAGCCAAATAGTACTGTGAGCAGCCAGCGCATCCAGCCCTGGACGTTCATACGGCCCAACAATATCCAGACCAGCGCTACGTTAGCGGCTGCCATGAGCATACATATGCGGACCTCATCGGTAGCCGTTCCCCATATAGCTACCGCCGGAATCAGCACGATAGCCGGCATCGGGGGGCTGGGCAGATAGTATTTTCCGTGGTAGGTCACAAGGTCCTGGTAATAGCTGGGGAAGCCCTGCAGGTCAGTTCTCCCTTGAAGAAATGCCTGAGCCTCATAAACATAATGTTTATACCATTGCAGGGGCGTGGAATTTGTTAGGAAGTAGATTCCAAAAGCTACCCCCACAATCGCAAGCGGGATTAAATATTGCTTCAGACTTTTACTCATTCTTGGCTAGGCCCCGGCTATTCCAGCATTTCTATAATCAGACCTACTGGCAAGCAGTGGTCGGAGTGACAATCGGGGGTAGAGTCGCAGCCTGGCTCAATCCCGGTCCTCGCGCGAAAATAAAGCTTCCACAAACTCTTCAGGGTTGAAGGGAGCGAAATCCTCCAGCTCCTGACCCGTGCCAATGTAAAAGATAGGTATCTTAAGCTCATCGCAGATGGCAAGGACAATGCCACCTTTCGCTGTGCTGTCCAGCTTCGCCAGCAGTATGCCGCTGACCTTCACCGCCTCGGTGAAATATCTGGCCTGGGTCAAACCATTCTGCCCGGTCGTAGCATCCAGCACAAGCAGCACCTGGGCCCCCATATTAGCTTTATCCACCACCCGCCTTATCTTTTTGAGTTCCTCCATGAGATTGAACTTGGTATGAAGACGGCCTGCGGTGTCGACTATAACAATATCGGCACTTTTCTTCGCTGCCTCTAAGGCATCGAAGACCACAGCGGCAGGGTCGCCGCCGGGCTGATGAGCGATTACCGGAACCTTTATTCGTTCCCCCCACACTTTAAGCTGGTCTATGGCTGCCGCCCTGAAGGTATCGCCGGCAACCAGAAGCACCCGTTTCTTTTGCTCTTTGTAGCTATATGCGAGCTTGGCGATGCTGGTTGTCTTGCCTACCCCGTTGACCCCCACTACAAGAATTACGCCTATTTTCCCGTCTATCGATGGCAAGAGCTTTCCCTCCCCCACCATCAATATGGAAACTATCTCCTCTTTAAGAGCGGTCCTTACCCCGGAAGCCTCTTTGATCTTCTCACTCTCCACCCTCTGCTTGAGCCGTTCAATCAGCTTGCCGGTAGTGTTTACTCCCACATCCGCGGAGATAAGAAGCTCCTCCAGTTCGTCCCAAAGCTCGTCGCCAAATGTGGGTCGGTCGAAAAGATGCACAACCTTACCCCACCAGGCCTCTCGAGTACGTTTTACCCCTTTTTCAGTCTTCTTAAAAAGGCCAAACATGTCTTTTAATCTCCTATCAAGCCCTGCAATGCATGACGTGCCGCATCCACCTCTGCCGCCCGCTTGCTCCGGCCACTGCCCCGGCCGAGTATCATATCTCCTGCCAGCACCTCCACAGTGAAGACCTTGGCGTGGTCAGGGCCTGCTTCCTCTACAGTCCGATAAACAGGCGTTATTTTGCGTTCCGATTGAATAATCTGCTGCAGCCTCGATTTGTAATCGGCCGCAAACTTATCCTCGACTACCCCCTCCAATTCGCTCTCCAGTAACTTCAGAATGAAACTTTCCACCACATCAAGTCCCCCGTCGAGAAAGACAGCCCCGATAACCGCCTCCAGGGTACAGCTTAGATTCCTGGACCGGGAGCGGCCTCCGCTCTCCTCCTCGCCGCGTCCCAAGTACAGATAGTGCCCAAGCTGCAACGATAGTGCGATACGGGTTAAGGTCTCCCCGCGCACCAGCACCGACCTGAGCTTGGTCAACTCCCCTTCCGAAAAATCGGGAAACCGTAAATAAAGCTCATTCGCTACAACAAAGCCCAGCACAGCATCACCTAAGAACTCAAGCCTCTCATTTGATACCAGGTGCAAGGCGGGATTTTCGTTCAGATATGAACGATGGACCAGAGCTTGCCGGAGGAGAGACTCATCTTTAAAGTTAACGCCGAGGACAGCTTGAAGCGAATCGATATCTGACAAAATCGCAAACCTGATACTGATTTGAAGCTATGATAAGCTCCTCTACCCTAGCTTGTCAAGGAAATCGCCTCAACCGCAGAGGGGATAATTTTTCTCCGCTCTACTCCGATTAACTTATCCTCCAAATCCTGAGCCACTTCCCGGTCTGGTATTGACACAACACAAAATATTTAGTATAATGCAAATGATTAGCATTAGACTAAAGTAATGCACTGGGCTTACTAATATAGCTGAAGCTTATATGAAGTCAGATTAGCCAGAAAACTGGACAGGAGCATTTAGATGAAGCAGACGATAAAACAAGAGGAGCTCGTAGAAAATGTCCTCCAGCTCGGAGAAAAGGTATTCCGCGAACTGTTTCCCATGCTGCCCACAGAATGGCTTAAGCTTGACGTGACCATGCCCCAGCTTAAAGTCGTCTTGCTTCTCTACATGAGCGGCTCGGTGCGCATGAGCGACATCGCTTCCGCACTGGGGGTGAGCCTGGCGACAGCAACCGGAGTAATAGACCGGCTGGTGGAGCGAGATATCGTGCAGAGAGAAAGCCAGCCCGAGGACAGGCGAGTGGTGCTGTGTCGCCTGTCAGAAAAAGGGCAAAAGATGATAGGCGGGCTATGGCAGTTATCTCGTGACAGCCTCAGGGAACTGCTGAGTGCTATAGAGCCCGCTAAATTAGAGCTGGTTAACGAGGCAGTCGAGGCAATAGCACAGGCTAGTGATATAACAAAAGGGGTACTTCAAAAACAGCAGCAAGGGAAATAACGCGCTGAGAAATCAAGACATGAGTACTTTGAGTAAATCGCGAAATAAGCTGCGGGACGAAAGAGAGCGAGAAGTTCTCATCCAAAAGTTGGCTATTACCAATATGTCGCTTGCGTCCCCTGCCAAACCGGCAGACCTGATCTCAGGGACTATCTACAAGGACGAAGACGGCGATGGAATGTATGATGCCGGGGTAGATATACCCATACCGGGGGCAATTGTGAGCGCGTGGCTGAGGGATGAACCTGTAGCAGTGGCTCACACCGATGAAAAAGGGAAATATACACTATCCGTGCCCGCCGGAAGATATGTCCTTAAAGCCTCACTCCCTGCAAAAGAACAGTGCTATGACCCGGACCTTAGGAAGTGGGGCATCTGGAGCACTATAAAAGGTCATAGAGAGGATGTCCCGTGTCCTTCCGGCAGCCAAAATATTAGCGTTGATTACAGGATGCTAAATTATGGCCCTGAAGATTACTCCTGGAGACTCTGGCACAAAGGCCCTGTGTTCGACAAAGATAATGTCGTTCTAGTACACGGATTCAAGTTCCCGGGCTCCGCTAAACCGACACGGTGTGAGGAGCAATTCACCAGGCTCGATGAGCTGCTGCAAACAAAAGAGGAACAATATAACGTCTGGCAGTTTGAGTATTCAGACCACGGCTGGGGAACCCTGGGCACAGTGGCAAAGTATGCCTCGCGGCTGGGCAAGGCAATAGACAAAGTGGGCGAACTTACGGGAAAAGTATTGTGTTCCATCGTTGCCTACTCTATGGGGGGGATAGTAGCCCGCCAGTACGTGGCAACAGGGGGAAAATCAAGGGTCGCCAGGCTGTTAACCCTGGCCACACCGCATCTGGGTACAATGCAATTCGAGCCATTCAACCTCAGATGGTCGGACAAACTTATCCCCAGAGCGGGGGTGGAATTGAGACCGGACAGCAGATTTCTGTGGGATTTGAATACCAGCGTTGATTCTAATGTACCCGAGTTCGCTGCGGTTGGTGGACACTCGCGAGGACATACCGACGGTCTGATAGAGATGAGCTCGACCAGCCTGTCCAAGTTCAACTCCGACGGCACAGTTTTTGAGAACCTCTACTTCGTTGCCGTGAACCGGTCGCACCTGAACATTAACCAGATTAAGGACAAATACGATGAGGTGTTCCAACTTATCAGCAGCTTTCTGCGTGGCGGTATAGCGGGTATCAGCCGCCTGAGACCGGCAGAGGAGCCCAAAGACTATAATGTTCATTTCTTTCTCACATTTGCGCTGAAAGATAAGCCAAAGTGGAGGATAATTTACCCCTGTGTCATTGTAGCGAACACAGGGCATAAGAATTGGGGCTTCAGAGTTTTCTCACAAGGCGCGAGAACTGAGGATGGTGCGCACATTTTCACAGTTCGATTGAAACCGGATGATGATGGTGAGGCTCGAATCTATTACGCACGGGGCAAATACGTAACCGCCCGGGTTCACAGGGGGCAATCAACGATAGTAACAGAACCTGTAGGAGCAGACTCCGCAGTGACTGATAGAACCTCGTTGAACAGGCGTCAATTGGGGCTCGCTTTGGTAGATAAGGATTAACCCGATGACAAAAGAGCCAGGCTTTATATTGACTAAAAGGGAGCGGGACATCCTGGCCCTGACTGTCAGGGGATTATCAAATCAAGACATCGCTAAAGAGCTGGGAATATCAATACTGACGGTTAAGTCTACACTTCACCGTGCCTGCATCAGGCTGGGAGCAAGAAACAGGTCACAAGCTGTTATCCTGGCCGTAAAGTATAAAGCGATGGGCGTCCAGGAACTGCTCTCTCTTGAGGAGCTTATAGACCTGCTAGCTACCCTCGGCCCGGAGGCAATAGACATAGCAATCCAAAGCCTGCAGAGCAGACGCGGGCAAGATAACTTTACCTCTAACACGGAGTATCTCTCACAACTGAAAAAATAGCAGGCTCTCACAAATATCAGCAGCATTAGTTAAAAAAGAAATATGTAAAAAAATCGGGTCAAAACCGTGTAATGGAGGAACTAAATGCGCGTATTGGTAACAGGTGGGGCAGGCCGCTTGGGAATAAACATATGCAAAGAGTTCTTAAATAGAGGATTCCAGGTGCTGGTGTTCGATCTGAACACCCCTCGCAACCGGGAGAGCGTCAAGGCACTCGGGGGCAAAGCCGAAATCATCTGGGGCGACATCACGAAGCCGGACTCAGTGAGCAAGGCGATGGAGAAGGCAGATGCAATAGTACATATGGCT
>Ga0172364_10001934_pt1 | contig 16266 bp, 17 predicted proteins | sample LakKivSesite10cm_FD_114545 | JGI IMG/M metagenome (GOLD analysis project Ga0172364, IMG submission 114545) | Sediment microbial communities from Lake Kivu, Rwanda - Sediment site 10cm | ecosystem: Environmental > Aquatic > Freshwater > Lake > Sediment | place: Rwanda: Western Province, Lake... | reverse complement strand
TCAGGGGCTACCCGAGCCATCCGAGAAGGACGAGGACTTTTTCCAGAAGGGCTGGTATGCCGGGGAGCTGGAACGGGTGCGGGATTATCTGAAAGGGTACGAGAACGTGTTCTTCTATCCGGGCGCGTTTGCGGAGACGGCGGAGGCGGTGGCTGATCGGGTCTTTTCCTTCGTGCACCTGGACGTGGACTTGTATCAGAGTGCGCTCGAGTGCCTGGAGTTCTTTTACCCGCGCCTGCGAGCGGGGGGCGTGCTCCTGGGGCACGATTACCAGATGCCGGGGGCCAGGAAGGCGTACACCGAGTACTTAACCGCGGCGGGTGTCCGGCTGATCGAGTTGGCGAACAGTCAGTGCCTGGTGATGAAGATGGGAACCAGTTAGACCTGACAGGTCTCCGGAGACCTGTCAGGTCTAATCAACGCTCAGCGTAGAAGGCGATGCCCACAGTACCGGGCCCGGCGTGGGTGCCGATGGCGGGACTGACCGTGGTGCGGTAGATCGTGGAGATACGGAAGTGCTCCCTGACCTGTTCAGCGACCGCATCGCCTTCCTCGGGACTGTCCACGTCAAGGACGGCTGCTTGTGCCATCCGTTTCCCGCCCAGCCGTTCCTCCGCGACTTCTAGCATCCGTGCGATGGCCTTGTGCTTGCTGCGCACCTGGGCCAGTGGTTCAATGGTTCCGTCTGTCAGGTGCAACAGCGGCTTGATATTCAGTGAAGATCTGAACCCAGTCGGCAAAGCGCAGATTGGTCGTCACGATCAAGGCGACCCGTTCGTAGATAGCGGGGCAGAACTGGAACATCAGGTGCGCACCATCTCGCGGATGGACGCAAACGGGTCGAGGATGTCAGGCCGCGCCTGCGGTCAGAACAGCCCTACCTACCCTGGTTCTCATACCAGGCAATCCTCCCCCCCTCGTAAGAGGCAGAGAGGACATCCAAGTCTTCGTCGCCACTCAGGTCCGCTGCATAAACTGATGCGTTGGCGGCGATGGCAATAAAATGCTCAGTGAAAGAAAGAGGCAAGCTGCCGTTATTCTCGTACCAGGTGATCTTATCGTCGTCCCAGGAGGACGAAAGGACATCTACATCACCGTCGCCGTCCATGTCTGCTGCACAGACTGGTAACAATGTTGATGTCGTGGCCAGTGAAGTTGGGGACCCGTCCACCACCATTCTCGTACCAGGCAAGCTCAGCATTCCAAGTAGATCCGGAGATGACATCCAAGTCGCCGTCTCTGTCCAGATCCGCCGCGTAGAGTGGTTCGGCATAGTTGGAGATAACAGCGATCACAGACTCAATCCCGAAAGACACGTCTGGCACCTGAGTTGGCATGTCGTTGGAGGGCTCGGTCGGCGGCGTAGTAATGGCGGCCGTTGCGGGCGCGCTTGGTGATGAAGCGGGTGGAGGTGTAGCGGGGAAAAGATAAACATCTGTAATTCTATCTACGATTGGTTCCCCTAACGCAATTAAAGCAGCAAGGCAAGCAAACAAGCCAACAATGATAGCAACGGTAATAGCTATTCTGGGGTTTTGTGTGTTCTGACCCATAACTTCAATTACCCCTTCATTCCAATTGTTGGTTGGTGAGATGCAAGCGGCCAGCGCGGTAGGACGGCCAGTACCCAACAGCCCCCGCACAGATCGGCGTGCGATTTTCGCCTGTCTTCCAGGCAGGATGCTATGGTTACACGGCGACTTGTTCTGAGATCACGGACTCCAGAATGTTCTTATTATCCAGAAACTCGACCGGCTCGACATCGCTGCCATGCTCCCACATCAGTGAAAAGAACCAAATCCCGCTTTCTCCAATGCAAAAATCCGCCGGCGTGAAGGTCATCTTGGAGTCTAAGGGCGGCTCTGGTCGCTCCGGATTATACTCGGCCGGCCAGCCAAATGCTTCGCCTTGCCAGGCTTCTCCCCTTGCATGTAACTTGGCCGCAAACTTCCGCACCTCGTCCAGGTCCGGCACCATGACGGGCACGATTGAAACATAGTCCTCACTATATGGTTTAACCCTTACTTTTATAGTAGTTGACACGTTTCTCCTGCTCCTTTTGCCAAGCCTTGCGAAGATCGTCGTGGTGTCTTGCCAAAATTCCTTCGATCTCACTAAGTTCGTGCGGTCGAAACCCGCCTGCTCTCGCCAAGGCAATCGGATCTATCCAGTACTTTGCCTCTTTGCCACTCTTTCCAACATGTACATGAGGCGGTTCGTCGAGGTCCACTTCGTAGAACCAGACCCTGTACCCCTTCACTCGTAGTACAACTGGCATAGGTTGTCCTTTACCTTTGCTGCCTTGAGGCGCTTGCTTAATCGTGCGCAGACAGTGTACTACGATTTTGCACGAAAGTCAATACCCAATTCGCGCGTTCGCGCGTCTGTTCCAAAGCGCCTAAAAAGCGGGGCAGTCCAGCCGTTCGACTGGACTGCCTTTGGCGGAAGGGGTGGGATTCGAACCCACGGTGGCCACAAGGACCACAACGGTTTTCGAGACCGTCCCGTTCGTCCACTCCGGCACCCTTCCATATTCCTATTTTGTTGATCAGTCGCTCCGCAGCCTAGCGAAAAAGCGCTCCAGCAGCGCTTGCGACTCCTCGGCCAGCACGCCCCGGCTGACGGAAACCTGGTGGTTGAGGCGCGGGTCGCGCAGGAGTTCGACCACCGAGCCGGCCGCACCGGCCTTCGCGTCATCGGCCCCATACACCAGCCGGGGCAGCCTCGCCGCCACCATCGCGCCCGCGCACATCGGGCACGGCTCCAGCGTGCAGTAGAGCGTCACGCCCACCAGCCGCCAGCCGCCCAGCGTGAGGGCCGCCTCGCGCAGCGCGATCATCTCGGCGTGGGCAGTCGGGTCGGCGTCGGCCTCTCTGCGGTTGTGCCCCCGCCCGACGATGACCCCATCGCGCACGGCCACTGCGCCGACCGGCACGTCGCCGTGCACCAGCGTCTGCTCGGCCTCGGCCAGCGCCTGGCGCATCCAGGCTGCATCATCCACGAGCGTATTATAACACGGCCTGGGGAAAGCGGCAATACCCCGTTGTCAATTTATAGTGTATTAAGCTTCAGTGTATGCCAGTTACATTTGCAGCCAGGTGGGAGGTAAGCTGACGAAAGACAAGTACAGCTTGTCCGGTTCAGCAGTTGTGTAGGTCTATTTTAGCACAGGAGTTCTATTGTGTCAAGCCTGCACGCTCAATCGGGTGTTGACACCCAGCTATGGGTCAGTATAATCAGGGCAAGACCATCTGGCCAGGGGAGGAATGAGCAAATGTACATATTGCTGGAAGCCTCATGGATCTTTGCGCTGCGCGTGCTAGGCATCGCCACCAGCACCATCTCGACGCTGATGATCGTCCAGGGGCGCAAGTTCTACGCCACGCTGGCGGGCTTTATCAGTGCGCTGGTCTACGTTCTTGCCATCGGCAAGGTGGTGGCAAACCTGAGCAATGTCTGGAACATCCTTGCCTACTGCAGTGGCTTCGCCGTGGGCACACTCGTCGGGATGATCTGGGAGCAGCGGGTGGCATCGGGCTTTGCCGAGGTACGCTTCATTTCCGCTGAGAAAGGCAGTGGACTGGCACAGGCGCTGCGACAGGGAGGGTTCGGAGTGACGGAACTCTACGGGCGCGGGCGCGAGCGTACCGTGGATATCGTCGAAGCCATCGTTCCCCGCAAGAGCGTGGACACCGTGCTGGAGATTGCCCGGTCCGTGGACGAAAAAGCCATCGTGACGGTGACGGACGCCCGCACGGTGCGGCACGGCTACTGGAGGCCGGAGGCGCACAGGTAGAGGCGGCCCCTATGCTTCAGTGCGAGTCCAACGACTTCTGTGCTGCGGCGGTCCTGGCTGCCGCAGCCATCCGTGCTTGCGAGGCGCTCCGCAACACCTCATTCAGTCTGCGCCGTGCCTCCAGCGCATGCATGTGGCTATCGTACTTGCCGATGGTATAGATTCTGGTGCGGAGGCCCAAGGTGAGATACCACGTGTCGGAGGGCCGCTCCCGCTCGTCGCCGGCCACCCGGCGCAGGTCAAGCCCCCTGACCTGGCCAGGTGGGTAGCGCTGCTCGCGCAACTTTAATCCCAGCAAGAAATTGGTGACGTACACAGCGCCCGTGCCGTGCTCCACGACGATGCGCAGCCGGACCTTGAGCAGCACCAGTCCGGCCAGGAGCGGCGGGACGGCGAGGATGAGCAGCCACCAGGCGCGGTTGATCAGTCCGATGGGCACGAACACCAGCCCTCCGATCCCCAACAGCACCGCCGCCGCCATCTTGACCCGGATGGGCTGGCTGTCGTAGAGCACACTGACGTCTTTGTCCGGCATGGCTTACCCCCTATTTACTACGACGTTCACCAAGCGTCCCGGCACGTAGACGACCTGGCGGACTTGCTTGCCCGCGATGTGGTGCTGGACGTTCGCGTCGGCCAGGGCGGCCTGGCGCGCCGCCTCTTCCGTGACGTCGGCGGGTACCTCCAGGCGCGCACGCAACTTGCCGTTGACCTGCACGACCAGCGTGATTATCTCCTCGGCTGCCAGCGCGGGAGCGAAGCGCGGCCAGGGCTGCTGGTGGATGCTGTAGGGCCGGCTGGTGCGCACCCACAACTCCTCTGCGACGTGCGGGCAACACGGGGCCAGCAGCAGGAGCAGCGTCTCGATCGCCTCCTCCCACACCGCCATCTCGTACACTGGCGTCTGCTTTGCCTTCTGCAGCGCGTTAGTGAACTCCATTAGCCCGGCGATGATCGTGTTGAACGCAAACGCCTCCAGGTCGCTCGTCACCCGCCGGATCGTCTTGTGTGTCCACCGCCGCAAATCCGCGACCTCCCCTCCCTCTGTCCCCCCCATTGGGGGGGAGGAGGGGGGGGAGCCCAGCACCAAATTCCACACCCGATGCAGCCAGCGGTAGACGCCCTCAATGCCCTGGCTGTCCCACGGCCCACCCTGGTCCCACCGCCAGCCGAACATCAGGTAGCCGCGCACGGTATCGGCCCCGTACCGTTCCACCAGGTCGTCGGGCGCGATGACGTTGCCCCGACTCTTGGACATCTTTTCGCTGTCCTCGCCCAGAATGATGCCCTGGTTGCGCAAGACGGTCATCGGCTCGTCGAAGCCCACCAGCCCGATGTCGCGCATGACCTTGGTGAAGAAGCGGGTGTAGATCAGGTGCATGGTGGCGTGCTCGATGCCGCCGGTGTAGACGTCCACCGGCAGCCAATACCTGGCCTCCGCGGGATCGAAGGGCACGGAATCGGCGTGGGGCGGCTCACCCTCCCGGTAGTACGGGCTGAGATAGGCGTACTGGTACCAGGAGGAACAGGCGAACGTGTCCATCGTGTCGGTTTCGCGGATGGCCGGGCCGCCGCAGCGCGGGCAACTGGTATGCAGAAATCCCTCGTGGAATTTCAGCGCGTTCTCGCCGGTGGGCGGGATGACGGCGTCGGTGGGCAGGAGCACTGGCAAGTCTTCGTACGGGACGGGGACAGTGCCGCACCTGTTGCAGTACACGATGGGGATGGGCGCGCCCCAGTAACGCTGGCGACTGATCAGCCAGTCGCGCAGCCGGTAGTTGACGGCGAACTCGCCAGTCCCCTGCTCCTCCAGCCACCCGGTCACTTTCCGCACGGCCACGTCGCCCGGCGTGTCGGTGAAGGGGCCGGAGTGGATCATCGTGCCGTACTCGGCATGGAACAGCACGTCGCGGTAGAACGGGAGATTGTTGAGCATCTCCATCGTCGTGCGGTTGGAGCGCGCCGGCGGATAGAGCGCCTTGCAGCGGGCCAGGATGTGGTGGTCGGCCGCCACGGAGTCAAGCGCCCGGACGCCGTCGTCGAAGATAAAGGCCCACCGCGCGCCGACGATCTCGTTCCAGTTGCCCGGCAGCAGGTAGCTGCGCATCAATTCGACGTAGCGGTCAATCTGCTCGTTGCCGCGCAGCGTGACGTACAGCCCCTCGCCCACGTCCCCGACCGGGCCGGACTCGAACTGGATGCCGGCCACCCGCAGTGCATCGGCAAACTCCTCTCGCACGGAGCCGGGAAAGACCAGGCTTTTGGCGACTCCGTCGGGCCGGTCAATCACCGGGATGATGGGCAGGCCGAACTTGACAGCGAAGGCAAAGTCCCGCTCGTCGTGCGCGGGGACGGCCATGATCGCGCCCGTGCCGTAGGTCATCATCACGTAGTCGGAGGTCCAGATGGGGATATGCTCGTCGTTGACGGGGTTGACAGCATACGCGCCGATAAAGACGCCGGTCTTTTCCTTTTCGGTGGACAGCCGCTCGATCTCGCTCTGGCGGGCGGCCTGAAGTTTGTAAGCCTCCACCTCCTCCCGATACTCTGGCGTGGTGAGCTTGTCCACCAGCGGGTGCTCTGGAGCCAACACCATGAACGTTGCGCCCCACAGCGTGTCGGGCCGGGTCGTAAATACGATAATAGGGTCCTCCTGCTCGGAGAGGAAGGTCACGTTGGCCCCTTCACTGCGCCCGATCCAATTGGTCTGCATCGTGACAACGCGCTCGGGCCAGTCAATCCTGGAAAAGTCCAGCAATTCGTCGGCGTATGCGGTGATGCGCCAGAACCACTGTTCTAGCTCCTTCTTGATGACCGGCGTGCCGCAGCGCTCGCAGTGGCGATCTTCGCCCCACACCTGCTCGCGGGCCAGCGTGGTGTTGCACTTGGGGCAAAAGTCCACCGGGGACTTTTTGCGGTAGGCCAGGCCGCGGTCGTACAACTTCAGGAAGAACCACTGCGTCCAGCGGTAGTAGCCCGGCAGACAGGAGATGGCCTCGCGTGCCCAGTCGAACATGGCGCCCATGCTCTTCAATTGCCGCCGCATGTTCTCGACGTTGGACATCGTCCACGTGTAGGGGTGGATGCCATGCTGGATGGCGGCGTTCTCGGCCGGCAGGCCAAAGGCGTCATAGCCCATCGGGAAGAGGACGTTGTAGCCGCACATGCGCATGTAGCGGGCGCGCACGTCACTCGGACTCATGGCATACCAATGGCCGATGTGCAAATCTCCGCTGGGGTAAGGAAGCATCGTCAGCGCATAGTGTTTGGGCTTGTCAGGGTCAATGACGGCGCGGTATATCCCGTCGTCGGTCCATCTCTTTTGCCATTTCGGTTCGATTTCTTGAGGTACATACTGGTCTGCCATCTTCTTCTCCTTGCTGTCTTTGTCATCGCTTCACTGCCGCTGCCACAACAACCGGTTGTCTTCTATCAAGACGGCCGCCTGGCCTGCCCGCTCCAGCGACGACAGCGCAGCCAGGATCGTCGCCTGGGTCAGGAAGTAGGCCGTTGCGGTTGCTATGCGGAGCTCAAAGTGATCGGCTACCTGCCGGACGATCGTGGACGTCTCTTGTGGCTCCGCCAGCGCGGCGTAGACCTGCGCCCGCACTTCTTCCAACCGCTCGCGGTTGGCGGCGCAGGCCTGGGCAATCTCCTCCCCGGCGGCGTAGGCCGGACCGTGGCCCGGGGCGAAGCGGGTATAGGGCAGCTCCGGCAGACGCTGGAGCGTCGCCAGCGTCTCGTCCAGGTCCACGCAGAAGGTGAGCTTGTGCTTGTGAAGCGTCTCGGCCGGGAAGACCGCATCGGCACAGAACAGCACCTCGCCCACGGCAAGCCCGACCTGGTTGGGAGCGTGGCCCGGCAACGCCACTACCTCCACCTGGAACGGGCCGATCTCAAGCAGATAGTTCGTAGTGACGACTTCAGTCGCATGGTTCGTAGTAACGACTTCAGTCGTTGCCCGGCCAGCAGAAGCGACTGAAGTCGCCACTACGGGCACCACTACGGGTGCGGGAATGACGTGGTCAATCTGGCAGGCCTGGGCCAGCGTGAACTTGCCGCACAGCTCGCCGATGGGGGCCGCGCCGCCGAAAAGGTAGAGCGGCTCGATGATGGGGTGCTCCATCAGCGCCGCCTCCAGCGCCGGGGCGTAGAGTGGCACGCCCAGCCGTTGCTGCAAGAAATACGCGCCCCCGAAGTGATCGGCGTGAGCGTGGGTCAGCAACACGGCCTCCAATGTGACGCCTGCACCCTCAGCGGCGCGCAACGCCTGGCGGGCGGCATCCTTGTCCAGCCCTGCGTCAATCAGCAGTCCCTTTCCATCCCGCACGAGCAGCCCCATGTTGGTGCCACCCTGGAGATGGAAGACGCCAGAAGCAATCTCTACCTGTTTCATTCTTCAATTCGCTCTTCAAGAAAAAACCCCTTCGTCTCAGGGACGAAGGGGCACTCCGCGGTACCACCCTGATTGAAGGGCAGTCCCCTGTCAGGGGACGCCTTCCGCTCTCGGCCCATTAACGGAGGCTACCCGTCGCCGGTTACTCACGGGATGCTGCCATCCAACCTCCAACGTCCAACTTCCAGCATCCAGTTTCGCCGGCGCGGCTCCCAGGCGAGTTCGGCCTTCCGTGGCGCTCCCCTTGGGCACCGTCGCCGGGCTTCCACCTGGTCTTTCCCGGCTCGCTGCGGGGATGGCCTACTACTCCTGTTCGCAGCCTTTATTGTGACTTAACGATGGGCCGTGAGCGCCCGGCTCCGATGGCCAGTTGCTCACGGCCGGTTGGTGGACCCGGAGGGACTTGAACCCTCGACCTTCTCAATGCCATTGAGACGCGCTCCCGAACTGCGCTACGGGCCCACGGACAATCCTGGTGGAGCTGAGGGGATTCGAACCCCTGGCCTCTACAGTGCGATTGTAGCGCTCTCCCAATTGAGCTACAGCCCCGCAGCAGCGGCAGCACTGTACCGAACCGCAGGTGTAGTATACGGAAAGACGGGTTTTTGTCAAGCGACAAAAAACATGATTGGGCATTGTCAACAGCGATCTGATCGCATCTGTACAGGTGCCTGGCACCTCAAGTTTTGGTCCCCCGCACACGCGCGGCTGCCTCAAAACCCGCGGCCAGTGCCTTCAGGTTGATGTCCGCCGTCCCGCGTGGGGCGCGCTCCCGCACCGCGGCCTCCAGTGCTTCCCGCGATACGATCCCGGTCAATCCTGCCAGCGCCCCCAGGCCTACCACGTTGGCGACGATTTCCCGCCCCGTCGCCTCTCGCGCGAGCCGGGTCATGGGCACGCGCACCGCCCGCGTCGTCGGGGCACGCGTGACGTGATCTGCATCCAGAATCAACAGCCCGTCCTTGCGCGTCTCCCGGCCGTACCGGTCACATGCTTCTTGACTCATGCAGAGTGTGATGTCAGCCTGGAGTACCTTGGGGTAATGAATCTCCCCATCAGAGATCACTACCTCCGACCGGCTGGCCCCGCCCCGCGCCTCCGGCCCATACGACTGTGTCTGCGCGGCGTTCTTCCCATCCCGAACCGCTGCTTCGGCCAGCAGGATACCCGCCAGGATCGCCCCCTGCCCGCCGGTACCGCCCAAGCGCACTTCGTACTGCCTTGCCATCAGGCGGCTCCCTTCGGCAAGCTCAGGGCAGGCTCCCGCTGTGCTCGCTCTATAATCTGGTCGTAGAGTTGCGTGTACTCGGGGATGTCCCGGTCCACGAACACGCCGCGCACAATTTTCCCCCGTTTTGCTTCATCGCTCATCCCCTCGGCCTGCTTGAGCGTGATGCTTTGCTCTTTGAGGTGGCGCATCATGTCGGGCGCGGTGCCCCAATGATTCAGCCGTCCCAGCGTCGTGTGGCAGTAACTCACCGCTTCGACCACGGCGAACCCCTCCCTGGTGATGGCCTGGGTGATGTACTTTTCCAGCTCCTGCACGTGGTAGACGGTACTGCAGGCGACGAAGGGCGCCCCGGCAGCGACCGCCAGCTCGGCGATAGGGAAGGGCTGCTCGATGTGGCCATAAGGAGCGGTCGTTGCAAGCGCGCCGAGAGGTGTGGTAGGCGAATACTGGCCGCCGGTCATCCCGTAGGTAGCGTTATTGACCACAATGGCGGTCAGCCCGATATTCCGCCGTGCAGCGTGGATGAAGTGATTGCCGCCGATGGCCAGTGCGTCGCCGTCTCCCATCACCACGATGACCTTCATCTCCGGTCGCACCATCTTCAGCCCGGTAGCGAAGGCCAACGCTCGCCCGTGGGTAGTGTGCATCGTGTTGAAGTCCACGTAGACGGGCATCCGGCCCGTGCAACCGATGCCGGAGAGCAGTGCCACGTCATCCTTGTCCAGTTGCAACCCATCTACTGCCCGGATGATCACCCCCAGAACGATGCCAATGCCGCAGCCGGCGCACCAGACGTTCGGAAATTTCTTGCTGTGACGCAGGTAACGCTCGTGAAGGCGTGACTCGTGTGGTTGTTTACTCATTTTACCCATTCCCACTCCTCAATGGCGGCCAGTATCTCAGCCGGTTGGATCATCTCGCCGTCAGCGCGGTTGACGCGGCGCACTTTATGCCGCCCTACCACCCGCTCCACCTCAAGTACCAACTGGCCCAGGTTCATCTCTGGCACCACGACGTGGTGCAGCCGTTCGGCCGCGTGCTCCACGACCTCCTCGGCAAAGGGCCAGATCGTCTTGAGTTTGAGAAAGCCGACCTTGCGCCCGCGCTCTCGTGCCAGCTCGACCGCGTGGCGGGCTGAGCGGGTCGTCGCACCGTAGGCGATGACCAGCGTCTCGGCGTCCTCGATGCCATCCTGGTCGTAGAGCAGAATGTCCGAAAGACTGCGCTCAATCTTGCGGAAGATGCGTTCCAGCCAGGGCTGAACCTCGTCCGGCCGCTCGGTTGGATACCCCCGTTCGTCGTGGTGCAAGCCCGTGATGTGGTAGCGGTACCCTTCGCCAAAGGGCACCAGCGGCGGTACGTCGGCCGGGAAGTTCTCGTAGGGCTTGTACCATTCTGGCGGCACCGTCGTGCCCGCCCGTTCTACCCGCTTGATCGTCGCCGGATCGGGCAGTTCGACGCGCTCCCGCATGTGGCCGATCACCTCGTCCATCAGCAGGATCACCGGTGTGTGATACTGTTCGGCGAAGTTGAACGCCTGCACTGTCAGGTCGAAGGTCTCGCGGACGGAAGAAGGAGAAAGGGCAATGATAGGATGGTCGCCGTGGGTACCCCAGCGCGCCTGCATCACGTCTCCCTGGGCAGGACTGGTCGGCCGGCCGGTAGAAGGCCCCAGCCGCTGCACGTCCACGATCACGCATGGGATCTCCGCCATCGCCGCGTAGCCAATGTTCTCCTGCATCAGGCTGAAGCCAGGGCCAGAAGTGGCCGTCATCGCCTTCGTCCCGCCCACCGACGCACCGATGGCTGCGGCAATGGAAGCAATCTCGTCCTCCATCTGGATGAATCTGCCTCCTACCTGGGGCAATCGCCGGGCCAGGATCTCGGCGATCTCGGTCGCCGGCGTGATGGGATAACCGGCGAAAAACCGGCAGCCCGCGGCAAGTGCGCCTTCGGCGCAGGCTTCATCGCCCTGCATGAGCCTCGTGGTCAGTTGCACGGTCATTCCGCCTCCTTCTCCGGTTCGATGTCTGCTACAAAAATGGCAAAGTCAGGGCAATGCAGTTCACACCAGCGGCAGGCGGTACACTTCTCTGCATGTGCCACGGTGACCCGTCCGTCGGCCCCTTGCTCCAACACACCGGCCGGGCAGAACTCGACGCACAGTCCGCAGCCCTTGCACCAGTTGGGAAAGACGGTCACGTAGCCACGCGGCAGCCGATGCTTTGGCCTGGCTTGCTCCTCTTGTTTCACACTCTCAACAACCGTTGCTTTAGCCATTTGCAGATCTGACCCCTTCTTTCGGAATCCAGTGTAGGTGCATTATCGCATAAAATGTGGCTTTGAGCCAGTTATCGCTCAGGTTGCATAAAACTCCCGCTGTGGGTATAATGACTTCTAAAGTTTACCATTCAGTCATTGGAGCAGAGTTCACTATGGATTTAAAAGCAGTAGGAAGACTGGTGACGCTGACGCTGTTGTTCGCCTCCACTGCGTGTGCGCCGACGTTCGTCACATCTGTACCCACTTCTGTACCAATTGCCACTTCTACGATCCCGGCCCCGACTGAGCCGACTGCTACGTCTGTCTTGCCCTCTTCCACTCCGGAGCGCCCCCTGGCTGCGTTGGTTAACGGCCAGCCCATCTATCTGGACGACTATGAGCACAATTTGGCCCGTTACGAGGCTTCGTTGCCATCGAGGGGCATTGATCCCAGCAGTCCAGAAGGCCAGGAAAACCTGGCTCAGGCGCGTGCCTGGGTCTTCAACGTGATGATCGAGCAGGTATTGACCGAGCAAGCCGCAGCAGCAGAGAGCGTCGTCGTCTCTGACGCTGAGGTAGATGTCTACATGCAAATGGTGATTGACGAGAACGGCGGTGAGGAAGCCTTTCGAGCCAAGCTGGCGGAGTGGGGGGAGACGTACGAAGATGCCTGGCAGGAGGTGCGCGCGCAGTTGATCGGCATGGCGATGATGCAGCGCGTCACTGAGAGTGTACCGACGACCGCTGAACATGTCCATGCCCGCCACATCCTGGTATACAATCCTGCGGAAGCAGAACGTATCCTGGCCCAACTCCAGGCCGGCACTGACTTCGCCACGCTGGCTATGGCCTATTCCCAGGATACCAGCACCCGCGATAGCGGAGGGGACCTGGGCTTCTTCCCCCGGGGCATCCTGGTAGCTCCTGAGGTAGAAGAGGCTGCTTTTGCCCTGCAGCCTGGCCAATTCAGTGGCGTTGTGACCAGTCCGTTGGGATATCACATCGTGCAGGTTGTCGAGCGCGACCCGGCTCGTTCCCTCAGTCCGGAGAACTTGCGTCTCTTACAGGATCAGGCGGTCCAGAAGTGGATCGAGAATTTGTGGGCTCAGGCCGTGGTGCAGCGTTTCGTCGAAACAGGTCCCTGATGCATCAGGCGCGCTGTAAGGAGATCAAGCGATGGGAAGTGACAGGAGAAATGCGCTTTTCAACATCCTGACTGTCGTGGTGCTCGTGGCCACGGTCTGCCTGGTGGGCTTCTATGCAGCCATTGGGCTCAACATCTATAACCCTTTCCCTCCTCCCACGCCTATCAGCGTCGCTCAGTTGCCCACTGAGACGCCCACGCCGAGTGGCCCGACAGACATTCCCACCTGGACGCCAACCCCTACCTCAACCGCGACACCTCCCAGAGACACGCCCACAACCACGCTGACGCCATCGGCCACCCCCACCTTCCCACCCACCCCCACCTTCCCCCCGACGGTCACGCCCACTCCCAGAGCCACACGCTCCCCGTGGCCTTTTACCTACGAACTGAGCATGACCTCGCCCCAGTATGGATGCAGTTGGACAGGCGTGGCGGGCCAGGTGCAGGACCTGGACGAGAATCCCCTGATCGGCTACCCGGTCCACGTCTGGGGGGCAGGCATTGACATGGTCGTCACCTCCGGCGCTGATGCGCGGTTCAATACCATCTACGGCAATAAGGCTGCGTGGGAGCAGTTCTTTGACAGCAGCCCCAAGCCTATGGAAGTGCGGGTGCAGCTCCACGACCCCTACCGGGACGACCATCTTCCCATTTCGGAGGAGATCGTGGTCAACCTGCCCGGGTACTGCGGTGCGGCCCTGGCCTATGTAACGTTCATCCAGAACCACTGAACAATGAACAATGAACAGGTTTCTCCCTCGGAATAGCGGATAGAGGTAGAGCATGGCGGATAAACGTGTGAGTACCGAGATTAAAGGCCTTGATGAGATGTTAGGCGGGGGTTTCTTGCCTGGCTCGATGGTGCTGGTACGCGGTGCACCAGGTACAGGTAAGACCTTGATGGCGCTCCAGTTCCTGGTCCACGGTGCGACGAAGCACAATGAATCGGGGCTGCTCATATCCTTTGAAGAATTCCCCGCTTCTCTCTACCGCGATGCTGAGGCGCTGGGCTGGAACTTGAAGGAGCTCGAATCAAGCGGAAAACTGTATCAGATGTTCACCTCACCGGAAGTGTTCCTGGCTGACCTGCAGTCGCCTGATGGTCGGCTGAATCAGTTGATCCTCGACGCGAACGTCCGGCGACTGGCGCTCGACAGTATCACTCACTTTGACCGTCTCACCGGCAACGTGCAGGAATTGCGCCACATGTACGCCTCTGTGGCAAACGGCCTGCGGCGAGAAGGAGTTACCGCGATGCTGCTAGGCGAGGAAGGCCGCGCCGAGTACCGGCGCGCCGATAGAGGCGGGCTCTCATTCATTGTGGATGCTATTATCCTGTTGCGTTACGTGGAGATCGAGAGCGCGATGCAGCGTGCCATCGTCGTGCTCAAGATGCGCGGATCCAACCATGCCAAGGAGATTCGCTGCTACGAAATCGGTTCAGGAGGCCTCACGGTCTTGGATGTCTTTGAAGGCCGCGAAGGGCTTCTGAGCGGTATCCCGTATCGGGCACTGCCCTAGATATCGGATGCCCCGATTTATAATGAGGCCATACACCCGTGGGCAAGTGGGATTGGGTCGCAAAATACGGGGCGCTCCGGCAAGAACAAACAGAAGGGATTGTCAGCGCCAGCTATACGCTCAACGACGTTGTCCGGGCTGGACTGATCGAGCAGCAGCGCGCGGACCACTTTCGCGCTCAAACCGGCCTGGCAGATTTCGCATGGCGAGTGTTTTGGCCAGAGGCAGCGGTGGGACAGAACCAGCACGCGGAAGCGCTGGCCCGCGCACAGGGCTTCGCCGTGTTCATGCACGGCTGGGATGGTTGTCACGCCATCTGGGAACAGATTCCGGCGTTGGCATGTGCCGCCAACCCCCGCCTGGTTGCATTGGCCGCCGACGTGAATGGCTTCGGCGGCTCCCCTTTTGCCGACGAGTTACCTCGTATCGAAGCCTGTGACCCGGCGGCGAACATGGCCGCCGTCGAACACTGGATCGAGTTGCTGGGCTTGCGCTCGAGCCCGCAGGCAACCCGTCGCCTGCGCGTCATCACGCTCGTCGGCCATTCGATGAGCGGAGCAGCGCTGTTTCATCTGGACGAATCTCGCTGGCGTCCGCACGAGGTCGGGCGGCTGGCAGTTTCGCCCGCACTGTTGGTCAACGATGGGCTGCGCAAGGGTTTCTACAAGGCGCTCGGCGTCGGCATCTGGGCCGGTTCGACCACCGACGCCTTGGGCTGGCTCAAGGCCAGGTTGGCCCCCTCTATCGTCGAGATGCTCATCGGCGCGGCCAGCCGGGCCGTGAAAGACGAGCACGCGCGGATGTTCCACACCACCCCCAAGGGTGTGTTGGCGCAGACCTTCTTCGCCATGGGCGCCATACCTCGTCAGGTCAAGCCGCGCCACTGGCGTCATTTCCGTGTCGTGCTGGGCCACAAGGACCGGCTGGTAGGCGTCAAGCCGATGTTGGATCTCCTCGAGGAGCTGGGCTTCGCCAGTGACCAGATACGCGTCGTGCTGGGCGACCATTACCACTTCTCGGTCAGCAACCAGAGCCGCCGCCTGCACCTGCGCAACCGGGGTATCCTGATCAGAGAGATCCTCGCCCTGCACGAAGCGTGCCTGCGCGGCATGTCGTAGGGTCTGTGTTGGAATTGGAACTCTCGGCTGAAGAAAAGGCCATGCTGGCCGGCGACCTCGGCCCCGGCGTGCGCAAGGCGACGGAGATCGTCGTCGCGCTGGGGCGAATCTACGGCGCCCGGCGGCTGGCGCCGGTCGGTTCCGTCCAGGTGGCGGGCGTCAGTTACCGCAACCTGGGCGAGGCCGGGCTCGATTTCCTGCGCCAGTGGGCCGACCAGTCCGCGCGGGTGTGCGTCCCCACGACGCTCAATCCGGCCGGGATGGACCTCCAGGCCTGGCAGGAGCTGGGCTTTTCGGAGTCGTTTGCCCGCCGCCAACTGGCGGTGATCGAAGCCTACCGGCGGCTGGGCGTGCGCACGACCTGCACGTGCACCCCCTACCTGGTGGGCAACGTGCCCCGCCTGGGCGAGCACGTCGCGTGGGCCGAATCCTCCGCCGTGAGCTACGCCAACTCCGTGTTGGGCGCGCGCACCAACCGCGAGGGCGGACCGGGCGCGCTGGCCGCGGCCATCGTCGGGCGCACCGCCGCCTACGGCCTGCACCTGGACGAGCACCGCCGCGCCACACTCCGCGTCGTCGTGCACTGCCCGCTGCGCACGCTTTCCGACTTTGGGGCACTGGGCTACCTGGTCGGAAAGGCCGCTCGCAACCGCGTGCCGTATTTCGTCGGCCTGGAGGAAGCGGGCTCGGTTGCTGCGTTGAAGGCGCTGGGCGCGGCCATGGCGGCCAGCGGCGCCGTCGCGCTGTACCACGTGGCAGGCATCACGCCCGAGGCTGGCCAACCGGGCATCCTGG